>Ga0105047_10018487_pt1 | contig 10797 bp, 10 predicted proteins | sample MAT04_FD_78384 | JGI IMG/M metagenome (GOLD analysis project Ga0105047, IMG submission 78384) | Freshwater microbial communities from Lake Fryxell liftoff mats and glacier meltwater in Antarctica - MAT-04 (megahit assembly) | ecosystem: Environmental > Aquatic > Freshwater > Ice > Liftoff...
CGGGCATTGCCGGGCTGGGGCTTGGGCTCCTCGCCCTCGTTATCGCGCTGGGCCGTGGACGTGCCACCAAGGACTGAGCTCGATGAGGTGGATCCCTCCGTCCTGGGTGCCTGGGCTGCATCGCGAGCGGCGCAACGCAGCCCGTGGCTCGCGCGCAGTTCTTCCGTGGGGCACGTCGGTCAGCTCGTGAGCTGCAGCTCAGTCGTGCGCGAAAAGGTACCCGGCACCAGGCGCGGCAGCCGCCACTCCCACGCCGGTCGCGGCCAGCACGAACGGCCTGCGCGCTTGGGAAGCGGCTCGATGCGCTGTGTAGAGCTCCTTCGCCTCGGAGACCAAGCGGTCCTGGGCGCGGGCGATGGCCTCGCGCGCGAGCGCGATATTCTCCGGCGTGGGAGCCGCGCCACCGAAGTCCAGCACCTTCCCGTAGACGACCTCAACCATCTTGCGGCCGCTGCCGGCGTCGTGGAACATGCGTGGCTTGTTGTCACCCCACGTGCCGACGGGGACGACCGGCACGCGCATCTCAAGTGCTATACGCGCCGCGCCGTCCGCGTGCGAGCCCACGAGATCGCCTTGCACGAGCATGCCCTCGGCGTAGTGGATTTGGGCCTGACCGGTGGCGAGCACGCCTCGCTCGATGCGGAGTGCGGCAGCGGCATTTCCTTGATCCACGGGGAACGCGCCCGCGCGCTGGATGATGCGGCCTAGGAGCGTTGGTTCACCCGTCTTCGGGTTCGTCCACAGCTTGGCGTTGCCAATGAACCGTACGGGTCGTTTGACCCCGCGCACGTGGAATACTGGATCGAGTTCGGTCCCGTGGTTGGGCACCAACAAGACTGCGCCACGCCTGGCGACGTTCTCCTCGCCGTGTGTGCGGATGCCGAGCTTCGCGCCAACACCGACATCGAGCAGCCCGTGGACGACGCGCTGGACCAGCTTGTGGCCGCGACCAACGACGAGCGGGTCATGCGCGGGAGCCACGTCGAGAACCGGCATGCTCGCGAGGTCTTCCACCGTCTCGAACGCAGTGAGTGCACGCGTGCCACCGAGCAGGCGATGTGCCTCGATGACGTCGTCGTGTGCGCTGTGGAGCCATGGCGATGCGGCGGACGGATCAAAGCGAGTAGAGCCCTTCCTCGCGATCTCACCAGCGCGGCGCACCTGCGGCGCGATGTCCTCGTGCACAAGCCGTCGTGCCTCAGTGAGTGAGCCGGATGCGCGCTCAAGGAGCGAGATGCCGCGCGTCACGTCGAGGGATCCCGTGAACGCAGCAGGATTCGATTTCGCAGCGTCCAGCACGAGCGTAACAATGCGTTGCTCGTTCTTGAGCTCACGACCGAGATTGCCGAATTTCGCGCCGCCAACCACGTGCGTCGACCATGATGCGAGGCCCTCGAACGCGCGCGCGTGTCGAGCCAGATCAATGTATGCCGCTGATACGAGCAAGTTCCGTCCCCTTTCCCTTCCCCACCGGTATGTCGTGCACGGGATCGCATTCGTTTCCCATCGCTGGATCAGGGGATTTCGCCCGGTCGAGAGAGATTGGTACGCTGTTCACTCGTCGACCGCCGCAATACGGAGTTCCACCCATGCAGCCACGTGCAATCCGCCTCGTCATCGTCGCTCTCATCGCAGCGGTGCTCGCCACAGTGGGTGGCGCGACCGTTGCCGCGCGTGCCGCAGATGCGGCGCCTGCTGCGGTCGCGGGCTGGCGATGGACCAACAAGGGCAATCTGGGGCGCCTAGGAGGTGGCTCCGCCGACCGCATCTCGTGCCCGTCGCTCAAGCTGTGCGTGGTCGCGGGCAGCGACTTTGTCTTCACCACGACATCGACCGCGACGCGCCCGTCCCTGTGGAAGCGGACCAAGCTTGCGACCGACGACGAGCTCGGCGACAGCATCATGACCGAGGTCGACTGTCCGAGCCTGGTCCTGTGTCTCGCGATGGATGACCGCAACAACGTGTACACCTCGGCCAACGCGCACGGTGGTGCACCATCGTGGACGCGCAGTTCGCTCCCGACGAACACCTACGTCGGCATCCGCGCCCTCTCGTGCGCGTCACCCACGCTGTGTGGTGCGCTGGACGTCTCCGGCAACGGCATGACCACAGTCACGCCTGCAGGGCTCGGGAGCCAGTGGCGCGCGTCGCGTGTATCGACGACGGTCAACGCGTCGCTGTATGACCTCGCGTGCAAGGCGACGTTCTGCCTGGGCGTGCAATCCACCGGTGCCATCTACATGACGACCAATCCCACTGCGCAGCCCGCCACGTGGCGGCCCATGCAGGTCGCACCGGCACGTAACCCGATAAACGCCATCTCATGTGGCTCGACGCGCTTGTGCGTGACGGGTGGATCGGGTGGCCTGCGCGTCTCGACGAATCCGACGTTGCGTACCTCATGGAAGGTCATGCCGGTTGCGGGTCTGCGCTATGTCGACCACGTCACATGTACGTCGGCGGCGCTGTGCTTCGCCACGGCGGGCTCAGAGATCTACGTGTCCACCGCGCCTGCGCGACGCGGCACGTGGCGCCGTACGTACTCCACCCGGAGCGTCATCCTCGCCGACCTGGCCTGCCCCACCGCCCGCGTGTGCGTGGCGATCGACGTGGGCGGCGGTGTGTTCGTCGGCACGCGCACCTGAGCATCCACGCTGTTGTGCTCAGGCGTGCAGTCAGGGACGAAGTGCGAGTTCGCGGAGCGCGAGTGCCGTGCGGTCGAACGTATCGACGACTTGGTCCGAGATGTATGCAACCATCGCCAGGGTTCGGACGGCAGTTTCCTGGACGGGTGCGCGACCAAATGCCATGTAGGCGCGACCCATGCCGTCGAACGCGCGGTTGGCGACACCGAGCGCGCCTGCAATCGCTTCGCGCGCGGAAATCGCGAGCGGATCATCGCCGAGCAGGGCCGCCGCCGTCTTGATGGTCGGTAGCGCTGCGTAGGCCGCCTTCCAGTCGGTGCTCGACTGCCTCGTGGCCTCGTTGAACCGCGCGTTCCAATCATCACCAGACAGATCAGACATCCGCAGCGTACGTGCCCCGAGGGCGACGCCCGACCCGGACTCAAAGAACTGCGTCGCCAGCGCCAAGAGCTGAGTGCGCAGAGGTGCAGGTGCGGGCGTGGGGACATCGGCTGAGATTCGCATGTCCAGATGCTACCCCACGGGCCGGGGCGCACGCGCGCCACAGGTCGCCTCCTACCAGGCGGTGGGCTCGTAATCCTTGAGGAATACGCCGTGTAAGTCCTCGCCGGCCTCGCCCCGCACGACCGGGTCGTACACACGGGCCGCGCCATCCACGAGGTCGAGCGGGGCGTGAAAGCCCACGTCCGCCAAGCGCACGCGATCTGGGTGCGGGCGCTCGTCGGTGATCCAACCGGTGTCGACGGCGGTCATGAGGATGCCGTCGCTCTCGAGCATCTCCTGCGCGCTCGTGCGCGTGAGCATGTTGAGCGCTGCCTTGGACATGTTCGTGTGCGGATGACCGGGTCCCTTGTAACCACGCGCGAACTGGCCCTCCATCGCGGAGACATTGACGATGTAGGTGCGGCGCGCTGTCGCCAAGCGCATCGCCGCACGCAGGCGGCTGATGAGGATGAACGGTGCGGTCTGGTTGCACAGCTGCACCTCGAGCAACTCGAGCGGGTCGACCTCCTCGACCTTCTGGATCCAGCTGTTGGAATCGTGCAGATCGGGGACGAGCCCACCCGCGTCGATGGCGTGGTTGGCGGCGATCTTGTCGAACGACGCCGACTTCGCGGCCAGCGCCATCGCGGTGAGCGTATGCGGGGTGGGCGCCCAGTGCGCGGCGGGGGAGGCGGGTGCGTCAGCGGGAGCGGTGAGAAGCAATTCGCCTGCGCGGCCGAACGTGACGAGCTCCGGGAGCGGTCCGGTTGGCAGCGGCGCGGCCTCCGCCTGTATGAGCGGAGCGTAGGCCTGCGGTGAGCGGCGTACGGTCTGTGCGGCGTTGTTGATGAGGATGTCGAGCGGTCCTGCCTCGGCGACGCTGTCGGCGAGCGCCACGACCTGCGCGGGGTCGCGAAGATCGATGCCCACCACCCGCAGACGATGGATCCAATCGGCGCTGTCGTCCATCGCGGTGAACCGTCGGACGGCGTCGTTGGGAAAACGCGTGGTGATGGTCGTGTGCGCACCGTCGCGCAAGAGGCGCAGCGCGATGTACATGCCGATCTTGGCGCGCCCGCCCGTGAGCAGGGCGCGGCGCCCGCTGAGGTCGGTGCGGGCATCGCGCCGAGCGTGATTGGTCGCTGCGCAGTCGGGACAGAGCTGGTGGTAGAAGGCGTCGACGACGACGAAGCGTGTCTTGCACACGTAGCACCCGCGCGGCTGCTTGAGTCGACCGGCGGTGGCGCCCTTGACTGCGGATACGAGCGGGATGCCCTGCGTCTCGTCGTCGATGCGACCCGGTGCGCCGGTGGCAGTGAGCGCCGTCACCTCGGCGTCGTGGGCAAGGATCGTCGCGCGCCGTTCCTGCTTGCGCTGGACCTTGGCATGCTTGTACAACCCGGACACCGCGCGGCGCACCTCGACTGCGTCGGGATGATCGGGATGCAGGAGCTTGGCGTCCGCGATGACGCGGCGAAAGTTGGCGAGGTCGTCCGGGTCGAGCCCGGGCATGGCCGGGTCGAACGCGATGTCGGTGGGCTGCGTCACCCGGCGATCCTACGTCGTGTGCTCAGTCGAGGTCGTGGATACGCACGCCGATCGCCTGGGCGAAGAGGGGGGCGACGTCAACCACGTCGAGGAAGCTCATGCGCACACCCGTCAGGCTGATCATGCCGCGCACGCCCTCGAGCTGGCAGCTGCGGATCTCGCATCGTTTGAACGTCGCTCGAGAGATGTCCACGCGCGAGAGGTCGCAGCCGTTGAACACCACGTCCGTGAGCTGGGCGTGCGAGAGATCGGTGTCATGGAGTTCGCAGTTGGTGAAGGTCACGCGCGTGAGCCGGGCGTAGCGCATGCGCGCCATGTCGAAGCGCATTCCCTCGAACGCACAGTCACGGAGCGTTGCTTCGAGCAGGGATACCCCGAGTGCGCGGCCGCCGCGCCAGGCGACGCGGGTGAGTGCGGCGTTGTGGAAGCTGGCGTTGGCGAGATCGGGTGCGTCGAGCTCGATGTCGGTCATGATGGCGCGAGCGACATCGGCGTCCGCCATGCCGAGCCCCTGCGCGGCGATCTTCGACCAGGAGGAGGAGGCGAGGTCGTCGTCGCCGAGGTCGACCTCATCGAGCCGAAGCCCCTCAAGCTCGCCTTCGAGGTCGAGCACCGCATCGCGATCGGTGGTCTCGAGCCAAGCCGGGAGCTTCGGCGCGGCGGGCGGCTTGGGCAGGTGAGGATCCAGGAGCGGTGTGGCCATGTCCGTAGTGTGACGAGTCAAGCCGGTACGGTGCGAGCGATGTGTTCGTCGACGATCGCAGTAGCGCCATCTCCAACCAGGAAGAGATGCTCGGTGTTGCGTCGCTTGCCGACGGTGCCGACCTTCACGCCGGCGGGACTATGGATACCGATCTGGGCGCCCACGTAGCGCTTGAAGTCGATCGGGATGGAGCCGACGTCGCCGCGCGCGGCGAGCAGGTCGCGGATGTCGGCGGGGGGGAGGTAGCCCTCGTCGTTGAACGAGACGATCAGGTAGCGGGCGTCGAGCGTGTGGATGAGGTCGCTGAAGGCGTCCCAGGCGCGGCGCTTGGAGTTGTAGTCGCTCTTGGTCGACTGACAGTCGACGCGCTTGCGTGCGATGCCGTAGGCCTCGGGTGCATCGCCGCGCGCGATCGTCTCCCAGACGTGGTAGTTCGCGTGATAGGAGTGTTGGTTGTACGGGGGGTCGAGATACACGAGGTCGAGCGGCCCGAGCGTGGGAGCGATCGCGTTGGCATCCGCACGAGATGCACGTGAGCCGGCGCCTGGGATGAGCTCGGGCACGCGGAGCTCGAGCGGTTTGTTCGAGCGGGCTGCCCACTGCTTGAGGTACGCCATCTGCACGCCCGTGGTGGAGTCGACGCGATCAGCGGCCTCGATGAGGCTCGTGAGCAGGATGGCGTGCTCGAGCGGGTCGGCGGCGATGCGGTCGATCTCGGGGCGCATGGCGTCGATGCGGCGGCCGTTGTGCGGCTGCAGAAAGCGGGATTGGCGGCCGAACATCTCGGTGACGTAGCCATCGACATCTGGGAGCGCCATGAGGTGGTCGAGCTGCTGGCGTACGCGCGAGAGATCTACCTCGCGGGCATCGGTCTCGATGTAGCAGCGAGCGAACACCTCGGCATAGCTCGCCATATCGTTGGCGACGACCTGATGCCCCGAGCGCTTGAGCCCCTGCGCCACACGCGTGGTGCCCGTGAACAGGTCGCACACGGTCGTGACCGCAGGCAGCGCCGAAACGAGTTCGACGATGCGCGGCACGAGCGTGCGTTTGGACCCGATGTACTTGATCACCAGGTGGATGCTACGCGCGCTGCCCGTCACCACCCCGCCCTGAAGCGATTTTCCCGCAGTCGGGAGCGCCTAACGACACCCCGTCTGCCGCACAAGATTTTCCCGCGGTCGGGAGCGCGAAGATGCGTTGAGGTAGGCCGCGATGGCATATCCACTCAGACGAAGTGAGTGGTACTGGGTGTGCGCTCAGCGCGCATGGAGTACCACTCACCGCGACGCGTGTACCCCAATGCGGTGAGTGTTACTGGGTGTGCGCTCAGCGCGCATGGAGTACCACTCACCGCGACGCGTGTACCCCAATGCGGTGAGTGTTACTGGGTGTGCGCTCAGCGCGCATGGAGTACCACTCACCGCCCCCATCGCACCCGATCGCGGGAAAATCACCTCAGCGATTGGAAGGGGATGTGCGTGCTCCCGTTCGCGGGAAAATAACCCGTGTGGGCAGGTTTGGGGGGCGTGTGGCGAGCGCACACGGGAGGCCGACCGGTAGGTTCTAGGCATGCGTATCTCGCCCGTGAGCCCGATGTCCGTTTCTTCTGCCTCGACCTCGCCCTTCGCGCCAGTCACCGCGCCGCCCGCGGGCCTGGCCGCGCCGGTCGGCCCGACCGGCAAGGACGAAGCGCGCCAGGTGTTTCGCGACTACAACAAGGCGCTCATGCGCATGCCCGGCGTGGTGAGTGTGGGCTGGCAGATCAACGAGCCCGACGCCATCCACATGACCGTCCAAACTGACGAGCTGCGCTTCCTGCTCCAGCAGGCCATCGCGCCCTCGATCAACGGTGTGCCCGTCATCTTCCGCTCGCCAGGCACAGTCGAGCCTCCTGCGGATTCCTGGGTACGCATCCCCACCAACGTCGCGCGCGCCATCTCCGGCCTGCCGGGCATCAACGAGTGGTACCGCTTCAACGGCTACACCTTCATCGTGGACACCAAGGCGCGCATCGACTTCCTGCGCCCGATGCTCCCGACTGAGATCGACGGTGAGCCTGTCCGGCTCGTCCTCGAATCCCAGATGCCCTGAACGATCGCGCGTCAGGCGTGTTTGGGTGCGCTCAACAAACCGAGGCGTCGTGCCAGGAATGGCAGCGTGGCGCCTTGGACGAGCACTGATGCCGCGACCGCAACGAACACGATGTCGTAGACGAGCGTCGCGTCCTCGATCCCCGCAAGGATGGGGAACGATGCAAGCAAGATGGGCACGGCGCCCTTGAGGCCGCCCCATGCCACGAACGCACGCTCGCCGCGCGTGAGGGGCTCAGGTGCCAGTGCCGCCCACGTCACCAGCGGTCGTATGAGGAACGTCAGCAGCGCGAACAGCGCAAGCGCACGTGGAACTGCGTGGCCGAGGTTGTCAAAGCTCACCGTGAGCCCGAGCGCCGTAAACATCGCCATCTCAGACAGCGCCGCTGTCACGCTGAGAACGCCCTCGGTAGCCTCATGTGCTCGCACCTCAAGCCGACCGACGAGCAGTCCGGCGACGAACACTGCTAGGAATCCGCTGCCGTGCAGCTGCGTGGCGAATGCGAATGTCAGGAACGCACCCGCCACCGCCGCGACCGCATGGAGCGCGTCCGCGCCGAATCGCACGCGGCGCAGGATCTCCCCGAGGATGAAACCGCACGAGGCGCCCACCGCGATGCCAACGGCGAGCTGGACGACGAAATCCACGCCCACGCTCGCGATGGACCCACCCGCATCGTAGTACGCGATGGCACCGAGCATGAGCGAGATTCCGACCGGGTCGTTCGCACCGGATTCGCCTTCCAAGATGATGTCGGTGCTGCCCTCAACGTCACTCTCACCGAGAACCGAGAACACCGCCGCAGGATCTGTCGGGGCAAGCGCGACCGCGACGAGCACGCTCAACGGCACGGAGAGCCCCACGAGCCAGTGCGCCGCCGCCCCCAGCAGCGCCGTGGTCGCCAGCGTGCCGAACACGCCGAGCATGAGGATGGGCCGCACGCTCGGTCCGGTCCGAAGCCATCCGCCGTTGGAGTAGCCACCCTCGAACAGAATGAAGATGAGCGCGTAGCTCCCGAGCGCCGCGACGTGCCCAAACGACGCTGCATCGTGTGACTTGTCGGAAAAGCTGGCGACGATCACCCCCGCGAGCAGGAAGATGGCCGGCGCTGGAATCCGCAGCACACGCGCCGCGCGGCTTGCCACCAGCGCGAGCACGCCGATGGCGCCCGCCACGAGCACCGAATATTCGACCTGATGTAGCACGTCCACGTGGGCGATCTTCCTCGATCAGCGCCACGCGACGCAATGCGTCGCCCGTCCGTGCGCTGTACCACCCGGCAGCAGGTCCTGGATGCAGGATACCAAGCGTCGGGAACGCACCCTGTGCGGGAACGCTACGCGGGCGCGGGCGGCTGTTGCTCCGCGATCAGACGCCGCCAGCGTTGGGATTCGACGCGCACGGATCAACGATCGGTGCGAGTCGTTGCAATCCGACGATCTCCGTGTGTGACTCGCTCGGGTGTCCCTCCAGCACCGCCTGCGCTGCGGACTGTGTTGGATACGGGCCGTAGAAGTTGAGATCGTTGATCTCGGCAGATGCTGCCGCGCGCTGTTCAACGATGATGAAATGGAAGGCGGTGTTCATGAAATGCTCCCTCATGGGCTTGATGGGCTGAGCGATGCTGTGCGTCGCTGGAGCCGAGACACGTCCCAGTCCCCGTCGGCCACTCGACCGCAACGGTACCTGGTCGATCGTTGGTCGTGCGTCGCTTCGGATGATACTCCCGCCACAGCCATACGAAGCAGCCGACGTTGTGCGCGGTGTGACCCGCGACCAGGTGCGTGAGGCTCGATGGGATCGTTGCACCGTTCACCGGTATCAAGCTCATCGATCTCATCGTGCACGGCGTGCTGGGCGCGTGAGGTACAGCTCGGCCGACGAACGATTGTGTGATGAGCAGCACGCGATAGCAGGCGCGGTGTGCTCAGCGCCTGCGACCCACGCGCTCGCCAACGACTGACATCGGGTCACGGTCTGGACGTAGCCCCACATAGCTCGGCGTCTTCGGCCGGCCGTGCTCGTCGACTCCGGCAAACTCCACATCGACCACCAGCTCCGGGTGCAGATGGTGGATCGAGTTGGCGCTGGGCACGCCGAGTGCGGTGGGCTGCTCAGCGAACCGTGTGAGGAAGATCGTGTGGAGGACCTCGCGCTCGCGATCATCGATACCGCCGGCGCGGGTGATGCCAGCGAACTCGAGTGGAGCGTGAGGTGCTGACCGCGTCGCGAGCACAAGCGCACCCGGCCGGGCCGCGTCATCGGGCGACGCCACCCACCCCACGACGACGAACTCCTCACGTGGAACGCGGCGCGCCTTCTGCCATGCCGCGTCCCGGTTTCCAGGCGTGTAGGCCGAGGCGCCGATCTTGGCGACGACGCCCTCGTGTCCGGCGCGCACGGAGGCAGCGAACGCCTCCGCGCCCGTTCCCGGGATGCGGGGACACAGCAGCCACGGCGCATCGCGACCGCGTGCGTGCAGCAGTTGCTGCAGCCGCGTGCGACGCTCGTCGAGCGTGGTGTCGATGAGCACTTCGTTGTCGAGCTCGATCACGTCGAACGCTACGAAGCGGATGGGGAGGGCCTCCGCGAGCTGAGCCGCGCGGGTGCCGCTCACGCCGATACGGCGCTGCAGCCGGCGGAAGGATCCGATGGTCGTGTCCGGTTCAAACGCGACGATTTCGCCGTCCAGCACGCCGCAGCGACCACGCAGCGCCTGCGGAACGACCTCAAGCTCAGGGAACGCCGGCGTGACATCGCGGCCGTTACGTGAGAGGAGGGTTACCTCACCGTCGCGGGTGATGCTCGCGAATGCGCGCATGCCGTCCCACTTGGGCTCGTAACACCACTCAGCGCCCTCGGGCACCACATCTGTGTGCATCGCGAGCATGGGTTCCAGCGTTGCTATGTCCAGGGTCTTTCGCATCGGGTTCAGCCTCCCCCGAAGGTCGGTGGGAAAACGCGCATACGCGGTAGTGCATACATGCAGCAGTCCGCGCGACCATTGGGTTCGGTACACGCAGGTGGCGCTCTCATTCGAGGTGGTCGCATAGCCTCGTGTCGCGTCTTGTTATTTCGCGGCCCTGCGCCGGCTGCACACCTTCGCATTTCCGCGTCGGTCGGAATCGACGTGGCTACGGCCACGCCTCATCCGCCCTCCTTGCCCTGCTCGGTTTTCGCCGGCTCGGATAGCCGCGAAATAACGAGACGCGACACTCGAGGTCGTGGCAACAATCTCTGCGGGTGATGGTGGCTGCAAACGCTTCGGTTCGACGCGCGCCGATCATCGCCAGGCGAATGCCTGGCTTCTGCTCAGCACACCGC
>Ga0105047_10018488_pt1 | contig 10796 bp, 10 predicted proteins | sample MAT04_FD_78384 | JGI IMG/M metagenome (GOLD analysis project Ga0105047, IMG submission 78384) | Freshwater microbial communities from Lake Fryxell liftoff mats and glacier meltwater in Antarctica - MAT-04 (megahit assembly) | ecosystem: Environmental > Aquatic > Freshwater > Ice > Liftoff...
CTGGGCCGCCATCCCGACCGCATCGCCATTCAACAAGGATTCGTCCGTCGCCCACGGCCTCGCGGTCAAGCTCGCGGAGGGGGACCGCCGCGCGGCCGACGAGTTCGTGAAAACGCGGTTGACCGGAAACGCGGACAGCGTGATCCTCGCGGCGAGCGTGGCCGGGCTCCTGGCGCAACCGACCGCGTGGAACCCCGTCGAAGTCCTCGACAAATTGACCGCGGCGATGAAGCCTTTTCCGAACTACGCCTTCGGCCAACGGGTGCTGCACTTGGCGCGGGTCCGTGCGGGTCAACCGGTCGAAGCGGCTCTGGGAATCGCCGGCCTCGGCGGACCGACGACGCCGTACCACCACGCCGTGCTCGCCCTCGCGGACCTCGAACGTGGCCGAACGGCCGCCGCGAAGAAGCACCTCGCGGAGGCCGAACGCATGGTGGCGAGTGCGGAGTCGAAACAACCGGATCGGTTCGAGTATGCCACCATTGGTTGGTTCGAGCGGTTTCAAACCAAGTTCTTGATGGACGAACTGCGAGAGCGGTTGAAGTAGGCCCGGCGAGCCGAACCGGTCGGATAGTGCCGCTCGGCTCGAGGCACCTACTCCAACCGCGTTCCCAGCTGCCGTTGATATTCCCCCTCATCGATCCGCTCGAACTGCACCCGATCCCCGACCCGCAGCGGGAAGAACCCATCCGCGACATCGACGATCACCCGCGGCGTGCGGCCCAGGATGTTCCACCCGCCGGGGCGCGCGAGTGGATAAATGCCCGTCTGCTTTCCCGTCAGCCCCACGCTCCCCGGCTCGACGCGGACCCGCGGCGTCGCCAACCGCGGCACGCCGGAGAGTTCTGTTGGCAGGTAGCCCAAGTACGGAAACCCCGGAACGAAACCGATAGCGTAGACGGTGTATTCGTTCGACGTGTGCAACTCGATCACCCGCTTCGTCGTCAATCCGGTGACTTCCGCGATCCGCGCCAGATCGAGATTCAATTCGTAGCAGACGGGGATCGCATGAAAGCGCGTCGGTAACTTTTCGCTCCGTTCGATCCGTAGGGTTTTGAGCCAATTCGAGACACCCTCAATCCCCATCCGATCCGCATCGAAGTACACGCCCACGCGGGAATAGGCTGGGACCACATCCTGCAACCAGTCCGGATTCGCGGCTCGGACCGCGAGTGCCAGTTGCACCGCGGCCGCCTCGTCCGGCAAGCTCACCAGAACCGCTTGATCGCCGAGGGGTTGGATCGTCATACCCGCCAGTTTATGCGGACTTCCGAAGTCCGGCTTCGACTTCGGAAGTCCTACTCACCGACCGTCGGCGCGACTTCCGAAGTCGAAGCCGGACTTCGGAAGTCTTTGGTGTGAAATCCCATCGTCGCTCCGCCGTCTATTCTGATGTGATGGAACCCGACCACCTGGCGGACTTGGTGGACCGGCACGCGGCAGCACTCGTGCTGTACGCCCGGCAGTGGTGCTCCACCCCCGAAGACGTGGTCCAAACGGCCTTCCTGAAACTGGCCCAACAGAGTACTCCCCCGGAGAGTCTGGTCCCCTGGCTTTACCGCGTCGTTCGGAACGGATCGATCGACGCGGCGCGAGCGGCTCGGCGGCGGCAGAAGTACGAGACTCGCGCGGCGGGCCAAACGCCGAACTGGTTCCTTCCGTCCGACGACCCCACGGGCCTGGACGCCCGCAAGGCCGCGGACGCGCTCAGCGATCTGCCGCTGGAGATCCGCGAAATCCTGGTCGCCCACCTGTGGGGCGGGCTGACCTTCGAACAGATTGCCGCCACGGTCGGCGGGTCGGCGAGTACCGCCTACCGCCGCTACGCCGCGGGGATCGACTTGCTCCGCGAAAACCTGAGAGTCCCATGCCCGATTCCGACCCGGAAGTAAACGAACTCTGCGACGGCGACCCGCTCGCCCGCGCCCTGGCCAAGCTCCAGCCGATGCCCACCGCCCTCGGCGGCACGCAGTTGATCTACCTCGCCGGGCAGGCCGCCCGCGAGCGAACCGTGGCGTTCTGGCGGCGGGCGTTCCTCGCGCAGACCGCCGTGCTCGCTGCGGTGGGCGGCTTCGCGGCGTGGCAGTTCCTTCAACCGGCCCAAACGAACGAACGGCCGCAGATCGTGGTGCGCGAAGCGGACAAGCCGCTCGTGGAAGAAGCGCCGATGCCGCGGGACTCGGAGCCGCTCTCGGGCCCGTCCGGCGAATTCCACATCGGTCATCGGCCGCCCGGTCAGCGCGATGATTTGGCCGAATACTTGCGCATCCGCAAGGAAGTGATGACCGCTGGCCTCGGCCTGCTGCCGGACGCGAAATCGGCGACGACTCGCCCCGTGAATCCGACCGAGTTCGAGAAGTCCCTCAACTTACCGCCCGGCGTGTTGACCGCGCCGTATCGCTTGCCGCCGCCCGCGGAACCTCCCCCGGAGTAGCCATGCGCTTCGCTGCAATTCTCGCGTCGCTGGCGTTCGTTGCCGCGGCATCGGCCCAACCGGATTCGCCGACCGTCAAGAAGCTCGCGATTTCCCCCGCGGCCGCGCCGCGACCCGCTCTCAAGTACGTGCTCCTGCCCGAAGGCAAAGACCGCACGCCCGGCAACGCGGCGCTCGGGTACTTCCGCACCTTTGCCGCTCGCCCCGCCGCCCCGAGCCGCGACGCGGCCAAGGCGGCCGAGGCCAATTTCGACAAGTGGTACGAGACGCCCGTGGCGGACCTGCCCGTCGCGGATGTCCGCAAGGCGCTCGACGAGTACAACGCGATGTTCCGCGAACTCGATAAGGCCGTGGTCTGCGACCGCTGCGATTGGGAGATGGGGCCGCGAATCAAGGCCGACGGCATCGGCGTGCTGCTCAACGAAGTGCAGCCGAGCCGCGAAGTGATGCGGTACCTCGCCCTGCGGACGCGGATGGAACTGGCCGAGAACCGCTTCGACGATGCGGCCCGCGATCTCCGCTCCGGCCTGCAACTGGCTCAGCACGTCGGCGAAGGGCCCACCATGATCCAACTGCTGGTCGGGCTCGCCCTCGAATCCATCGTCCTGGAGCGCGTCGAAGAATGGATCTCCCGGCCGGGTTCGCCGAACTTGTACTGGGCGCTCAGTTCGCTGCCGGATCCGCTGATCGACCCCAAGCCGGCGATGGAGGGCGAGGTGCTGTTCCTCGAGTCGTTCTTCCCCAGCATTCGCAAGTTGGAGCGAGAACGCCTCACGCCCGATCAGGCTGCCAAGCTCGTCGAAGAACTCTTCCAGCGAGCCAGCGGCGCAGCCCGCGACCCGGACAAGCCGAACCCCGAACTCGAGCAAACGCTGCGCAAACTCGGCGTCGCGGGCTACGTGGCCGTTCACACGCAATCCGCCAAAACCGAACTCATCGCCCGCGGCCGACCGGCCAAATCGGTCGAAGCGATGACGCCTTCGCAGGCGGTCTTTTTGAACTCCTTGGAACGGTTCGACGAACTCCGCGACGACCAGTGGAAGTGGTTCGGCCAGCCCTACCACCTCGCGCGGCCCGCGCTCCAGGCGAACGAAGAGCGGCGCAAGCAATTGGTGAAAGACAACCCCACGGACCCCATCTTCGCCCTTCTGGCGCTGCTCCTGCCCACCGTCGATAAGACGCTCAACGCCACGGCGCGCACGGAGCGCAAGCTCGCCGCGCTGCGAACGCTCGAAGCTATCCGCCTGCACCTCGCCGCCTCCGGCAAGCTCCCCGCGAAGCTCTCGGACATCACTGCGGTGCCCGTCCCCACGGACCCGGTCACCGGCAACCAGTTCGTCTACACCGCGAGCGTCGAGGCGTTCACGTTGGTCCTTCCCGCACCCGCGGGCGAAACGACGAACAAGGGAAATTCGGTGCGTTTCGAGGTGACGCTGCGCGGGAAATAAGGACCGTCACTCCGCGAACGGCTTCAAGAACGCCATCGACTTCCGAGCCGCATTCACCGCGTCGTAGCTGTGTCGGCTCAGTTCGACGGAGACCATTCCTGCGTAATTGATCGCCCTTAGACCTGCGAAGGCGTCCGCGAAATCGAGTTCGCCTTCGCCGAACATCAGGTGGTCGTGGACGCCCCGTTTCATGTCTTCGATGTGGACGTTCCAGAGCCAGTCCTTCCATTTCAAAATGTGCTTACGGATTGGTAGTTCGCCGTTGCAGACGAGGTGGCCGAGGTCGAGCGTGAGGCCGAAATTCTGGTGGTTCACCTTCGCGTGCAACTCTTCGAACTTGTCCATCGTATCGATGAACATGCCGGGCTCGGGCTCGAAGGCGAGGCGGAGGTTCGACTTCGCCGCGAACTCGACGAGTCGTTGACAGCCCTCGACGAGGCGAGTCATGAGCACGGCGTGGGGTGCATCGTCCGTGGAAGTTCCGGACCAGAACGAGAGGCAATCGCCCCCGAGGCGAGCGGCGATGCCGAGCGAGTGACCGAGGAAGTCCAGGCGTTCGAGGCGGCCAATCCGATCCGGGGAAATTAGTGTCGGTTGGTGCTTCTGCCGCGGATCGAGGACGAAGCGAGCGCCGGTCTCCACGACGCACTTCAAGTTGAATTCGCGGAGTTGAGAAGCGAGGTGATCGCAGGCCGAATCGAAACCTTTAGTCTTTTGGTCGAGGTGGTTCACGTCCGGAGTCAGCGAGATGCCGCGGTAACCCAACTCCGCGAGGATCGCGACCGCGTCGTCGAGCCGGTGGTGGGCGAAGCCGTTGGTGTTGTAGGCGAGGATCATGGTTCGCTCGTGCGCGAAGCCGCAAGCGGCTTCGCGCTAGGATTCCCCGTTATCCACCGGCGGCAGCCCCAGTCGCTCCGCCCGCGCTTGTTCTTTCTGCTTGCGCATGACGGCCAAGTCGCGGCGGAGCTTGATCTGGTGGTCTTCGCGGATGTGCTTGTACTGGGCCATCCAATAACGCCGGGTTGCCCACTCATCCAGCGTGGCGAACGCGACCAGCGCGAAGACGAGCACCAGCACCAGGATCCAGTAGATGCCCCAGAAGCGGATGAAGTCTTTCTCGTCTTGATTGAGTTCCGGCTTCGGCGCGTCCGGGTCCGCGGGTTCGCGGGGCTCGCCGAGTTGATCGGCCTTCTTCTCCATGCCCGAGGCGTACGCCCCGGCCACGAGCGTGCCCAAAGAGACGAGCACCATCGCGGTAAGCAATCGGCGACGATAGCGGCCGCGGAAGTACGCGAGTTCGTCGCTCGGCACCAGTTTGCGGGCCTTGAGCGCGCGCAGCCCCGCGATCTGGAACCAGCCCGTGAGCAGGCCGATCCCCACGATGATGGCCCCGAGCCCGATGGCGACGGCGTTCGATTCGTTCACGCGATCTCCGCTTACTTCTGCGCCTTCAACCACGTCAGCAGCACCGTGCCCACTTCGGCCATTTGCTTGGGCGAGCACTTGTCCGGGGTGTCGCCGAGCGTGTGCCAGTGCTTGTAGTCGAAGTCGATGATGTCGATCGACGGGATGCCCGCGTCGTTGAGCGCGAGGTGGTCGTCGAGCACCTCGGTGGCGCGCTGGAAGCCCCGTTCGTACTTGAACGACTTGGCCCCGACGGACTCGGCCACCTTCCAGACTTCGGTGAGCAACTTCGGCGCGAACTTCCAGGAATAGCCTTCGACCGCGAGGCGGGCCCCGTCGTGCCCGCAGAGGTCGAGCAAGATTCCCGCTTCGTACTTGATCCCGGTTTTGGCCTTCGTCTTGGTGTATTCGGAAGCGAAGAACTCCGAGCCGAGGAAGTACTTGTCCCCCTCGCGGACGTAGGGCACGCCGGGGTCGAGGATGTACTCTTCGCCGTCGAACAGGACGAAATCGACGCCCACGCCCGTGGGGAAGTCCTTCATCTGGTGGGCGAGTTCCATCAGGATCGCCACGCCGGACGTGCCGTCGTTGGCGCTGGCGAACGGCTTGTTCCAGTTGCGCTCGGGTTCCTCGTGGGCTGCGGGCCGCGTGTCGTAATGCGAGCAGAAAATGATCCGCTTCTTGCGGTCCGGGTACCACGAGGCGATCAGGTTCGTCATCGCGATCTTGTCGTTCTTACTCCGCTGCTTGGCGAGGAATTCCTGCCGGGTGACGGTCGCGCCGAACTTCTCGAAGTGCTTCGTGACGAGTTCCTGCTGCTTCCTCATGCCCGCGGTATCGCTGATGCGAGGGCCGATGTCGCAGAGGTCTTTGACGTACTGGAGGGCGCGGTCGCCATCGACGGCGAATTCGGTCTTGGGCAAGCGGTCCTCCGCGAACTTGTCTTTCTTGGGCGGGTCTTCCGGCGGCGGCAGCGGCGCGGGGGCCGGGGCGTTCGAGAAGCACCCCAACGAGCAGGCGAGGAAAACCGCCGCCGTGCGACTCAGTGTGCGCTTCATGCCTTTCCCTCGTGGGACAGGCCTCGGGCCCGTCCGCAGAAGAAGGACAGGCCGGAGGCCTATCCCACGTGAGCACCCATCTTACCGGGGCGCACGGCCGATTGACAGCGTGCGAAATTTGGTCGCTTTCTCTCTCGACATCCTCGGATCGCGAGGGTATGCGGCCGACCTCTCGCGGGTGCCACGCTCTTCGGGTTCGACATCGCGGCAGGTTGGGGAACCTGGTGCGGAATCGGATCGACGTCCGGGACTTCGAAACGGTCGGTTTTACCGAACGCATCGAGGGAGCCTGGGAAACCGAAGGGGAGTGCGGCGGCCGCGGCGAGTTCGGGAATTTCGGCGGTTCGAATCATCGACCGCGGGGTTTTCGACCGATGAATGCGAAGCGGCCTCTCGGGTGCTTCCCGCCCGGGGCCGCGGGGGAACAGGCACGGCAGCCACCCCGCCGATGCGTGCGAAACGCGGTTCGTCGAACGCTCAACGAGGCGGGGGCCTCGAGCGCTGAAACGAACCCCGCGAGCTCCATCGGCCAACCGATCGTCGGGGGAATCCGGACGGCTCCATTCGTGGAATCGACCGGACAGACGATCTCGGGGCCGGAGGCCGGCCGGATCATCAGGGAGGATCCGATGGTGACCCGCGTCGATATGGACATCCCGCAAGTCTGGCGAGACTACCGGGCCTGCGCGACCACGGAGTTGCGAAACCGTTTGGTCGAAAATTATCTGCAACTCGTCAAGTACAACGCCGAACGGATCTGGGCCCGGCTCCCGGACGGCGTCGAACTGGACGACTTGATCTCCGCCGGGGTCTTCGGCCTCTTGGACGCCATCGAAGCGTTCGACCTCGAACGCGGCGTGAAGTTCGAGACCTACTGCGTCCCGCGGATCCGCGGGGCGATGCTGGACGAACTGCGGACCATGGACTGGGTGCCGAGGCTCGTGCGCTCCAAGCAGTCCAAGATGGACGCGGCGGCGAAGCAACTCGAGACCGCGCTGGGCCGCAAGCCGACCGCGGAAGAACTCGCCGAGAAGCTCTGCCTACCGCTCGAACAGATCCAGGCGTTCGTCACCGAGGCGACCGCTGTCAACCTGGTGTCACTCAACAAGAAGTGGTACGAGACGGATAGTTACAAAGACGTTCGCGAGATCGACATTCTCGAAGACAAAAAAGCGGAAGACCCCACGAATCGCCTGCAAAACCGCGACCTCATGAAGCTCGTCACGCGGGGGCTCAACCGCAACGAACGGCTCATCGTCATCCTCTACTACTACGAAGAGATGACGATGAAGGAGATCGGGGCCACCCTCAACCTCAGCGAATCCCGCGTCAGCCAGATGCACTCCAGCATCGTCGCCCGGCTGCAAGCGCAACTCGCGAAGCGCCGGCCCGAGTTCAGCAACTGAGCGAAGCAGATTTCTCGATGCTCGACTTCTGAGCCCGAACGCCAGTGAGGAGGTTGAAGACCTCGCTGGCGCTCGGGCTCGGTTCATCACTCCCATCTCCTCACTCGCGTTCGGGCTCAGATCACCCGCGATTCGTACAATTCTCTTTGGACCCCCTGCGGAGGTGGCGGCGATGGCTCGCGTGTTGATCGTGGACGACAACCAGCAGAACGCCGAGTTGCTCGAAGCGCACCTCGACGGGACCGGCTACGAGACCCGCGTGGCCATGAACGGAGACGATGCGCTCCGCACGGCCCAGGAGTGGGCTCCCGACGTGGTGCTCTTGGACGTGATGATGCCGAAGGTGAGCGGGTTCGAGGTTTGCCAGCGGTTGCGGGCGGACCCCGCCACGCAGGCCGTGGGCGTGATGATGGTCACCGCTTTGGACCAGCCTTCGGACATCGAAAAGGCCGTGGATGCGGGGACGGACGACTTCGTGACGCGGCCGCTGAACAAGACGGAACTGCTCCTGCGGGTAAAGGCGCTGCTCGCCGCGCTCTCCGAGCCGTCGCCGACCGATCGGGCCTTGGCCTACATGCGCCGCGTGCAGCAAGGTTTGTGATTCGCTTCTTTGTGGTGACAGGCCTCCCGGCCTGTCAGTTTATTTTTGACAGGCCGGGAGGCCTGTCACCACTCTCGTTTCCCGATCCTCAAAGGTTTTGCCAGTGAAGCTCCTGCCCACGCCGACCGGCCGAGTGACCCTCAAGGAAAAGCGCGCACAACCGTTCTACGGGCGGCACCCCTGGGTCTTTGCGGGGGCCATCGAGAACGTCGCCGGCAACCCCGCGGACGGGGCGGTCGTCGATTTGCTCTCGTCCACGGGCAACTTCGTGGCCCGCGGGCTGTTCAACTCGCAGAGCAAGATCCGCGTCCGCAATTATTCCTGGGACGAAGCCGCACCGCTCGACCGCGAGTTCTTCCTCGGCCGCTTCCGCAAAGCGCTTTCCCTGCGCCACGACGTGCTGAAATTCAACGCCGGTCCGGCCCCCGCGTACCGCGTCGCGTTCAGCGAGGCCGACGGCGTCTCGGGCTTGATCGTCGATCGCTACGCGGACTACCTCACGGTCCAGTTCACTTCGCTGGCCCTCGGCGAACGGCGGGCGATGATCGCGGACGTGCTCCAGGAGCTTTTGAAGCCGAAGGGCATCTACCTCCGCACCGAAAAGGGCATCGGCCAACTCGAAGGCTTGACCCTGCACGATGGCCTGCTCGCGGGCGAACTGCCGCCGACGGAATTGCTCATCGAAGAGAACGGTTTGAAGTTCGCGGTCAACCTCACCGAAGGCCAGAAGACCGGCTACTACCTCGACCAGCGGGACAACCGCTTGGCCGTCTCGAAGTTCGCCGCGGGCCGCCGGGTCTTGGATGCGTTCAGCTACAGCGGCGGCTTCGGCCTCTACGCCGCGAAGGGCGGAGCGAGCGAAGTCGAGTGCGTCGATGCGTCCGAGCCCGCGTTGAAACTGGCCGCCCGCAACGCGGAGTTGAACGACTTGAAACAACTCACGTTCACCCACGCGGACGTGTTCAACCACCTGGATAAGCTCGTGACCGGCGGGCGCAAATTCGACCTGATCGTGCTCGACCCCCCGAAGTTCGCCCGCAACCGGGCCGCATTGCCCAAGGCCGTGCAGGGCTATCGCAAGCTGCACCAACAAGCGTTGAAGCTCCTCGCCCCGGACGGCCTGCTCGTTTCGTGCTGCTGCACCGGGCTCATCACCCCGGAGATGCTCGAAGACGTGATCGCCCAGGTCGCCATCGACGCGAAGCGAGACCTGCAAATCCTCGAGCGCCGCGGCCCGAGCGCGGACCACCCCGTGGCCGTGGCGTGCCGAGAGTCCAGCTATTTGAAGTGCATCATCTCGCGGGCGGTTTAATCGAGACGTGTTCCGGCGAGCCGAGAGCGTGAGCGACCGGAGATCCCTCCGGTCGCTCACGCTCCCGGCTCGCCAATTCCGCGATTGCCCATCAGCACGGTTGACTTACCCCCATCCGCAAGACCAGAATAAGCCCTACGTCGATTGCGGCCGGCAATCACCCGCCCACCCGTTCCCGCGCCCTCGCCTTACTCTCTCCTCGGTTCGGGAGTCACTCCTCCGATGCTCACCGTGCTCCGTCCCGCGGCTTTGGCCGCCATAGCCTCGTTCGCCACTCCCGCATTCGCTCAACAGCCGATGCCCCCCGAACAGCAGGCCGAGGTCGCTCTGCTCGCGGCTCGCAAGACCTACAACGACGGCAACCTCCCCGCGGCGTCGCAGCAGTTTCAGCAACTCCTCCAGAAGTTTCCGAACGTCCCCCAGGCGAACGCCGCTCGCTTCGGGCTCGGGCTCTGCTATCTCAATTTGCCCGAACAAGACTTCGTCAAAGCGATCGAAGTCCTCACGCCCCCCGCGAACGACGGCGGCTTCGTCGAACGCGGCCCGGCCCTCTACCAACTCGCGGTTTGCCAGCGTTCGCTCGGGTTGAAAGAACTCGCCAAGCCCGCGAACAACCCGAACGAAGTGACGCAGCGAACGCAGGCTGCGAATCAGCGGTTCACGCAGGCTTCGCAATCGTTCAACACGGCCCGCGACTGGTACGCCGGTAAGAAGAACGACGACTGGCAGAGCCGCTGCCGCTGCGACGTGGCGGAGATGGAACTGCGGATGAACAAGGTGAAGGAGGCCCGCAATACCTGCGAGCCGTTCGCCAAAGACCCCGCGCTCGCCAAGGCGAAGTTCCGCACCCTCGGGCTCTACTACCACGGGCTCGCCTGTTTCCTGGACCGCGACTACCTCACGGCCGGGCGGTCGCTCAATCAGGTCGCCCCGTTCACGGACCCCGCCTACGGCATGCACGCCCGCTACCTCGTCGGCCGCGTCTTGCAGTTGAACGCGGAGAACGCCGAAGCGTCGGTCCACTACGACGGCGTAATCGCGGATTACGAGAAGGCGAAGAAGGACGCGGTTCAGACGCTCACGCAGCCGGACAAGTTCAAGAACAACCCGTTCGAGAAAGCCCGGCTCGAAGA
>Ga0105047_10018492_pt1 | contig 10795 bp, 15 predicted proteins | sample MAT04_FD_78384 | JGI IMG/M metagenome (GOLD analysis project Ga0105047, IMG submission 78384) | Freshwater microbial communities from Lake Fryxell liftoff mats and glacier meltwater in Antarctica - MAT-04 (megahit assembly) | ecosystem: Environmental > Aquatic > Freshwater > Ice > Liftoff...
CGCTCGATGCCGCGACTGCTGACGATGCCCTGCGAATACGCGAACAGCACCACCTTCAACAACATCGCCGGCGGATACGCGGGCGCGCCCGTGGTATCGTTCCGAAAGCGGGCGTCGAAGTGCTTCACGCGGAGAGTTGCCGTTGGCACCGATGACCGACACGCCGGTGCCGAGTGGGCTGGTGCCGCTTAAACCGGTGGAACTCACCGAGACGGATTTTCGTGTGACCGGATTGTCGCTGATTGCGCATCCCATGCAGCACCTGCGTGAAACACTCCGGCTCAATAAGGTGCGCACGACCATCAACCTGCGCGAAACGGGAAAGAATGGCGAACGCGTGGGCTGCGCAGGACTCGTGATCTGCCGTCAGCGCCCGGGCACCGCGAAAGGGTTTGTGTTTCTCACACTGGAAGATGAAACGGGTATGCTGAACGTGATTGTGGAGCCGAGCCGGTTTGAGCCCGATGCGCTGCTGATTTCGACGTCGCCGTTATTGCTGATTCGTGGCGTGCTGCAGTGCGTGCACGGGGTGGTGAATTTGCGGGCGCACACGTTCAAAGCGTTGCAGGCGGAGAGTGGGGAAGAATTCGCGAAGGGGCGGAATTTTCATTGAGGGGAGTAACGCGGACGCACGTGATTCATCACGCACGTGCGACGCGACGATTCATTTTTAGCCGCTCTTGAATCCTTCAGCGCGAAGAGGCTCTCCGCCCCAACGAATTTCTTACATCAACGGGCATCGGCATGCATCGAAGGTTGGGCCGCGATGAGTCCTCGTGCGCTATCAAGCAGCAGCGCGCGGAGTGGTGGAATCACCCGACTGGCCGCTATTACAGGTTGACCGTGAATTATCACGAGAATTGCCGGTGCCACCTTTTGAGCCTGCGCTCTGTCGCCGGGCGCTACGACCGAAAACAAAACTCTCATTTTCTTGAGAAGTTTCCGTTCAGCGATGTCAGGCTCTTTGGTAAGCAGCACAAGGGACATAGTTTCCTTCAGTTCAAGCCACTGATGCAAATCGGCAGAGCACGACAGGCAGTCGGAGGGCGCGAAGAGCAGAAGGACACCCTTGCTGGCGTTTGTAAATGCGTCCTTAATCAATGCTCCATCAACTGTCTGCAAATCGACGACGTCTGCGGCACCAAAGCGCCGTGTCGGAACCGTGCAAGAAGAACTCACGACCAAAATAGAAACTGCCGCCAAGCACGGCAGCACGAGGCGCGAAGTTGTTCGCGAGCAAGATGCCGCAACACAACACAGCATTGGGGATAGCCGCACCGCAACTGCGGGCCTCAGCATATATTTTCGCCGACTGCAAATTTTATCACGTCCACTGTGGCTTTGCTACCCTCTACATATTGATCAACGACGTACAGCGTGTCGCCGCGAAAAACCATTCGCGGAATCGTCGTTTCGTCATGAATCGGAATCATTACGTCGATGCATCTGGCAGGGTAATCCTTCCGTACAACCGTCAAGTAGGACTTTCCGGACATTGTGTTGTTGTTGCGAATCGTTGCGTCAACGTAGATGACACCGAACCGACCGCCGGACAGACGGTGCACGACAAACGGTGTGGACAACTGATTCATCACGTAGTAGATATTTCGCCCCTTCGTCAGCGTGGTGTCCAGTGCTTCTGGAATCCCCCGGCGCACGCGCCTCGGAATGGCAATCGAATCGTTGACGTGCCAGGAAGAGTCCGTAAGCCGGATGTAATCGGCATCCCCCGTTGTGTAGGCAATAGAGTCACCATAAGTGTCGATGGGAATGCGTCCCCAAACCATCGCGAATAGCCCATTGGCAAATGCGGGCGGTAGTTTGCCGACGTATTCCGGCGTCACTTCCGGCAGCGTCCAACGCATTGCCAGAGTCTTCTTGACGGGATTCTGGAAAGAACCGATCAGTGAATTTTTATGGACCGCGTAAACTCCAGGTTGGCCCGAAAATGGCAATCTCAAGCGTGCTTGCTTCTGAGGAAGGTCCCACACCACAGCATCCCGGCGTATTTCATCAGTGATCAGAAGTGTAGAATCATCGTAGGAGTAGATCATTCCGGGCTGCATGAACTCGTTTGGACCGTTCCCTTGCCTACCAATCACCTCCAAAAACTGCCCGGTTGCCGCATAACGATGCACACGCTTAGCAAATCCATCGGTCACAAAAATTTCGCCAGTCGACGAAACGGCAACGGAGATCGGCTTGCCAACGTAGACAGTGTCCGTCTCTGCGAGTTTGATCACCGCTGCTGGCACGAGCTTTACCGTTTGATCAGGCCGACGATTTTCCTTCGTGCCACAACCCGACCAAACAACGACACTCAGAAGTGCGCATAGCAAATTTATGACACGCCAGTTGGAGCGACAACTATAGTGCACAGAAATCATGGACATCTTGAGCCTCAAACTGGAATGAAAACTCGCGGATGAATGTCGGCCAGTGATCATGCCGACATTCATCCGCCTATCAATCTGTTGTTAAGTTGCTACGGGGACTGCTAGTGGACGATGATCGGGTCGTTGATCCGGCAGGGGCAGATTGCCGGATTTCCTATCGCGTATTCGATGCAATAGTTGCAATTCCCCCACGGGGATTGAATTGCATTCCAGACGCTGGAATCTTCGGCTCTTGCGTCTACCGCCCTGACGCTGAATACCAACGCTGAAAAGATCGCCACGAGGCGGAGAACGCGCTTCAATGACTGCTTCATATCCAAGAATCCTTACGTTGAGAGTGAACGCTGCAACTGCGCGAAACGCCAACTTTGAAAACGCCGGCCCAGCTAACACGCAACTCCACGGACCATCGCACACTACGTGATAGAGTGATCACGGCTAGCTGACCGATCAGTGTACAATGATTGGCGGAGAGATTTGGCATGGACAGTTCCAAGAACCGTTTACGCCGTCCGCGCAGGGCCAACAATATCCGTAGATGGTCACAAATGCGTTCTACAAAGGCCCTGATTCTTCACCACCTTCTGCTCGCGCGTCCATCACCCGCACACTACAAACCAGCGCTGACGATATCGCAACGAGACGTAGTACTCGTTTCAAAGAGCGTTTCATCGGTGCACTCCTCCACTAAAGTTTTTACAACAATGAGGCGAATAGCCAGCAATCGCAGACGCCTTCCATGCTGCTGTTTGGGTGCCATCCATGACAGGACAACGAGAGTGCCGGAACAGAATCTGATTGAAAATGAGGCCGTCAGACATTCCCGACATCGCCTGCTTGGCACGTATCTACGCCCGAAATCGCCGACGCGAAAGTGCCAAGTTGTGATGCGCTGGATTTAATTGAAGTATTCGTCGCGCCACAACAAGCGGCGCTCGAAAATCGCGAACATTTCTCCCCAATGCGCCATCAACTCTCTCCGTCCCAACTCACGTGCGAGATGCTCGCGTCTGCAAGTAACCATGCGAGAGCGCGCCCCAAGTGTCACGTGGAACCACATCACTCTCACATATCGCCTGCACCGTTCGATGCACCGCTGCGACGCTATCACGCAGCCCTAAAGCAATCACGTTGCCAATCTGTCGGCGCCACCACGCGAAACTACGGGTGCTATTAGCCTATCGTCATCGCGACCCTACCTGCGTCACAACGACAACGTCAGACCACACGTGCAACCCGTCAGAATGTGTGGGCGCTTCGCCGCTGCCTGTCGGTTCAAGCGGCAGAATCGCCTTCAGACGTGCAAAACGCAAAAAATCTTCCACCTTTAACGCCTCGCGGTGCCGGGCCTCGGCAACCTCCGCCACCAGGCATGTCATAAGCGCAGCGTCGCGGCAACGCATATCCAGACGGTATTGTTCAGCTTTCGCATAACCACTGACGTGTGCGGCAAACGACGGTCGCATTCCAACGAATGACGATTCGATGGGTGTTCACGATGTACGAGCCCGACGTTTTCGCTTGGCGGCGACTAATGCAACCCTTGAAGTGCTCACAATGAAGACACGTGACACCCCACACATTTGTCGATCAGTAAACCTCCAACATTCTCACACAACTTCGGACGCTGGGAACACGCAGTGACGACGTTGTTCTCAACCGGCGCGTACTGGATTTCGCCGCTGCTGTGCACACGTATCTACCGGTGCGATGCGAGGCCCGAAAGTGCCAGGTTGTGATGTCAAGCATTCACCGGAGTGCACGATGAACCGCGCCCAGCAACGCGCGAAAATCGCGAATATCCCCACTGCAAGCGGCATTTACTCGTAGCATCGTGCGCCGCAGGGTGCGTCGAGTCACCTGAAAATCCCGTGCAACTTCCGACCAACTCTGCCCCACACCGAGTCGCACAAACAAGTCCATCGTGACCGCAACATCGAGCATAATCTTGGCCGAAAACCCCCCCCCCCGGCAAACTTCGTTCCAACACACGCGCGAGGTGCTCGCGGCTGCAACCGACCGTTCGAGAGAGCGCTCCAGTATCAGACGGAACCACATCACTCTCGAATATCGCACGCACCGCCCGCACGGCCACAGGCACATTATTGCACATCTCGGCCAGAAACGCATGGCCGAGCTTACTGCGCCAGTAGCGGCCAACCGCACGCGCAATCGGTGCGTCATCGTCAATGCTCTCTCGCCCGACAACCAAAACGTCACAAAAAGTGCGCAGTGCTGCCGTATCTCCGGACGGCTGTTCATTGCAGATGAACACAAACGGTACAGCAATTCGAATGCGCGAAAACAGGGAACGTGATGCCGCCGCGAACACGAGTTGGTCGCGCATGTCCGTCACCTAGGCCACACAGCATGGCATCAATGCGGCGTTTCGACTCTGGAGATTCAGACGCTGAGACTGCAGTTGGTCCATAAGCATTGCCGTGTGCGGGAGACGACGATCCCGCGAAGGTACTGTCCCGGCGCGTTCGGTCAAGGGGAGCCGAAATAGGTCGCGAGCCCGCCGACACCAACGATCTATCGCCAATCTGAACATCGTGCGGTGATTGGTGGCGACCTGCGATCCTTTCAAAACGCGCGCGACACATGCGCGCACGCATCGGACTTGCATCCCATTTTCGATTCTGTATCGCGGGGCCTGAGTGCGGTGTCGCAGCGCACGGTGATAAGGCCCCGTGTCCCAGAGTGGTGCCCCCCACGGGTCACGTGCCGCCCCCAACTTGACTCGGCAAGTGCGCCAAGCGTGCGCTGTACGAATCATGGCAGGCGCGGTTCCGATACATGCCGCACACATTCGATGACGGCTGGTTCGCGTTGCGCGTGTATCCTCCGCGCATGCAACGTTCATACAAACCGGGGAAAGGCAGCACATGCAGATGGCCACGCTGGAAAAGCGTTGGACGCTCGACGAACTCAACATATTGCCAGACGACAGCAATCAGTACGAAGTCGTGCGTGGAGTTTAGCGCCGACTTCTTAGACTCGGAATAACCGCACGCTCCAAGAACCATTCGCCCGAGCTCGTTGGCCCCGCGAGGAACACGACCCCTCCATGTCCGAATCCGACGACCGAGCGCCCAGGTGGCAGTCGTACTCGTTCCTTTAATCCATGCTGACGATCAACCACGTCATATACGAGTTCACCGTTTTTTGATTGAGCGGATGTCGTGGGCAGAATCCAAATATTCCCATCTAAATCGGCGATGACGGCACCCGTACGTATGGCGGGATAATAGTCCGCCATCTCGTTGCTCGGAGCGAAATCGACTCTGATTGGAGCTACAGGACGATCCGGAAGGCGGACGCGGCCGCGCCCTGGCACCTCGACAAAGTTTCCTTCGCGTTTGAGTTTTGCAGTTCGAGAACTATCAAGCGTCGTTTCCGCTGTTCTTGCAGAATCCATGAGCGCAAGTCTTTCTGCCTCCGAAACCCGTTTCCAGTCAAATGGCATTTTGGGCGCGCTATACCAACTTCCATCCGGCAGCAGCCAATCTATGTGGTAGTCATGTCCACGCACGACTGCCAGAGCCCCACCGGATTCAACTACCCATTCATCAATACTCACTAGCGGATTGACCGTGATGCTCGACCGAGAAACCCCGTCTGTGGACGGTATTCTCTTTATTTCACTCGGCCTCTGAGTTTTCACCTTCGCTACAGTGTCAATTCTGCGGCTGTCAAAATTCGCGCGAATAATTGGCGCGGAGTCCAAAGGGGCCGAATGCTCAGAGTTTCCCGCAATTTCCGGAGCCAATCCGCGATAGTACAAGTTCCCTCTCACGTCGACGCTACTTGGCGATGTGGCCATGATCAAGAAGTCTGACGTCCTTGGGAGTGCCATGGTTCTGACGACACTTCCTGCCGGACTGATAACAATGAACGACTTGGATGGCAGATCTGGGAAGAGTACGGTATCAGCCAAAAAACGAATGAACGGCTTGGCGAATCGCCCGTAGGATGTCGCGCCATCCGCGACGGAATCAAGGATCACCTTCGGGTTTCTCAACGCGGTGTCGAGCAGAACCAATTGTCGACGTTCGGCATCGTTTGCCAAGACCCAGGAGTTCCCCAGCGAAGTAACACCAAGGATTCTGGAAAAGTTTGAGGCAGCGCGCACGGATGATTGTGGAATATCGAAAATTGGGACGGTACTCTGCCCGTACATTCCTCGACTGACGCAAAATCCCAGCAGTGGAATAAGCGCCGCCAAAGCCCTGTGCCGTCGCGCGATTCTAAAATGCATGAATCCTCCGATCCGAATGTCCGACATAACACACGAAGCCGCTAATTTCCTGAAGTAGAGAAGGTGTATCTGTAGTAGGCTATTTGAGCCGCGCCGTCGCTGTCTTCAAACCGAATGGCCACATGATCTCCCACCACTTGAAGAAGTGTTTCGTCGGTCCCGTGACCAGCTAACAGGAGCGTGCCCAATGGCTGACCATTCGCATCGTAGACCGTCCACATCGTCCGTTGGATGTAGTCCTGAATCCAGTATCTCCCATCCTGATCTACTTTCATACGATAATACGGGGGATAATTTCTGGGGGACTCCGCACTGCGCGCGCCGGGCGGTTGCTGTCCGACCGGTCGTTTATTTGCCTCAGTTATTGCTACGGACGGGGCGCGCACGCGAAATATGGACTGAAGCGTACCATCCGATTTGAATCGACGAACTTCGAACGCGCGTCCGTCCGCGACGTAAATGCTGCTTCCCAACGCTGCCAAGCTAACTCTTCTTGGCGCCCTTCCAAAGGTTTCATCGTGGGGTATCGTGAGAAAGAATCCGATCAGGGTGCCGTCCCATCGCTTTATCACAAGATCGGTCCATCCAGCGCCCTTCTTCTTGCTTGGAGTTTCGACGAGCACTGACTGACCCTGAAGGCAGGGATTCAATGGCAAGTATCCTATGCGAGGGAAATCACGAATAAGTTCGCCCTTGGTCGTCCAGAGGCTTATTCGATTATCCGAGTAATCGATAGCCAGCAGCGAATCTTTTCCGACAACACAAAGCTCTCGAAGTTGACGAAACTCCCCAGGCCCGCTCCCACGGCGACCCGCGGATCTAAGAAAACCGCCCGCCGCATCGAAAAGCTTGATGCTGGAATAGTCTGCGACAGCTATGCTTCCGTCTGTTAGTCTCACGGAAGACAAAAAAGGATGCCCCGCATCAAATTCGATCGCCAGATTCTTATTGAGCCCTCCAAGGCGGACCGTGGGTTGTGCCGCGAGGACGACCGCACGAGAGTTGGGCGCACTCTGGATGATACGTATACCTCCACTGTCGTGCACGGTGCCAGTTGGCGATGCGTTTGATGCTTGACCGAACGCCGGATGAAAGCCCGTCAGGTAGCATAATCCGATGAGAGAGCGGCCCAGCACCAAGGCCTGTCTCGAAATCGGATATGCGATCAAAGCATTCCGTAACACGGCGCCTAAAACTTCCCGGTTAGAGTAGCCCAAAAACTAAACGGATTCTCGCCTCGACGGAATGCGCTCACTATCCTAGTCAATTCAGCTTTGGATGGCGTGTTTGAAAGCCGCCATCCATTGACAATCGTGCTCGGAGTGCCAGTAAGACCCATTTGATCTCCGTAGGCAATCGATTCCGACAAACGGGTCACCTGCGTTGTGTCAGCTGCGCATGATGCGATGCGTGCCGTATCACGAATTCCAGCGTCTTGGGCATAAGATGTCCAGGATTTGATGCTCAAGGAATCCTGTTTGCTGTAGACCACGTCCAGCCATTGTCCGAAGCGACCGAGCTCGGCAGCACATATTGCGGCGCGCGCTGCAGGCATTGCGCTTTTGTGGTAGGTAAGCGGATACAAGACGTGCACCAATGAAACGCTCTCCGCCTGCGCAACACTTCCAACGGTTTTGTGGTAACCCGCACAAACGGGACATTCCAAGTCCTCGATGACAACGATCGTCACTGGGGAGTCCGGATACTCAAATTTCCAGCCAAGAGTAGCTGCTGCTTCCCAACCGCGCACTCGCGAGGGACTCTGGCTCGTATTGGGCGCCGAGCTTGGCGTGATGAAACTCTTAGTGACGTATGTCGCCGCAATTGCGAACCCACATATTCCAAGCAGCGCGGAAACGGCGCGCTCGAATCGCGTAGTCATCGAATGGCTCCTTGAAAATATCGAAGGAATCTGTCGGAGGCACGGGCTGCCGGTGTTGGCAGGAACGTGCCTCCGAAGAATCAGACGCTAGGCTTATGCCGCTGTACAATTGATGGTGTACGGGAAGATGACATCGTCATATTCGCAGGCACTCTTCCTACAACCGGCACCGCCGCCGGGACAGTTAAATGCCTCGCAGAACAGGTCAGGGTGTGGTGGGCACTCCGTCACACAATAAATGCAACTTCCGCCCGCTGACGCCACCGACGGGGACGACACAAGTGCCGCACCTCCCATCGCAAACACAACTGCTGATTGGAACAGTAACCGTTTCATCATGGTGCCTCCCTTCGAGTTGAAATGACGTGCAGTGCCGGGCCGATCCCATCGCCGTGCTGCACCTTCACGGACGATTGTTGTCTCTACGCTCCAGCGAGAATTCTGTTTGCGAAACCACGCTGATCGCGTGGCTTGTACCTCGGCTGCAACCTGCAACAGTCACTTCCACCTACCATGATACAAATTGAAAGACAGCGCGAAAGTGACAGCTTTTGATGTGTTACGCATGCACCGTCCGATGCGGCAGCCGTTCAACCGCGCGGTGCAGAGCACGGAAATCGATGATGTTCGGACCACATGCATCATTCGTCCGATACAACGCTCGATGCAGCGTTCTCGCACTCACCCGCAAGTCGCGGCCAACGCTGTCCCAGTCGCAGCCAATTCCCAATCGCACGAACAGCTCCATCGTTACCGCAAAGTCCATGAGCACTTTTGGGGTGAACCACGCATTGCCGAACGCCTGTGGCATCACACGCGAAAGGTGCTCGCAACTGACATGAACGGATCGTGCGATCGTCGCACAGTCAACAGGAATTGTCGTGGAATCGAAAATGACTGACAGCACATTTCGCGACAACGCACTTTTCTCGCCGGATAGCCTACGGAGAGCTGCGCCGAGTTGACGCCGCCACCAACGCGCAGCCGCCGTCGCAATCACCAGCTGCGTGGCCGCCGCCGATTCCTTGACAACCACCGCATCAAACTCCGCAGCGGTCCATTCCGAAAGGGCGAGTCGCTGGGCTTCGCCGCACAGTAATACCGCAGGCGTCAAGCGTCGCAGCACAGGCAAACACGACACGTTGACGAATTGCGGCAGTTCGCCCCCCCCCTCCGCCGCGCAAGCGCTTCGAAATCAATGACGATGCACGGCAATAACGCGCTATTGCGCGCGCGTACATCCAACCACGGTGATCGCAACATTTCACACCTCGTCGTGTGCGGGATACACGGATGTGCCAAACGTAGCGTTTTCGGATGACGCCGCAATAGCGGGCAGCACCGAGATTTCCTTCCGGTGATCCGCCGCACGATTCAGCGGACGAATACCACGTGATACCGCGTCCAATCACGTTGACTCCGACCCCAGCTTGACTCGGCCAGCCTACCGAGCATTCGCTGCACGAATCATGTGTGGCGCAGTTCCGGCACAGGGCGCCGTACATTCGATGATGGCTCGTTCACGTTGCCCGCGTATCCTCGGCGCATGCAACGTTCATTCAAACCGGGGACAGGCGGAACGTGCGGATGGCCACGCCGGAAAAGCGCTGGATGCTCGAACAACTCCGGCGTTTGTCCGACGACGGCAACCGATACGAAGTCGTGCACGGAGAATTGTTTGTGACGCCCGCGCCACGACGCAGCCACGAAATAATTCTGGCGCGCTTGAACGATATACTCGTACCGTTCGTGCGCGATCACCGCTGGAGCATGGTATTCCGTCAACGCGCGGCCGTGCGTTTTGACGGATCCGGAGTCGAACCCGATTCGATGGCGCAACAAGCGTATGCAATTGCCGAGTCCAGCTGGGACACTGCGCCAACACCCATTCTTGTGGTCGAGATGTTGTCTGATGTGACGCGTCGGCGTGATCTGGGCGTCAAACGCGTGCTGTATCTCGGCGCGGACGTTACGGATTACTGGGTCGTGGAAGAAGACACCAAGAGTGTTCGCGTGATTCGCAACGGCGTGCCAGATGGTGTAGTGACGGGCGAAATGCATGGAGGCCAGTCACCGCAGCGCACGTGTTGATGTTCGACGTCGGGCCGCTGTTCGTGTGAGCGATGCCGGCTGCGCGTGGGGATACGCAACAATAGTACAGTCGTTGGTCGTGTTGTTCAATCTCCGCCCCGGGATAGGAAATTCAATCGGGGTCGGTCGAGTATCCGGCGATACGTACGGCGCGATCGCCGACCC
>Ga0105047_10018493_pt1 | contig 10795 bp, 8 predicted proteins | sample MAT04_FD_78384 | JGI IMG/M metagenome (GOLD analysis project Ga0105047, IMG submission 78384) | Freshwater microbial communities from Lake Fryxell liftoff mats and glacier meltwater in Antarctica - MAT-04 (megahit assembly) | ecosystem: Environmental > Aquatic > Freshwater > Ice > Liftoff...
CCTACGACGTGCTGGAGGTGATGTCGCAGCGCATCATCAACGAGGTGCCCGGCATCAACCGGGTGGCCTACGACATCACGTCGAAGCCGCCAGGCACCATCGAGTGGGAGTGAGAAATCAGGGATCTGACTCGCGACATATTAATGTTCGTCGGCCGTTCGCAACACGTTCGTCACATTCGCTAGGGTGAGGCGTTCAACTATGCGGCACTCCTTGAAGCAGATCCTTCGTGGCCTCCCGGTCGCCCTCGCCGTCACCTTCGTGGCCCCTGTTGCGATCCCTGCGGTGGCCCAGGCGCAGAACGTGGATCAGCAGCGCCAGAAGGTCGAAGACATCGTCGACGAACTCGAACGACTCGAAGAACAAGCTCGCAAACTCGGCGAGAACTTCGTCGAAGCGATCAACACCAAAGAACAACTCGACGTCGAGATCGTCGACGCCGAAGCCCGCATCGCCGATCAGGAAACCCTCCTGAACCAGCTCCGTGCCAGCCTCAGCGACATGGCGCTGCGGTCGTTCGTCGGCGGAGGATCGGTGCCGCTCGGCCCGTTGTTCGAAGACTCCGAGAACCTCAACGACGCAGTCAAGCGTGACGAACTCGCCCGGGTCGCCCTGAGCGCCGGCGACGTCACCACCGACGAACTCGACGCACTGGTCGACGACATCAACGACGAGAAGGATGCGCTGGCGAACAAGCGTGAGCAGGCCGATGCACTGGCCGCCTCGCTCACCGACGCGCAAGCCGAAACCGACCGGCGGACCAAGGAATACACCGAAGCTCGTGCCGACGCCGAGGCCACGTTGGGTCAGCTCATCGCCCAGGAAGAGCAACGTCGCGCCGAGGAGTCGCAACGCCGCATGCGCGAGCAGGCTGCAGCAGCCTCGGCCACTGCATCATCTGCTGGCGGCCGCAACGGCGGTGGCAGCTCCACGTCCAACAGCGGCGACTCTGGTGGCACGTCCACCGACACCGGTGGCAGCTCCGGCGGGTCGTCGGGCAGTGGCGGGGGCTATTCGGCCCCGGCTCCGTCGTCTCGCTCGGGGATCGCCGTGCAGGCCGCACTCGGTCAGCAGGGTGTGCCGTACAAGTACGCAGCTTCGAGTCCAGGGGTCGCCTTCGACTGCTCTGGCCTGACCGCCTACGCGTGGGGCCAAGCCGGCGTCGGTTTGCCGCACCAGTCCCGTGCCCAGTTCGCGTCCACGCCCCGCGTGCCGAAGGAACAGGCACAAGCCGGCGATCTGTTGTTCTTCTACAGCCCGATCAGCCACGTGAGTATCTACCTCGGTAACGGCAGCCACGTGCATGCCCCCAACACCGGCAGCGTGGTCAACATCGCGTCGGTGAACTGGGGCAACGTCGTCGGCGTCGGTCGCCCCGGCTGAACTCGCTCGGCTACGGTCGGCCATCGTGCAGGAACCGATTCACGGCATCGACGTCAACCGGGTGACGGCGTGGCTCGTCGACAACATCGGCGGTGCCACGGCCCCCTTCGAGTTCACGGCGATCGTCGGCGGCCGCTCGAACCTGACGTACACGGTCACCGGCGCCGACGCCACGAAGTACGTGCTCAGGCGCCCTCCCACGGGGGCGGTCCTCGCGACGGCACACGACATGGCCCGCGAGCACAAGATCATCTCCGCGGTCGGTGAGTCGTCCGTGCCGGTGCCCCCGGCCCTCGGGCTGTGCGTCGACGAGGCGGTGAACGGGGCCCCGTTCTACGTCATGGGCTTCGTCGACGGCGTCGTGCTCGACAGCGCCGACAAGGGAGCGCTGCTCACCGTCGAGAACCGCCGTCGTGCCGGCCTCGATCTGATCGATGTGCTCGCCGAACTGCACGACGTCGACGTCGACGCCGTCGGTCTCGGTGACCTCGCCAAGCGCAAGGGGTACGTGGAGCGTCAGGTGAAACGCTGGAGCACCCAGTGGGAACGCTCGAAGACCCGTGAACTGCCGGCCGTCGAAGAGGTGGCGCGCCGCCTCACGATGCGGTTCCCCGAGCAGCAGGGCGTGTCGATCGCCCACGGCGACTATCGGTTCGGCAACGTGCTCACCGATGTCGCGAGCGGCAAGGTTGCCGCGGTGCTCGACTGGGAGCTGTGCACGCTCGGCGACCCGCTCGCCGACGTCGGCTACGTGGGCGTCTACTGGGCCGACCCCGGCACGGAGCAGCCTCGGCCGAACGACCCGACCGGCATCGAGGGATTCCCGACCTATGCCGAGTTGCTCGAGCGGTACGCCACCACGACCGGTCGCGATCTGTCCGAGATCGACTACTACATCGCGTTCGGGTCGTTCCGCCTCGCGGTCATCTCCGAGGGTGTGTATGCCCGCTATCTGCACGGCGCGATGGGCGACCAGGGCATCAGCGCCGATCAGCTCGACGCGTTCAAGGTCGGCACCGAGATCCTGGCCGAGTCGGCACTGGAAGCAATGCGGCGACGCTGAACTCGACGGGATCTGACAAGATCCACCCCATGAGTTCCACAGCTGACGTACTCGACGGTTGGGAGGTCGGTGAGTTCTCAGCGGCCGGCATGACACGTCCCACCTACCGACGCGGTTCGGGCCCGGCGGTGATCGTGATCCACGAGGTCCCCGGCATCACACCGCTGGTCACCAAATTCGCGAACGAGGTCGTCGATCGCGGATTCACCGTGGTGATGCCATCGCTGGTCGGCACGCCCGGCAAGGAACCGTCGAACGCCTATGCGGCGCAGCAGATGCTGAAAGTGTGTATCGCCCGGGAGTTCACCTCGTTCGCCCTCGGTCAGACGTCACCGATCATCGCCTGGTTGCGGGCCTTGGCACGCAACATCCATCAGGAGGTCGGTGGCCCGGGTGTCGGCGCGGTCGGCATGTGCTTCTCGGGCGGATTCGCGCTGGGGATGATGGTCGACGACATCATGCTGGCTCCGGTGTTGTCGCAACCGTCGATGCCGCTACCGGTTGGCAAGACGCGCGGAGCCGACCTCAACCTGTCGCCCGACGACGCTGCCACGATCGCCGAACGAGCGGCGGCCGGATGCCAAGTGCTCGGGCTGCGATTCACCGGCGACAAGCTCGTCGGCGATCGGTTCGCCTCGTTGCACGAATTGCTCGGCGACGCGTTCATCGCGATCGAACTCCCGAGTACGAAGGCAACCGATCACTCGGTGCTCACCGAACAGCGCGACGACGCGAGCGTCGAACGCGTCCTCGACTTCTTCGTCGAGAAGCTCCAGGGCTGATGCACCGACCCCGCCAACGCGCGAGCAGATGGGCGTGCGAGCAGATGGGCGCGCGAGCAACCCATTCGTTCACGCGTTGACGGAATCGGCGTGTTCCTTGGCCGAGCGGTACTCGGCCTTGCCGTTCGGGGCACGAGGGACCTGGTCGACGAAGACGATGGACTTCGGCGCCTTGAAGCTCGCGAGATCGTTCTTGACCGACGCGATGATCGACGCCGAATCGACGTGGGCACCCACCGCGAGTGAGACAACAGCCGTGACGGCCTGGCCGAACTTCTCGTCGTCGACGCCGACGACGAGACAGTCGACCACTCCGTCGACGCGCTTGGCAGCTTCTTCGACTTCCTCCGGGATCACCTTCTCGCCGCCGGTGTTGATCACCTGGCTTCCGCGCCCCAGCAGGATCAGCGTGCCGTCGGCTGCGACCTTGGCGAAGTCACCGGGGAACGAATAGCGGACGCCGTCGATCACGCGGAACGTACGCGCCGACTTCTCCGGGTCCTTGAAGTACCCGAGCGGGACGTTGCCGCCGGCGGCCACCATGCCGATCTCGTCGGAACCGGGCTCGACCACTCGGTCGTCGTCGGTGAACACCTTCGTCGTGGGTGCCTGTGCGAAGGTGGCCGTACCGGGGGACAAGCCCTTCATCGAGATCTGGGTGCCCATCGTGCCTTCTGTGGAGCCCATGGCATCGACGAGAATCGCCTGTTCGATACGGTCGAGCAACTGTTGGTTGACCTCGGTGGTCCACATCACACCGGAGGAGGAGATGACGGCGATCGACGACGTGTCGTACTTCGAGCCGTCGCTCTTGCCCTCATCCAAGGCCCGGATCAATGGTTTGGCGAAGCTGTCACCGACGATGGTGACGGCAGAGACCCGATGGCGCTCGACGGTGTCGAGCACCTCGTGCGCATCGAGGCTGCGGTTGGTGAGCGTGATCACATGTCCGCCGGCGAGGTGGGGGATGAAGCGGCCGATCCACAGCCCGGTCCCGTGCATCAGCGGCGCGCACGGTATCGAGATCAGCTGATTGCCGGCCTCGACGGCCGTCTTGACGATGCCGGCGACCGCTGCGGCGTCGGTGGGTGGCGCAACGCCGAGGAGCGGAAAGCCGCTCGCGATCAGTCCGGCGGCCATGCCTCCGCTCGCGTACATCACGCCCTTGGGCATGCCGGTGGTGCCGCCGGTGTAGAGCATGTAGATGTCGTCTTCGGCGCGTTCGATGCGTTCCGTTGGTTCGTTGTCAGCGATGAGTGCGGCGTAGGCGAGCGCGCGCTCGACCTGGCCGGCGCCTTCGCCGTCGTCGACCTCGACGAGCAGCTTCAGATTCGGGATGCGATCGATGACACGGGCAACCCGGTCGCCGAGCGACGAGTGGAAGAACAGTGCCTCGGAGTCGGAGTTGTCGAGGAGATACCAGAGTTCCTCGTCGAGATAGCGATAGTTGACGTTGATCGGCACGCCACGTGTCTTCATGCAGCCGTACTGGGCTTCCATGTACTCGTTGCCGTTGTACATGTAGAGCGCCGTCTTGGCGTCGGGGCCGAGGTCGGCGGCGTCGAGGGCGCTCGCCACACGTGCGGCGCGGTCGGTCTACTCGGCCAGGTTCGCGTGGAAGTCGAGCGGAGAACCGGCGTGCGCTTCAGCGTGGGCCGCCGTCGACGTCGATCACCGCACCGGTCGTGTACGACGACGCATCGCTTGCCAGATACAGCGCGGTGCCGATGATCTCGTGCGGTTCGCCGCCACGCCCGAGCGCGAAGCCGGCCCGCGCTGATCGTTCGAATGCGTCGAGGTCCCACGCCTCGGAGACGTCGGTGAGGAACGGTCCCGGCGCGATGCGATCGACGACACGAAGATGATCGAACCGCCCTCGCTGCCGCCGTGATCGGGGCCGGCCATGCGGGTGCCGACGAGTGCCGACAACCGGAACGGCCCCTTCAGGTTGACGTCCATCACCTTGTCGTGTCGTACAGCCGATCGGCATCGTCCCAATTGCCGGCGTGGTAGGCGACCGGGAGCGCCCGACGCCCGAGGCTGCGCACCTCGGTGGCGAGTGCTTCGCAGGCGTCGAGCTTGCGGCTGGCGATCACCACGTCGGCGCCCCGCTCGGCGAACGCCAGCACCATCTCTCGGCCGAGGCCTCGCGAGCCACCGGTGACCACAGCCACCCGGTCGGTCAAGTCGAACAGGTCGTTGTTCGACATCAGATCGCCAGGGCCGCGCGGCGGGCTTCGAGGACCGCTTCGAGGATCGTTCGTGGCGCCACCGCATCGCCGATCTGGGTCGTTCCGTCGATCGGATCGCTCGGGAGACGGAAGCCACAGTCGACGAGGGCCGCACAGGTGATCGTTCGCCGCTCACCGGTGTACTTGTCCTCCACCTCCACCTCGCCCTCCCGGGCGACACGCAGCAGCGTGCGCCGCTCGATCGTGACAGCGGCCTGGGCGAGACGAGAACCCGCCGGTGCGAGGTCGCCGGTGCGCGACAGTTCGTTGCCGGCGATGTTGTCCTGGGTGATCAGGACGGCCCGCTGTCCGAGTTGCTCGGCAAGGGCGACGGCGATCGGGCCGCCGATCGGATCGAACAGCACGACGACGCCCTCGGTCGGCAGTTCGACGAAGCCTCTGCGAACGTCGGCCACGTCGAGAACCGCTGCGCCGTCGGTCATCTCGTACGGCCTGACGCCGGGGATCGACCCGGTGGCTTGGATCACGACCGTGTGCGCATCGGCGTCCCAGGTGCTGGTCGACAGGCGGATGTCGGTGCCGAGGCGTTGGGTTTCGCCACGCCACCAGTCGACGAGGGCTCCGTTGGGTCCGGCGACGGCAGCGAGCCCGCCGATCTGATCGGTCTGCTCGATCACGGTGACGCGGTGCCCGCGGATCACCGCGACCCGTGCGGCCTCGAGACCCGCCGGCCCGGCACCGACGACCACGACGTCACGAGGGTGCGGCGATGGCACGTACCAGTCGGGATCCTCGGTTTCGCGACCGCTCGTCGGCTCGCCGATGCAGGTGACGATCGGGTTGCGGGCGTCGCGCACCTGACACGTCTGATTGCAACGCGTGCACGGGCGGATCTGGTCACTGTTGTCGGCTGCGATCTTCGCGACGAGATCGGGGTCGGCGATCTGCGCCCTGGTCATCTCGACGGCGTCGCACAGCGCGTCGTCGTCGTAGCCGCCGAGCGCCCACTCGGCCTGGCCCACCTCGACGATCGAGCCCTGCAGGACCACCGGCACCTCGGGATGCGCCTCGTGGATCGCTGCGCGCACCGACCGGCACACGTCGACGTTGAACCCGGTCGGTTCGTGGAAGTCGGGTCGCGTCTTCTCGACGGTGTAGATCGAGCCACGGGTGACCACCAGATAGTCGAGCCCGGCTGCGACCAGCGCGGCGGCGATCTCCGGTGCCATCTCTGGTGTGAGGCCGGCCCACGGCGCCAGTTCGTCGCAGGAGAGCCGCAGCCCGACGATGCAGTCGCCTGCGGCGCTGCGCGCCGCCTCGATCACCTGGCGGGCGAACAGCAGACGGTCCTGCCCCCATGCGTCGTCGCGCTGGTTGGTGAGTCCGGACAGGAACTGGCGCACCAGGCTGTGTTGGCCGGCGTTGATCTCGACCCCATCGAGATCGGCATCGACAGCGATCTTCGTCGCTGCAGCGAAACCGTCGACGACCGCAACGATGTCGTCGGCTTCCATCCACTTCGGAACCTCGCGTGCGTTCACCTCGGGCACACGCGATGGCGCCCACAGCGGCGCCTGGCTGTAGGCGGATGATCCCTGCCCGCCGGCGTGGTCGAGCGAGGCGATCACCAACGACCCGTGCGGGCGACAGACCGCAACGACCGCAGCCCAGCCGTCGGCACACCGTTCGGCCAGTGGTGACCGCTCGTACGGCCAGTCGGACGGATGCACCGAGGCGCCCTCGACCACGATCGTGCCGCACCCGCCGCTGGCCCGACGCTCGTAGTAGGCGACGTGCCGTTCGGGGATCGAGCGGGCATCGGTGCCGAGGTTCGTGACGTGTGGTCCGAACATGATCCGGTTCGGCGCCGTACGCGTACCGAAGGTGATGGGCGTCAGCAACTGCATGGAATGACCATTCTGGCGGGACCGGTCACGTCTTGCTGCGGTCACGTCTTGCTGCCGTCACTTCTTGCCGAGGGAGTGCTCTTCGCGCCGAATCAGCCGGACGATGTTGCCCGCATGCTTCACGAGGATCAGCGCGCACAGACCGGCGACGGCGAGGAACTCCCATGCCGGTTTCCCTTGCACGACCAGACCGATCGGCACCAACGCGACAGCGATCACCGAACCGAGCGCCGCCTTGCCCGTCAACTTCGTGACCAGCCACCACAGCCCGACCGCGAGTGGGGCCAGGATCGGCTGCACGATCAGCAACACACCGGAACCCGTTGCCACACCTTTGCCGCCCTTGAACTTGCGGAACAGCGGGAACATGTGGCCGACGACCGCCGCCGCACCGCACCAGTACGCCAGGGGTCGACCGTCGAGCGCCAATCCGAGGCCGGCGGCGAGCGACCCCTTGCCGGCATCGAGCACGTACACCCACACGCCCTTGCGCCACCCGAGTGCTCGGGTGACGTTCGACGCCCCAGGATTTCCGGAACCGAACGTGGAGATGTCGATGCCGTTCGCCCGGGCGATCAGGATGGCTGACGGGAACGTGCCGAGGAGGTAGGCGATCGGCACCAGGAACAGCACGAGTGTCGATCCTTGCACGAACTGCTGGGAAATCTGCCGCCGGTGGGCGAATCGAGACCCGCTAGGTTGGCCCACCCCATGGCGGCCGAACTCTTCCCCGATCTCGCCGCTGAGCGCTCCCGTCTGGCGTTCTCGCGCTCGTCGCGCGACCGGATGATCGAGCTGCTCGGCGCACTCGATCCCGACAGTGCCGCCGACGAGATCACCAAGGAGTACATCGAGGTCACCGTCGCCGATGCGCTCGATGATCTCCGTAGCCCTGGTGCCGGCCACTTCTTCGGTCGGATCGACGCGTGGTACATCGGCCGACGTCACATCGAGGACGAGCACCACGACCCGGTGGTGGTCGACTGGCGCGCGCCGATCGCTGCGCCGTTCTACCGCGCCACGTCGGTCGACCCGTTGGGCGTCGACTTCCGCCGGAGGTTCACGCTCGACGACGGCGACCTGATCGCCTACCTCGACGAACACCTCGACGATCCCGACGAGGGCGAAGTCGCTGGCGGCATCCCCGACCCGGTGCTCGCCGAGATCGGCGCCGAGCGTTCCGGCGAGATGCGTGAGATCGTCTCCACCATCCAGGCCGAGCAGGACATCGTCATCCGGTCGTCGATCGATCAGGTGCTCGTGGTCCAGGGTGGCCCGGGAACCGGCAAGACCGCGGTCGCGCTGCACCGTGCGGCGTATCTGCTGTTCGAGCACCGCAATCGCCTGGCCCGCGACGGCGTGCTGGTCGTCGGCCCGAACAGGGCGTTCCTCGACTACATCTCCAACGTGCTGCCGTCGCTCGGTGAGCGCACGGTGCGCCAGGTGACTGCCGACGAGCTGTGCATTTTGCGTGTGGAGGCCACCGGCGTGGACGACGTCGAACTCGCCCGTTGGAAGGGTCACGCCGACCGGATCGCCGACATCGAGGCGGTGGCGGTGGCAGCGATCCGGTCGCCCGACGACGACATCTCGGTGCCGATCGGCGCCCGCACCCACGTGATCTCACGTGAGATGTTCGCCGAGTGGCTCACGACGGCGCTGTCGGGCACGAGCCCGTTGAATCAGCGCCGCGAACGGATGCGATCGCTGGCCCAGCGGGAGCTGTTGCAACGCACGGGCTCCGACGACACGTGGTCGAAGGCGGCGCCGCTGAAGGCAGCGATCAACAAGGCGTGGCCGATACAGAAACCCGAGAAGCTGGTCGACAAGCTGCTGCCTGGTCCGTCGGGCAAACGGCGGTCGTGGACCCGGGCCGATCAACTGCTGATCGACGAGGCCAACTCGCTGCTGAACGGCTCACCGTTCACCTACGGTCACGTGATCGTCGACGAAGCGCAGGACCACTCGGCGGTGGCGTTGCGGGTGATCGCCCGGCGGAGTCCTAGCCGTTCGATGACCCTCGCCGGCGACGTGGCGCAATCGACCACGCCTGCCGGACAGGAGCGGTGGTCGAGTGTGTTCGGCCACCTCGGCGTCGACGAGTCCGAGGGCACGATTGCCGATCTCACGATCGGCTATCGCGTTCCCGAGCCGATTCTCACGGTGGCAAATCGCCTGCTCGCTCACACCGGAGTCGACATCACCGAGAGCCGCAGCGTGCGACGCACCGGCGAGCCGCCGACGTGGCATCGAGCGACGTCCGGGGAACTGGTCGCCGATACAGCGGTGCTCGCCGTCGCGACGAAACACCGACGCCGGGTGAGCGCGATCGTCGCTCCGGCGGCGCTGCACGAAGCAATCGAACTGGCCCTCGCCGAGGTCGGCCTTCGGGCAGCGGACCGTGTCCACGAACTCGACGCGGATGAACTCCCTGTTTTCGATCCGGAACGGGTGAAGGGTCTGGAATTCGACGGCGCGATGGTCGTCAACCCGCACGAGATCCTGAGCGAGGGAACATCCGAGGTGATCACCGCCCGCGGCGCCCGGCTGCTCTATGTCGCCATGACACGCGCCGTGCAGGAGTTGCACTTCGTCACCGACGCCGAACCGCCGTCCGTGCTCAGCGGTGATGTCGGCGCGACGTGAACGAGTTCACCTGTCGGGGAATCGCCTGTCGCTGATCCCGGATGCGTGGCCGATGACGGAGCGCGGTAGTCCCCGGCGATGAACGACCGCAGGGGCGATCCGTCCGGCATCGAGATGGACTCGTCGACGGGCCGCACGGTACTGGCCACCGTGGTGCTCGGCTCGGCGGTCGCGTCGTTGACGGCGACGGTGGTCAACGTCGCCCTGCCATCGCTCGCCACTGATCTCGGAGCCGAATCATCCGGTCAGAAATGGATCGTCAACGGCTACACGCTGACGCTGGCCTCGTTCATCCTGATCGGCGGATCGCTCGGCGATCGATACGGACGAGTGCGGATCTACCGCATCGGTGTGGTGTGGTTCGCTGTCGCGTCGCTGCTGTGTGCAGTGGCGTGGAGTACTGGTGCGCTCGTGGCATTCCGCCTGCTTCAAGGGATCGGTGGCGCACTGTTGACGCCGGGCAGTCTCGCCATCATCGAGGCGTCGTTCCGTCGCGAGGACCGTGGCCGTGGCGTGGGCGCATGGTCCGGGATCACGGGCATCGCGGGAGCGGTCGGCCCGCTACTCGGAGGGCTCCTCGTCGGATTCTCCTGGCGCTGGGTGTTCGTGGTCAACATCCCGGTGGCGATCGCCGTGGTGGTGTTGTCACGATGGGTTCCCGAGACACGTGATGACGATGCTCGAGATGCATCGCTCGACCTCGGCGGTGCCGTGCTCTCGGCGGTGGTGCTCGGGGCAGTGTCGTTCGCGTTCATCGAGGGACCCGAGGGTGGGATCTCGCCGCTGGAAGTGGCGGCGATGGTTGTCGGCGTGGTGTCGGCG
>Ga0105047_10018495_pt1 | contig 10795 bp, 8 predicted proteins | sample MAT04_FD_78384 | JGI IMG/M metagenome (GOLD analysis project Ga0105047, IMG submission 78384) | Freshwater microbial communities from Lake Fryxell liftoff mats and glacier meltwater in Antarctica - MAT-04 (megahit assembly) | ecosystem: Environmental > Aquatic > Freshwater > Ice > Liftoff...
CCTGATCGACTGCGTGGTTGCAGTTGCAGTCGAGAGGCCCGAACGACTCTTCAATTCCGGCACGGGTTGCCGTCGGACGGCATCCGCCCAGCCGACCTTTCCGGAGCCAGGTTTCCGCGGCGGCGGCGTATTGGCTTTCTTCTCGTTCTCCGCGTCGAGAATCCCCGTGAGATGCTCGATTACTTGAAGGGCAGACGGCGGACGCCCCGCGGCGGTTTTGGACATCATTCGAGCGACGAACTGGGACAGTTCGTGCGGCACGGCTTCATTCCGCTCGTGAATCAGTGGCGGCGTGTGGTTTGCCAGTGCCATGAGCACGGCCATCGTGTTCGTGCCGGGGAATGCCAACTCGCCAGTGAGCATCGTGTAGATCACGCAACCGAGGCTGAACAGGTCGGCCCGGTGGTCGATTTCCGTCCCGCCGGCCTGCTCCGGGGCCATGAAGTGCGGTGTCCCGACGACAACCCCCGCAGTCGTTAAACGCGGACCGCCCCCGCCGCGGACCAACCCGAGGTCGAGGATCTTCACCCGGAATGAGGTGTCTGGCCCGGACCCGGTGGCGAGCAACCGCCCCGAATCGGCCGATTTCTTCGCGCCTTCGTCCTTGATTTCCAGCCACAGGTTCGCGGGCTTGATATCGCGATGGATCAGGCCCGCGTCGTGTGCCGCCGACAACCCCGCGGCCGCCTGAATCGCGATCGTGAGAGCGTCGGACACGGCGAGCCTGGGTTCGCGATTCAGGCGAGTGTCCAGCGCTTCGCCGCGCAGGAGTTGCATGGCCATGTACGGAACGTCGTTGTCCTGCCCGACCTGGAAAACGGTGACGATGTGATCGGAACTCAGTGCGGCAGCGGCTCTGGCTTCTTTGAGGAAGCGAGTGCGGGCGGCGAGCGACGCGGCGATTTCGGGACGCATGACCTTGAGCGCAACCATTCGACGAAGCTGCGAGTCGATGGCCTCGAAGACGATTCCCATTCCCCCGACGCCGAGGATGCGGCGAATTCGGTAGGTGCCGAGTTGCCCGAGGTCGCCCGATTCGAGTGCCGGCCCAAGGAACGTCAGGTCGGGTGGTGCGGTTGGATCAACGAGATTGTCGGTGCTGTCGAGAGCGGAGTTGCCGCCGGTGGGGTCGGGAGAGTGGAATTTGGTCGCATTGTCGGGTTTATCGGGTGTGTCGGACGTCATCGCACTCTCCGTACCGGGAAGCGCCGTCGCCCCGTCACACTAGATTATCATGATGACTCATCTTTCGCCTCTCGTTCCTGCGCCGAATCTCGGGTTGGCAATGTGACGTGCGGTGCGGCGGGGGAACGAACCGTTGAATCACTTCTTGGCGAGAGTGACGATCAATCCGGATGCGAGGGAGAGAACTTGCGGAGCCGCCAAGCGGCTTCATCCGGAGTCCCGCTCCCTGGCGGTCGCGGCTCGCAAACACTTTCACGAGCCGCGACCGCCAGGGAGCGGGATTGCCAAACTCAAACTCAGGAAATCAGTTGCATACCCTGTGACTCCGAGAGAACCCACTTTTACCGTCCCGTTTTCAAGAATTCCTTGATGCTGCCGAGGATGGCGTCGCGGTCGGGCACCCGGCTCGCCACCACGTTCTCGTGATCGTCCACCAACTCGTTGACGTGCTCGAAGAACTCGCCGCTGCCGTACGGCGATTCCACCTGCCCATACCCGAACAGGTTCAACTTCGGGAGCAGTTGCGTCGTGAGCAGGTCGACGCACTTCGGCACGTCGTCGCCCCAGTTGTCGCCGTCCGAGAAGTGGAAGGCGTACACGTTCCACTGCGACGGCGGGTACCGCGAGTCGATGATCTTGTTGCACATCTCGTAGGCCGAACTGATCTTCGTGCCGCCGCTCTCGCGGGTGTGGTAGAAGCGGTGCTCGTCCACCTCCTGCGCCACCGCGTCGTGGATGATGTAAACGGTGTCGACGCCCTTGTAGTGCCGCTTGATCCAGGTGTCGATCCAGAACGCCTCGATGCGCACGATCTCCTTCTGCTCATCGGTCATGCTGCCGGAAACGTCCATCATGTAGATGACGCACGCCACGGCGTCGGGCTTCGCGACTTCCTTCCAGCTTTGGTACTGCTTGTCTTCGCGCTGCGGGATCACCTTCGGCATGATCGGGTCGTAGGTGCCGGCCGAGATTTGCCGCTTGATGGCCCGCTTGTAAGTCCGCTTGAAGTGCCGCAGACTCTCGGGGCCGACGCTGCGAATGCTCGTGTACTTGTCTTTCTCGGTGGCGACCGTCTCCTGCCACCGCAGATCGATGCGGGGCAACGCGAGTTCCTCGCCGAGGATGTCGGCCAGCTCTTCCATCGTCAGATCGACTTCGAGAATGTGGCCGCCCGGCTGATCGCCGGCCTGCGGCTCGCCGTCCTCGCCCTGCTGCGGGGTGAGTGGCTGACCGGGTTGGCCGGGACCGACGCCCACGCCGCCGGAGTTCTTGTTGCCGTAGCGGAACTGCGGCAGGTTAATCGTGGGCACGGGAATGGACACGAAGTCCTTCCCCTTCTTGCCGATCATCTCCCCGCGGCCGATGTACTTGGAAAGGTTGCTCTTCACCTTTCCGCGTACGATCTTGCGGAACCGCTGGAGGTCTTGTTCGATCTTTTGTCCCACGGCGATTTGCCTCGGGTGGTGGTGTTGGCCGCTCCGATACACTATCCTACCAGATGGAAGGGTTCGCGGAGAAGTGAAACGAGTGTCCGGATTGGTTCATCTTGCGATTCTGTCTTGACGATGAATTCAAATGGTTACAGCTCACGCCGAGCGATGATATGCCGCAGGACTATTACGACAAAGCCAGCCGCTATCTCGCGAAACTGGACCCTCGCGGATCGGGTTTTGATTGTGCGGCGATTTTGTTTTCCCTGATCACGCAATCTCAACGCCCACGTCGCCGTCGGTCACTTCGCCGATTCGCCACGCGCCGACGCCATCTTTCGCCAACTGAGCCACGACGCTTTCGGACGTCGCTGGATCGCAGATCACCACGAAGCCGACGCCCATGTTGAACACGCGGAACATCTCCGCATCCGCAACATTTCCCAGACGCTGAAGCCATCCGAACACCGGCAACACGGGCCACGAACCGCGTTTCACGCGCACCCGCTTCCCAGGCGGCAGAATCCGCGCCACGTTGTCGGGCAGACCGCCGCCCGTGATGTTCGCGAGCCCGTGAATCGCACTCGGGGCCGTCGCCGCGAGCAATGCCCGCACCGGCTTCGCATAAAGTCGGGTCGGCGTTAACAGTTCCTCGCCGACGGTCTTGCCCAACTCCGCGACGTGATCGCCGACCTTCAGGCCCGCCGCCTCGAACACAATCTTCCGCACGAGACTGTAGCCGTTCGAGTGAATACCGCTCGCCGCGCACCCGATCACGGCGTCTCCGGTTCGAACCGCACGCCCATCAATGATGCGGTCACGTTCGACGACACCCGCAGCGAACCCCGCGAAGTCGAAGTCGCCGGGCTGGTAGAAGTCTGGAAGGATCGCCGTTTCGCCACCGACGAGCGAACAACCCGACTCCACGCAGCCATCGCTGACGCCGCGAAGCAACTCCTTGCTGAGTTCGGGGTCGTCCTTGTGCATCGCGAGATAGTCCAGAAAAACAAGCGGTTCGCCGCCCGTGCAGATGAGGTCGTTCACCGACATCGCGACGAGGTCGATGCCGACCGTGTCGTACTTCGACATCAGGCACGCGACCTTGAGCTTGCTGCCGACGCCGTCGGTGCAGGTGACCAGAACGGGATTGCGATAGCGACCGTCGGGGTTGATGTCGAAGAGGCTCGCGAAGCCGCCGACGCCCTTGCCGCCTTTGCGTGGCGGGAACGGCGGTGGAATGACGCGGTTGCGGTCGTGTGTGCGTGCCAGCAACGGCTGGATGCCAGCGATCGTCTCCTCGTATTTCTCAAGATCGAGGCCAGCATCCTTGTAACTCAACTGCTCGGGCATCGCTACTCTCCGGAACCGCACGAAACGACAAGGAAAGTTGTATGTGCTTCGCGAAACAAAACCCCTTCATGTGACCGGTTGCGTGTTTCGCATTGTGTTTGGTATGTCCACCCCCTCCCTGGCGGTCGGGGTTCGCCAAAAGCATTGGTTTCCGGGGCGAACCCCGAGTGCCAGCGAGGGGTGGCCTTTGCACATCATGTGGCCGGTTGCGTGGGGGCACCCACTGCGGGTATCGTAGCAGTTCCCCCAACCCTCCCAGGCGCGAGCACAATGCGGCCCACTTCACTGGTTCTGTTTGGCCTGTTGCTCGCCAGTCCCGCCGTCGCTGCACCACCGGACTTTGACAAGGACGTTGCGGCGATTCTGAGCAATCGATGTCTGGAGTGCCATTCCGGAGCAGACCCGAAATCTGGCCTCGACCTGAGCCGCAAGGATGCCGTGCTCGGCAAGGGTGGCGCTGTCGTTGCGGGGAAGCTCGACGCGAGCGAGCTGTGGAAGCAAGTTGCTGGAAACAAGATGCCGCCGAAGAAACCGCTGCCCGAGGCCGAGAAAGCGGTGCTGAAGGAGTGGATTGCCAGCGGCGCGAAATGGGGCACCGACCCGATTGATCCGCTCGCGGCAACGACCGATCGACGTGCCGGTTTGAATTGGTGGAGCCTGCAACCGATCAAACGACCCGAGTTGCCGAAGACCGCTACCAACGCCGTCGATCACTTCATCCGTGCGAAGCTGAGTGACAAGGGTATGTCACCGGCCCCGCCGGCCGACAGCCGAACGCTGATTCGTCGCGTGTACTTCGACCTCGTCGGCTACCCGCCGACGTTCGAGCAGGTCGAGGCGTTCGCGAATGACAAGTCGCCCGACGCCTGGGAAGCACTGGTCGATTCGCTGCTCGCGTCGCAGCACTACGGCGAACGCTGGGGCCGGTACTGGCTCGATGTCGCCCGCTACGCCGAGACGTGCGGCTACGAACGCGATCAGGTGAAGCCCGACGTGTGGAAGTATCGCGACTGGGTCATCAAGGCGTTCAACGACGACATGCCTTACGACCGCTTCGTGCTGGAACAACTCGCCGGCGATGAGTTACCGAACCGCACCCCCGCCAGCGTGATCGCAACGGGTTTCATTCGCCTTGGCACCTGGAACGACGAGCCGAACGACCCGAACGAGTACAAGTACGATCGCCTCGAAGACATGGTCGGCGCGACCACCACGGCGTTCCTCGGCATGACGGTGAAGTGTGCCCGCTGTCACGATCACAAGTTCGACCCGATTCGGCAGACGGATTACTACCGCGTCGCGGGTACGTTCTGGGCGGGCTTCATCGAACCCGGCTCGCCGCTCGGTGGTCCGAACGCGAAGGCTCTCGGCGAAGAAGGGGTCTTCGGCTGGACCGACCGTGGCCGCGATGTGCCGCCGATCAAGCTGTTGAAGAAGGGCGACCCGCTGCGGCCGGGAGCTGTGGTGGAGCCGGGGCATCCGTCGTTCCTTCCCGCGTTGGATAAGCCGTTGGCCGCGCCGCCTGAGGGGTCGAAGACCACGACACGTCGCCTTCAACTGGCGAAGTGGATGACCAATCCGCAGAACCCGTTGACGGCTCGCGTGTGGGTGAATCGCATCTGGCAGGGGCACTTCGGCACGGGGTTGGTTCGCACGCCGGACAACTTCGGCTTCAACGGCGACAAGCCAACGCATCCGGAGGTGCTGGACTGGCTCGCGTCGGAGTTGCTGGCTGGCGACTGGAAGACGAAACGCATCCACAAGATGATTCTGCTGTCGGAGACGTATCGGCAGTCGTCGCTGCACCCGAAGCAGGACGAGTACGCAAAGACCGATGCCGGGAACAAGTTGTGGTGGCGTGCGGAGCGTCGCCGACTCGACGCCGAAGCGTTGCGAGATTCGCTGCTGTTCGTGGCCGGCGGCCTCAAACTCGACCGCATCGGGGGACCGAGCTTCAGCCCCGAGATTCCAGCGGGCGCCCTCGAAGGACTTTCGACGAAATCGGCCGCGTGGAAGCCGTCGCCACCAGCGGAGCAAGGCCGACGCAGCGTGTACATCTTCTCGAAGCGGGGACTGCTGCCGCCACTGCTCACGACGTTCGATCTGCCCGACTCAACGTTGCCGAGTTGTCAGCGTGATGTGACCACGGTGCCGACGCAATCGCTGGCGCTGCTGAACAACCCGTTCGTTCACGAGCAGAGTGTCTCGCTGGCGAAACGTGTCGGCACTGATGGCGAGCGCGGCGCACAGGTTAAGCGAGCGTGGCAGTTGGTGCTCGGGCGCTCACCGCGGCAAACCGAACTCGACGCGGCATTGACACACCTCGAAGTGCAATCGAAGCGGTTCGCGGGGCGTGAGAGCGCGGCGATCGACGCGCTGGCGTCGCTGTGCCATGTGCTGCTGAACACGAACGAATTCCTGTACGTGGAATGATTGTTTGCGCCTCACTGGCTCCCCTCCGAAGACTCCGGGTCGCGGCTAAACAAAATCATTGAGCGCGAATCATGAACGGATTATTCCCCTGTGGACTCACGCGACGCGAACTCATCTGGGAGATGGGTGGCGGGTTCGCTGGCGTTGCGCTTGCGGGGTTGCTCGCGTCGGAGTCGCGTGGCGTTGACGGGTCGCCACTCGCACCGAAGAAGCCGCACTTCGCCACGAAAGCGAAGTCGTGCATCTTCCTGATGATGAACGGCGGCCCGTCGCAGGTCGACACGTTCGACCCCAAGCCCGAACTGGAGAAGTTCGCCGGCACCGAGATCCCCAAGGACAAGAAGTTCATCAACTCCGGCGGCCGCAAGATCGGCTTCCTCACGCCGACGTTCCGCAAGTTTCGACCCGGCGGCAAGAGCGGCCTGCCCGTGTCCGACTTCTTCCCGAAGGTTCGCGAGCACGCCGACAAACTCGCCGTGGTTCGGTCGTGCCACACGGATAGCCACGCTCACGGCTCGGCGCTCGTGATGATGAACACCGGCAAGACGTTCATCGGTCGGCCATCGCTCGGGAGTTGGGCGGTGTACGGCCTCGGCACCGTGAACCAGGATTTGCCGGGCTACGTGGTGCTGATGGACAAACGCGGCGGGCCGATCAGCGGTCAACCGAACTGGGCGAGCGGCTTCATGTCGGCGGCGTACTCGGGCACGCTGTTCCGGCCCACCGGCGAACCGATTCTCGATCTTCGCGGGCCAGGGCACGTCACGCGAGAAGTGCAGCGAGAGCAACTCGATCTGATCGCAAAACTGAATCAAGAGCACCTCGACGCTCACCCCGGCGGGAAGGAACTCGCGGCACGCGCTGCCAGTTACGAGCTTGCATTCCGGATGCAGGCGGCGACTCCGGAGGCGGTCGATTTCACGAAGGAGAGCACGAAGACGCTGGAACTGTACGGCGTCGGCAAGAAGCCCACCGACGAGTTCGGCCGCAACTGCCTGATCGCCAGGCGACTCGTCGAACGTGGCGTGCGCTTCGTGCAGCTCTACTCCGGCGGCGGTCACCTTGAGGATACCTGGGACGCGCACCAGAGCATCGAGAAGAACCACGGTCAGCACGCGGGCGAGGTCGATCAGCCGATCGCGGCCCTGCTCACCGATTTGGAGAATCGCGGATTGCTCGACGAAACGCTCGTCGTGTGGGGTGGCGAGTTCGGGCGGATGCCGTTCAGCGAGGGGAAGGGCGAGCCGGGCCGCAATCACAACCCGTATGGCTTCTCGATGTGGTTCGCGGGGGCCGGCGTGAAGGGTGGCATCGCTTACGGTGCGACGGATGAACTCGGCTTCGAGGCGGTCGAGAAGCGTTGCCATGTGCATGATCTGCACGCGACGATACTGCACCTGATGGGGCTCGACCACGAGAAGTTGACGTACTTCCATCAGGGCCGCCACGAACGCCTGACCGACGTGGCCGGCGTCGTGGTGAAAGACATCCTGGCGTAACCAAGCGAAAGCCGCAGCGCAAGCAAGGCGATTGCGCTGCGGGCTTGTGAAATCACCTCACTGAATGCTTACTTCTTCGTCAGGGTTGCCTTGCCGTCGTAGGAACCCTCCATGTTCAACCGCGTGACGACGTACTTCATCTTCATCTCGCCATCTTTGACGGTGCAGGTGAGGTGGTAAGACCGGGTCGCGTTCTTCCCGCGCAGTTCGATCGTGTTATTGTTGCTCCGCTTCCCCTTCACTTCGATACCGTCCCAGGTGCCGGTGAGCACTTTGTCGCTGTCTTCCGTCAGCTTCAAGCTACTATCGCCTTTCTCACCGAGTGAGTTGGTCCACGGTCCGGCCCACTTGCCGGCGAATGACGTGGCGTCCTGTGCCACAACCGAGTTCGCGAGCCCAATCGCCACTGCCATCGCAAGGAACGCACGCACGACCATTAGCAGAACTCCAGTTGTTGTGTGAGCACCCGAGGGATTCGCTTCCGCAACCCGGGCAGCTTTGAGACTGAATCGGACGGACAAATTTCTGTTCTGTCCGACTGAGTCTCTTCAGCCAGAGCATAGAATCGCATACTCTGCTGTCAAGAACTACCTCATACCGCCGGCAACTCGAAGCCCTTGCGGTACTCGCGGCCCATCAGCTTGTTCGCCTCCGCGTCGTTCGTCTGCTCTGTTTTCGCGTCGAACAGCAGCGTCTTGCCGGTGCGATACGCCAGGTTCCCAAGGTGACACAGCCGGGTGCTCTTGTAGCCGATCTCGATCTCGGCGTTCGGGGTCGCCTCGCCGCGAATGCTCGCGATGAAGTTGCGAACGTGATCGGTCACCATGTCAGATTTTGGCTTCTCGGTTGCGTCGTCGCCGCCGCGAACCTTCCAGGTGTCGCCGTCGAACAGCATCGTGCCCTTGTCGCCGTGAATGCTGATGCCGTAACCCTGCCCCTCCGGCCCCTGACCCTTCTTCTCCCACACGCGATGCTCCCACACCAGCGTGCAACCCAACGCGCCGCCCGGCCCCGTCGGGAAGTCGAACGTCGCGATCTGCGTGTCGGGCGTCTGCTGCTCGTCGTCGTGGTAGTACTTCCCGCCGGCACAACTGATCTTCGTCGGGGCGTCGAGGCCCATCACGTTCCGGGCGACGTCCATCCCGTGGATGCCGTTGTTGCCGATCTCGCCGGTGCCGAGGTCCCAGAACCAGTGCCAGTTGTAATGGAAGCGGTTCTTCGTGAACTCGCCGCTAGCCGGCCCGAGCCACAGCGAGTAATCGACCCCCTGCGGCACCGGTTCCGGTTTCGCGAAGCCGATGTTCGGGCGGTTCCCCGCGATCCACGCACGACCGAACGCTACCTTCCCGAGTTTGCCTGCAGCCACGTACTCACGAGCCGCGATTACGCTTGACTGACTCCGACGCTGCGTGCCCGCCTGAACCACGACCTTGTACTTCCGTGCGGCCTTCACCATCTGCTGGCCTTCGATCAAGTTGTGCGACACCGGCTTCTCGACGTAGACGTGCTTGCCGCGCTCGGCCGCCCAGATGGTCGCCAGCGCGTGCCAGTGGTCGGGTGCCGACACCACGATCGCGGTCACGCTCTTGTCGTCGAGAACCTTGCGAATGTCCTGCTCGGCTTTCGGCGGGCTCGCGGGATTCTTCAGCACGTCGAGGACGGGCTTCACCATCGACTGGTCGGGATCGACGAGGTGCGTGATCTCGGTGTTGGGTGCCGCGGCGAAGACGGGGGCGAGTTGCTTGCCGCGAATCTTCAGCCCCATGATGGCGACGCGAACCTTTTCGTTCGGCTTGTCGGCAGCACGGTTGTAGCTGGCAGCGCTCAGCGTGAGGGCCGACGTTGCGAGGAACTTGCGGCGAGTGACTTCAGACATGGCAGCACTCCGAGAAGAGGAAAGTGGTGAGTGCTATGGTAACGTGTCAGAAGACGAATGCATCAACGTTTAGCCACAGACCCAACGGGTCGCGGCTTGGTGATCATGGGAGACGTGAGCCGCGTCAGTCGAGCTTGAAGTCGAAGTGGTTCGGCCCGCCGGCCTTCACTTCGGCGGTCAGCGTCGTCGCTGCGTTGCACTTCTCCGGGAGCCCTTCCTTGGCCCGTGGCGACGCGCCCGCCATCTTTTCTTCGGGAGTCAGGACGCCACCGGGTTCGGGTGCCGAGATCGAAACTCGGTAGACGCCCGGTTCCAACCCCTGTTCCGGCGGAATGGTGAACCGCCCATCCCTGACGAGCGCCCCGGCGACTTGCCCAGTAATCACACCGGACCCATCGGTTGCGAGAAAAGATACCATCGCGCCGTCCAACGGCTTGCCCTGGTACGAAACCGACCCCGTGACCGGTTGCCGACCGCCCTGCCCGCACCCGACGAGGCACGCCAGGATCGCAAAACATCCGAGATGCCGAACCAGATTCGCCATGGATTCCCCGCAGATGGAAAGAACCTAACCCCCAACCCCCTTCCCTAAGTAGGAAGGGGGTATGATTTACCGCAAGATTTACCCCCTCCCTTTTTCGGGGAGGGGTGGGAGAGGTTCGTGACTCTTAGCCACCGATGGCGCGCACCACAATCAAGCTGATGCCCAGCAGCAAGGCACCCACCATGATGCCCACTGCGATGTTTCCCTTCGTCAGTTCTTCCTCGACGTTGAGCTTGGGCGTGATCCACTCGAAGATCTTAAACCCGAGCGCGAGCATGGCGATGCCGAGCAACCCGAACGCGGCCGCCGCGAGCAGCGACATCTCGAACGTATTTGTGGTCCAACCGTCGGCGAACAGCAGCATGAGGCACCTTGGGGCTTTGGCGTTTCGAGGTTACCCGTGAAACTTACACCCAGCCACCGGTAACGGGAAGAACCTGCCCGGTGATGTAGCCACTTTCTTCACTCGACAGGAACA
>Ga0105047_10018496_pt1 | contig 10794 bp, 10 predicted proteins | sample MAT04_FD_78384 | JGI IMG/M metagenome (GOLD analysis project Ga0105047, IMG submission 78384) | Freshwater microbial communities from Lake Fryxell liftoff mats and glacier meltwater in Antarctica - MAT-04 (megahit assembly) | ecosystem: Environmental > Aquatic > Freshwater > Ice > Liftoff...
AGCCGCAGGTGCGTGCAGAAATAATAGATGATCCGCTTGGGATGATAAGGCTCGCCGGGGATGGGGCTGTTGGTCAGCTTCGCATCAAAGCGCGCATCCTCCGCGATCTTCGTGACGGCTACATGATCGGGATGGGCGTCGACTGGATAGGGCACGAACAGCCAGTCCGCGCGATGCTGGCGAATGACGGCAGCCAGCTTGTGACGCGAGGGGATGTCGTGCGTCACCTCACGATTTTTCAAACCAACCAGCGTACGCGTGACGCCCAGCACCTTGGCCGCCTCGGCTGACTCTCTCGCGCGAATCTCCACCGACCCGTGCGGTGTCGGTTCGCCGTTGGTCATATCCACCAGATGCACCGCATGCCCTTGCCGCACGAGCTTGCAAATCGTCCCCCCCATGCCAAGTTCCTGATCGTCCGGATGCGGGCCAATAATGAGAATAGAAGCCATGGGAGGAATTCTACCGCTCGCCGACCAATGACGAAAATGCAGCGTCGGTGCTAGGCGTTCAATGGAACAGGAACCGCACCCGCCTCGCGTGTTTTAATCCACTGCAAAAACAACCCCTGTGGTGGCGCAGTGGGGCCGGCGGCGCGACGATCTCTTGCGGCGAGCATTGTCGAGACGGCAGCGGGGGGGTGACGACCCGCACCGACTTCGACCAGCGTGCCGACGATAATGCGCACCATGTTCCATAAAAAGCCCTTGCCTTCGACGCCGATCACCAGCATCGGGCCGCGCGATGAAACCGAGCAATCGAGGATCGTACGCACCGTGCTTTCGCGCCCGTGCCCCGGTTTGGCGAAGCTCGCAAAGTCGTGCGTGCCGACGAGCAATCGCGCTGCCTCCCGCATCGCTTTCACATCAAGCGGCTGACGTCTGTGCCACGTGAGCTCTCCCAAAAAAGGCGATCGATCAAGCGCGTTCCATATCGCATATTGATAGCGCTTGCTGGCTGTCGACCGCACGGCACTGAAAGTCATCGGTACCGGCTCGACGGTTCGCACCAAAATGTCTGCTGGCAGGCGGGCGTTGACTGCCTGCCGAAGCCCCTCAACCGGGATCTGCGTTTGATCCGTGTCGACATGGGCCAACTGCCCCTTGGCATGCACACCCGAATCGGTACGAGATGACCCCACGAGATTGATCGGATGCCCCAGCACATGCATCAGCGCGCGGGCGACAATCTCCTGAACCGTCGGTATCCCATCATGATCTGGAAGAATCTCCCCCTCATAACTCGCCGGCACGGCCTGCTTCTGCCACCCGTGATAATGCGTCCCTCGATATGCGATGGTGAACTTGTAACGGACAGGCGTGGTCATGAAGGTGACAGGACGATAGCCGATGTGGGCAGATGTGTAACGAAAAAATCGGCAGCGAAGGGATGACCTCCGCTGCCGATTGATGATTTTGGTGATCGCTCAATCAGTGCAGCTTTACGCCATGCTTTGCTTCGTATTCTTCGATGAGAAACGACTGGATGAGGGTTTTGCTGTCGGCTTCGAAGACGAGTTTCTCGCCTTTAGGCCCGCCACCGATGGCGATCCATTCAGACTTGAACTTTCCGCCACCCTTTACCTTCGCTGCCGACTCGGGGCTACCGGCGATGTAGACGACATCGTTGCCGCGCTTGTCCTTGCCTGCAAACTCAATCATCGTTGGGCGCGGCTTGCCCACCCAGGCGGCATCACGTTCCGCGCGGGCGGCGGATTTGTGACCGTCGTATCCGCAACCCACCACGCCAGTCATCAACACCGCAGCCGTCAAGGCAACCATTGCTCGCTTCATGAAAATCCTGCTCCGCGTAAAAAGTTCGAAAGACCCATCCCCGTACGACGCGCAGACGTTAATGGGCAAATGTTTATGATTCGTGAGGACTGCGCATGTGCTTGGATAAGGTGATAGCACGCGTCAAAACCGGAAAGCGCTTAACGAGGGTTCGCCGACCCTTGTTTGGCTGAATCGTCAAGTCCCCTCACCACCCCAAAACTCTCCCGCGCAGCTCGAAGTGTTTCTTCGATGATTGCATCGTCGTGACACAACCCAACAAACAGCGCCTCGTACATCGCCGGCGCAAGGTAGACCCCTCGATCGAGCATGGCATGGAAGAACCGCGCGTAGGCTTCGGTGTCGCCTGCAGTCGCTTGCGCGTAGTTGGTCACCGGGGATTGGGCCTCGCGCGTGAAGAAGAGCCCGATCATGCTCCCCACCCGGTTGATCGTCACGGGCACGCCAGCCTGGGCAGCTGCGTCGTGCAGGCCGGTCGCGAGTTTGGACGATTGCTCCTCCAGCGTTTCGTAAGTCCCCGGTTCCTGCATGATTTCGAGCGTTGCGATGCCCCCTGCCATCGCAAGTGGGTTGCCACTGAGCGTACCGGCTTGATAGACGGGACCGGACGGACTGACGCGTTCCATGATGTCCCGTCGCCCGCCATACGCACCGACAGGCAGCCCGCCACCGATGATCTTGCCCAGGCACGTGAGGTCTGGCTTGATGTGATAAAGCCCTTGCGCGCTCCCCCAGGCGACGCGGAATCCCGTCATGACTTCGTCAAAAAGCAGCAGCGTACCGTGCCGGGTACACAGCTCACGCAGACCCTGCAGATAGCCGGGCGCGGGCGCGATCACGCCCATATTCCCGGCCACGGGTTCAACGGCGAAGCAGGCGATGCGGTCGGGATAGGCCTCGAAGATTTTGCGGGCGGAGTCGAGATCGTTGTAATGAACGCTCAGCGTATTGGCGGTGATGCCTGATGGGATGCCGGGACTGGAAGGCGTACCGAGCGTGAGCGCGCCACTACCCGCCTGCACCAGCAGGCCGTCCACATGCCCGTGATAACAGCCGATGCATTTGACGATCAGGTCGCGCCCGGTGAATGCGCGGGCAACGCGGATCGCGCTCATGGCGGCCTCGGTTCCGCTGTTGACGAATCGCACCATCTCCACTGCTGGCAGGGCTGCAGTGATTATCCCTGCCAGCTGCACTTCTCCTTCGGTGGGCGCGCCAAAAGTGGATCCCCGTCCGATTGCTTTGGATAAGGCAGCCACCACACGCGCGTCGACATGACCGGCGATCAGCGGGCCGTAGGACGCGACGTAGTCGATGTAGCTGTTCCCATCAATATCCTTAATGCGAGCGCCACTGCCTTCCCGAATGAACAACGGTGATCCCCCGACAGCCTTAAACGCGCGCACTGGCGAACTGACCCCGCCGGGCATCAGCAGTTGCGCCTTGGCAAAAAGGCGCTGCGATTGGAGAGTCGTACGGGGGGAGTTTTCAGCCATCGGACCGGTACTTTCTTTTTATGAACTCACGACGATACGGCACGTAACAAGGACATCGAAAACGAAGGGTCTCAGTTGGACAGCCTGCCCTGTGAAGCGTAGCCACCGAACTAGCCAGGATAAAGAGGATTGATGTCCCGACACAAACTCGAGACGGTGCATCATCCTGAGCCGCGAATCAGTTGAACATTATATCTCTTAACTGAAAGATTGTGTTGTAAATTTACGGTCGTCCGGATATAAGGGTTGTAACGTTTGGGCAGTGTGGTGGAGTTCAAAGGAGTGAAGATGCTGCGTTTCGCATTGGTCACGGCAGGGATGGGGATTGTCACGACGGCGTCGCTGGCGGCGCCACTGACATTTACGTCCATCGTTCATACCGATGGTTCGGCAAATCCCCCCATTAATCTTACAGCCTTTTCGCAAGTTTCACTGGGCGTGGATCAGCAGGCTGCTGTCATCGGGATGTTCGACAGTCAGCCGGGCGTTTCATTTACGAAAGTCACGAGTGGGGGCTACGGACACGCTTCGACGCAGATTATCGCGCGGGGGGATGCGAACGATACGATCTGGTCGGGCAATGTCGACGGGGCGACGCCCGTGATCGAGCCGACCGGCACGCCTTTTCGGGATGTCAGCGTGAGCACGTCACGCGTGACCTTTTTGGCGCAGGCCGCTCCGCCTGTATTGGGGTTTGATCGGAATTATGCGATTCTGCAATATGATCCCGACACCAACAACACGCCCGCAGGCACGAAGCATCGTGTGGTTTTCGAGGGGGATAACCACGTCCCGGGCGCTGATACTGGCGACGCATTCAGCCTCAACAGTGGCAACACGATCGTGCCCGATTATCAGGTGAATGCTGCCGGCAGGGCAGCGTTTGGTGGGACGGTCGCTAACAGCGATCGCATCGTGACGCGCAGTGGGCCCGACGACGTATACCTGGTCAACAATTCCACGACAAACTTCAACGCGACCCAAACTGTTCCTGCCAAAATTGCCATCACCAGCGACGACGATGCGGTGTTTATCGCGACCAATGGCGGATCGCGCGAGGTTGTGCAACGCGGGCCATCCGCGCCGCAAACACGCCTGAGCGCATCGGACATCACAGCCGTCATCGGATCGGTCGGTTACCACCCATCGCTGCTGCTCGGAGCCTCGCCCGCAGACACGTTGACGCTGGTAGCCAAGGACACGGATAGCGACACGGTCGATGATAACGAATCGCTGTTTGTGGTTCATAACTCGACGGTGACAGAACTCACCACATCGCGCTATGACCTGACCGGCGGGCGGCGGGCGCTTGGACAGGTTTCTGAAAACGGCAAAGTCTCGTACTTCGCGCCGAGCAGCAGCGGGCACGTCTGGGAAAGCGTCGAATATTTCGACGCATCCGATTCAACGTCCGCGCAAATTGCAACGCTTGGCGCATCCCCGCTGACTGGCTTCGATTTCATCGAATTCGGCTTAAAAGCTTCTCCATTAATCAACGGGCCGAGCGTTAACGACAGCGGAACAGTCGTCTTTGAAGCGGTTCTTGATGATACAAATGACAACACCAATGACACATTCAATTCGCTCTGGTATTGGTCCGCATTGACCGGCGAACTGACCCTCATCGCCCGCGAAGGCGACACGCCCGTCACCACCATCGACGGCACAACGTACGGCCCGGGCAACCCGAATGGCGAACTCACCATCTCGACGCTGCTGTTTCAGGATATCGAGACAACCCACTGGGACATCCTGCGCGATGGTCTCAGCGAGGACAACTTCTTCGCGTTCGGTCTGACCTACACCGTCAACAGCGGCGCTTTTCAATACGGCGTCTTCGTCACCCCTCTGCCGACGCCGGAGCCAACGAGCGCGATGTTAGCTGCCCCCGCAGCCTTATTGCTTCGCCGTCGGAGACGGGGGATCGGACCGTTCTGACCCCCCGATTCATTTGTCCCTTCATGTTGGGAGAACGGGGAATCCTTCTTTCGACGCAGCTTCTCGCAACCGATCATCCAGACAAACAAAGGGAAGCGTTTCCGGATGACCGGCCGCCAGCGTCAACGACGCCGACAGTTGCAAGGCATCGGCTGCGCGGAGCGGGTGAACGCGCAAGAGACGTCGCGCAGTCGAGGCCAGCAGAGGTGAGGGATTGATCGTCATCCATCGGCTGGTGAGAGCGTCCAAGCCTTGAAGCGCGTCGGTAATCATTGAGATCGGCAGACCCTCACGCTGGCGAAGCATCAGGGCCGAAATGCATTCGGTTGGCGTATACCACCACACTGCCATCAGGGTATCTTCCTCCAAGGCCTGTCGGCAAAACGCACTTGAAGGTTCGCTGACCAACAGCGAGACGATGCATGAGGTGTCCCAGAACCTCATCGACCCTCACGACGCTCATCGAGTACTGCCTGAAGCACGCTGAGGCCGGGGGGTGCCGTGGGGATCACGCGCTTGAAGAAATCGTCGGGCACGCCTCCACTTACGCGTGGCCGGGTGATGAGCCCCGCGCGCTCCAACTTGGCAATGCGCGGATCCTCTGCAAGATCGGCTGGCGTGACCGGTTCAATCCGAGCGACTGGCTGGTCGCGGTCAGTTATCAAAACAGTCTGACCGGATCGCACTTGCTCAATGAGCGCGCTGAAGCCATTCTTGGCGTCGGTGATTGATGTCTTCAGCATTCTGTCCAGTATAGCCAGACTGAAAAGCCATGTACGGGCGAGTGATGGGTTTTTTGATCTTACCGACGATGTCTGCTTCAGAAGCGTTCTTCTACCCCTTCGATTCCAACACCTTCACCAGGCCCGCGAGGATTGCACCTGCGGTCACCATGAAGATCAGGATCCACGCGAAGGCGACGGTGGCTTCCCAGGGGACGCGACGCATCGATGCGCACTTGGCGGACTTGTAGACGATGGCGACGCCCGCGCAAAGCGGCAGGAGCAGCCATGGCCAATAGTCCCACACGGGCAGCGGTTGCACGAAGGGATGCGAGTACGAGTATTCCGCGAGGATGGCGAGCATCACGGTGTGCTCCGGGCGGGGCGCGAGGCGGGGACGTTTGCAGGCGATGGGCTGGCGGGAGTCGCGTCGTTGTCGTCGCCGTTCAGCAGTCGGGCGGCACGTGACGATGAATCGACAATCGTCAGCAAGTTCAACATCCCCGCAACGGCAGCGTACAGCGTTCCGATGTCCGCGAGCCGGGCGTGAGCAACCATGTCTTTTAGCTCGGGACTCTTGGCAGCCAGTCCACTGAGATACGCAGCGATCAGACTGATCGGCCCGGCCAACACCTGCCCGACAAACCACGGCTTTTCCAGGATGCGTGAGACGATGTTTCCGGATGTACCGAACAGGTGCGGCGCGTCGATCACACGAATCCCGCCGATCAAAATCCCAGCCACAAACAGCATCAAAACCGTCACACAAACGGTGATCGCGCGGGCGCGTTGACCCAGCAACCAATACCCCGCGCCAGGCACAACCCAACCCGCCAACGCAACGACCGGTGGCGGGGCGGTCAAGGATTTCTGCTCGTCTACCATGGGCAAAACCTACACTAGAGGAGAACACGCCGCGGGGCAACTCACATCGCGGTAGCGATACAGTTTGGTACCGCTACCCACATCACTGAACAGGCTTTCAAATTATATCGCTTTGTTGACACTCTGATTCGACCCGCCAAGACTCCATGTAGAAAAAGGACCGTTGTGCTGGCTCTTCGTCGCGTCGCTGTTGCGTTGCGGTTGAAATTGTGACCTCAACGGACGGCCCGCAACGCTGAACATTCGACAATCCTCAGTCAACATTCGACAATTCATACTCCATGTTTCAGGCTCTCACTCAACGTCGATATCTGCTCCCCTTTAAGGCCTCGCGATTGCCCCAGCAATTTACCGAGGTGCTGGTCATTGGTGGTGGCGTCGCCGGCCTGCGCAGTGCGATCGCGGCTGCCGAAGCGGGGGCCGAGGTGTTGCTGCTCACCAAGGACACGGTCGCTGAATCCAACACCTGGTACGCCCAGGGTGGCATCGCAGCGGTGCTGCAGCCGTTGGATTCGGTCGAGTCGCACGTGAAGGACACGCTCGATTGCGGGGTCGGTCTGTGTGATGAATCCACCGTGCGCACCGTAATCAGCGAAGGCCCGCAGCGCGTGCTCGAACTGCTGCAATGGAACATGCGCTTCGACAAGAAGGCAGGCAATCCGTACGACCTGGCATTTGGATTGGAAGGCGGGCACAGCTTCGCCCGCATCCTGCATTCGTTTGGAGACGCCACCGGCAAGGAGCTCGCCCAGACGCTCATCAATACCGTCCGTTCGCGAGAATCCATCCGCATATCCGAGAAGACGTTTGTCATCGACCTGATCACCGATGAAGGACAATGCGTTGGCGCAATCGCACTCATCGGCGAACAGGTCACGATCATCTGGGCGCGACGCACGATTCTTGCCAGTGGCGGGGCCGGTCAGCTTTATCGCGAATCGACCAACCCGCGCATCGCGACGGCTGACGGTCATGCGATGGCGTACCGCGCGGGTGCGCGCGTCAAGGATATGGAGATGGTGCAGTTTCATCCGACCACGCTGTACGTGGCTGGCTCCACCCGCGCGCTGGTGACGGAGGCTGTGCGTGGCGAGGGGGCGCATCTTGTTGATCACAACGGATATCGCTTCATGAAGGACTACAACCCCATGGGCGAACTGGCGCCGCGTGACATCGTCAGTCGCGCGATTGTCGAGCAGATCCGTAAGACGAACTTCACGCATGTGTACCTCGATGTGCGTCATCTGCCCAAGCAGAAGTTTCGCGATCGCTTCCCGCAGCTGGCGTTGCTTTGCGATCAGTTTGAAATCGACATCGCCAAGGATTTGATCCCGATCCATCCGAGTGCGCACTACATGATCGGCGGGGTCGATGTTGATGATCGCGGGCAGACGAGTCTGACTGGGCTGTATGCAGTGGGCGAGGCGAGTTGCTCGGGTCTGCACGGTGCGAATCGCCTGGCGAGCAACTCTCTTTTGGAAGGCTTGACGTTCGGCACGCGCGCGGGGACCGATGCTGCAAACTTTGCCCGGGAGAACAAGATCCGCTTCCCGCAGGAGCTGGAACACAAGATCGACCGATCTGCCAAAACCGAACTCGATATCACCGATGTCAAAAGCTCCTTGAGAAGCGTGATGTGGCGAAACGTCGGCATCGAACGCACCGGCGACAGGCTGGCGGAGACGCGCAAAATCATCGCCTTCTGGAGCCGATACGTGATGGACAAGACCTTCCACATCACCATCGGCCGAGACAGCGCGGTGGCTGGCTGGGAACTGCAAAACATGCTGACCGCCTGTTTCCTGGTCACATCAGCTGCATACACCCGCACCGAATCGCGCGGTGCCCACTATCGTCTGGACCATCCCACCCGCGACGACGAACACTGGCGATCTCACCTCACCTGGCAGCGCCCGCAGGAAGCGCCGATCGTCGAACCGTTGTAACGACGATCTGCAACAGACCGGTGCCTCACTCGGCCACCGACGCACGCAGAATCAGGACCAGCGGCCCGTCACACTTTCGTCTTCAGACGCAGCGCGTTCTCCACAGGCGGGCGGCCCATGGGGTAGTACTGGAAGCCGGTCTCGCGCATCACGTCACGCTGCAGGCAGTTTCTTCCATCAAAGATCAGCGGATTGTTCATGGTCGCAGCGATTTTGCGGAAGGGGAGCGTCGTGTATTGCGGCCAGTCTGTCGTCAACGCAACTGCATCGGCGCCGGCGGCGGCGCTGACGGGGTCGTGGCACCATTCTACCTGGTCCTTAAACACCTGCTTCATATTGTCCATCCCCTTGTAGTCATGCGCCTTCACATGAGCGCCTTTCTCCAGGAGATAGGTGATGACATCAATCGCAGCCGACTCGCGAATGTCGTCCGTGTCCGCTTTGAAGGCCAGGCCCCACACCGCAATCGTCGAACCTGCGATGGGTCGGCCGAGCTTTGCTTCGATCTTGTCGACGAAGCGCTTTTTCTGATTCGTGTTGACTGTCTGGATCGCATCGACAAACAGATTCTTATGACCGACTGCCTTGGAGATATGCTCCATCGCTGCCACGTCCTTGGGGAAGCAGCTCCCGCCATATCCACAACCGGCCCGCAGAAATGCCGGGCCAATGCGGCTGTCCGACCCGATGCCCTTACGAATATCCTCGACGTCCGCGCCGTAGGCTTCGCAAAGGATCGTCATCTCATTCATAAAGCTGATACGCGCGGCCAGCATCGAGTTGGCTGCGTATTTGGTCAGCTCGGCTGATTCCCAGTTCATCGTCAGAAAGTTCTCCTCGCGCTTGATGAGCGGATCGTACAGCCGGCGCATCTGTCGAAACGCCTCGGGCGAATCTCCACCGATCACGATGCGATCGGGGTTCAAACAATCCTGGACAGCCGTGCCTTCCTTCAGAAATTCCGGATTGGAAACCACCGCGACATGTGCGTTGGTCTGCTGCTTGAGGAAGTTGAACAGCTTGCGATTTGTCCCTGCCGGCACGGTGGACTTCACAATGATCGTCACCATGTAATCCGTATCATGCGACGCCAGGGCATCGCAGACTTCCTTCCCGGCCCCTTCCAGGAAGCTCATATCAACCGTGCCATCTTCCTTGGGTGGCGTGCCCACGCAGAGGAAGACGACCTCGGCATCCTTGACGCCTTCCTTGACGTTATCAGTGAACTGGATCTGACCCGAGGCATAATTCTCGGCCATCAGTTCCTGCAGGCCGGGCTCGAAGATCGGGCAATGCCCGTCCTGCAAACTTTTGAGCTTGCGCGGATCCTTTTCAACCCCACGAACGTTGTGCCCAATGCTCGCGAGGCACACACCCGTCACCAGACCCACATAGCCACAGCCAATAATTGCTACATCCATGATTCAATCCTTAATCCAAGTCGCTGAGGGTGCTCGATTTCATCGCCGGCGCGATCCGATCCGGTCAGCACCCGAGATATCCATGCATCGGAACATTCCCGGCAGCACTGTTGCAAACGCCATAGCAGAAGTTGCCCAACGTAGAGTTTCAAGGAAACCCCAGCGAAGATACATAGGAAAGTAACACATCAGAATACCCCGTTCAATCCATTATCGGACGAGCCCGCGGAAGGTTTTGCCGATCCCTGGTCAGAAATTGGCTTCGTTTCGTCGGCCACGTTCGCTTCCTTTCGACTTCCGGGCCTAGTTCCATCCGACCGTCCGATCAAAAAATACAAACTCTCCCCTTTCCATGGCACCGTTGCGCGCGGCACGCTCACGCGGCGCAACAGATGAATCGCGGCCATTCCCCGACAAGGGTTTATGCGAGAAATAAAAGCGAGATTCTGATAACTCCAGTTGCACTGCCGTGCACGCCCGGCAGGCGTAATAGCGACGTTCGACATTCATCGTGCCGATCGTCGAGAGAAGATGCTTGGGCGTCACCCGCCGAAACGAGGCGCTCTTCCCACACGAACAAGCTAAACTGCAGA
>Ga0105047_10018497_pt1 | contig 10794 bp, 8 predicted proteins | sample MAT04_FD_78384 | JGI IMG/M metagenome (GOLD analysis project Ga0105047, IMG submission 78384) | Freshwater microbial communities from Lake Fryxell liftoff mats and glacier meltwater in Antarctica - MAT-04 (megahit assembly) | ecosystem: Environmental > Aquatic > Freshwater > Ice > Liftoff...
CGCCGCCGTACTGCCACGGCGGCATCTCGGCGAGCAGCTCCTCTCGACCCCACAGCGCGCTCGCGCCTGAGGGCCCCATCGCTTTGTGCCCGGAGAACGCGAGGAAATCGATGTCGAGCGCCTGGACGTCCACCACGCGGTGGGGCACGCTCTGCGCGGCGTCGACGAGGACCAGCGCCCCGTGCGCTTTGGCCCAGGGCACGACCACATCGAGCGGCGTGTGCGAGCCGAGCGAGTTGGAGATGTGCACCACGGTAACGAGCTTGAGCGTACCGCCGGTGATGAGCTCATCCAGGCCGCTCACGTCGAGCACCCCGTCGTCGTCGACCGGGATAAGGCGGAGCTCGGCGCCGGTTGCGAGACACATCTGCTGCCACGGCACGAGATTGGAGTGGTGCTCCATCTCGGTGGTGAGGACGATGTCTCCCGGTCCGAGGTTGGTGCGCCCCCATGAGTTGGCGACAAGATTGATGCCCTCAGTGGTGCCGCGCGTGAAGATGATCTCGCGCGGCGACCGCGCGTTGAGCAGCGCACGAACCTTCTCGCGCGCGCCCTCGAACGCGGCGGTCGCACCGGCCGCATGCGCGTACACACCGCGATGCACGTTGGCGTACTGCTCCTCATACGTATGGCGCAGGGACTCGATCACCTGGCGCGGTTTCATCGCGCTCGCGGCACTATCGAGGAACGCGAGACGAGCGCCGGTGTTGGGTCCGACCGCCAGGATCGGAAAATCAGCACTGATGCGCTCAGGATCCAGCGTGGGGACAGGGTTCTCGGCGCGTGGGGGGGAATCGATCATCGTCCTGGATCCTACGCCCGCAGGTGGCCTCCTGCGTCGCCACAAGCCGCTATCGTGAGGCGGATGGATCCGGTATCCCCCGACGACGAATTCCTCGATGCAGTGCGCGCCTTCTCGGAGGCGAGCGATCCGCTCGACCAGCGCGGTCACGGCGACCACGCCGGAGTGACGTGCCTGCGGGCCGCGCGCGATCTCGTGCTGGCACGCGAGAGCTCACACGTGCTGGCGTCGATGGCCGATGCTCGCCGCCACGGGCTGCCTGCGGAACTCATCCCGTACGGCGCGGCCATCGAAGCCGCAGCGTATCTGCTTGTCGGGGAGGCCACGGCCGCAGCGCGGTTGGTCGAACATGCGTGGGGCGACCACCCGGATGTCGCCGTGCTGCCGGCCCTGCTCGGCGTGGCGCGTCTGCTCGACGGCGACGCTGCGGGCGCTGCTCAGGCGATGTTCGCGGCGCTCGTCAGCGACGATCCGGACAACTCGCTCGGCGCTCACCGTCGATTGCTCACCGTCCTACTCGAGCGCGTCCGCGCGAACTGACGCTCAGTGATTGGTCGGCAGATGACCGCTCCGAGTCCCGCAGGCAACGACGAGGGGCACGACCCATGGCCGCGCCCCTCGATCGGAACTGTTCTTGCGGGCGCGGGCGCGCACGCGAGCTCGACGACTTACTTGTTGTCGTCGCCTGTGTCGCCGCCCTTGTCGGACGCTGCAGCGGGCGTCGCAGCCGGAGCCGGGTTCTTCTTCGCCGCCTGTAGCGCCTTGATCGAACCCCGCACCTGCACGATGCGCGGATCCTTGGCAGGTGCCGCGGTGACGAACACCTTCCACGCCTCGATCGCCGAGTCGATGTCCTGCGAGTTGGATGCAGCAAGACCCCACGCGTAGTACGCGTTGGCGCGCTCGGCACCCTTGGACGTCTTAGCGATGTCCTCAAGCAACACGGCCGCCTTGTCGTATTTGCCGGTGGCCATGTACGTGCTGGAAAGCATCTGCTTCACATCGCGGTTCTTACCGTCGATCTTCGTGCATCCTTCGAGCGTCTTGACCGACTTACCGAGGTTCTTATCTCGGTCCTTCGGCATCTCGGGCGCCTTCTTCGGGTCCCCCGTGCTCTCGGGCGATGCCAGCGCGACGTACTTCATCGCGAGGTCACGGCAGAGGTTGATGTCCTGCGGCTTGTCGTCGAACGCTTTCATCGCGTCGGCGACCGCCTTCTCCTTGCCCGCGACCATCTTGTCCGCCGTCGACATCTTGCCTGACCCCGCCTTGTCCTTCTTGGAGCCCGGCTTGCTGTCGGTGTCATCACTCCCGCAACCAGCGGCGATGAGCGCGGCCGACACGAGGAATATCAGTCCAATACGAAGCTTCACGAATACCTCTCCCCTGCAGATTTCAACGTGGTGGGACCAATGTGGGGTGACCCGACCGCTCGATGCCTACCCGGATTGTCCGCTGTCCTCACTCAGGTTCACGAACTGGGTCCACATCAGGGGTCCGACCATACACGGCGGGTTTGCGGCCATCGAAGGGCCGTGACCGGATCTGCGCCGTTCCCGATGAGGTGGTGGACGGTTTCATGCGGCTCCGGGACGGGCGGCGAGATGCGGCCTCCAATCCTTGGGCCAGGAGCGGGACATGAGCGACGCCATCAGGAACACCCGGCCGCAGGTCGGATCCACCACACCACCGAGCGCGGCGCCTGTCGCGGGCGGTGGCCCGACGATCGCGCCCGCGGATGGGATCATCGATGATTCGCATCGCACCGCGCGCAACGTGCTCACCACGGTCGGCATCCTGGGTGGCCTGGCCGGCGCAGCAGCGGGTGGCTTGCAACTTCTGCGCGCATCGCAAGGCGCGATCCTCTCGGCGAACGGTCGCATCGGAGCTATCGCGGGCGTGGCGGCGGGCCTCGGCGCGGCGCTGCTGGTGCCGATCATCGCCCATGCGGCGCTTGGCTCTGAGCACCGCAGCTACGACCTGACCGTCTCGGGATCACGCTCGGATGCACTCATGAGCGCCGCAGGCATGGGTGGCGACGTCGGCGTCGTGCCCATCAGCCAGCAGTTCGACAAGTGGGGTCTGCTGCAACTACAGGACACGAACGTCGACGGCGACGGCCCAGCGTCTGTGAGTTATCCGAGCAACGCTCCGCTCACGTTCGATTCGATCGTGACCCGAGACGGTGATGCCCACGTACGCGGCGCCGACGGGGGGTTCGCCAACACCGGCGCGCCGGGTGCCGTGGACGTCACGGCGATCGATCCGGCCAACACCGCAGCGGTATCAGCCCTCGCAGGCTCGCGCCTTGCGCTGGACCCCCAGGGAGCCGAGCTCACCGTCGGCAAGCCGATGTTCGGTGCCGCTCCATTCGCCACCGAGGGCGAGGCGCTGCGTGCGCTCGCCAACCAGGGCGTACGCAACGCGGTTCTCGTGCGCGTCGGGTCGGGCGCCGCAGTCGCCACCGTCGTGTTCGAGGCGGGACCGCTCGCGGGCGCGGGCAACCTCGCGGCGCGCGGCACCGAGCTGCGGCCCGTGTCGAGCGCCACGCTTGTTACCCCAGGCGGGGTGGAGCATCTCGTCTATGGACGCCGCGCGACCGCGCCCGGCGTGACGTACGCATCAACACCTGCCGAGGCAACACCGGTCGACGTCTCCAAGCTCGACGCACGCGATCCGAAGGCCGCTGCGGCGATCGTCGGTCAGCGTATTGGCGTTGCGGGCGATGCTAGCTCTGAGCGCGTCATGACCATCGGCGCGCCGCTCTTGGGTGGCGCGAGCTTCCCCACCGGCGAGGCGGCGATGGCCGAGCTCTTCGAGGCTGGCACGTCGAGCGCAGTGCTCGTGCAGGTCGGCTCAGGTGCCGGCGCTGGCGTGCTCGCCTTCGCGGCGGATGGCGCGATGACCACATCGCTCGACGCCACCGCTCCGCGCCACCCCATGCTCGCGCCACAGGAGGCTGTGACCGTGATCGCACCGGATCCCGTGCGGGCGGGCGGTATTGCCGCACATGGTCTGAGCGGTGGGGCGTTCGTCGACTCCACGCTGCGCCCTGAGGCTATCGATACGACCGTGTTCGCGAGTGCGGATGCGGGCAAACTCACGGGCCTGCGCATCGGCGTGGACAATGCCGGCGCACCCACGCGCCTCGGTACACCGCTCGGCACGCACGCGACGATCGGCGAGGCGACACAGGCCGCCATGGCCTCGGGCGCGCGCGAGCTCATCGTGCCACTCGCGGCGGGAGCTGCTGCGCGCTTCGCGCTCGGGAGCGCATCGACCATCGACACGCGCCTCGCACCGCTCGACCAGCTCCGCGTGGTGACAGGACCCAAGTCGTACACGATCAGCGACGCCGGTTCGATCGACTTCGAGCGGCGACTGACGCCCTTCGATCCAAGCGAGCCGATCGGTCAGCGAACCGCGACGGGACTAGGCGCGGGCATCATCCTCGCTCACATCGGTTCCTTCCAGGACGAGGCTAGTGCGGTCAATGCCATCCGTGGCGACCTCAACGATCGCTCGTTCCGCGTCGTCCTCAACCAGGATGGGCCGGCAGGCAGCTGGCATGCGTACGAGCTGGGCGGCGATGTCAGCGGCACGCCCACGTGGGACAACGAGATGGCGCCGCGCATCGCCACCGCTGCCTTCAACGCTGACATCCGGACCACGCAGGATGCTGTGGAGAGCGTCCCGTCGACGTACGGCACCGACGTGGTGACCTACCGCGACGAGTTCAGTCACGCAGCTCGGCTGCTCAGCCATGGTGGATCGATCAGCGAGGTGGCTGCAACTGCGGCCCAGCGAGTCTCGCGCACACAGATCGACATCGTGCGCGCGTTTGACCCGAACGAGGCGATCGGCCACACGGTGTCCATTGGCGGGCAGTCGCTCCGTATCGATCGGTGGATCGACAGCACCGACATCTCGAGCTCAGCGCAATCGCGCATCTCCACAGCGGCCAGCGATGACCGCGCATACGTCGTGCTGGAACAGAAGAACAACCGTGGTGCGTACCACGTGTACGAAGCGACCATCGGCTACACCGGCAACGGCTGGGACGACGGGCGCGCGCACACCGCCTACGCCAGCTGGACCGAGCCCCACGACCGCCGCTACGACGAGACCGAGCGCGCGTCCGGTCAGTACGGCACGGACGTGTACCACTACGACGTCTCCGAGAACTGGCGCACGCGCGAGGTCTCGAGCGGCTACGGTTCGAGCACGACCGACACAACGAGCGTCAACCGCACGCGCGTGCTCAACTACGTCGACTACGCTCCGAAGCCGGCGCCGCCTCCACCGACGCCGCCCAGCGGCGGGCACACAAGCCCGGGTGACGACGGTGGCAACAGTGGCGGCTCCACGAGCCCCGGCGACGACGGGGGTAGCAGTGGTGGCTCCACGTCACCAGGCGACGACGGGGGTAGCAGTGGCGGCTCCACGTCACCAGGCGACGAGGGAGGTTATACACCGGCTCCGGCTCCGGCTCCGGCTCCGGCTCCCAGCCCATCACCAAGCCCGTCGAATGGCGACAGCACCGATAACGGAGACCCGTCCGAGGACGACTTCTAGGGGCGTTTAGCCGTTCTTGGAAGCCTTAGCGGACGTCGAGGCGTCGCCACCCGTGGCTGCGGCCACGTCGCTGAGGTCTGGCACGCCTGCCGCAACGCCGCCGCCTGAGACGGCTTCTGCGGTGGACATCGTCGTGGCCTTGTCTAGCTTCACGGGCGCCTGGTCGTCAGAACCGGTCCGACTCGACACGCCACTGATCGCCGCTACCCAGATCACGACGACGAGGGTGGTGGTTCCAATGAGGAGCTTCTTGCGCGTGCGACGATGCATACAGTCTGATCGGTCCAACCACTCAGAACCTTGAGCCCGCTACGCTGAGGGCCATGTTCCGCGACTTCTTCCGGGAGTACTGCCGCAAGCGCGCCATCATCGCGGGGGTCGCCTGCCCAACATGCCACAGCACGGATGTCGCGATCGTCGGCAAGCGCGGCCGAGGTCACCGCCACTGCCACAACTGCGACTTCGACTGGCAGCGGTCCTCACAAGGATTCTGGCTCTGGTACACCAAGGACGGCATCTGAACTCATGTACCCGGGGGAGCGATGCCGCGCCGCGCCGCAACCCCACCCCAGCCGCGGCGACGCCCGCACTGGTGGGCGCGGGCGTCGCTGCGTGACGGACTTTCAGCTGACTGCCTGTGGATCAGCGCTCGATGCGCTGCCACAGGGCGGCGCGGATCTGCTCGCGCACCTGCTCGACACCGATGCGCTCGAGCACATCGTTGTAGAAGCCGCGTACGATCTCGCGGACCGCTTCATCCTTGGTGATGCCGCGTGCCTGGAGATAAAAGAGCTGCTCGGCGTCAATCTTCGAGGTGGTCGACGCGTGCGTGCAGCGCACATCGTTCGCCTCGATGGTGAGGCCCGGCACGCTGTCTGCGTGCGCGCCGCTCGTCAGCACGAGGTTGCGGTTCTCCTGGAAGGCATCGGTGCCCTGGGCGCCCGGGGCCACGGCGATCATGCCGCGCCACACGGCGTGGCCCTTGTCCCGCAGCACGCCCTTGAACGCGAGATCGCTCTGCGCGTTGGGTGCGGCGTGTAGCTGGTAGGTGTCGTAGTCGATCTGCTGCGTGCCATCGACGAAGTACGCACCCGTGAGCTTCACGTTGGAACCGGCACCGTTGAGGTGCGCCTCCATGCGGCTCTTGCCCATCGATGCACCCAGACCGACGGCGCTCCACTCGACCTGCGCATCACGCGCAGCGTGCACGCGATGCGTGGCGAAGTGGCGCACCGGCAGGGCGTAGTCCTGCACGGTCACGTAGTGCATGCGCGAGTTGGCACCCGCGACGAGCTCGACCACGGCATTCGAGAAGCCGGCGAACTCGTTATCAGTGGAGAGGAACTCCTCGACGAACGTCGCCTCGGCGCCCTCCTCGAGCACGATGAGCGCACGCCAGTTGACCGCGCCGCCACCGGTGAGGACAACGTCTGCACGGAAGGGGAGGTCGACCTTGGTGTTGCGCGGCACGTACAAGAACGCGCCCCCTGCGAGGGCTGCACCATTCAAGTCGACGAACGTGTCGTCGCACGTGTCACCCGTCGGCACAACGGTGCCGAAGTGCGCCTCGAACAGCTCGGCGTGGTCGCGCGCCGCAGCGGCGAGCGTCGAGAACACAACCCCCTCCGGCAGGCCCGCGCTCACGCGCACGAACTCATCAGGCGCGGCACAGTTCACCTGCAGCATCTCGCCCGCGACGTCAGTAGCGGCGGTGAGGCTGCTCGCGACGCGCTCACGCGCGGCGTCGAGATCCTCGACACCCACGAACGTCGGCACCTCGCTCAGCTCGATGCCGCGGAGCTTGGTGAAACGCCACTGCTCGTCTTTGCGGGTCGGGAACGGCGCGCGCTCGAAGGCGGCGAATGCCTCCGTGCGAGCAGCGGCCATGAAGGCGGTGTCGCCGACGGCAGCTGACAGCTGCTCAACGGTAGTGGCCGAGACGGCCTCGGGAAGTGTGGCTGTGGCTGTGGTCATTGTCGCGGTCATCCGACCGAACCTTCCATCTGCAGCTGAATGAGCTTGTTCATTTCAATGGCGTACTCGAGCGGAAGCTCCTTCGTGATGGGCTCGATGAACCCGCTCACGATCATGGCGCTCGCCTGCTCCTCCGTGAGCCCACGCGAGCGCAGGTAAAAGAGCTGCTCCTCATTCACGCGGGTGACGGTCGCCTCGTGCCCGATCTCGACATCGTCTTCGTCGATGCGGATGTACGGGAAGGTGTCTGATTTGCTCTCCGCGTCGATGATGAGCGCGTCGCAGATCACCTGGCTCTTAGAGCCCGTCGCGCCGGGCTTCACAGCCAGCAGCCCGCGGTAGCCAGCTCGGCCACCGTCCTTGGAGATCGACTTGGAGGTGATGACGCTCGATGTGTTGGGCGCCATGTGCGTGATCTTTGCGCCCGCGTCCTGGTGCTGGCCCTTGCCGGCGAACGCGATGCTGAGCACCTCGCCGTGCGCACCCTTGCCCTTGAGCAGGATGGCCGGGTACTTCATCGTGATCTTGGAACCGAGGTTGCCGTCGACCCACTCCATCGTCGCGTTCTCTTCGGCGACGGCTCGCTTGGTGACGAGGTTGTACACGTTGTTCGACCAGTTCTGGATGGTCGTGTAACGGCAGCGGCCACCCTTCTTCACGACGATCTCAACGACGGCCGAGTGCAGGCTGTCAGTCGTGTAGGTCGGCGCCGTGCATCCCTCGACGTAGTGCACGTACGCACCCTCGTCGACGATGATGAGCGTGCGCTCGAACTGGCCCATGTTCTCAGCGTTGATCCGGAAGTACGCCTGCAGCGGCATCTCCAGCTTGAGACCCTTGGGCACGTAGATGAACGAGCCGCCCGACCACACCGCCGTGTTGAGCGCGGAGAACTTGTTGTCGTTGTGCGGAATGATCGTTCCGAAGTACTCGCGCACGAGCTCCGGGTACTCGCGCAGCGCGGAGTCCATGTCGAGGAAGATGACGCCCTGCTCCTCGAGATCCTCGCGGAGCTTGTGGTAGACGACTTCGCTCTCGTACTGCGCACCGACACCGGCGAGGAACTTGCGCTCTGCCTCCGGGATACCCAGGCGGTCCCAGGTGTCCTTGATGTCAGCCGGCAGCTCCTCCCAGGTCTTCGCCTGGGTCTCGGTCGGCTTGATGTAGTAGTAGATATCGTTGAAGTCGATGCCCGACAGATCGGCGCCCCAGCTGGGCATCGGTCGGTCGAGGAAGTACTGGTACGCCTTGAGGCGCTCGGCCAGCATCCACTCCGGCTCGTTCTTGTGCGCGGAGATCGAGCGGACCATGGCCTCGTCGAGACCCTTGCCGCTCTTGAACGCGTACGCGCTCGCGGAGTCGTCCTTGGACCAGCCGTACTTGTAGTCGCCCATGGCGACCGCGTCGGCCTCGGCCTCGGTCAGTTCGGTGATCGGTGCAACCGTGACATCAGTCATCGTGCAGTCCCTTCAGAGATCAAGCGTTGGCGCCGGCAAGAGCCTTCTCGCCGCCGTGACGGGCCGGGAGTGCAACTCCAAAGCCCTCGAGCACCTTCTCGTAGCCATCGGCCTCGAGCTGCTTGGCGAGCTCGGCTCCACCGCTCGCGACGATCTTGCCGTCGGCGAGGATGTGAACGAACTGCGGCGTGATGTGGTCGAGCAGGCGCTGGTAGTGCGTGATCACGAGTGCGCCCATGCCGCGCTCGGTGACCAGCGTGTTGACGCCCTCTGCGACGATGCGCAGCGCGTCGATGTCGAGACCGGAATCGGTCTCGTCGAGGATGGCGATCTTCGGATTGAGCATCGCCATCTGCAGGATCTCGACACGCTTCTTCTCGCCGCCGGAGAACCCGTCGTTGAGGTAGCGGCGGATGAGATCGCGATCGACCTTGAGCAGACCCATGGCCGCCTCGAGCAGCTTGCGGAACTCGGGGATCTTGATCGGCTTGGGAGCATCCGGATCGTCGTTGCGGCCGTCGCCGCGCACGCCGCGATGGGCGTTGACCGCCATGCGCAGGAAGTTCGTGACCGACACGCCGGGCACGGCTTGCGGGTACTGGAAGGCGAGGAACAGGCCGAGGCGGGCGCGCTCGTCAACCTCAAGCTCGAGCAGGTCCTGGCCATCGAACGTGACCGAACCGTCGGTGATCTCGTAGCTCGGGTGACCCATCAACGCGTAGGAGAGGGTCGACTTGCCGGAGCCATTGGGGCCCATGAGCGCGTGAATCTCGCCTTCTCGGACCGTGAGATCGAGGCCGCGGATGATCTCGGTGCCGTCCGCGGAGACGTGCAGGTTCTTAATGATGAGGTCGGCCATTGCCGGTCAGCTCCTGAAGCGTTGGGGCGGTGCGTCACGCCGGCGCATGGGAAGGGCGCGGGCAACGCTTTCACGAGGGATGGTAGCGCACTTTCCACGCGGGCGAGCGGCATGGGGAGCGGGAACGGCCGCTCCGAGCCACTCCCCGCAGGCAGCCCTGTCAGGGCGACCTAACAACGCGTGCGGGCAGGGCGCATTCCTGCGTCGCTCAGACCTTTGCGGACTTGGCGCGGTGCTTGGCGAGCGTCGCGTTGCCGAGCTGCACGTCGCTCGCGTACGCGCCGAGTCCGACGGCCGTCCAGCCAGCGCGCACCGCCTCGGCGACCGAGCCGCCGTCTCCACCGACATCCGCGGCGCCGCGCATCGTGGCGCGCACCCACGCGCCGATGGCGCGACCCTTGCCGGCCTGATTGACCGACATGAGCTCCGTTCGGTAATGCTTGTCGATCGCGGCGTACCAGCTGTCGACGACCGCGAGCGTGCCGGCGCTTTCTGCGGCGACCACCGCCGCGCGGCTCATGATCCCCGAGAGCGTGTGCTCCTCGAGCCCAGAATCAGTGCGCACTGCTTTGTTCCACGTCGGCACGGACGGGTCGGCGAGGTCACGGAGCGGCGCACCATCGCGGATCTCCTGGCCGTTCTGCCAGTTCGTGCCGAGCAGGCCCGTGGAGATGACGTCGGCGATCGACTCGTTGATCGCGTTGTGCTCGCGTTGTGCCAAGGACGGCATGACCTTCTTGGGCATCGCGCGTAGCTCGGAGCCCACGATCCCGTGGACGTACTCGTGAAATAGGATGGACGGCGAGTACGCGGGACTCTGCTTGAACCCGATGCGCGCATCCTTGACGCCGATACCCATCTCCCCAGCGCCGTTGTCGTGGCTCGCGAAGTAGGCGTTGCCGCCCATGCCCTTCTGGTTGACCACGACTGTGAGATTGCCCCCCTTGTCATCCCAGCCGGCGCGATTCCAACGCTTACGCATCCATGCGTCGAAGCAGCGTAGATGCGTGGCCGCCTCGACCGCCTGCGTGCGTGATTCCACCGGGGCCTGCGAGAGCGGTCGAGGGATGGCCATGCCAAAGATGTTGGCGGAGCCATCGCGCCACGTGATCTTCATGCCCGGGAGC
>Ga0105047_10018499_pt1 | contig 10793 bp, 12 predicted proteins | sample MAT04_FD_78384 | JGI IMG/M metagenome (GOLD analysis project Ga0105047, IMG submission 78384) | Freshwater microbial communities from Lake Fryxell liftoff mats and glacier meltwater in Antarctica - MAT-04 (megahit assembly) | ecosystem: Environmental > Aquatic > Freshwater > Ice > Liftoff...
AATTTGTCGGCAATTTCCTTGCTTGCATTGCCAAGGGATACAAGTTTCAGGATTTCTGTTTCCCTTTCGGTAAGTGTTCCGATTACGGATGTTTTTTCGGGTAGGAAAGAATTTACTGCAAATCGGATTTTGTCAACTATCTGGTTTTGCGTTTCATCCAGATGAATGCTTTCATTGCCTGTAAATTTGTTACCATCTTGAGCTTCACTTATTAGCTTGATAAACCGATAATTAGCCATATTCAAATGGATAAGTTGAGTGTTGTAAAGCTTTTGAAAAAGTAATTCTGAAGTAATGAAAATATAATTAGTTGCCGGATGCAGGTTTATCTCGGACGGATCCATGTATATCCGCAAATGGTCGTGCAACTGCAGCGAGGAGTTCTGCATCAGTTTCTGCAGGCCTTCAGCAATTATGGCGCTTTGGTGTATGATCAATACCCTGGTATTCATGACGGAAATAACAGTTTTTCGATTTGTAAAACTTTTGGAACCATTATTTTGTCTTCTATCCGGGCGTGGTCGCGGAGGTCATCTTCAAAATTGAAAAGTGTTGTGAGAAGTGTATTGCATTTATTATCATCGTATCCGGCCTGTAAATATTTTATAATAATATTTTTCAAATCCAGAAGCTTACTGTCAACATCACTATGCTCTTCTTCATAATCGGCAATGCTCTTTACAGGCGTACTTTCAGTTCTTTTTGCATTACTGCCTTGAACAAAGAGGTCATGAAGATTGAGTGCATAAGGGAAAGTAAATTTATCTTCATATTGCAGATGTTCATGTAGCTCCTGTTTGAATTTCAGATAAAATTTTGTTAGCAGCGAAAGATTGCTTTCTCCCGGTGCCGATGCAATCAGCTCGTTAAGCTGCTTCTCAATTTCCGGAATATACCATGTATAATAATAATGATGTGTTTTCTTCAGATAGTCAACAATCAACGGAAGTGGAAAATCAAGAAACCGTTCGCGTGGAAAATAATCAGGATCGTGATATGTATTCATGATCTCAATGAAAAATTCAGCATTGATATTATGTGCTATACATATATCTTCAACACTTTGATCGCCAAAGCCCAGTCGTACCCCAAAACGGTTGATAACTGGCAGCAATTGATGGTCGTGATGAATAATATCAGCCAGTTTTTGCGATAATTTGTACATGTGTATTATTTGATATCAGTTTAACAAAAGGGAACAACTAAGGTTCATAGCTGAAAGAGGTAAAGATATGCGAAAACTTTCGGAGCGGCAGTCCGGGCACTTCAATTTCTATTAAGCTTTCGACACACTGGATTGTGTGAAAACACTTTTATAAAGTTCCTTAAAGTATGAACTTCAGTGTGTTTTAAATAAGGATACTTCGGAAATTACTTTACCATACTACTTGCAAGGCTGTTGATGGTTTCCTCCGTTACCAGTTTTAACAATCCATCGCGGATAGGAGCATATTTCGGATGTAAAGGGCAGGGATTGTTTTCGTCGCATTGTTTTAACCCAAAACCGCAACCATAAAAAAGATGCGACCCTTCAGTGGCTGTTATCAGGTCTTTAAGTGGTAGATCCGCTTTATTCTGGTCAAAATAAAACCCGCCTCCTTTCCCTTTCTGCGAATTTAAAAATCCTTGTTTAACCAGCCGCTGCAATATTTTGGCAGCATAAAACGGGGGCGCTTCAATTTCACGGGCAATTTCGGCTATACCAGGGCGCCGACCCTTGAGATTTTGCGACTGAACGTATACCAGTCCACGTAATGCGTACTCTGTTTCCTTGTTGAACACCTTTAATTTATTTAGGACGCAAAGATAGTTAAAAATATTTTAAAATAATAAAAGACCTTTTAGTCTTTTATTTAAATTATTGTGTACATTTGCATCCTGAATTAACATTAAAACAATAAGCAACACATGGAAACAAACACACAACTATCAATAGGCGAGATTGTCGCCAACGATTTCAGGGCTGCATCGCTGTTTAAAGAAGCAGGTATCGATTTTTGCTGTGGCGGAAATAAAAGCCTAACTACTGCCTGTAACGAGACCGGTGCCGATGCTCAAAAATTAGCTTCAAAAATTAAAGAGCTCGAATTAACTCCTGTTTCGGGAAACCTGAATTTTAAGGAGTGGAACCTGGTATTCCTCAGCGATTACATCGTAAACACACATCATAAATTTGTGCTGAAATCACTGCCCGAACTGATGTTTTACACGCAGAAAATTGCTGATGTTCATGGCAGTCATCATCCTGAACTGATTGAAGTTGCTTCACTTTTTTCAAAAATCAACGATGAGTTATTGCAACATCTCAAAAATGAAGAGCAAGTACTTTTCCCGGCAATTAAAGCGGCGGAAAATGATTTAACTCCTGAAGTAAAATCCACCATTGTTTCCGAAATTACACGTATGCAAGGCGAGCATGAGTTTGCAGGAGGCGCCATGGATCAAATAAATGTGCTCACCAATCATTACGAAATTCCCGGCGATGCCTGCAATACCTATCGCGTAGCGCTGAAAGTGCTCGAACAATTTGAGGACGATCTTCATATTCATGTACATCTCGAAAATAATATCCTTTACCCAAAAGCGTTAAAATTAGCTGTTTAAATACCTGTTAGTTATGTCAGCAGCAATACAAAACCTCGAAACCGATCATCAGCATATTCTGCGTCTGATCGGCGTTATGGAACGCATTACCCTTACAACCGATCCTGATATGCAACACCTGGATACGGTACTCATGGTGATTCGTGAGTTTGCTGACGGGCTTCATCATGCCAAAGAAGAAAAACACTTATTTCCTTTGATGGCCGCAAAAGGATATTCCACCGAAAAAGGCCCGGTTGCTGTAATGCTTTATGAGCATGAAATGGGACGCAATTTTGTGAAAGGAATAGCTGAAGGAATCTCTCAGATGCGTGCTGGCGAACCTGAATCGGTTAATTACTTGTATGCCAATATGATTGGTTATGTTGATTTGTTAAAAAATCATATCTCAAAGGAAAACAATGTGCTTTTTCCTATGGCCGATAACGCATTTACGAATACTGAAAAAGAAAATTTGTTTATTGCTTTCGCAGAAGTTGAAAGCATTCATGCGGCAGGAGAGGGGAAGCAAGATTATATATCGCTCATCGAAAAACTGGCTGCAATTTATTCTGCCTGACACAATACTAACCACACAAATCGCAATTTTGTACTAATCTCAAAAGTGTTACTTATGAAATCCGGAATTCAATTTACCAGAATTGTTCTGTCCCTGCTCATTGCAACTATGATGTTGGCAGGATGTGATAAGAAAAGCAGCCAGACAGGTGATGCCGAAACTGAAAAAATAGTTGGCGAAGAAGTTGCAGTTTTGACTTTTGCGCCCAATGTCCCTCCTCCGATTACCCGAAATCATGCTACTAAAATGATTGTAAACCTCGAAGTCATTGAAAAGGAAATGGAGATGATGGATGGTGTGAAGTACAATTTCTGGACATTTGGCGGACAGGTTCCTGGCAAATTTATACGCGTGAGGCAAGGTGACCTTGTTGAGTTTCACTTAAAAAATGATCCTTCGAGCAAATTGCCTCATAATATTGATCTTCATGCGGTAACTGGCCCGGGTGGAGGCGCTGTTTCAACATTTACTGCTCCGGGCCACGAAACCCAGTTTTCGTTTACGGCACTCAATCCCGGACTGTTTATTTACCATTGCGCAACAGCTCCTGTGGGTATGCATATCGCTAATGGTATGTATGGACTAATACTGGTTGAACCCAAAGCTGGTTTACCAAAAGTTGATAAGGAATTTTACGTTTGTCAGGGCGATTTTTATACTAAAGGTAGCTATGGCGAATCGGGACTTCAGCCTTTTGATATGGAAAAAGCATTGGGTGAAAACCCTGATTATGTGGTTTTTAATGGTAAAGTTGGCGCTATGTCAGGCGAAAATTCTTTGAAAGCAAAAGTTGGCGAAACAGTTCGGTTGTTTGTCGGAAACGGCGGCCCCGGACTTACTTCAAGTTTTCATGTGATTGGCGAAATATTCGATAATGTGTATCCCGAAGGCGGAAGTACGCTAAATCATAATGTACAAACTACTCTTATACCTCCCGGAGGCTCGGCTATTACTGAATTCAAACTGAATGTTCCAGGTGATTTTATCATGGTTGATCATGCTATTTTCAGGGCATTTAACAAGGGAGCGCTTGGAATACTGCAGGTAGATGGACCGGATAACAAAGCCATTTTTTCTGGACAACAGGATGACAGAATTTACCAACCCGAAGGTGGCGCCATACAAACTATGCCCGAAACCGATGCCGCTCCGGCAAAACCATTATCAAAATCAGAGAAACTGGAACTTGGTAAAGCATTGTACTCCAGCACTTGTATTGCCTGCCATCAGGCTGATGGCAAAGGGATAGAAAAAGCTTTTCCTCCTTTGGTTAAATCCGATTATTTTGCATCTGACCCGCAAAAAATTATTCGTGCAATTACTCATGGATTATCGGGTCCGATTACCGTGAATGGCAAATCGTTCGATGGCGTTATGCCTAAACAAACCCTGAGTGATAACCAGGTGGCCTCAATTGTAACTTATGTACTCAATAATTTTGGCAATAAAGGCGGTGAAGTTGATGCAGCTGATGTGGCCAAAGCGAGAAAATAGTAAAATGAAAGCTTTCATACTGTTAATGAGCTTTTTGTATTCCGTTTCCGGAATTTGCCAGGAGAAATCTTCATCAACTCCAATGGCGAAAATAAAAGGTGGAACCTATATCCCTCTTTATTCGCCAAACGCTGAGAAAACTGATGTAAAAAGCTTTGAAATGGATGTTTTTCCTGTTACCAATTCTGATTTTCTTGCATTTGTGAAGCAGAATGCAGAATGGCGGAAAAGTAAGGTGAAAAGCATATTTGCCGACAGTAATTATTTAAAGCAATGGGAATCGGATTTGTCGTTCAATAAAAATATAGCAAACAGTCCGGTTGTAAATGTATCGTGGTTCGCGGCAAAAAAATATTGCGAATGCCAGGGAAAAAGGCTTCCTGAAACTGCCGAATGGGAGCTTGCCGCAAAAGCCAGCGAAACCAAAGCCGATGCAAGTAAAGATCCTCAATTCAATCAATGGGTTTTAAATTGGGTAACAAAGCCCAATCCACCCGTTTTGCCTGCTGTTGGCTCAACTTTCAGAAATTTTTATGGAGTTTACGATATGCACGGACTGGTTTGGGAATGGACTTATGATTTCAACAGCGCTCTCACAACCGGCGAATCGAGAGGCAACAGCAGTCCGGACAATACACTGTTTTGTGGCGGCGGTTCCTTTTCCGCCAATGATGTTACTAACTATGCTTCTTTTATGCGTTTTGCGTTGCGGTCAAGTGTTAAAGCACGGTATGGCGTAGCTAATTTAGGTTTTAGATGTGTTAAATAAAAAAATCAGGCAATGAAAAAAAGTATTTTAGTATTCCTATTTTTTGCAACCTTGCTGGTTTCATGCCATAAAGGGGAAACAAAAAAAAGCTGTTGCAGCAATAAAACTCAATCAGTTGCAGCCGATTCGCTTTCCGGCGAATCTGTTTATAATCTTACTTCTTCATGGACTTCGCAAAAAGAAGAAAAGTTTCAACTCAGCCATTTCAGGAATAAGACGGTTATAGCAGCCATGGTTTTTACCCATTGCGAATCAGCTTGTCCGCGTTTGGTTGCCGATATGAAACGCCTCGAATCATCTTTGTCAGAAACTGAACTTCAGAAAATCTCCTTCCTGCTCATAAGCATGGATCCGGAAAGAGACACACCTGCCCGGTTCAGGGAATTTGCCTCTATTCATAAACTCAATGATAACTGGACCCTTGTAAGTTCCGGTCAGGATGCCACCACCGAAATTGCCAATGTGCTTGGTGTGAGGGTGAAAAAGCTGGAAGACGGCGGTTTTGATCATTCCAATGTAATTTATGTATTAGATCAGAATGGGGTAATTGTTACTCAACAAAATGGATTTGCTGTTGAACAGTCCGATATTTTGAAATCAATAAAACTTTTAGTTCAGTGAAAATACCTGAAATGAATATCAATTAACCTCTTACAAACAACCAAAACCAACAATTTATGACAACAAAAAAACTCTGGATTGGATTTATCGCAGTAATGACAATTTCGTTTGCCGTACTTCTTTATTATGGAAGGGAAATTTACCGTCAGGCACCACCGATTCCTGATAAAGTTATCACTTCTGATGGACGCGTGCTTTTTACCGGTCAGGATATAAAAGACGGCCAGAATGTATGGCAATCGGTTGGCGGGCAGGAACTTGGAACCGTTTGGGGCCACGGAGCCTACCAGGCACCTGATTGGAGTGCCGACTGGCTGCACAAGGAAGCCGTTTTTATCCTCGACAAACTGGCAATGAAAACGGACAGCATCCCATACGAGGATCTGGCTGACGACCGCAAAGCTGCCCTACAGGTACTTTTGCAACAGGATTTGCGCACCAACACGTATGATAAAGCCACTCAAACACTTACGGTCTCCGATTTCCGTGCCGAAGCCATTGCCAGCAACAGTAAGTTTTATGGCGGATTATTTACCAATGATCCTGCACTTGCCGGCTTACGCGACAGTTACAGTATTCCTCTCAATTCGCTGAAAAATCCGGAGCGTGTGCGATTGATGAATGCTTTCTTTTTCTGGATTTCCTGGGCATGTGTAACTGAGCGACCGGGCGAGGAAATAACATACACCAACAATTGGCCTGCAGAAAAACTGGTTGGTAATGCTCCTACAGGCTCGCTGCTTCTCTGGACTGGCTTTAGTGTTATCATTTTAATAGCAGGTATTGGACTAATGGGATTGTATTATGCCCGCAAACGCGAAGAAATGCCTGAACTTATGCCTCAGCTCCATCCTTTGCCAAATATTGCTCAAACGCCTTCGCAAAAAGCAACCATTTACTACTTCTGGACAGTTACTGCTCTGATACTTGTGCAAGTAACAATGGGAGTAATTACAGCACATTACGGAGTTGAAGGTCAGGCTTTTTACGGGTTCCCGATAGCTGACTGGCTGCCGTATTCCATTTCCCGTACCTGGCATGTGCAGTTGGCTATTTTCTGGATTGCTACTTCATGGCTTGCAACAGGTTTATATTATGCACCTGCAATTTCAGGTCATGAACCGAAATTTCAGAAATTAGGCGTAATCGTGCTTTTCGGAGCATTGCTGGTTATTGTTTTAGGATCACTGGCCGGACAATGGATGGGCGTTATGCAAAAACTCGGGCTGGTTGAGAATTTCTGGTTTGGTCATCAAGGTTACGAATATGTTGACCTTGGTCGATTTTGGCAGATATTCCTCTTTATCGGACTGGTAATTTGGCTGGTGCTGATGAGCAGGGCAATTTTACCTGCACTCAGGAAAAAATCAGAAAGTAAAAACCTTCTGATTATGTTCCTTATTTCAATAATTGCTATTGCAGCTTTTTATGGCGCAGGACTTATGTGGGGAAGGCAAACTAACCTGGCTGTTGCCGAATACTGGCGGTGGTGGGTGGTACATCTTTGGGTCGAAGGCTTTTTCGAGGTATTCGCAGTAGTTGTAACGGCATTCCTTTTTGTAAGGATGCAAATTCTCAAAGCAAGTTCAGCAACAACAGCCGTTTTGTTTACAACCGTTGTGTTCCTGGCAGGAGGTATCCTGGGCACATTCCATCATTTGTATTTTACAGGAACTCCTACAGCTGTAATGGCTATAGGGGCGACCTTCAGCGCGCTCGAAGTGGTTCCACTGGTATTAATGGGTTTTGAAGCCTGGGACAACCTGAAGCTAAGCCGGAGCAGCGAATGGATTAAAGCTTACAAATGGCCTATTTATTCATTTATCGCAGTAGCATTCTGGAATCTTGTGGGTGCCGGAATTTTCGGATTCCTTATCAATCCTCCTATTGCTCTGTATTACATGCAGGGTTTGAACACAACGCCAGTTCACGGTCACACAGCATTATTCGGGGTTTACGGTATGCTGGGTATCGGATTGATGCTCTTCGTACTTAGGGATATGAACCGCAATAGTGTTTGGAAAGAGAAATGGATAAAATTCGCTTTCTGGGCAATAAATATCGGACTTGCACTGATGGTATTTATAAGTGTATTGCCTATTGGACTGGCGCAAACGGTAGCCAGTGTTCAGGAAGGATTGTGGTATGCACGCTCAGCAGAATTCCTACAGCAGCCTTATCTTGTGACTTTTAAATGGTTACGGGTTATCGGTGATACTATTTTCACTTTCGGAGCCCTGGCACTCGGATGGTTTATATTCGGGTTAAAAGGCGGATGGAGTATTGAAAAGCCTTAATTGATTCTGTTATAGTTAAAAACAAAAATGCCCGGGTTTTAATAGCCCGGGCATTTTAATAATTATTAATAAAGAATAAGTTTAACAGCAAAGCAAATTATGAGCCAGTACACTTACCTTGGCCATTTCAGTTTACACAACTATTACAATGAAATTGAATGCTATCCCTCAGTTCTTTTTCGATTTACCCTTTCCAGATAGCGGCTCCTGGCTTCCTCAGCATCGCCATCCAGAGGGATATAGATAATTGTTTTGGCATCAATTACAACTTCCTGTAATTTAGTAATATCCGGCGATTTAAAGATATTCTGTTTCTTCTCAACCATATTGTTTTTCCTTTCATTTAGTAACAATAGTGTGAATAGCGCAATAAAATCTTTCAAAGGCAATTATGTCACACGCATATATAACAAATTTTCAATCAGTTAGTTTTTTGTATTGATATACAAATGCATTACGAAGAAATTTGATTGATTTATGCCGATGCAATGTTTTCTTTCTGATCCTGAACTATTTCCGGAATCATTTATGGCAATCTTCTTACATTGAATTATTTATAAGGGTTGCGAACACATAAAAAACACCAATATTTAATATTACTTTTTGCTTTCAGGGACATAAACTATTAAATCCAGGAACCATGAACGCTATTAAATTTCCCCAGACAGACAATTCGAAAAACGGAATTGCTACAGTTAAGTCAAATTATACTCTTTCATTCTTGTCGTTTAAAAAGGCAATAATTGCAAATACTGAATTGCGGAATCAAATCAGGGACATTGTCGACCTCGGCCTGTTGGAATATGCCTATCGCCGCAACACGGCTTTTATTGATGCTGTGCGCAAAAAAGCAGAAGCCGAAACCATGGATCTGATGATGCAGTTCGTTAAAGGTGCGGGCAATTATCAGATGTTACGTAAGATAATACAGCGGAACCGTATTATTAAAACGCTGGCAAACAAAGATATGAGCGATCATAAAGAGCTTTTGACAAGGGTAACGCGTTTGACTTCATCAATTCAATAGTTCGCGTTTATACATATGTGAGCTCACCAGGAACCAGGATGAAGGTTTAAAAAAAGAGGTATGATTTAAAACCAATTTCACTGTAGGGAACTATTTCTCTATTACATAGCGATATATTTCTACTTTGCATACCAGCCGTTTATTGTGCCACATTCTTTACAGGAATAGTATTCGGCCATTTCAAGATACCATTTTTCCCAGCCGATTTCTTTGATTCGATCCTGCGATTTCCATAGTTCGGCACGATGCGGCATTTTCGACTGAAAATTTTTTATTTCCTGGCAGGGATAATCCTGGCATTCGACACAAAAATCTATGTCTATTTCGGCTGCACATTTTCGCATATATCAGTTTTTGCAATATGCGGTGAGTGTTTCGCCGCGGCAACCGTTGCAGCGTATTTCGCTGAGTGGCATCTGCATCCTGTCGGCAATACGCTTCAGGTTTTCAATATTTTCTTCCAGTGTTGAGGTATAAATTCCGCACAAAAGAGTTCATGGTTTTTGGCTGATTTTATAAGTATAAGTAACTTCTACGTTTCCTTTTACCATATCTAAAATCGGGCACAGTCCTTCAATCTGGCTAATCACTTTTTCAAGAATTTCAAGTGTAAAATCAGGTGATTGTACGATCAATTCAAGGTTAATGGATTTGGACCCGGTCGGGTGTTCCGGTTTTCGCTGCCCGTTAGATGAAATTACAAAAGTAGTGATGGTATTCTGCATCTTTCGCAGCACCACCAGCAAAGCACCTCCCACGCACGAAGAAAGGCGCAAAAGCAGTAGTTCGAGCGAGGTGTAGCCCAGGTTATCACCCAAAGGCGGAACGTAATCGATCATAACCGGTTCGTTGCCAGGGACATTGCCTATAAATTGAAGTCGTTGATTTACAAGACTTACAGAAGCTATATGCTGTTTTGATTTGTCGATAAAGGGTTCCTTTGCTGGTATTTTTAATTTGTAAATTCATTTACATTGTATTCTATATCTTTCAGCCGGAATTTTCCATATACAAATTTGCCATCCGGGTATTCGTAAACGGCATAGGCATTTGCTGGTATATTATGGTCATTTATACTTCTGTACGCATAAACCGGAGTGGTAAAAGGATACTGTTTATGATCCGGTAAGGCTGTCCGGTCATTCGACAGGAAGTTGATCAACTGCCCTTTTTCATTGAAATAGAGAATGGCGGAAATGGAAATTCCATGGTTGGTGAATATTGCTTGTACAGATTTATTGTCAATCGACTTCCATTGAATCCGCTTGTCGATAAGTGTAGCAGGTGCTAAAAGGTACATATCGTTGAAAAGGGTGACGGTTTCGGTTTTATCCATAACGGCACCTGATTCATTTACAACTGAAAAAAGTCCGAACAAACGTATATCCATGGTAGCAGTAGCATTGCTATACCTGTGGTAAC
>Ga0105047_10018500_pt1 | contig 10793 bp, 8 predicted proteins | sample MAT04_FD_78384 | JGI IMG/M metagenome (GOLD analysis project Ga0105047, IMG submission 78384) | Freshwater microbial communities from Lake Fryxell liftoff mats and glacier meltwater in Antarctica - MAT-04 (megahit assembly) | ecosystem: Environmental > Aquatic > Freshwater > Ice > Liftoff...
AACCTTCTTGCCCACTCTCTTTGCGACAAGCGACTGCTCCTGCTACCCCGGGAAAATGACCCATCTAAGCTCCCCGGCGCCTACGAATTCGCGCGGGAATTTACTAAGCTTCGCCGGCCGCTGGTGCAGTTCCTCGTCGATCTTTGCAAACCCAGCCAGCTCCGCACCTCGCCCTTTCTTCGCGGCTTCTACTTCTCCGGCGTCCGGCCTGTCGTCATTGATGATTCCGCCGGCCTCCAGGCTTCGCGCCAGCAGCACCAGCCCGCCATCGATCCGGGCGGGGGCGGCGCCACCAAGATCTTTAAGCTCGGCCCCGGCGGCACCATGGGCCAGCAGGGCGGCCCCAGCTTCACGCCGCAGGTTGGCGCCACCCGCAAGGTGCCCCAGTGGACCTTTCTCGGCCGGCTGTTTAACGATGTCATACTGAACGACCACGAAGCTCAGGTCGCCTCCAGTTCGAGCACCAAAACTTCTACGCTGCAGCGCATCCTCCTTGGCGTCGCGGCGTTGCTTTCCCTCTTTGCCCTCATTGGTTTCACCATCAGTTACTTCGGCAACCGGGCGCTCGAAAACGATGCCCTCGATAACGCCCGCGGCATCGCCAGCGTGAACATCACCGACCCCAATGCTCTGCCCGACAAAGCATCGCTAGAAAAGTTGGAAGCCCTTCGCCAAACCCTCGAAAATCTCGATGGCTACAAAGTAAACGGCGCGCCCTACAAGCTCCGCATGGGCCTCTACTCCGGCAACGAGATGTACCCGCACGTCAAGGAAATCTGGTGCCAGAAGTTTAACCAGACCCTTCTCGGCCCCACCCATGGCGGCATTCAGCGGATGCTGAAGAACCTCCCCTTCTCGCCCCAGCCCACCGACGATTACGGTACTTACTTCAGCGCCCTTCGTACCTATCTCACGCTCACCGTCTACCCCGACAAGTCCACCAGGGACATCACCGCCGCCGCGCTTTTCAACGCCTGGTCCGCCGGTCGCGACGTCGCCGACCGCGCCCAGCTTGCTCGCGCCCAGTTCGATTTCTATGCCGATTACCTTCGCAACTCCGGCGGCTGCCCCCTCGCTTTCGACGCCGACGCCGCCACCCGCGGCCGCAACTTCCTGGCGAAGTTTGAAGGCGTCGACAGTATTTATCAGTCCATGCTTGCCGCGGCCAACAAAGCCAATAAGCCGGTAAACTACAACCGGGACATCAAAGGCTCCGAAGTCATCATCATTAACAACAAGGACGTATCGGGCGGCTTCACTAAAGAAGGCTTCGGCGCCATGTCCGGATACATCAAGAATCCCGATCCCTTCTTTGGCGGCGACAAGTGGGTCCTTTGCGGCGAAACCTCCAATCCCAAGGACACCGCCCGCATAAGTTGCGGCGGCGGCGCCGGTTCGATTGATCGTTCCACGCTCGCCAAAAGCCTTACCGACCGCTACGTCGTCGATTACATCAAAGCCTGGCGCGGCTACATGAACAACTCGACGTTCGTGAAGTATAAGGATCTCGAAGACGCCACCGCCAAGCTCGATCAAATTGTCTCCAACGACACTCCGCTGATGGCTCTGTTCTGGCTTGCGACGCGAAACCTGGCCGTCGAGAACGAAAAAATTCGCAATGCCTTCCAGCCCATCATGGAAGTAGTCCCCGCGCCCGCGACCATTCAGAAATACATCTATCCGGAGAAAAATGGTGTTTATATCGACTCCCTCGCCAAACTTCAAAAGGCGCTCGCGGACGCCGTGCCGAATCTGAAAACCGACCCTGGCGCAGCAAATAAACCCATCGACGCCGCGGGCGACTCGCGGATGCAATTGAAGGCTGTGGCCCGCAGCTTTAATCCGGACCCGGATGGCAAAGTGGACCAAACCGCCTTCCGCATCCTGGAGGACCCCATCGTTCAAGTGGACCGGTTCCTGCGTGGCATGGGCAAGGAAGAACTGAATGCCAAAGGCGCAGGCTTCTGCAACCAGCGCTTCGCCGGCCTCCGCGGCAAGTTCCCCTTCAGCCCCGCCGCCAAGGTCGATGCGACCCTCGACGATGTGGCCAAGGTGTTCCGCCCGGTCGATGGCGCCATCTGGGCCTTCCTGGAAGCGGATCTCAAGAAATACATGAAGAAGGATGGCGGCAAATGGGTCGGCGTCAACGCCGACAATATTCAGGTCAACCCCGCCTACATCAACTTCGTCAATCAGGCCCAACGGTTCTCCGACATGGTTTTCCCGGGCGGATCCCAACAGCCGCGGATGGTCTACACCCTTACCCCGCTAAAATCGGATGTCGTCACCGGCAGCCAACTTAACATCGATGGACAGTCACAGTCGTTCGGCGCCTCTGGCGGGGGCAAACAGTTTACATGGCCCGGCACCAGCCAACAGGGTGTCCGCGGCAACGTCAAACTCGTCGGCGGTACGGCCTTCGACGTGGAACAACAGCCCGGCCTGTGGGGCATCTACCGCTTCATTTACGCGGCCGACCACGTCATCCCCACCGGCGGCGGCCAGAGCATCGAATGGATCGTGCGACAGGGCAAAGCAGCCACGCCGATGATCATCGACGGCAAAACCGCCAGCTACAAATTTGAAGTGAATGTCCCGGTTTTCTCGCGCGAATTCAACCAGGCGTTGCAATGTCAGCCGGTCGTGGCCCGGTAATGGCGGCAACGAGATGATACTATGAGACTTCGGACCTCCTGATGCAGCTTCCGGCTCGGATTGGCAAATACGAATTGCAGGAATTCCTCGGCGGTGGCATGTCCCATGTCTACCGCTCGCAGGATACGGTACTCGGGCGGACTGTCGCCGTGAAGATCCTCACGGAACAAGGCTGCTCGGATGCCGAGGCAAAGGCGCGCTTTCTCCAGGAAGCTCGTGTCGCCTCCAGCATCGTTCATGAAAACATCATGAACGTCTTCGACTTCGGCGAAGAAGGCGGCAAGCCCTACATCGTGATGGAGTTCCTCCGCGGGGAGAACCTTCGCGACGCGATGCGCAATAACCGCGCCGGCGATATCCGCAACCGTCTCCGTCTCGCCGTCCAGATCGCCAAGGCGATCGACTACATTCACCAGAAGAAGATCATCCATCGCGACATCAAACCGGAAAATCTGCAAGTCGATTCCACCGGCAAAATCAAGCTCATGGACTTCGGCATCGCAAAGGCCGAGGGGATGCAGTTGACCCGCGCCGGCTTTACACTGGGGACGCCCTATTACATGGCTCCCGAGCAGGTCTTAGGCCAACAGGTAACGCATCTGGTCGATGTCTATTCTTTCGGAATCCTCCTCTTTGAGATGCTCTGCGGCGCGAAGCCCATCATGGGCGACACCATTGAAAAGATTTTCAACAAGATCCTTTACGAGCCCCTGGACATGGCTCCGCTCCAAGCCGCCGGAGTCGACCGGGAAGTACTCCGGATCGTCGCGAAAGCGACCGCTAAGCAGCCCCAGGATCGTTATCAAAAACTCTTTGACGCCGCCGTCGACATCGAACGCTTCCTAGGCGTCGAAAGCTCGCAACGTATGGTCACCACGGCTATGCCCACCATGGGCGCCATGCAGCAGGGTAAGGGCCAACAACAGCCCCAGACGCCCACTGCCTCCGCCCGGCCGCCGGTCCAGACATCCGGCTATACACAGCAATCCGGCGGCTATGCGCAGCAGCCCCAGCCCCAGCAGCAACGGCCAACATCGGCCGCGCCCACCGGCCAGGCGGGCTGGGCTCCCACGCAGCAGACCGGCGCTCGCTCCAATGTCAGCGGCACCCAGCAGATCCCCGACGGGCTCCCCGGATTCGTCAAAATTCTCCCCGGCGCCTTGCAGAATCAAACCGGTGTAATGATCCTCGTCGCCATCGCCGTACTCCTCTTCATGGCCGGTATTTATTTCGTGATCAGCTTACTCTCTTAATTGCTCATGCAACTACCCGCGCGGTTCGGAAAATACGAGCTGCAGGAGTTTCTCGGCGGCGGAATGTCCCACGTTTACCGCGCCCTGGACACTGTGATAGGCCGTCAAGTCGCCGTCAAGATCCTCACCGATGAGGGCTGCCGGGACATCGATACCAAGGAGCGCTTTCTCCACGAAGCGCGGATGTCCGGCACCATTCAACACGACCACATCGTCACTATTCATGACTACGGCGAAGAGTCCGGACGCCCCTATATCGTCATGGAGTACTTGCGTGGACGGGATCTCCGCGACACCATGCGCAAGGGCGAGGCCGGTGACCTGCTGAACCGGCTTCGTATCTCCGCCGAATGCGCCGCGGCCATGGAGTTCGTGCACGAACGCGGCATCATCCATCGCGACATCAAACCCGAAAATATCTTTCTCGAACAGTCGGGGCGATCGAAGATCATGGACTTCGGTATCTCCAAGGCCGCCGGGTTCAGTTTGACTAAAGCCGGAAACACGATGGGCACGCCGTTCTACATGTCGCCGGAGCAGGTCATGGGCGTCAACATCACGCCCCTCGTCGATGTCTATTCCTTCGGAATTGTCCTGTACGAACTCTTTACCGGCGAACGCCTCGTCACCGGCGACTCAATGGAGCGGCTATTTTACGTCATACTCCACGAAAACCCGGACACGACTAAGCTCGCGGCCGCCGGCCTTCCTCCGCGACTCTGTGATCTCATCATCCGTTGCACCGCCAAGAAACCGGAGGATCGCCTCCAGGGTTTCACCGCCATCCGCCAAGCCCTGTTGAGCATCATCGCTGAAGTTCGCGATGGCGTCAAACCGGCCGCCGCCGCGGTGACTCCACCAAAGAAAACAGCCTCGGCGGCAAAGGGTCTGAAGCTCGGCCCCATCGTCGGCGCCGGTGTTGGCGCAGTCCTCCTCGCAGGGATCGGACTGTGGATGTTTCTCAGGGACAAGCCACCCGTAACGCCGGATCCTCCCAAGGGCCCTGAGGCGACTCTTAACGGAAAGGGCGGCGCGATGTCGCTCGTACCCGCCGGCGAATTTCTTTTCGGCTCCGCCCGCTCCCCCGTCAAGCTCCCGGCGTTTTACCTGGATGTGACTGAAGTCAGCAACAGGACCTACCGCGAATTCGCCACCGGCACGGGGCGTTCGCTCCCCAACGGTTTCGCCGTCGACGCGCCCGGTCTTCCCGTCACGAACGTGAGCTTTTCCGACGCCAGGGATTTTTGCGCCTGGGCCGGCAAGCGCCTTCCCACCGAACGGGAGTGGGAAAAAGGCGCCCGCGGCGTCGATGGGCGCAACTATCCGTGGGGCAACACCGAAACCGCCGCCAATGCGAATGCCAACAGCAAGGCGCCGGCGCCCGTGGACAGCTTTGAAGCCGGCGCCAGCCCCTATAAGCTCCTGCACATGACCGGAAACGTTTGGGAATGGATCGATCATCCGCACACACCCAGCGGTCAGGCCATTGTGAGCTTTGCCAAGGCGCTCAAGCCGGCCCCTACCGCCAGTGAGCCTTGGCACTATATTAAGGGCGGCGCGTTCGATCGTACGATTCCCGAAGGCGTAACCTATGAGTGGTCCAGTGTGCCCGGACGCCTGACAAGCCCCGCCATCGGGTTCCGTTGTGCCCAGGATCTTCCGGAACCGGCGCCCGCCGCGGCAAAATAACTGCCCTTTCCCGTGACCCGTCACACGAGTTCGGGGAATATTTTCGGACCCGCAACTTATTCTTTTTGAGTAGCTTACGCGGCTTGGGAAATTTATCATCCGGCGATTGGCGCTTGCGCTCCCCGTACCATGGGGACGCTATGAAACAGTCTGCGCTTATCCGCCGCCTGGCGCGCGCCACGGGTGTCACTCCCGCCGCCGCCGCCGATAACCTCGATCACATCGTGGCCCAAATCGTTGGCCGCCTTCGCCGTGGCCAAGCGGCCAAAATTCCCGGCCTGGGAGCCTTCCCGCCTGGCGATCGACGCCATTTCGATTTCGCCAAACCGGGAAAAACGGCAGCCAACAAGGGGCCTATATGACGAGGACGACCATGGATGAACTGGCGCGAATCCTCCGCCAGTGCCTTAACGAGGGCCGCCGCGTCGAAATCGACGGCCTTGGTACCTTCCGCGCCGCCGGAGGAGCATTTCAATTTGAGCCCAACACACGCCGTCGTGTATTCCTCGCCTACGCCGCCGAGGACGCCTCCAAAGTCGACCTTCTCTACGACGCGCTCGCCGTCAAAGGCTTCGAACCGTGGATGGATCGCCGTAAATTGCTGCCCGGTCAGAACTGGCCGCGCGCCATCGAACGCGCGATTCGCAGCTCGGATTTCTTTGTGCCATGCTTTTCCAACCTTTCGGCCGAAAAGCGCGGCCGGTTTCACGCCGAACTGCGCTACGCGCTCGACTGCGCGCTCAATCAGCCGCTCGACGGCGTTTACATAGTGCCCGTGCGCCTGGACGAATGCCCTGTTCCGCGCCAGATTCAGGATCAGATTCAGTACGTTGACCTGTTCCCCGACTTCGACGCTGGTTTCAACAGAATGACCGAGTCCATGCTCCGTCACCGGCCCGGCTGATCAAAGTTTCTTCTTGATCAACGCCGCGTTCTTTGCCTCGGGCGCCAACTCCAGGTACTTCGCGTAGGCCTCTTTGGCGCCCTTCCCATCCTTGCGTTTCTCCAACGATTCGCCCAGACGCAACCACGCTTCCGCAAATCCGGGATTCCACTTTGTGGCCTCAAGGTAGCGCAAACTCGCTGCCTTGTGGTTGCCCTTCTTTGCGTAAAAATTGCCCGTTCGGACCTCTTTCTCCGCCTGCAAAGGGTTGAAGGTATATTCCTTGGTCTCGACCAGCGTGACGTCTTCCTCCGGGGGCTCCTGAATCACCGGAGGAGGCTGCTGCGCGAATAGCGCGAGCAGCGTCAAAACGAAGAAAAGGCAAAGACGGCGTGCCACAATTAGAATTATAGCGCCGCTTCCCGGTTGTCGAGCCAATCAAGAATCCGCCATGGACCTCAAAGACAAAGTTGCGCAGCTCCCGCTTCTTCCCGGCGTCTATCTCTACAAGAACGGCCATGGGGAGGTCATCTATGTGGGTAAGGCCAAGATCCTCCGGGCGCGAGTGCGAAATTATTTCAGCGAGGACAGCCTCTCAAACCCCAAATCTGGAACGCTCATCAGCGAAGCCCGCGATCTGGACTACATCGTCGTCGACAACGAGAAGGAAGCTCTCGCCCTCGAAAACTCGTTGATCAAGCAGTACAAGCCCCGATTCAACATCCTGCTCCGCGACGACAAGACTTACCCCTACATCAAAGTCACCGCCGAGAAATTCCCCCGCGTTTTCGTCACCCGCCGCCTCCGCAAGGACGGAGGAACCTACTACGGTCCCTACTTTCCCGGCAACCTTGCCTACCGCCTTGTCGACTTCATCCACCGCCACTTCAAAATACCGTCCTGCAAAGTCGACCTCACCAAGATCCATCCCAACCCGTGCCTGCAATATCACATCCACCGTTGCCTGGGACCTTGCGCCGCCGGGCTGACAACCGGCTTTGAATATGCCGCCGCCATCGGCAACGTCCGCCTTTTTCTCGAAGGCCGCCTGAAGGATCTTTCAAAGCAGCTTCGCCAAAGAATGGCCGCGGCCTCCGACGACCTTCGCTTTGAAGAGGCCGGCTCGCTTCGAGACATCATCCAGACCGTGGACGAAATTGAGGATCGTCAGAAAATGGCCGCCGCCTCCGGCGACGACGTCGACATCTACGCCTACTACGCCGAGCCCCCCCTGCTTGCCGTCAATTTGTTCCACCTTCGCAACGGTCGCATCGTTGACCGCCGTGAGTTCTATTGGGAAGACCAGTTCGAATTCCAGCCTTCGGAGTTCATGGCCGCGCTGATCAAACAGGTCTACCTGGACCAAACCTATGTTCCCGCGATCATCCATGTGCCCGCCGACTTCGACGACCGCGAGGCGCTGGAAGAACTCCTGACCGAAAAGAAGGGCCGGAATGTCGAGATCCACACCCCGCAACGCGGTCAAAAAAAGGCGCTCTATGACTTGGCCGAGACCAATGCCAAACACTGTTTCGACGCTCGGTTTCGCGTTCTGAAGCCGTCTTCAAAGGCCATATTGAGCGCCTTTGAAGACGCCACCGGCGTTCCCTTGAACCCCGCGAGAATTGAATGCTTCGACATCTCTCACGTCCAGGGAACGGACAAAGTCGCCAGCATGGTGGTTTGGGAGGACGGCCGCATGAAGAAGTCGGACTACCGCAAATTTATCATCAAGACCGTCGAAGGCAACGATGACTTCGCCAGCATGCGCGAGGTCGTTACCCGCCGTTATAGCCGCATCAAGGACGAAAACGGCAAAATGCCCGGACTGGTTCTGGTCGACGGTGGTCTCGGCCAACTCCACGCCGCGGCGGCCGCTCTGGAGTCGATCGGTATTACGGACCAGCCGCTGGCCAGCATCGCCAAGCGCGAAGAGTGGATTTACGTCTACGGCAGCGAAGATGAGCCTGTGATCCTGGATCGGTTCAACCCCGTTCTACACCTGGTGCAAACGGTCCGGGACGAAGCGCATCGATTCGCGGTAACTTTCCATCGCAACCGCCGCGACACCAGCCGCCTCCGCAGCGAACTGTTGGAAGTCGAAGGAGTCGGGCCCCGGACGGTCGAAAAACTACTAAAGAATCTGGGAAGCGTCGAGCGAGTCCGCGCCGCCAGCGAATCCGATCTCTCTCGCGAAATCGGTCCCGCCGCGGCCCAACGGATCCGCCGTCATTTCGAAAAGGGACCGGCAGCGCTCACCGCACCGCTTTCATCGAACCAATAGCCTGGCTACTGTCCCCGGCCCAACCGTTCCGCCAGCATCGGCGGCAACCCCGAATCGCGTACCCGCTGTTGGGCGCCATTCAAATCGTACGGGATTCGCCGCAGCAGCACCCGGTTTTGCTCGCTGTCGTAAAGCGCGCATGCCGATCGCCAATCGCGGTCTCGAGGCTGGCCGACCGAACCGGGGTTGATCAAATAGAAATCGCCCGGCTCCAACTCGATCAGCGAGGTCTCCTCATCGGTGCCGACCGTGGGCATCATCATTCCCTGGTCGCCATGGAAGCGAATCACACACTGTAAATGCGTGTGTCCGAAAAACACCAGCGGTGTCTGCATCACCTGCCGCGCCCGGATAATCTCCTGCGCATCCAGCAGATATTCATCCTCATGGTACGGCGACCCATGGACAAGCTGAAACCTGTCTTCGATCCACACCGGTCCCTGCGGCAGCATTCGCAGCCATTCCAGGTTCTCCGGCGTCAATTGCCCCATTGTCCATTTCACTGCCGCCTGCGCCAGCGGATTGTAGTCGTCGGTGTCGTCCAGCCCGCAACAGGCCTTGTCGTGATTCCCGCGGATCACCACTTCACAGTTATCTCTCGCCCAGTCGCAGACTTCGTTCGGGCTCGCGCAGTAATCCACGAAATCCCCGCAGCAGAGGATTTGGTCGTAAAGGCCTTCATTCGCCGCCAGCACCGCGCGGAGGCCTTCTAAGTTTGCATGTATATCACTGACAATCAAGTAGCGCACAAACGAACCAACGCTACCTCTGGCGCCGCGCCGATCCGGACCGGCACACCCACTGTGCCAATGCCGCGCGTCACGTAGAGATGCGATTTCTCTTTCTCGTAATGTCCGTACACGTACGGGGTAAAGAACCTGGCTAAATTCAAATGCTGATTCAGATACTCTACCGTGACTTGGCCTCCGTGTGTGTGACCGGCCAAAATCAAGTCCCATCCCTGTGCCGCCGCCGTGTCGAAAACATCGGGGTTATGCGACAGCAAAACCTGGAAGGAGTCGCGCTCCTGGAGCGCCTCGGCCTCCATCAAATATTTGCTGTGCATCTTCTGGTAGTCTACCCCCGCCAGCCGCAGCCGCGCTTGGCCGAACCGCAAGGTGTGGGCCTCACTCCGCAGAAATCGCAGCCCTCGCTTCGCCGCTTGCTCCGTGGTGTACGCCTCGCAGTTGGCGTAAATCTCATGGTTGCCCAGGCAGCCGAACAACCCGGCATCCGCCCGCAGTCGACCCAACTCCCTGATGCACGCATCCAGCGGATCGCCGTCTCTCGTAATCAGGTCTCCGGTCACCACCGCCAAATGTGGCCGGAAACTGTTCGCCATGTCCACTGCCGCGGAAAGTTCTTCCGCCGAAAAGAAACTGCTCAGATGGATATCGCTCAGTTGAGCGATCCGGATCCCATTCAGGTCCTTCGGCAGTCCCTTAATCGGCAGGTTGACTTCCAACGGCGTCAGCCGCCGCCTTTCAACGAAGGTCCCGTATCCCAAGGCCAGTGCCGGCGCCGCCACAACCGCCGCCTGGGCTGCCTGCAGCAAGCCGCGCCGCGCCAGATCCGTCGGCTCGCTCCGCCGTCCCATTCGCCGCGACAACAGCAGCGCCCCAGTGGTCCCGCAAGTCAGGATCGCCCAAATAATCGCCAGGCCGCGTGCCCAAGTAAATACCGGCCCGGGCGGCAGCAACTGCCAAACCACCGGGAGATTCAGCAACAGACCGCAAACGGCCGCCGCTGCGCTCGCGTTCAACCACCGGCGGCCGCCCGGATACCAGCCAAGCAACGTCCGATGGCAAACTAGCGTCAAGGCAATGCCGAAGATTTCGGGGAGGTATCGCGAAAACGGGGGCATGAATAACTTACTACCAGTGTATCGGCAGGAATGACCAGTTCCTTCGGGGCATTCCGCACTGTTCTGTAATGGGTCACGATATTCCAGAATGCCAGATCACGTTGAAGGCGGTGTTCAGATCACGTTGTCTTCCCCGTATTAGCCGAAGCTCCAAAGTGGCCCGGA
>Ga0105047_10018501_pt1 | contig 10793 bp, 9 predicted proteins | sample MAT04_FD_78384 | JGI IMG/M metagenome (GOLD analysis project Ga0105047, IMG submission 78384) | Freshwater microbial communities from Lake Fryxell liftoff mats and glacier meltwater in Antarctica - MAT-04 (megahit assembly) | ecosystem: Environmental > Aquatic > Freshwater > Ice > Liftoff...
GAAATGCGCTTGGTGCTGGCGCAACTGCGCGGCGACGTGGATGCGGGCATCGAGGCCTATCGGCTCGCGCGGTTGGCCTCACCCGGCGATGCGAGGCTCTGCGGGCAACACGCGCGGGCACTCGGCCGAGCCGCGCGGGGCGGGGAGGCGGTGGAGGTGTTGCGCAGCTTCCTCGACGCCGCGCCCGAGAACCCAGGCCTGCGGCTGGACCTCGTCGGCCTGCTGATCGGCCTGCCCGATCTGGAGGCGGCGCATCGCGTGCTGGCCGAGGTGCGGCAGTCACATCCCGCACATCCACGCCTGCCCGACGTGGAGGCGCGGCTGGCCGAGGCGGAAGGCGACCATGCGCGCGCGGCGGAGGCGCTGCGCGCGGGGCTGCTCGTCGATCCCGGCAGCACGGGCCTGCATGTGCGCTTCGTCCGCGCGCTGCGTCGCTCGGGCCAGCTCGATGAGGCGCTGGAGGCGCTGGCGGCGGCCGCGCCGCTGACGCCGCCGCAGCGCTCGGTGCAGATCGAAATCCTGCTCGACATGACCCGCCACGCGGAGGCGCGGGCCAATCTCATGGAATGGATGCCGGGTGAGCCGGAGGGGGAGGTCCATCGCCTCCGCAGCCTTGCCTTCCTGGCGGAGCGCCAGCAGGACCATGCGGCCGCCGCGCGCCACTGCGCCGCGATTCTGGAGCTAGCGCCGGCACATGGCTGGGCGCTTCAGCGCCTGCCCGCGATGTGCGCCAGCTCCTTCGACACGGCGGGCGGCCAGCTCGCGCTCAAGGCATGGCTGACGACGCAGATCCGGCAGGGCCCGCGCTCGGTCCTGCGCCACGGCACGACCGGGCACATCCTCAACGAGCTGCGGCTGCGCGCCAGCCAGACGCGGGAGCTGGCGGCTGCGCAGGCGCTGCCCCCGGAGGCGCGCATCGGTGTCGCGGCGGCGCTGGTGGAGAGCGACGGGGATAGCATCGGTCCGGCGCTGGGGCTGCTTACCGCGATGGCGCAGGCGGGCCGGCTGATCGGCGGCCAGGCGCCGGCCGCGGCACCTGGGGCGGCACGGCGCATCCCGCGCATCCTTCATCAATTCTGGGACGACGAGGACCTCCCGCCCGACGTCGCCGGGTTGATGGAGCAAGGCCGCGCCCAGAACCCGGACCACGAGTACCAGCGCTGGAACGACCGGACCGCGCGCGCCTTCCTCGCCGAGCGGTACGAGCCGCGGATCGCCCGGGCCTACGGATTGGCGAAGCATGTCGCCATCGCCTCCGACATCTTCCGCCTTGCCGCGCTGGTCGAGCACGGCGGGGTGCATCTCGATGCCGATGACCGATGCCGAGGCCCCCTGGAGACGCTGATCCCGGCGGAGGCGGAGCTGGTGCTTTACCAGGAGACCATCGGCTCGATCGGCAACAACTTCATCGCCGCCGCGCCCGGGCACCCGCTGCTGCGCGAGGCGCTGGCGGAGATCTGCGAGGCTATCCTGGCAGGGGCGAGCGAATCGGCCTGGCTCTGCTCGGGGCCAGGGGTGATGACCCGCCTGCTGGGCCGGGCCATCGCCGCGACCCCAGGGACGCGCCTGCCCGAAGGCGTGCATGTGCATGAGCACGCGGCGATCGCGCGCCGCATCGCGGGCTATCGCCGCCTCGCCTACAAGGCGACGGGGCAGCACTGGTCCAACACGCTCTAAGCCGCGCCGCGCCGCTCCCGGTTTTCCTGCATCAGCCGCGCGAAGCCCGTGATGCTGTCGAGGCCCATGTTCATCGGGCGGCCGGTCGCGGGGTCGGGGTGGATCTTCACGTAGGCCTGGCCCGCCACCTTCTCCCACTTGCCGGTGGGCTTCCTGATCTCGAGGTCCACGCCGGTCGCCTTCAGGATCAGCCGCACGACGGCCTCCTTGGGCGCGGAGGGCGTGGTGAGGCTGGGATACGCGCCGATCATCTGCCAGCCGCTGGCCAGCGCCCATTGGGTCAATTCGTCCTTGTCCATGCACGGTCCTCCCTTCCGGCGGGAGGGTAGCACGCTTCCGGTTGCCGGGCGCGGCGGCATGGGCAATCGTAGCGGACGCAGAACGCCGGGCGGCCAACGCGCCGGCATGGGAAGGAAGATGTCCATGAAGCGCCGCAGCCTCGCCGTGATGCTCGCCGCCCTGCCCGTGGCAGCGCGCGCGCAGCCCGCCTGGAGCCCGGACCGGCCGGTCCGCCTGCTCGTCGGCTTCGCGCCGGGCGGCAGCACCGACACGACGGCACGGGTGGTGGCGCAGGCCATCACCGCAGGCCTCGGCCAATCGGTGCCGGTGGAGAACCGCACGGGGGCGGCGGGCAACCTCGCCAACGAGCATGTGGCGCGCAGCCCGGCCGATGGGCACACGCTCATCATGGGCTCGATGGGCACGCACGCGACCAACCAGGCGCTCTACCGCAACCTGCCCTTCCACGTGGTGCGGGACTTTGCGCCCGTCTCGCTGGTGGCGCTGAGCGCCTGCCTGCTGGTGGTGCGCGCGAACCTCGACGTGGGCAGCGTGCGCGAATTGATCGATCGCGCCAAGGCCGCGCCCGGCAGCCTCAACTGCGGCATCGCGGGTGCGGGCTCGTCGCAGCATTTCGCGGCCGCGCTGTTCGAGCACCAGGCCGGCATCCGCTTCACCCAGGTGGCGTATCGCGGCGGTGCGCCGGCCATGGCGGACCTCGTCTCCGGCAGGATCGACGTGATGTTCACGCCAGTGGTGGAGGCCATCGAGCAGGTGCGCGCGGGCCAGGTGAAGGCGCTCGGCATCACGCGCCAGGCGCGCTCGGAGCAGTTGCCGGACGTGCCGGCGGTGGGCGAGCAATTGCCGGGCTACGTGTTCAACTCCTGGCTGGGGGTCTTCGCGCCTGCCGGCACGCCGGCGCCGGTGATCCTGCGCCTCTCGCGCGAAATCGCGACGGCGCTGCGGACAGCGGCGGTGAAGGGCCGGATGGAGCAACTGGGCTACGAGGTGGTCGGCAGCACGCCGGAGGAGTTCGCGGCCTTCCAGACCGCCGAACTGCCACGCGTGGCGGAACTCGTGCGGATCTCGGGCGCGGTCGTGGAGTAGCGCCCGCGCTTGACGCGGCGGGCGCGCAACGTTCCAGTGATGGACACGAGCCGGCGGCAGCAAATGCCGGCTGGGGGTTTGACACAATGCTCCGACGCCCACTCGCGTGGCTCGCGGCCGCGTTCTCGATCCTTGCCGCCGATGCGCTGGCCCAGGCGCCCGCCTGGCCCGCCGAGCGGCCCGTGCGCGTGGTCATCGCCTGGGCGCCGGGGGGCACGACGGATTTCGTCTCCCGCCTTTACGCGCGGCACCTGGGCGAGGCGCTGGGGCAGTCCTTCGTGGTGGAGAACCGGCCGGGCGGCAGCGGCACCATTGCCTGGAACACCGTCGCCCGCGCGCGGGCGGATGGCTACACGCTGTTGATCTCCGAGAACTCGCTGGCCACAGCCTACCCCCTGCTGCCCGAGCCGCGCTTCGAGCCCGCGGCAGAGCTTTCGCCGATGGCGATGCTGGTCGATTACCCGGCGGTGTTCACGGTGCCGGCGAACAGCCCGGCGCGCAGTATCGGCGAGCTTTTCGCCATGGCGCGCGAGCGGCCGGAGCAATTCAACTTCGGCAGCCAGGGCAATGGCAGCGGGCCACACCTCTACATGGAGGTGCTGCAGGAACGCGCGGGCTTCCGCATGACGCACGTGACCTATCGCGGCATGGGGCCGGCCTTCACGGACCTCATTGCCGGGCGGCTGCAACTGGTGGTGGCCGCACCGCCGACCATCCTCGGCGCGCTGCGCGGCGGCCAGGTGCGCGTGCTGGCGATCAGCACCGCGGGCGGGCGCGTCCCCGCCATGCCCGACGTGCCGACGCTGCGTGAGGCCGGCATCGATTTCACCAACAGCTACTGGTACGGGCTGTTTGGCCCGCGCGGCATCGAACCTGCCGTGGCAGCACGCGCACTGGAGGCCATCCGCGCCATCAACGCCCGGCCCGACGTGCAGGCGACCTTCGCCGAGCAGGGCGGCACGCCGCTCGGCCGGGATGGGGCGGCGCTGGGGGTGGTGCTGTCGGGGGAGCTGGAATTGTGGACTCGCCTGGTGCGGGAGCGGAACATCCGGCCTTAGGTCACTTCAAGGCGGCCGGCGTTACTTGAGCTGGCTGTCCTTGCTGCCCCGGCGATTGAAGCCGAATTGCGCCGGCGCGGCATCGCGCGCCGACTGGCATTCGATGCAGGTCCGCACGCCGGCAAGCGCGCGGCGGCGTGCTTCGGGAATGTCCTCGCCGCATTCCGTGCAATGCGTCGCCGCCTCGCCCGTGGGCATGCCAGCCCGAGCGCGGAGGACGCCGTCCATCACCGTGTCGTCGATCTGATCCTGCACCGCGCCATCGGGCGCCCATCCGCTTGCCATGACCGCACTCCGATCCGCCTGTTCTTCCTCAGCGCAAGAGATGGGAACGCGCGCCGCCCCTTCCAAGGATGGCGCGCCAGGCCCCTAGACCATGATCCGCGCCGATAGAAGCGCGGCTCATGGTCTAGCCTTCTGAAGTTCCGCGTGATTCACGCTTTTCGGTGATTCCACCTCAAGCGATCACGCTCTAAAGCTCCGCAGGCGGCACCACCCCTGGCCTGGGGTCGATGGGCATCACCCGGTCCAGCCCGCTTGCCTGCTCGAACAACGCGGCCGCCCGCAACGCCACCTCGTCGCGCCGCGGCGGGGCCGAGATCTGCAAGCCCACCGGCCGCCCGTGCTGGTCGAAGCCGCAGGGCACGGCCACGACCGGGCAGCCCGCCATGGTGAGTGCGGCGTTGATCATCGAGCCGGCCATGTAGTTTTCGAGCCTCACGCCCGCGATCGTCTCGGGGTTGCGCAGCATCACGTCGAAGGCGGGCGTGGCCGATCCGGGTGTGACAAACACGTCGTAGCGCGCGAACATCGCGGCCACGCGGCGGAAGAAGGCGGCGCGCTCGCGGTCGGCCCAGGCGATGCGGCTCGGCGTGGCGGCGAGGCCGCGTTCGGTGTTCCAAATGATGTCGGGCTTCAGCAGGTCCCGGTGGGAGAGCAGTTGCGCCTCGCGGTCCACGACGAATGCCTGGCTGCGGAGCACGAGGAAGGCCTCGCCCAGTTCGGCGAGATCGGGCGCGAATTCCTCGACGATGCAGCCCATCGCCTCGAACGTCCGCACCGCCTCGGTGCAGATGGCGCGCGTCTCGCGGTCGACCGGAAGCTGGCCGTTGAAGTCGGCGCTGAAGGCGATGCGCTTCGGGCGGTGATGCTCGGCGGCGGCGACCGCGTCGCTGTAGGAGGTGGCGGGCGCGTCGTAGGTCAGCGGGTCTTGCGGGCACCAGCCGGCCATGGTGTCGAGGAACAGCGCGAGGTCCGCGATGTTGCGCGCCATCGGCCCCTGCACGGAGAGCGTTGAGAAGATGTTGTTCACCGTCCCGCGCGTCACACGCCCCGGCGAGGGCCGGATGCCGACGACGGAGCAATAGGTCGCCGGCCGGCGCAGGCTGCCGCCATGGTCGGTCCCCTGGGCCAACCACGCCTCGCCGGTGGCGAGCGAGACGGCGCCGCCGCCCGTGCTGCCGCCGCAGGTGAGCGAGGTGTTCCACGGGTTGCGCGTGCGGCCGAACACCTCGTTGAAGGTGGAGCCGCCCGCACCGAATTCCGGCGTATTGGACTTGCCGATGACGATGCCGCCGCGCGCCTCGATCCGCTGCACCACGGGGTGGGAGGTGGTGGGCACATGGTCGCGGAAAATCGGCGAGCCGTAGGTGGTGCGCACACCCGCCACGTCCGTCAGGTCCTTGATGGTGACGGGCAGCCCGCCGAGCCAGCCGGCCTGCCCCTCCAGCTCGCGCCCCTCGCCCGCCATCAGGCGCCGCGCGTGGTCCCGCGCGCGGTCGAGGCAGAGGGTGGGCAGCGCGTTCACCGCGGGCTCGACCTCGGCGATGCGCGCCTCGGCGGCGTCGATCAGTTCGAGGGGCGAGACCTCGCCGCGGCGCAGGCGCAGGACGGCTTCGGTGGCGGTGAGGCGGATCAGGTCATTGGACATGGCGCGACTGTGGCACCGCGCGGCACGCTCGCAAAGCGCGGCGGACGCCCTTGCGCTGCGCCGCCGCCGCCCGGCACAATCACTCGAATGCCTGCGCGGCAAGCGCGGGCCCTGGGAGGACATCACCATGATCAACCGCCGCAGTCTGCTGGCCGCACCCGCACTCCTGCCGCTCGCCGCCGGGGCACAGGGCACTTGGCCGGAGCGCCCGGTGCGCATCATCGTCCCCTTCCCGCCCGGCCAGGCGGCCGACACATTCACGCGCCTGGTGGCGGATCAGCTTTCCCAGCGCTGGCCGCAGCGCGTGGTGGTCGAGAACCGCGGCGGCGGCGCGGGCGCGCCCGCCCTGGAAGCGGGCGCCCGCTCGCCCGCCGATGGCTACACGCTGATCGCCGGCACCTCGGGCACGCTGGGGGTAAATCCTTCGGTGCTGCAGCGCCTTCCATACGACGTCGAGCGTGACTTCGCGGCGATCAGCAACATCGCCATGGTGCCGCTGCTGCTGGTGGCGCATCCAAGCCTGCCCGCGCAGACCATCCAGGAACTCGGCGCGCTGGTGCGGGCGCGGCCGGGTGAGGTCAACATCGCCTCCGCCGGCCCCGCGACGAGCCAACACATGGCGACGGAGCTGCTGCAGCTTCGCACCGGGCTGCGCTTCAACATCGTGCATTACCGCGGCTCGGGCCCCGGCATGGCGGACCTGCTGGCCGGCAACGTGCCGCTGATGATGGACAGCGTGGCCAGCGCGCTGCCGCAGATCCAGGCCGGGCGCGTGAAGCCGCTCGCCGTGGCGCAGCCCCGGCGCCTCGCGCAACTGCCCGACGTGCCGACGATCGCCGAGACGCTCTCGCCCGGCTACGAGGCGGCAGGCTGGTCGGGGCTGGTCGCGCCCTCGGCCACGCCGCCCGAGATCGTGCGCCGCATCTCGGCCGATGTCGGCGCCATCCTGCGCGACCCCGCGATGCAGGCGCGCATCCTCGCCATGGGCGCCATCGCGGACCCGGGCACGCCCGAGGAATTCATGGCCTTCATCCGCTCGGAGATGGTCAAGTGGCGCGAGGTGGCGCGCGCGGCGAACGTCCGGCTGGACGGCTGAGCCGCCGGCTTCACCGCGCGAGGCGCCGCGCCAGCAGCGCCTCGGCCAGGGCCGGCAGGTCGTCGGCCCAGTAGCGCGCGGGGCGGGGCTGCAGCGCGCCCAGTTCCTCCATCGGTCGGCAGGCCTGGATCGCCATGCTCCAGCGCGACGGCATGGCGCCATGGCCCTGCGCGGCGCCCAGCAGCGCCCCGCAGATGGCAGCGTTGGTGTCGGTGTCGCCGCCCTCCGCCACCGTCCGGATGATCGCCTCCTCGAGCGGCGTGCCCATCGCCAGATGATGGAAGGCGTTGTGGAAGGCGATCAGCACCCAGCCCTGCTGGCGCAGGAAGTCCGGCGGCCCTTCGCGGCGCGCCGCCGCGGCGAGGCAAACATGCAGGGGTGCCGCGGCTGGCTCGGGCGTGGCCGCAAGGGCGGCGGCGCGCATGGCCGGCGCGTCCCCGCCCGCGATGGCGGTCGCGATGGCCGCGACGAAGGCGGCCGATGCCGCCTGGCAGATCGGATGCGGGTGCGTCAGCCCCGCATCCTCGCGCGCCATGGCCGCCGCCTCGGCCGCGTCGCGCGCCCAGATGCCGATGGGCGCGCAGCGCATCAGCGCGCCATTGGCTTGGCTGGAGCGGTTGGCCGCCCGGCGGGCCGCCCCGGCGCGGTCACGATCGGCGGCGCTGGCAGCGAGGAGCGCCTGGGCCGTGGTGCTGCCGATGTCGAAGGGCAGCGAACTGAACCAGCCGGCATAGGCATGCGCCACCCGCTCAGCCGACCAGCCGCCGGGTCCGACCAGCGTGCGCGCGAGCTCCAGCGCAAGTTCGCCGTCGTCGGTCGGCTGGCCGGCGATGATGTTCCAGGTGCCGCCATCGGCGAGGTCCCGCAGGCCGTGAGGATAGCTCCGCGCGATCTGCAGGGGGGAGCGGAACTCGACCAGCGCGCCCAGCGAATCGCCGGCGACGAGGCCGAACAGGCAGCCCATCGAGCGGTCCAGCGGGGGGCCGTCGGCGCGGCGCGGCCAGTCGAGCGGCGTGCGGCGGGCCAGGCGGCCGGCGCTCCGCAGCGGGCTCCAGTCCCGGCGCGCAAGCTCGCGCGCGGCGGCCGGCGCGCCGCCATGGCAGTGGTGCAGGCCGCTCTCGCCCTTCGGGCCGTAGGTCACCTCCGCGCCCGTCTCGTCGAGCAGGATGCCGCCGGCGCCGCGCAGGAGGGCGTGACCGGCCGCACAACCCCAGCCGGAGAGGGTGGCGAGCGAGACGGCCGCGACCGCATCGCCCGCCGCCACGCGTGCCAAGCGGTAGGCGATGGAGGGCAGCGCCACGAAGCGGGCCGGGTGCACGGCCCGGCCGTGGCTGAGCGGCCAGTCCGCCGCGCCGTATTGCAGGAGGACGATGCTGCCCGGCGTGAGCGCGCCAGCCTCCAGCCGCGCGGCGACGGGCACGCCGTTGCGGAGCACCTGGCCCATCCCCTCGGCCCAGGCGATGGTGTCGGCGCCGCGGTCTGGCGAGAGGGGGGCATGCACCACGCCCAGCACCGGCACGCCATCGCGCAGCAGCCCGATGGACACCGCGGAACCGCGTTCGCCCGCCAGGAAGGCGCTGGTGCCGTCATGCGGATCGACGAGCCAGCAGAAGGGCCCCTCGCCGTCCAGCGCGCCGCCCTCCTCGCCGCGCCATTGGCCGGGCTGGAGCGCGAGCAGGGGGCCGCGCAGCATCGCCTCGATCTCAGCGTCGACCGGGGAATGGCCGCGGCCGCCGCGCGGGCCGGCGGGGCGGTAGAACTCGTCCGTCAGCATGCGCCCCGCCGCCTCGGCGTAGGCGATGACGGCGGAGAGCAGCGAAGCGAGCGCGTTGGACTTGCTCATGCCTTCGGCATGGATAGGAGCGGGGGGATCGGCGGCGTGGGTCAGGTGCCGAGTCCGGGCATGGCGAGGCGGGTGAGTTCCGCACCACCCTCGCGATCCAAGACGGCAGCGGGCGGAACACCACCACCGACGCGCTTCAGGCACACGAGCATCGAGGCAAAGACTTTCTTTTCGCTCCGGCGGGTCCGAAGGCGGTGGGTGGATCGAGGCAGGTAAGTATGCACGGTTTGCGTTGCGCGCAATTGTCTTTCTTATACGTCCACGCAACATGTTTCGCGTGTGAATTATCGGGGCGTGCAGGCACCATCTCCCGCTCGAGTTCCGCTGGAGACAGGAAGCCCGGCTAAGCGCCATCGACCGTGCCGCCTTCTGGGAGGCGCGCGGCAACCGCGCCTACGTGGGCGGCCGCTTCGCCAGCTCCGTGCACCACGCCACCACGATCCGCGCGACCACCACGCGCGAGAATGCCTGTCTGGGCGGGCCGGCGTTCCAGCCCCTTTTGGGGTCAGCCCGATGCCGAGGCCTGGCTGCCGGATGACGACGCGCCGCACGGCCTACCCGTCGGCGTGGCGACGGCGCCCGCGCGCGGGATCGCCCCCTGGCGGCTGCGGCAGGTGGTGCAGACGCACCTGCAGGCCATTGCGCTGGACGGTTTCTAACAGCCGATGGACAGGTCCGAGCCGCGTTGGCGGGGCCCAGGGCCTTCTGCAGCGGCGGGGTGCGCTGGCACCTGCTAGCCTGGAATCACGCACTTCCTCGATCCGCTTGCGGATTACCTGGCTGACTGCTTACCCCGCATGCTGCGTGGTGCGCCCATCGATCGCCGACCGACGCCCGTTCCTGTGCTGCGCCACATGCGGCGTCACGCCCATCGCCCGCATCGCCGCTACAAACCCCTGCGTATCGTAGTTCTTGTCCGCGCCCAGCGCGGTCCGCTCAGGCCGGGCCAGCGGCGCCATCATCGCCTGCCCCGCATCGCTCTTGGCCGTGCCGGTCGCCAGCGTGGTCGCTTCACCCATCTCAAGGCCGTGCCGGTTCTCCATCACCACATGCCCCGCGTAGCAAAGCCTCGCCGCCTGACCGTTCGACTTGCGCGCCAGACGCGCATCCGGGTCCATGGTCGAGGCGTGCGTCTCGTTGGTCCGCTTCTCACCATGGAAATCCCGCTCGCCTTTGCGCCCCGGAGGCGGGGGCTCGCCACCACCATCCTTCGGCCGGAAGCTCTTCATCGAGGCCCAGGCATGAAGCAACGTGCCGTCCACCGAGATATGCTCCGAGGACAGCAACGGCTTCACCTCATGCGCTGCCAACACCGCCTGGAAAAACGCCCGTGCAATATCGCCGTGCACCAGGCGCTCGCGGTTCTTGGTGAACACCGTCACGTCCCACACCGCAGCAACCATCGACCTCACGACAAACCAGCGAAACAGCATATTGTAGGTGATCTGTTCCAACAGTTGGCGCTCGGACCGCACCGAGTAGAACGCTTGCAGCAGCAGCGCGCGGAGCAGCTTCTCAGGCGCGAACGAGTTTCGCCCACCAGTCAGGTAGAGCTTGTCGAATTCGCCCGTCAGACGCTGAAGCGCCGCTTTCACGATCGGACGGATCAGCCGCAGCGGGTGGTCCGCCGGCGCCATCGCCTCCGGACTCAGTTAGCCCGGATTATTCACCAAGGTTGGCGGGCATCGCGCAAACCCTTGATCGGCCATAGGATTCGGTTGCGAGACCAGAACCCTATCGATGTCGGAGCCCATGCCCGCCAAGGTTGAATCTACCCCCGCGCTGCCCGGCCTGTCACCGGTC
>Ga0105047_10018503_pt1 | contig 10793 bp, 9 predicted proteins | sample MAT04_FD_78384 | JGI IMG/M metagenome (GOLD analysis project Ga0105047, IMG submission 78384) | Freshwater microbial communities from Lake Fryxell liftoff mats and glacier meltwater in Antarctica - MAT-04 (megahit assembly) | ecosystem: Environmental > Aquatic > Freshwater > Ice > Liftoff...
AATTTAAAAGATTAATACTTCGTTTTGAAAGATTAGATTTATTATTTCTTTCGTTACATTTTATAGCTTTTACTCTAATAAATCTTAGATTTTTGTTACATAAATTAGTTTAATTTAGTTCTACTTTAAAACTAATAAAACCTATCCTGCATTCAGACCAATCCTTATGATTCCCTCACCGTATTTCTGTTTCAGCTTATCAAGGTGATAGAATGGAATATTCGTCCGCTGGTCAAAAAGTTCAAGATTAGTATTAAAAGTATCCTGATGAAGGTCGAACACTGTCATTCCGAACATTCGTGCAGGCAGGTGCTCATTCGGCTGTGGGAATTTATTAAAGATGTTCATTGCCGATTCAAATATAACCCTGTCGTCATTTGTATAAGAGGGCAGATGTATGTCGCCCGAAGCATACCTTAAATTACCGTAACGGATTACGAAGTACAGATAACCTCCAACAAGTTTCTTCTCCCTCATTTTCCTGCATAGGTATTCGCTTATTTTTCTGATTTCATTCTTTACTTCCGATGGTTCGTAAATATTGTTTGTCAATGTATGGTGATGATTAAGCGATTTCTCGTGAGTCTGGCGGCTGAAAATTCCCGAAGTATCTTCGCCTCTTGCAAGTTTACGGAACACTACACCATTAATGCCAAATTCCTTCTTTAAAGCAATCTCATTGCTTTCTGCCAGCTCGCCTATCGTAAATATATTCATAAGACTTAACCTTCTTTTTATACGTGAACCAACTCCCCAGAGCTTTTTAACATCAAGTGTGTAAATCTTTGAGTCTCTGTCATTGGGAGTGATGACAGTCAGTCCGTTTGGTTTTTCAAACTTGGTTGCCATCTTCGCGTACGACTTATTGTATGAAACTCCAACAGAACAGGTAAGGTCTTCAAGCTCAATTATTTTCTCCTTAATTCTTTGTCCAAACATTTTTGCCTCTTTGAAGTTTCTGACGAAATGAGTTATGTCAACAAAATATTCATCAACACTGTACTGCTCTATAAATTCGTCTGGAACGAATGAACGCAGTCCTTTCATAAGATTAATCATTATCATTTCATACTTTGGACCGTAGCATGGGAGTGAAATAAGCTGAGGGCAAATATTCTTTGCTTCCCAAAGGCTCATCACCGTCTCAATACCAAAAGCCCTTGCTTCGTAGGAGGCAGTCATAATTATACCTTTGTTTCCTGATGTACTCCCAACCGAAACAGGCTTGCCGCGGAGGTTTGGATTGTCCCTTTGCTCAACCTGTGCATAGAAAGCATCGAAGTCTATGTGTACAAATATCTTTTGCTCCGTATTGTTAACGTGCGGCTTAAGGTCTTTGTAATGCGGGAACGAGTAAAGCGGCATAAGCCTTATCCGCTTGTACATTGATTCATATCCCTGTTCGTTCCGCGGTACGAAAAATGAAGAACTTATTCTATCCATATTATATTTATTTATGCTTATTTATATTATGGCATAATAATATATGGTATTTATCAAACAATCAAGTCAGGATTTGTCCTTATTAAAGATTTCTGCTCTGCCCCGGCGCTTTATACTGAAAATAGAGAATCCTTGCAAATAAGCTCATACGCTGGTAACCGGAAATCCCTCATCTTTAACCCTAAAAAATCTCTTGCTCTATTCTCTAATCTGTTTTAAATCTGCGAAACCGTTCTTTGGTTCGCTCTTTAAATCAGGGGACAAATGTTCTTGCTCTAAATCTCTTTCTAAGAAACTCTGTGAAACTATCTTTAATCATTCTTGCCATTTTGCCCCCCTGCGTTTTTTGCCGCCCTCAGGTGCTCAAATAAATAATTTTGTCATAAGTGTTTTTTCACTTGAAAGTGAACTAATTTTCTAATAGTTTAAGTCAAATCTGGGAAATAAATTTAAACACACCAGTATTGAAACTTCAAATTATTTTAATATTTATTATTGTTAAATATTTGAACCTTAAACAAAAAATACAACGTATTGATTAAAATAACCCCTTTTAATAAAACAGAAAGAAAGGTGATTAAATAATGGGGACGAATTCAAAAGATGACTTAATTGCTCAAAATTTTGAGAATTTAAAGACTAAAAAAGTAGCTGAGCTTGTTCAAATCGCTAAGGAATTAAAATTAACAGGCTACAGCGATTTGAAAAAGCAGGAACTTATATTTAAAATTATTGAGGCGCAAACAGAAAAAGACGGTTTTGCTTTTTCTTCAGGAGTGCTTGAAGTCTTGCCTGACGGCTATGGATTTCTAAGGTCGGCAGATTATAATTATTTGCCTTCTCCGGATGATATCTATGTGTCGCCGTCGCAGATAAAGAAATTTTCTTTGAAGACTGGTGATACTGTCAAAGGGCAGGTTAGACCTCCTAAAGAAGGTGAAAGATTTTTTGCACTTTTAAAAGTTGAAGAAGTTAACTTCGGTGACCCTGAGAAAATCAGAGACAGAATTCTTTTCGATAATCTGACTCCGACTTATCCGGTTAAGAAGTTTAACATTGAAACTACTCCATCCGAGTATGCGATGAGGATTATGGATATGTTTATGCCGCTTGGTTTTGGACAAAGAGGGCTTATTGTCTCTCCTCCAAAAAGCGGTAAGACTATTCTTCTGCAAACTATCGCTAATAGTTTAGCGAGAAACCATCCTGAAGTTACGTTAATTGTACTATTAATTGACGAAAGACCCGAAGAAGTAACTGATATGCAGAGAAACGTAAATGCTGAAGTTGTGAGTTCAACTTTCGATGAACCACCTGAAAGGCACGTACAGGTTTCTGAAATCGTTCTTCAAAAGGCAAGAAGGTTGGTTGAGGCAGGAAAAGATGTTGTTATACTGTTAGATAGTATTACTCGTCTTGCCAGAGCACATAATACAGTTATCCCGCATAGCGGAAAGATTTTATCGGGTGGTGTTGATGCAAATGCTTTACACAAACCAAAAAGATTTTTCGGTGCAGCCAGAAATATCGATGAAGGCGGCAGTTTAACAATTATTGCCACTGCATTGATTGAAACAGGCAGCAGAATGGATGAGGTTATCTTTGAAGAGTTTAAAGGAACAGGAAATATGGAAGGCGTTCTTGACAGGAAACTGTCTGACCGCAGAGTATTCCCTGCGCTTGACCTTAACCGTTCAGGTACGAGAAAAGAAGAACTGTTGCTTACACCTGATATTCTTAGCAGGGTTTATCTGTTAAGAAAAATCACGTCAGACCTTAATCCGGTCGAAGCGATGGAGTTTATTCTCGATAAAATGCGCGGCACTAAGTCCAATAAAGAGTTCCTTGCTTCTATGAATTCATAATTAGTTTTGTTGAAAATATTATTTCTCAATGAAAAAAGAGATTCTCATCAATTCTACTTCGTATGAAGTAAGAATTGCTATTACAGAAGAAGGAAGATTAGTAGAGTTATTTTATGAAAGTCCTGATTTAAGCCGTAACGTTGGCGATCTTTACTGGGGTAAAGTTGCTAAAGTTATGCCTGGAATCAGAGCGGCTTTTATTAATGTTGGTTTTCCTCAGGATGCATTCCTCCATTTTTCGGATATCGATACTTCAATTGACGATTATTCATCTATACTTGGTGATGATAGCGATGTTGATGACGATGACGACGATGAGGATATTGCTCCGCCACCACCTCAGTCAAGAGGGTATGCAAATAAATCCAGAGCACCGATTAATATTGAACGTGGTCAGGATATTATTGTGCAGATTATTAAGGAACCTGTTGGTAACAAAGGTGTCCGTGTTACGTCTAAAGTTTCTTTGCCTGGAAGATATCTTGTATTACTTCCTTTTAGCAGAAGAATTGGCGTATCCAAAAAGATTTATAACTTCAAAGAAAAAAGAAGGCTAAAACAAATCGTTCGTTCTCTTTTGCCCGAAGGGTTTGGTCTGATTATTCGTACGGTTGCTTCAGGTCAGGATGATAATCTAATCCGTGATGATTTGAAAAAATTAATCGCAACCTGGAATGAAATGCAGATTAAGGCTAAAACTTTGACTCCTCCTGCTATCTTATACAAGGATGTTTCTACAACAAATTCAGTTGTCAGAGATTTGTTCCGTGATGATGTTTCAAAAGTTCTTATAGATTCAAAGAAGCTGTATAAAGAAATAAAGGGAAATCTTGAACTTACATCACCTGAATTTTCTGATAAAGTAGAACTGTATTCTGCTTCAGCTCCTCTGTTCGATGTTTACAATATCGAAAAGCAAATCGAAGAGTCGCTTAACAAAAAAGTCTGGCTGAAGAACTCGGGATACATTGTTATTGAAACTACTGAAGCTATGACTGTTGTTGACGTTAACAGCGGTAAGTATGCAAAGTCCAAAGACCAGGAACAGAATTCACTGAAAATTAACTTTGAGGCAGCTAAAGAAATAGCCCGTCAGTTGAGATTGCGTGATATCGGCGGCATTATAGTTGTTGATTTCATCGACTTATACGAAGATGCTAATAAAAGAAAACTTCATGAAGAGATAAAAAAGGAGTTCAGGAAAGACAGAGCAAAGATTACCGTTTTGTCTATGACAGATTTTGGTTTGGTTCAGATAACAAGGCAGAGAATAAGGCAGAATATAATGCACCGTGTTTCTGATAGTTGTCCGATGTGTTTAGGTACAGGCAGAGTTCAGTCGAAGATGGCTTTTATAACAGAGATTGAAACCTGGCTGCAAAGATTCAGAGGCGGCGGCGGTGATACAGTCTTAAGAATGAGAGTTAACCCTTTAATTAAACACTATCTGACGAGCGGAATAATTAACAAGGTTTTAAAGTTATGCATAAAGTATAGAACAATCATAAAGCTTGAAGTAGATGAACAATTACCATTGTCTGAATTCAGATTCTTAACGGCAAAAGGTAAAACTGATATTACTGATGAATACGGGAATTAAATTAAACAAGATTACATTTAAATAGTATAAGAAATTTAATAATTAAACAATTTTTGATTTGCCCAAATTAATTATTGATAGCAAAGAAGTAGAGTTTACACAGGGACAAACTGTAATTGAAGCAGCAAAAGCTTCAGGTATTAAAATACCTCATTTCTGCTGGCATCCGGGTTTAAGCGTTTCGGGTAATTGCCGTATTTGTCTGGTTGAAATAGAAAAACTTCCTAAACTTGCAATTGCCTGTTCAACAACAGCAACTGAGGGTATGGTAGTTCATACTAAATCTGAAAAGGTTTTATCATCCCAGAATGCAGTAATGGAGTTTTTATTGATTAACCATCCTCTTGATTGTCCGATTTGTGATGAAGCAGGTGAATGTAAACTTCAGGATTATGCGTTTAAGTACAGTAAAGGATTATCACGGTTTGATGAAGAAAAGAACCATAAGGATAAACGTGTTTCGCTGGGTCCGAATGTTATGTTCGACCAGGAAAGATGTATTAGCTGTTCAAGATGCATAAGGTTCTGTGATGAAGTTGCTAAAGAACCTCAGTTAACTTTTGTTCAACGGGGCGAAAAAGTAACTATTAAAACTTTCCCTGGTAAAGAACTTGACAATCCATATTCAATGAATGTCGTTGAAATATGTCCTGTAGGTGCTTTAACATCTAAAGACTTTAGATTCCGTTCAAGAGTATGGGATATGTCTTTCACTGACAGTGTCTGTCCGGGATGTTCACGAGGCTGCAATAGTATAATAGGTGTAAGACAGAATGAGATTTTAAGAATAGAGCCAAGAGAGAATTTAGATGTTAACAACTGGTGGCTTTGCGACTGGGGAAGACTTAATACGATTAAGCACCTTAGCGATGAGAAAACCAGAATGAACCTGCCTAAGATTAAACCGGAAGAAATATCCCCTGGTGAAGATAAGCTTATTGAAGTAGGCTGGGAAGAGGCTGTCTCGAAATCTGTTTCACTTCTGACAGGCAAAAGAAATCATATTCTGTTTATCGCCTCACCGTTCTCTACTTTAGAAGATAATTATGTGTTTAAGAAATTTGCTAAAGATGTTTTTGAATGTAATGAATTATTTTATATACCTGAGATTGATGAATCATTCGGAGATGATATATTAAGGAAATCTGATAAAACACCTAACTCAACAGGTCTGAAAGTTTTAGGAATCCAGCCGGTTAATGATACTGTAATTAAAAAAATTCATGACGGTAAGTATAAAGCTGTTTATGTTATTAATGATAATTTAGAAAGAGATACAAAGATTGCATCAATGATTTCAAAGTTTGAGGCTAAGGTCTTTCATTTGAATAAAAAGAATAGCTTTGCAGGAATGAATGCTGATGTGATATTCTCAGAGTCGTCGTATGCGGAAATAAACGGTACGTATATGAATTTTCAGGGAACAATACAAAGGATTAAACCTGCATTAGCAACTCTCGAACAGGAAAGACTTTTTGGCGATTATTCTTTCTCAAGGCTTGATAAGTTTGGCGCACTGAATGACAGGTGGATGAAAGACAGTCGTTTCAATGCAAGACCAACATGGAAAATATTACAGCAAATTGCCAAGGCATTCGGTAAGAACTTTAAGTTTGATAATTCGGAAGAAGTATTTACTGAAATGTGTAAAGTTGAACTGAAACTCGAAGATATGGATTATGATAAAATTGGTTCGAACGGATATTTAGTAAAATCAGATAAAGTTTAAAATCATCCCTATCCTTGTTTAAAGGATAGGGATAATATAAATCTACTGTTGTGTGTTTGCTTCTCTTTCCTTTTTCCTTTTCATAAAGTCTGCAATATAGAATACAAATGCTATCAATGTTACTGCTGCCATTAAGATTATAACTATATTTCCTCTCATTGCTCCTACAACAAAAAACATTATCATGGTTAATCCTGTTAGACTTACAGCTATATGAGCCGCAACAGAATTATCTTTCTTTACGGGTATAACAAGTGCTAAAAGTATTACTCCTATTGCCGGAGCTATTAATGCTGTGGGGCTGCTTGAGGTCACATATCCAAAAACACCAAGAGCAATCAAAATCATTGCGTTTAAAGTCATTACTTGAAAATTCTTCATATTTATGTTAAATTAATATTCTAAATTAAAAACATTCTCTGTATGGATATCGTTCATTCGGGAACATCTTTTTATTGTTTTAGTATTTAAAATAAACATTTAATTATGAAAACTAAAATTCTTTATTATGCATTACCGCTTCTTCTTACTTTTGCAGTTTGGAGCTGTGGTACTAAATCTGATAAACTGACTCAGTCTTTTGATAAGTCATACGAACCACCAACAAATCAGGAAATGCCTGATAATCTTAGTAAAACAACAACTCAAAGTGTTAATCTCCCCCATTCTTTAAAAGATAAAATAGATGATAAGATTCCCGATGTAAAAGACCAGCGGATGATTATCAAAACAGGTTCTTTAAGTGTTGAGGTTGATAAATATGATGAGGCTGAATTAAAGATTAATGATATTGTGAAAAAGTACAATGGTTTTATTGCAAACAGCAAGTCCAGTCAAAACTCAAACGGGAATAAATCAGGTGATATCACATTGAAAGTCCCCGCAGATAAATTTGATATCCTTATTGCTGATGTTAGTAAGATTGGAAAAGTTATGAACCAGAATATTCAGGCAAATGATATTACAGAAGAGTATGTGGATTTAGAGGCACGATTGAAAACTCAGAAGGAACTTGAACAAAGGCTTATAAAGCTCCTAAATGAAAAAGCCTCAAGGTTGTCAGAAGTAATTGAAGTAGAAGAGAAACTTGCATCTGTAAGGCAAAAGATTGAATCTTTTGAAGGAAGAATGAAGCTATTAAAGTCTCAGTCTGATTTGTCAACACTTACAGTCTCGGTTTATGAACCTTCTATGATAAGTACATCTTCAGGCGGCGGATTCTTCTACGAACTCGGACAGGCAATGAAGAAGGGACTTTCAGGATTTACTAATGTGCTGGCAGTTTCAATAACACTCTTCATTGCAATTATTCCAATTATTGTCTTTGTTCTGATATTAGTCTGGATTATAAGAAAAATTTTAAAGAATAGAAGGATTAAGAAAGAAGTTTTGAAGTAACTCAATTAAATAAATCCCACTCCTAATGGAGTGGGATGTGTTTGTAATTATACCTTTTCCATCACTACCGCTGTTCCGTACGCAAGAACCTCAGTTACTCCCTGCATTACTTCGTTTGCATCATAACGCATACCGATGATAGCATTTGCACCCATTTCTTCTGCGTGCTGAACCATAATTTCAAATGCTTCGCTTCTGGTCTTTTCGCAGAGTTCTGTGAAAAGTGTGATGTTCCCTCCGATAAGAGTTTGTATCGAAGCTCCGAATGCGGCAAACATATTCCTTGAACGGACAGTAATACCCCTTACAACTCCAAGATTTTTAGTTACTTTGTAACCGTCTATCGTAAAAGTTGTTGTAATTAAAGTGTGATCCATAATTCCTTTTATAGTTAATTTTAATGTTAGATTAATTATCTTTAAACCCCCTTATGAAATGGGTCTTTTTATTAATTTAACGAATTATTTTGCTAAAAGTTAGAGTATTTTCATTTAGTTATTTAAATGGCGGCATTCCTGTTGATGATAGCGGAAATGGCGGCGGATTTGTGTTCGATTGCAGATTTATAACCAATCCGGGTAAGCTTGATGAATATAAAAGCAAAACAGGTAAAGATTTTGATGTAAAGTTCTTTCTTGAAACTCAGACTGATATGCCTGAATTCTTAAAGAATGTTTACTCTATAGTCGATAAAGCTATTGAAAAGTATGTCTCAAGGGATTATACGAATTTAATCGTTTCATTTGGATGTACGGGTGGTCAGCATCGTTCTGTCTATGCGGCAGATGCAATGTCAAAAAGGATTGCCGAAAAGTTTCCGAATGTTTTATATGAAATTAATCATAACAATTTAAAATAATGTACAAAAAGCTATTAGTTCTATTTCTATTATTTACTGTTAAGTTTACCTTTGCACAGGTTACACCTTCTTTGATTACGGTTGATTCGGCTGTTACGAAGATTACTAAAACAAAATCGTTCTATGTCAAAAACCCAAGCAATAAAGTGATTCAGATTACTAACATAAGAACATTGTTATCACAATTCACCTTTACAACTAATCCGTTCAACATAAATCCGTTCAACATAAATCCGTTCAACATAAATCCGTTCGACAGTGTTCAGGTTACAATAAATTTTAAAACTAATCAGAATATTACTTACAGGGATTTCTTCATCTTTGAAAATAAGGGTTTAAAATATCCTTTGGTTTACTATGTGGTTGCTACTGCAAAGTATCCTGATGTTTTATATGCTTTCACTCAGGGATTGATTGATGAGCCTTTGAAGACTGCATTAAGAACTTTTACTACTTCTGGATATATTACTCTTGGTTATGATGTTGCAAGAGATAAAATGTTTGAAACTGTTGATGATTATGGAAGCGACACGATTGAATGTGTATATATCGGAAGGAAGATTAAAGCAGCAAACAGAACTATTGCACAGAATCAGAATTTTAATACAGAGCATACTTTGCCGCAAAGTGTTTTTAGTTCGAACGACCCGATGGTTAGCGATTTGTTTCATTTGTATCCAACAGATGCTGCTCCGAATAGTGCACGTTCTAACTATGCCTTTGGCTTGCCGATTACAAACATTACTTACAATGTTGGCGGCTCTAAGCTTGGAAAGGATTTTCAGGGTGATACAGTGTTTGAACCGAGAGATGTTCATAAGGGTAATGTTGCAAGAAGTTTGTTTTATTTTTGCGTGAAGTATTATAATAATATTGGCTCGTATATGTCTGCTAAGCAGGAAGGAATTTTGCGTTCGTGGAATGTTTTCGATACGGTAGATGCCAGAGAGCGTTTAAGAAATACGCGTATTAAAAGTTTTCAGAATGTATTCAATCCTTTTATCGATCATCCTGAATTTGTTGATAGAATAAGAAGTACGTTCACAGTTTCGAACACGGTTTTGAAGCCGGAAATTTCTGCTTCGCCTTTTAATGTAGTTTATGATACGCTTGCTTCGAATGATACTTCGAGTTATTATGCGGCAGTGATGAATTACGGTACGAGCAGTCTTTCGATTACTTCCGCCGTTTCTTCAATTCCGCAGTTTATTGTTGAAAGTGTTCCTGCTGCTGTTCCGCAATCGGAATTAAGATACATCAAAGTTAAGTTTCATCCTACTGCTGTTAATCAAACTTACAACGGAGTTTTGACGATTCAAAATTCTGATAGTACTATTACTGTAAACTTAAAAGGTTTTAGTAATTCGCAAACGGGAGTGATAAATATTTCTGGTGGAATACCAACAGAATTTTCTTTGATGCAGAATTATCCGAATCCGTTTAATCCATCTACGAAAATTCGTTTTGCAATTCCAAATAATGTTTCAGGAAAAAATGTGATGCTAAAGGTTTTTGATTTGACGGGAAAAGAAGTTGCAGCATTGGTGAATGGCAGTTTCCACACAGGTTTTTATGAAGTTGATTTTGATGCCGCGGGTTTGTCGAGCGGAGTATATATTTACAGGCTTCAGGCGGGAAATTTTGTTGAGCAGAAGAAATTGACTGTGTTGAAGTAATTCGGTTTTTTAGTTCTTTTTAAATAAATGACGGTTCACGAGGCGTAAATGACGATGCACAGCACGTAAATGACGATGCACAGCACGTAAATGACGATGCACAGCACGTAAATGACGGTTCACGAGGCATAAATGACGATGCACTACTCGTAAATGACGATGCACAGCACGTAAATGACGGTACAATCCTCAACAATGTTTATATATTGAGGATTGTGCCGTC
>Ga0105047_10018504_pt1 | contig 10793 bp, 15 predicted proteins | sample MAT04_FD_78384 | JGI IMG/M metagenome (GOLD analysis project Ga0105047, IMG submission 78384) | Freshwater microbial communities from Lake Fryxell liftoff mats and glacier meltwater in Antarctica - MAT-04 (megahit assembly) | ecosystem: Environmental > Aquatic > Freshwater > Ice > Liftoff...
ACAAACACAGACTCTTCGCCAACATTGACCGAAGAGATCAGGGACTTGTCCCCAGAGACGGCCGATATGGCCACGAGGGTCAAGCTGCGTCTTGAACGGGAAAACAGGATACTGCATGATACGGTGCTGGCTGTCAAGGCCGATCTCGAAAAGGCCAACCTGGCCACGGCCGCCTCCTCTTCTTCATCTGAGAGAGGAATGCCCTCCACTAGGTACTGATTGCAAGTCCTTTGTTTTAATTTTCACAATTCCTATCAAAGACAATTATTAATTCTTTATATCGTTTTTTGTAAAGATCCTTCGAGCGATGCTGACGGGCGAGGAGGAGGTCCTGTATGACAGGCAGATTCGTCTATGGGGAAGGGACGCCCAACAGTGTATCCGCCAAACACACGCTATTCTCTACGGCCAGTTCACTGGTCCCTCTCACGAACTGGTCAAGAACTTGATGCTCCAAGGTGTTGCTCGCATCTCCCTTGTTCCAAAAGGCCCCCCTGTCCCAGCCAAAAGCTGCCTCTTTACCTCACACTGTGGCATGGACGTTATGGACAACACGGAGGTCGCTGAAATGATCCAGCGAGAAGCCGCCCAGCTCAATCCCAGAGTCAATCTGGAATGCGTCAATATTCCCGTTGAAGAGCTGCTCTCAACCGGAGAGATGACTAAAGTTCTTGTGCTGCTGGAAGAACATTCCTTGGAGGTGGCCTTTGATCTGAATGCATTTGCCCGTCGGAACGGCGTTCCCTCTTGGTGGCTGCTGACTGGCCGCACCCCCTCCCACACGGACGACATGGGCCTGCTCTTCTGCGATCTGGGCGATCAGCACACCTACCGCAAGCAGCCCCCTCCCAACCCCGAAGAAGATCAGGAAAAACGAGAGGAAATTAAAGAGACCGTGTCTTTTGTCTCGTTCGAGACCCTCTGGAAAAGGCATCTAGAGACAGAATCGCGTTTGAAAGAAAAGACAAGGAGGGGCATGCCCGTTAGCTTTTCACCTCTTCTCGAGTTGGTCCAAAACGGCTTTCAAGACTTGAAGCCATCCGCAGAACCGGCTGCTTGTTGTCTCGGAGCCATCTTGGGCGCCGTAGTTGCCCAGGAACTCAACAAGGCCGTCACTGGCCGCGATTTGCCCATCCACAATGTCCTCATCCTGGAAGCTTCTTCCTTTACCTCCCAAATCATCAGCATCAATTCATAAAGAAGTTTGGGTTTACATCGTCGTTTTTAAAACTGTTTGCATGTATATATTGATAATGTTTGAAAAGAGGTGTCATTTTGATTTATTCAGCTGGTGTCCAGTCGAGGGAACAAAGAAAAGGTTTTAGGAGTTCTGGAGCCGTCAGACAGATTGCAGCAACAGGATTCTTCGGGCAGTTATTGCCTTTCATTCGTTTAGATCTTGAGGCGTTAGCGGAATTGGGTGACTTATATTTCGGTTATCCCCATTTTATCGCCCTTTCATTTAACAGGTCATGATCCCGAAAACTGATTGTAACAATTGCTTTTCATTTAAAGTCGATCAAAGGATCAATTTCTCGCAGAAGAACAGCATCAAGCTATAGCCGCTTTTTCTTTTTGCATAGTGCTGTAAGTAGAATGCTATTGCACCCTCGATCAAATCGGACTATATTTTGGAGTGAACATTGGAGCTCATGAGGTTGAAAAGGGGTGCCGGCGACTGGTCCAGCAATTTTGCAATAAACAAAGAGACCTTCGAGAGCGTTCCAGTTTAGCGATCCTTTTGCAATTTTGCCACATAGCACTTGCATGTGGCCATTAAAAGCTAATTTTTCTTGCAATTCTATGGTTACAACTTGGCCCCAAGTTCAGCACATCAAATTATTTAGTGGAACAGTACCAGCAGGTTGGAGCTCGCTAGGTAATACTGTTGTGGTATCAGTTTAGTACAACGCAGTCTATTGAATTTTGATCGAACCATTCGTTTCATCTGACTACATTGGCTCACGAGCAGCCTAGCTACTTACTATCCAGAACTGGCAATGCTTAATTTTACCCTTTAATAGTATCTTTATTGAATACCCCTGCCTGGAACACTTGATTGTCCACCATGCTTCTGAGAAATGCGCTTTTTGTGACCATACTTAGTGTACTAGCAGGGTGCGTTACTCCAGCTAATGCATCCGCTGAGTTACTGGAAAGTATGAACAACAGTTATCTGGAAGGAACTGGATGGGTTCGTTTTTTGCCAGCTGCTGTACAATGGAACCATAACCGATTCTCCAGAGACTAGTGACCAATTTTTAATTGAGACGTTGAAAACAGTGAATCATAGCCACCTTAATTCCGAATTTTGCTACGCAGTTGGGCGCTGCGTAGGCCGCCAAGTCATACCGAATTTCAAGAAACGAATCGATAAAATTCTGAAGAATCATCCTTACGAGTATGTCTACGAATCAGTTGTCCTTTTAGAATACACTTTGCAGCGTCTTCAACGAAAAGTGGAAAATCTATTTCTTATGAAAGAAAGCAACGTAGTCCTTCAGGCTATAGCAGCTGCGATCAAGCAGGTTGATGAAATATCCGTTCATTTTCACGCCGGAGACATGCTTTTAGCGAACCTTATAAGTAAGGAGTTACTAGTAGATCGTGATACTCTTCTCGCATTTCAAATTATGATTGATGGAGATGATGAGAATACGATGCAAATTGACAATCATCAGATGGCAGTGCATGTCCCGGAAAAAGAAAGTTTGGGTCAGGTATTTTCAAGTATGGCTGAAAGGGGACACCGCGGAGAGGGCGTGATGAGACGATTCTGCACCGAATTAGAAGCTATCCTGAATTTGGAAAATAAACGAGCTCAGATGGAGCTGAGTAACGTCATCAAAGGCAAGGACGAGGCCATGGCATATTTTAGCTATGTTGTTGCCAAGTGCCTAGCCAGTCCTTTGTCAAAAATTGATGCCTCACGAGTCATCAATCAGTTTCCTCGCGATGCACTCAACAGAACATTAGTAAATTCTGAGCTGCAGATTCAAAATGCAGCAGATTTATTTGCAGAGGTATCTATTTACAAAACTGACTTTCAGCTCATCACATCTCTACTTACCGAAAAAACTGAGAGGCTTCCAATTGCTTCGAATGCAATTTCCGAAAAGATTAAACGTTCGAGGATGCTCGCTTATTACTTTGGCAGCTACCATCAACCCTGGTCCGCATCAGTCGTCAAGGATTTTGCCATGGAACCCAAAAAATTGCTCGCTTGTCGTAGTCGCATGCGAAAAAGCGAACCGATGGCTAAAGATTTGGCTAATAAATTAGCTAGTATGAACATTAACGAGACCTGTCAGGATTAGAAAGCGACGAGCCCGAACTTGAACCTACCGATGATCACTTAAGATATTAATGTTTGTTAATGAAAAAATGAACGAATCTTAATCGCTACTAAACTTCAATATTTAATTAAATTTTCATTCGGCGTCTGCTTCATTACTATTCTCAGCATAATATCCTGTTACGGACTCTTGGAGAGAGTCAGACTCCCCTTCATCAGCTACAATTGCTGCATCAAGAAAAACTGCAGATTCTGTAATCTCTTCGCCATTTTCGACTAAAGCTTCCACATCATCTAGTCTTTGTTCGCCTAGAATTGTTTCCAATTCATCCACTTGAATGCGAAAATCTCGAGCAGTACTTCGATAAAAACTATCTACAAAGGTAGTTTTGCAGCTTTCTGACAATTGCATTAGACTCTGCTCAAATGCTTCAATCTGAAATACCAAAGCAGGAATAACTCGAAGTTCTCTAGAGACGATGGCCTAAAATGAGAAGGATCTTGGAATCCATTTGTACCTTGAGCTGCCTCTTAACACGCTCTTTCTTCTTATTCACCAGCATTTCACGAGCTTTTTCAACTTCCTGTTGTTGAAAATTGGGCAAGAGTATGTAAACCTCACGACACAGCTCTTGGGCAAAAAGTTTCGCAGAAGCGTTGTAGTCGTTGCCGGGCCTAATTTTCAGATTGATATGTATTTTGTTGAGACTCACAAGTGTCTTATAAGAGCGACAGAGAATATTACACAATGATAACGTATGTTTGGCTGGCAGGTCGCCAGTGCACAGCAATGCAATCACTTTGCCGATTTCTTCCATCTTCTTGGTAACATACCCCAAGAGTGATCCCGTATTTGTGGTTGAACTGGCGAAGAGATTGCTCGCGCGAGTCACCATCCAACTTAAGGCTAGGACTCGATCCTGAAGCCAGCCTAAGACAACACTAAGCAACCCTTCAACACTTCGGCCAGTAGCAATCTTGAAAGTAATGCTCTTCCGATTAATCGTCGTCTCTTCTCCAGAGACCTTTCCAAAAATTTCGATCAAGTCCTGACTCAAAGATATGGCAAGGCTTTTGGATTCCCTACAAGCCCGCAGTGCAAAAGACGTCAATGCACAAGCAAGTTCCACTTCCGCACCAGTGGAAACAGCAAAAGACTTTAGCAGTCCAGTCAGGATGGTCCCTGTCACATCGGTAATTGATCCAACGATTGGAGTAACAGGAAAAATGGCCCGTAGAATCTTTGTTATTTCTTTCGCGAAAACGCTTTTCTCAAAACATAATTTGATAATGGCAACGGAAACATTGAGGTCGGCTCCACTTGCATATGTTACCGGCAACTTGTTGATCAGTTGTGTGAAAAGGTCTTTTCTTTCACTTTGCTGCATGTTCAAAAGCCTGTCAAGCAACTTTATAAAGCAATCGCTTTCAAGAGCAAATCCGCCAGGAAATTGCCGATGACATAGATGTTCCAGCTGAATTTTAAACGAGATATTGCTCGAAGCAGTCAAAGCGGTATTAGCGAGCAAGAGAAGCTCAGCATGATTATGGACATCCATTGTTACTTCCTGTTGCTCTTTTAGAAATTTGATACGTTCTGTCGCAAGACGCCGCATCATCTCAATTTTTGAATGTTCATCTTCACCCTTCAGGGCGAATAAAATCAGAACCTATCCAATTAGCAGGCGATCAAATGCCTACATCGTAGAGAGAAGCAGCCTTGGTCACTGCCTCAGCAGTAACCTTTAAAAGTACATCTGACCCTTCCTGACTATTAGTCGCGCTATCGGGTAACTTCCATGCCACGAATTCGCTAAAGTACTCACAAGCACGACAGAGATAGTTTTCCATTTTCAACCTCGAATCGTCTAAAGATATATAGGCTCAAGATGTTGAGCATACCCAGTGGAAGACTTGGTAGAGATCGAATGAGAAACAACAAAGTTGTTACAAATCGATCTTGGAGGCAGAGCTCGGGCAGCAGTGCAATCGTGTTTAAACTGAAACCGTTGGTCCACAGATACATCTTAAAAAAGCAGTCATCAAATGAAAGTCTTTCTCCAGCAAGGATAATATTCTCATTAGAGACAAGATTCACTTGGTACGCACTGAGCAATTTCGAAATCCGCAAAATCACTTCTGGCTTCTTGTCTTGAAATTCAAGTCTCCTCCTGGCATTTAATAGAGCCTTCACAAGGCTTGGACGAGCATCGGCATGATTCTATATAGTTACAGTACTTCATAATTTTGTACGGCAAAGATAAAGCAAATGATCGATTCTCCAAAAGAGGCAAGCTGTTGATCTTCGGCTTTGCAAACAACTAATCCAATGCCCAGTTCAATGGCCGAAAGAAGCGTTGGCTCATCATCAAAGGCGACAAGACGTAATGCCTTCAAAAAGCGCTCCGTAAATGAGCTACTTTCTTGAGCAGACATCAAGTGCTCAATCTCATACTGATAACGCTGCTCTGCAAAGTTTCTCTTTACAATTTGCAACAAATGTTCTTCTGACTAATAGATCAGAGGGGGGTTAAAAGGATTACAGCAAATATGCCAAAGCGGGGGGCATTCAAGAGTAGCAAAAGAGTGAAAAATGAAGGCATTGTAGTAATTTTGAAATGCCTGTCGAGATATTTTTGAAGAGCTAGTGCTCGGCTGCGCTCAGCCTCGACAGCTAACGCAAAGTAATGGAGGCATTCACTGACATTAAGGCTTTGTTCATTGGCATCCACAAGGGCGACAATGGTATCAATACGATCTTCATAGGGAATCTGATTCCACAGAAGTAATTGATAGATCAAAGCAGGAATCTGAGCCGAAGCACAGTCTTCCAGACGAAGCAAGAGCCCTTTGTAGGCCGATTTCGGCAGATCGTATTGTTTTAATGGTTCATGTAGGGCAGACAGCAAGGCTGGAATGCTTTCGATAGGCCAGGATGCAGAAACGAACCATTGAAACGAAGCAGCTCCAATCTCTGGATTTCTAGCCAAATTTCCCATTGTGGCCTCCAGCAAATTAAAGGTCTCCGGCACCAATGCTTCCATAACTAAATTACTCCTTATGCCTTGAAGGACGATAAAAGCATGAGAAATTGGCCAATGTAATAGCTAGCTATTAGGCATAATCGAATAAGCTAACCATTCTAGAGAGAGACTGGAGAGTTTGCCGACCAGATGAACCTTTTCGCATTATATCTACGAATGCATCATGTATAATCTTTGATAATCCTTCCAACTGGTCCTTGCTAAGGGCTCCATCTAAAAAAGATTATCAGGTTGATAAATACCTAGCAGCGAGAACTCATCGGCGCCAGCATTGATCGCTGAACTTAACATACGGATAATAAAGTTTTAATCACTTGCCTAAAGCGGCAATCGGATTCATGCGGCCAATCTGGATCATGCGTTGTCCTTAAGCACCAATTGCATTGATTTAATTTGGGGATTGTCTGATGGGCAACGAGAATGATCTTGAAAAGGGTTCATTCCAGCCCTTGAAGAGTGGATACCAGACAGTGTCAAAGGATGTCGATGATTGGATTGATGTCAAGGGTAAAGTTTTGGCATCAAAGACAAGGATGAAATCGATCCGCCGAGTCGGTCTTGCAATCCTTCTTGTTGCCTTCATTGCTTGTGCTCTTCTATTTAGCAACTGTGTTCTCCTTGCTGGTAGCAATCCAGGCAAGGATGGATCTATTAGAACTCCAGGGCAGCGACGCGTGATTGTTGTCTCTTTGGATGGGTTTCGCTATGATTTCCTCGAACGCGGCTTTACTCCGAATCTCAAAATGCTTGCTGAACAGGGTATTCTAGCCCCGCTAGCGTCACAGTTTCCAAGCTATACATTTCCGAACCATTTCACTCTCGTGACAGGCCTTTACCCGGTGAAGCATGGAATTATCAACAATGCCTTCTATGACCCGAGTCTTAATGATGTCTTTTTATACAATGGCAGGCGAATCAATGATCCCAAATGGTGGTTAGCCGAGCCGGTAAAGTGCTATCATCAAATTAATTTCTAGCTTTGGAACACGGCAGAGACTCAGGGTGTCAAAAGCGGGGTCATTTTCTGGCCTGGATCAGAGGTCGAAATCAACGGAAAGAGACCCACGCACTATGAAAAGTACAATGGAAATTGGTCTAATCTCAAGCGCATCAAGCAGCTTTTCAAGATAATGGATGCCAACGAAGACATTCAGCTGTTAATGACCTACATGTCTAGCATTGATGGGGCTGGACACAAATTTGGACCCGATTCGAGAGAGGTGAATGAAGCATTGAAGGATGTGGACCGAGCCGTTGGACAGCTGATCAAGGAACTTCGTGGGCGCAACTTGGAAAATCTTGTGGACTTGGTGATTGTGAGTGATCACGGACTGGCAAATCAACCAGATGAAAAGACTATCTATCTTGATGACTACATTCCTGACTTTGAGTCCTTAGTCGATTGGGTCGACTATGGTCCAGTTACTTCAATAGTTCCCAGCTCCAAAGGTGAGGCTCATTCAACGCTTCTTCGATCCATTAGATGCAACCGGGCTGTATCAGAAATTAAAGGACGCTGTTTCGGCAAAGAATCTTCCCGTCGGAGTCTTTTTGAAAGAGGACATTCCTGAGCGATACAACTATCGAGGTAGTCCCCGCATTGCACCTATTGTACTGGAAGCTGAATTGGTACAGTGCCCTAAAAATTATGCAATTTTCGTAGGAATGGACTATTACAGTCAGAAGCATCAAGTGGAGGCCAAGAGGACAACATGGATATGATCCGGAGGCCAATGAGATGTTATCCATCTTGATAGCCAAGGGGCCCAGTATTACCAATCGCGGCCAAATCGCCGCAACACCAATCCAAAACCTTGATGTGTATCCCTTTCTATCGGCACTGCTTCACATCGATCCTCTGGCAAACAATGGTACTGATTCGCTGGTGAACTTTTCTGGAATGGCTAATCGTTAATTAATAATTGTTTTCTTTAAACATGAAGGTGAATATCCAAGCAACACATGACAAGAAGTTTTCCGTGGAGGTTGCCGAGAATGACAATGTGGAGACGTTGAAGGAAAAGATTGAAGAATCGCAGGGAATTAGTCCAGCTGAGAAGAGACTTATATTTTCTGGGAGGATATTAAAGGATGGAGACTTATTATCGGTCGTGAAGGTGGCTGACGGCAATACGATTCATCTGGTAAGGACTTCGAAGGCGGTTCCCGCCAAGGTTCCAAGTCCCGCTGTGGCTCCGCCGACTCAGCAGCAGCAGCAACAGCAACAGCAACAGCCGCCACAGGCCAGACCGCAACAAAGACAACCAGCACTTATGCCAGGCATGCAGGGAATGCCAGCAGGGATGGGGGCCATGATGCAAAATCCTGAAATGCTGCGCCAAATGACCGACATGATGGCTACGAATCCGCAGTTGCTGCAGACGATGCTGCAGATGAACCCTGCCTACCAGAACGCGAGTCCTGAAGTGCAGCAGCTGATGCAACGCCCCGAGTTTCTGAAAATGGCCCTTGAGTTAGCTTTCCAACAACAGTCTACTGCTGCTCCGTCGATGGAGGCTTTTGACAATGGAGGCAACGATGAGCAGTTTATGGAAACCATTTCGGCCATGATGGGCGGCGATGGACCGATGCCGACGGGATCCATGCCGATGATGTCACCTACCCAAACCCAGCAGCAACAGCAGCCGCAGGAACCACCCGAGGTGCGGTTCCAGGTCCAATTGCAGACACTGACCGAAATGGGGTTTTTTGATGCGGACGAGAACATTCGAGCGCTGCTGGCGACCGGTGGCAATGTGCACCTCGCTGTGGAGCGACTCTTGCGCGACATGCAATAACTATACTATTGATATTGATATTGATACTGATACTGATATTGATATTGATGCTGATGCTGATGCTGATATTCATTGATATTGACAGTGATGAAATAATTAAGGAAGGGCCTTCTTTTCCCATTTGATGCGATTGTTCTCAGTCTTGCGGATGCAGTTGATGGCACGCCACTGGTTGCAAAAGTCAGCATCCCACAGCTCGTTAGCAATGCCCAGGTCCTTGCAGAGACGGGTGAGGGCATTCGATCGGACGGATTCGGAGACCATGGCGGGATTGGCGAATTCGCGGACGGCGCCATGGCCCCTAACCTGCGACACGTAACGGCCGAGGCAGAAGAGGGCATACTCGCGACTCAGAACATCGGCGGAGAGCGAGTGGGGACCGCGGGGGACCAGAGCCCAAGCTCCAGCACCGAAAGCGCGGTTGAGGATGCGACGGTAGCGGGACTCGGGCATGTAGACGGTGCCATCGGGCTTGATCTCAATGTCCTCGGAGGGAATGGGCTCTGCCAGCATTCTTCGAATGTCCTCAGAGAAGGCCTCTGCAGCGGCGCCTTGATAGAGAGAAGGCGAGGAGTACTCTTGCCTGGCCTCTTCGGGAAATGGCATGGAGGGTGAGGATTTGCCAAATGCCGATGCGGAGCTATTGGGAATGGTCGGAGTAGCAGCAGCAACGGGAGGGGCAGCTTCCCGACGATAGGCAGAGCGATAGGCAGGAGTAGGAGCCGCGTCTTCTGCGGCAAAGTCTTCAGCTTCCTCAGCCGCCAGAGTGGCTCCGGGGGGAGTGTATGCATTTGCCGGACGATACGAACTGCGGGCATAATACGGCTGGTTTTGCTGCTGCTGGAAGAGGACGGCAGAGCCATTGATTGAGCGGGTCAAGGTCAGGGTTAGGGCAGGCGGAACACGGCGCGCAAAAATCGTAGCCTTCAGCATTTAAGATAAACAAGAATAAGCTGTTAATTCCGTTGAGCTTATCAGACAAACAAACGATCAATAGTGATTGATGAGCGAGGGAGATGCCAAGCAGAAGCGAAAACAGAAAGAAAGGGAAAAAGAAAATGAAAAGGAGGATGAGGAATCGATAGCACCGAGCAGATGGGATGGCAAGGCTTCGATTGAGCACCAGCTAGAGGTGCACATTGCCGATCTGATGCAATGCATGGCGTCGGAGAAGGAGGCTGTGCTGCTGGATGAGACCTTGGATGGCCTGCAGTACCTGTTGGAGTACCGTCTGCAGAGCCGGGCCCTCGAGGGTGTTTCGTTGGATGCGACCATCTGCAGTCGCCTTGTGCGGACGCTGCTGTTGTTTACGGGGCCGCCACGAACGCGCAAGGAAAAAAACAAGGTGGGAGATCGCGCCTTTGTGATCCTGGCAGGTTTTGTCTCCAGCGTGGAGCAATGCAAGCGGGAGCTGCTTTGCCTGCTGGAAAACGAAGACGGTGATCTGCATGGGCGGCTGATGCTGAGCAAGCGACTGGACTCGAATGTAGCAGCGGCAGCAGCCCGGACGATCGTATCAAAGCTCATGGAGAGCCCCTTGTGGCAGCAATTGCTGGACAATGACCAAGTGGCCGAGGCTTCTCTGCTCCTAGGGGAAAGAACAGCAGCAGCAGCAGTGACAAGACCCTTGCAGTATCCGCCACCGGGTCTCTACCA
>Ga0105047_10018507_pt1 | contig 10792 bp, 8 predicted proteins | sample MAT04_FD_78384 | JGI IMG/M metagenome (GOLD analysis project Ga0105047, IMG submission 78384) | Freshwater microbial communities from Lake Fryxell liftoff mats and glacier meltwater in Antarctica - MAT-04 (megahit assembly) | ecosystem: Environmental > Aquatic > Freshwater > Ice > Liftoff...
CAAGGCGGTGGCTTTGGCCAAGGCGGCGGCTTCGGCCAAGGTGGCGGATTCGGCCAAGGTGGCGGATTCGGCCAAGGTGGCGGATTCGGCCAAGGCGGCTTCGGCCAAGGCGGATTCGGCCAAGGCGGGGGCGGCGGCTTCGGCCAAGGTGGCTTCGGCCAAGGTGGCTTCGGCCAAGGCGGCGGCTTCGGCCAAGGTGGCTTCGGTCAGGGTGGCGGCTTCGGCCAAGGTGGCTTCGGTCAAGGCGGCGGCTTCGGCCAAGGTGGCTTCGGTCAAGGTGGCGGTAAGATCGGCTTCGCGGGCGGATCGGGCCTCTAATCCAAGATCGGACAATTCCAACGCGGTCGATCCTCTGAGGTCGGCCGCGTTTTTGCATTCCGAGTGGGGTTCCCATGGTCACCCGTCTTAGCGCAATCGCACTTCTATTCTCGTCCGGCTTCGTCGGGGCTGCAGCGCCGCACTGGGACGAAGTCGATGCGAAGAAGACCATCGAAGCCGCCCGCGCGGCTTGGCATGTCCCGGGACTGGCCGTCGTCATCGTGAAGGATGGGAAAATCGTTCACTCGGCCGGCTATGGGATCAAAAGCGTCGGCCAGAACGACCCCGTGACGACGGATACGCTCTTCCCACTGGCGTCCTGCACGAAAGCTTTCACCGCGACCCTGTTGGCGTCCTTGGTCGAATCGGGCGACCTCGGTTGGGACGACCCCGTCCGCAAACACCTACCGACATTCCGACTCTCCGACCCGAACGCCGACAAACTCGTGGCGCTGCGCGACCTACTGACGCACCGCACCGGCCTCGGCGGGCACGACCTCCTCTGGTACCGGGCGCCTTGGAATGCCGACGAAGTCTTGCGCCGCACCGCCAAATTGCCGCTCACGACCCCGTTCCGCGGCGGTTACCAATATTCGAGCCTGCCCTTCACGGCCGCCGGTAAAGCCATCGAGAACCGTACGGGAAAAAGCTACGCCGAACTGGTCAGCAAGCGCCTCACCGGGCCTCTCGGCATGAAGTCGGTGACGTTCACTTCGGCCGAGGCGGAAAAGTATCCGGATCGGGCCGCCGGGCACGAACTCCGCGCCGGGAAGATGGTCGCGATGGCCGCGTACGACGCGCGCGAAGCCGACGGCGCCGGGTCGATGTCGGCTTCGATCCGCGACCTCGGTGCCTGGGTGCAATTCCATCTGGGCGAGGGCAAATTCGCGGGCAAACCGATCGTCGCGGCGAAGGCCTTGGCCGAGACGAAACAGCCCCACACGCCGATGCGCAAAGCGGGCCTGATCGCAGACATTTACCCGGACTCGCACCAAATCAGTTACGCGATGGGATGGGTCGTCTACGATCACCGGGGCGAGCTCGTCGTCGCCCACGGCGGCGTCATCGACGGCTTTCGAGTCCAGATTACGCTGCTGCCCGAGAAGAATCTCGGCTTCGCGATGTTGAACAACCTCCACGAAACGAAGTTGAACATCGCCCTGACGAACGCGCTGATCGACCGCATCCTCGGCCTCGAACCGAAGGACTGGACGGCGTACTACCAAGCCTTGGACAAAGCCGAGGCCGAGGGGAAAGTCACGTCCAAAGCGAAGCGCGACCGGGCCCGCAATGCGGATACTCCGCATGCGGAGCTCGATGCGCACGTGGGCGAGTACGAACATCCCGCTTACGGAGTCGGCAAGGTGAAGTCGGACGCCGGGAAATTGGTGTGGGAATGGAGTTCGTTCCGGGTACCGCTCGAGCACTGGCAAGGGGAACAATTCCGCGCCACCGCCGGGTATTTCGACGATGAGATCTTCGAATTTGCGACCGGCAAGGACGGGGCCGTGCTGAGCCTGAGCCAACGGGGCGTGGCGTTCCTGCGCAAGTAGCGGCCCCGATCGAAGATGTCATCGGCGCTAGCGGCGGATCAGCCGCCACATGAGAAGGATTCCGGCGATGGCGGCGACGATGTTCGCCGTCCAGATGCCTAGGCCCATCGGCATCTTGCCGTCGCGCGCCATGCCGCCACCGGCCATCACCAAGGGGTAGTAAATGATGACGGCGGGTAGCCAGCAAATGACGAACAGACTGAGGTAATCGGCCCGGCTGGCCCAGAGGCCGATGGGGCAACCGACGAGGCCGAAGAGCAAGCAGCCGAGCGCCAAGGCGGGCCGGCTGTGGTATTCGAACATCATCGTCCGGCTCGTGCGCCTGTGGAACTTGGCCACGCCGTCGTAGTGAACGACTTGCAACTCCCGTTCTTGCGGTGCGAGGGGGATCTGGCCCGGTTTCAACCCGTACTCTTTCGCGATTTCCTCTTGCTCGGCCAGGGTGAGTTGCCGGCCCGGCTTGGCTTCTTGCAGAACCCAACGGATGCGGAGAGCATCATCGGCCAAGGCGTTGAAATGGCCGGCCCGATCCGGGAGGGCGTCCCAGTCCAAGGTTTGCGAGCGGTCGAACAACAGCGCGTTGAATTTGTCTTTGCGGAGGTGATCCGGCAAAGCGATTTCGAACGGCTTGTTGTCTTGCGAATCGATTCGGGCTTTGTCGCCGGTGACGATCCAATCGTTGGAATCGACCGTCAGCAAATTGTTGGCGGAGTCGATTTTCAACACCGCTTCGCGCGTCCGTGCGACGTATTCGAACGTCTCGGGGAGCGAGGAATCGGTTTTTTTCGTTTTCCGCTTGACGACCACATCCAACAGCCGGCGGTCCTGGACGTCGCGGACGTACAAAACGTACGGCAGATCGACGTTGGTGATCCGGATGAAGCGCTCGCGCTTGAGCAGGGTATACAGGGTTTCTTCGGGGTCGCGCAGCGGTTCGCTCATCAGCGCGACTTGCGCCCGGGGGATCACCCGGTATTCCAGCCCGGCGGTGATGGCGGCCGTGATGAGCCCGAGGAGGAAGGCGGGGCGGATGAGCGTTAGCGGATCGACCCCGGCGGCTTTCAGCGCGATCGCTTCGTTGTCGTGCGCGAGCCGTCCGTAGACGACGCAGGTGGCGAAGAGCATCGTCGCGGGGATCGTGTAGGGCAGGCTATTGGGGATCAGCAGCGGGATGATCCGGAGCAATTGTTGCCCGCCGACGCCGAACTGCGTCGCCTGTTGAATGATGCCGCCGATCAGGAACAGCCCCGTCAGGCCGGTCAGGCACAACAGGAACACCCGCAGGAGTTCCCAGAAGATCATCCGGTTCAAAATGCCGAACAGCATGGGCGCTCTCTGGGAACAATTCCGGTGCCGTCAGTATTCCGTCAATACTTGATTCGCACCAGCCGGATATCGACTTCGCGGTCGATAAATTTCCACTCCTCGCTCGCCCGCATATCGGCGAGCATGTCGTCGAACGCCTTTTCGTCGGCTTTATTGAAGTCGAACAGCGTGAGGAAATCGAACGGCTCCGCTTCAGTCAGATCCCGGTAGCGGCGCAACCGGCGGGCGACGGCCGGGAGATATTTCAGCCCCACGGCGGTGTGTTTGGATTTCTCTTCGAAAATCGCCCGCCGCTCGTCTTGCGTCAAAGCCCACCACTTCGCGTTCTTGCGAATGGGAATCAGCGCCGCGATCTCTCGTAGCCTACCACTTTCGCGGCCCGTTCTTACGTTGAGTTTATACTCGCCGAGGTGCCCGTGCCCGAGACCCCGCCGCCCGAATTGGCCGTGACGCGCATCGATTCCAGCCTCGGTTGGCGCTGGGCCGACGTCGTCGAAATCTGGCGCTTCCGCGAACTCTTCGTCATGCTGACGCTGCGGGACATCCGCCTGCGCTACAAGCAGACGATCCTCGGCCTCGGTTGGTCGGTCTTCCAACCGCTGGCCACCATCCTCGTGTTCGTCGTGTTCATCGGCTATTTGGGGAAGGCGTCCGAGGGCTTCGCCCGTTTCGACCAATACGTCTTGTTCGTGATGGCCGGCGTGCTGCCGTGGACGTTCTTCGCATCGGCGGTGTTGAACTCGGGCAACAGCTTGGTGAACAACGAACGCCTCGTGACGAAAACCTACTTCCCGAGATTGGCCCTCCCGGCCGCCAACGTCTTCGCGGCCTTTTTCGATTTGTGCATCAACCTCGTCATCTTCGCGGTGGTCATAGCGATCATCGGCGTCGTGCCCTCGTGGAAACTACTGCTGCTCCCGGTCATCGTGTTGTTGCTCGGGATGTTCGCCATGGGCGTCGGCGTCTTTTTGTCGGCTCTGATCGCCTCGCAGCGCGACTTCCGTTTCTTGCTAAACCTCGGCCTGCAACTCTGGATGTTCGCGACGCCGTGCATCTACCTGCGCACGGAATCGCTGCCCGACCCGGAGACGACCCAACGCTGGCTGCCGCTCAATCCGGTGTACGGCCTCGTGGTGAATTTCCGGGCCTGCACTCTTGGCAGCGAGATCGACTGGTTCTCGCTCGGAGTTTCGGCCTTGGCGACATTCCTGACGTTCGCCGTCAGCCTCGTTTACTTCCGGCGGGTCGAACGGACGCTCGCGGATACGATCTAATTAAGACAGCATTCACCACAGAGACACAGAGAGCACCGAGAAAAGCAAGAAACAGATCATGTCTCGACATTCCGCGTCCGGCATTCTCTTTTTCTCTGTGCCTTCTGTGACTCTGCGGTGAATCCTTCTGAACGTATTCTCCAAGGAGCGAAGATGCTCGGCGCCCACATGCCCCCCCGGCCGTTCCTCGAACGCATCGGCCAAGAATTGCTGAAGATCGACCCGGCCGAGGTGCAGCTCCTCGCCGACCTCATGCACACCGCCTATCTCGGCGGTAAGATGATCTTCCTCATCGGCAACGGCGGCAGCGGTTCGAATGCGTCGCACTTCTGCGAAGACATCGGCAAAGGGACGTTGAAGCTGCCCGAAGATTTGCACAACGACGCCAAGAAGAGATTTCGCATCATCAGCCTGACGGACAACACGCCGTACATCTTGGCGTGGGGGAACGACGAAGGCTTCGACCGCGTCTTTATCGAACAGTTGCGGAACCTCGCGTCGCCGGGGGATTTGTTGATCGCCATCAGCGGCTCCGGGAACAGCAAGAACATCTTGAGCGCCGTGGAATGGGCCCAGAAGAACGGCCTCGGCACCTACGGGGTCACCGGGTTCACCGGCGGCAAACTGCGGACGATGTGCCCGCGGGGATTGCACGTCCCGCTCGACGACATGGGCATCGTCGAGACGATCCACCTCGCCGCGTTCCACTGGGTCGTGGACGATTTGCACCGGCGAATATCCATGTGATGCGGCATCGGAACCACCCCCATCTGCAAAGCCCACTCGCAGTCGGGTCCGCGACCCAGCATAATATCCCCGAATCTCTCGCCAACTCCGGAACCAGCCGATGAGTGCCGACCCCACCGAAGCTTTCCTCGTCTCGCTCGGTCAGGCCCAATTGCTCGACGCGGCCCAACTGGCGGACGTGCGCTCGTGGGTCGGGGAGTTCCGGCCCGACCCGCCTCTGCTGGCGAAGGAACTCACGCGCCGCGGCCTGCTGACGCAGTTCCAAGTCAAGGAAATCTACAAGGGCCGCGCGAAGGATCTCACCATCGGTTCGTACCAGTTGGTCGATCTCCTCGGCGAAGGGGGCATGGGCCGCGTCTTCAAAGCGAAGCACTTGCGCCTCGGCCGCGATGTCGCCCTCAAGGTGATCCGCAAAGAGAAACTGTCGAACCCCGTCGCGGTCGGCCGCTTCCGCCAAGAGATCCACGCGGCGGCCCAGTTGTCGCACCCGAACGTCGTGATGGCCTTCGACGCCGAGGAAATCGATGGCGGCGGGCTGTGCCTGTCGATGGAGTACGTCGAAGGGACCGACCTGACGAAATGGGTGCGGGCGAACGGGCCGATGCCGATTCCGCAGGCGTGCGACGCGATCCGCCAAGCCGCCATCGGGCTTCAGCACGCCTTCGAGCGCGGCCTTGTCCACCGCGACGTCAAGCCGAGCAATTTGCTGCTGACACCGCGCGGGCAGGTGAAAGTTCTCGACCTCGGCTTGGCGCTGCTTTCGGAGCCTTACTACGCCGGCGGCGAGAACGCGAACCGCGTGACCCAGGAAGGGTTCGTCCTCGGCACCCCGGATTTCCTCGCCCCGGAGCAAGCGCAGAACCCCACGGGCGTCGATATCCGGGCCGACGTCTATGCTCTCGGGGCGACGCTGTACTACCTCATCACGGGACGCGTACCGTACGAGGGGGCGACGCCGACCGAGAAAATGCTGAAGCACGTCACCGAGCCGCCGCCGAGTTTGCTGAAGTATTTGCCAGGGGCACCGCAACACCTCGATCGGTTGATCGGCTGGATTATGGCCAAGCGTCCGGACGACCGCCCGCAGACGCCGGCGCAAGTCGCGATGGCGCTGATTCCGTTTTGCCCGCAGCAATCGGGGAGCTACCCCGGCCCGGTGCCGACCGGCTCCGGGACGCACACGCCCGCGATGCCGAGCAGCATGGGCTACGCCTTACCCCCGCAGGCGACACAAGCGGATTACCCTCCGCCGATGGCTCGGCCGGTGCTCGCGGCCCAACCGGCGGCTATGAACACCGTTCCGAGCCAACCCCCGGCGATGCGGATGGCGATGCCGCAAGCGGTACCGGCCATGCCGGAGGCTTTGCCCGCAAACTACGGGTACCCTGCGCCCGCGCCGATGCCGCCAGCCACGCCGGGGCCGAATCCGTTCGCATCATTCGACGCTTTGGAAGACGAAGAAGACCGCCCCCGGCCCAAGAAGAAGGGGCGGCGCGACGACGACGACGACGATGAACCGAAGCGCGAGCGCGGCGGCGACGACAGCATCAAAGTGCGGAAGCCGAAGACGCGCTCGAACCTGCCGTTGGTGATTTTTGCCGGGGTCGCACTCTTGGTTCTCTTGATCAGCGTCGGGAGCATCATCGTGTTCGTCGTCACGCGGGAAGTGAAATCGGCTCGTCCTTTGGAACCGAAGTTCGAGAACGGCTTCGGTATGACGATGGTGAAGATCGAACCGGGCGAATTCCAGATGGGATCGCCGGACAGCGAAGAACTGCGCGAGGACAACGAAGGCCCCGCCGGCAAAGTGAAACTGACGCAGGCGTTCTACATGTCCAGCACGGAGGTGACTCAGGGTCAATACCTGGACATCATGGGGAGTTCCCCGTCGATGAACGTCAAGAAATCCAACCCGAAGCTGGCGAACCGCCTGCCGGTGGACAACGTCAATTACGACAACGCCCTCGAATTCTGCCGGCGGCTGACGGGCAAGGAAAGCGGCCACCGCGCCGGTTGGGGGTACCGGTTGCCGACCGAGGCCGAGTGGGAATACTGCGCCCGCGCCGGAGCGAATACGCCCTTCGCGTTCGGGACGAAGATCATGTTCCAGAAACAGGGCATCTTCATCGAAGAAGCCGACGATCCGTACTGGGAATCGAACCCGGAGCTCACGAAGAAGCGCGATCCGAAACCCTACCCGGTGGCCGCGAAGGACGGCGATCCGAGCGAAAAAGGATTCGAGGACCTGCGTCGGGTTCCCAACGCATTCGGCCTGTTCGACATGCACGGCAACGTTTGGGAATGGTGCAGCGACTTCTACGGCGAGAACTACCCCGAAGGGGAGCGCACCGACCCGACCGGGCCCACCGAAGCCGCAGCCGGCGTTCGCGCACTGCGCGGCGGCGGCTGGAACGAACCCGCGAAACTGTCGCGTGCGGCCTCGCGGATGTTCAAAAATCCCCGCGAAAGCGGCAATAACATCGGTTTCCGCGTCGTGTACGCCGAGCTCAAGAAGTGACCGCAAGATACTTTTTGTCACGAATGGTAACAAGTGTTTGACGCGCCACCCCCCGATGCGGTAGTATTGTTTCAACTGAGGGGCTTCTCCCACCCCACGGCGACGGCACCGGTCAGACTCACACGCCGCCCTGAGGTCGGGACATGCCACATTTCCGCTCCGGATTGATCTCCGCAGCTCTGCTGCTGGGAGCGGTCGTTGCCGCGGGCGCCCAAGACGGGCCGAAATTGTCGGCTCCTAGCCTCGAGTCTGGCAAGCTGCAAGTGGAAGCGGAAAAAGCCGAGCGAGCTGGGAAGTGGGACACCGCCCTCGATCTGTACCTGAAGGCTTATCTCGGCGGCAAGCCGACCCCGGAACTGCGCGATCGCATCCGCTTCTGCCTCCGCAACGTCAACCAAAATCATCGCCACCGCGATCCGGCCTTCCAGCAGTTTATCCTGACGCTGCCCGTCGCGGATGCCTTGACGCTGTACACCGAAGCCCTCGTAAAAATTCAAAATCACTACGTCGAACGGGATCGGGCGAGCTTTGAAAAACTCATGGCGGGGAGTTTGGATGAACTCGACCGGGCCATCACCGATGCCGGGTTCCGCCAGCAGCACATGCCCGAAGCCGGGGAATTGAAGCTGTTGAAATTCCGCCAATCGCTCCGCGACGGCTGGCGGGTCAAACTGCCGACGAATGCCAGCGAAGTCCGCCGCGTGGCTCGCGATGTCGTCATGAACGCCCAAACGAACCTCGGCGTCAAGAACCCCTCGGCCATCGTTTTAGAGTTGCTCTGCGGAGCCTGCAGCACCCTCGACGAATACACGGCCTACGTCGTGCCGAGCGGTCCGCAGGCCGAACTCGCCGCGCCGATTCTCGAGCTCGCCGGTTACGGGCTGCTGATCGCATTCGACGCCAAAGGCTTGTCGATCGACGCGGTCATCCCCAATTCGTGGGCGGCGCTGCACAGCCCGTTTCGCAAAGGCGACCGGATCGCGAAGCTCAACGACAAACCGATGGCCGGCGCGACCCCGGCCTTACTCCGCGACGCCATCGGAGCGCCGCTGACCGTACTCGGGCACGATGTCGAACTCGCCGCGACCGTCGAAGACGACGGGTTGAAATTCCGCTTGCCGACACCGCTGCCCACCGTTTACGGGGCCAACATCCTCAAGGGGAACGTCGGCTACCTCCGTTTGGCCGGCTTCAAAGACACGACGGCCCGCGAACTCGATGGATCTATCGAGTCGCTCAAAGCCCGCGGCATGAAGGCGTTGATCCTCGATCTCCGAGGAAATCCCGGCGGTTCCCTCACGGCGAGCATCGCGGCCGCCCAGCGATTCTTGCCGAACGGCATCATCGTGACGACCCAAGGCCAAGCAGCCGAGTTCAACAACCGGATCTTTTCGTCCGACGCCGGGATGACCGCCCACGAAATGCCCGTGGTGTTGCTCGTCGATACCAAGACGATGTCCTCGGCCGAGATCTTCGCGGCCGGATTGAAAGACAACGGCCGGGCGACGCTCGTCGGTTTGCCGACCTTCGGCAAAGGTCTCGTGCAATCCCCCATCCGCTTGCAATCGCTCGACACCACCGAGAACCCCGGTAAGTCCGGGTTCCTCGTGATCTCCGTCGCCAGTGCGCATTCGCCCCGCGGCGCGGCCCTGAACGGTGGCGGCGTCACCCCGCATGTGACCGAAGTCGATCCCGAGCGTCAGCTCTCGATGGCCGTGAGCAAAGCTCTCGAATTGTTGAGCTTGCCGACCATCCGCCAATGACTTTGACCCCGGCCGAAGAGACCGCCGCCCGCGCTCTGATTGAACTCGCCCTCCCCGAAGACTTCGGCGAATTCGGGGATCGCACTTCCCTCGCCACGATTCCTCCCGACAAACGCGCGGCGGCCATCTTCGTCGCCCGCCGCGATGGCGTCGTCGCCGGCCTGCCCGTGGCTAAACTCGTTTGCGACTCGATCGATCCGCAGTTGCAGTTCGAAGCGAAATCGATCGACGGTGACTCCGTCTCGCCCGGCACGGTACTGGCTTCAATCACCGGTTCGCTCCGGTCGATTCTCGCGGCCGAGCGCACGGCACTCAACTTTCTCCAGAGGCTTTCGGGGATCGCCACGCTGACCCGCAAGTACGTCGATGCCGTGGCCGGGTTGCCCGTGCAGATTCTCGACACCCGCAAGACGACCCCCGGCTGGCGACTGCTGGAAAAGTACGCCGTGCGGTGCGGTGGCGGCGCGAACCATCGCATCGGCCTGTACGATGCCATCTTGATCAAAGACAACCACATTGCGGGGATCGCGGGGCCCGATCCGGTTCGCCGCTCCGTGGAACTGGCACGGGCCTATCCGGGCAACGAAGGCCTCGCGGTGGAAGTGGAGGTCGATTCGATCGCGCAACTGCGCGAAGTGCTGGTAGCGCTGCCGGAGATCGTGCTGCTCGACAACATGGCGCCGGATCAACTCCGCGAATGCGTGGAATTGCGGAATCGACTCGCCCCGAACACGAAGCTCGAAGCCTCCGGCGGCGTCACCTTGGTAACGCTGCGGGCCATCGCCGAAACCGGCGTGGATCGAATCAGCATCGGCGCGCTGACGCACTCGGCTCCGGCGTTCGACATCGGCTTGGACCACAAGAACTCGGCCGAAATCTTTCTGAAACTGGGGTAGAACCATTGCCCTACCGTAGTTCTGTTGCGGATTCCGGTGTATATTGAGAACTCAGGTGGCGGAGCAATGGGGAAGGTTTTTCAGGTGCATTTTCGCAATCTGATTTGCGAACGATACGCCGGATAGCGTTCCCGACTCCTAACCACGCTCTGCGACAGACGGCGGATATGTTTCGTTTACGTGAATTCAAGCTCACCGGATCAGCGCAAACCCAAAACGACACTGACTTTGCACTGCGGTTCGAGTTTCGGCATGCCCTTGGAGCCAACTTTAGGTTTTAGGTTTCGGTCATTCTGCGTACCCCCCCTGCCGAAAGCAGCGAAAGCTAAACCTGTAGCAACGATTCTTGGAGTTTCTTGTAAGAATCTGAAAAAAGAAAAACGCGATGGCGCGGTCA
>Ga0105047_10018508_pt1 | contig 10791 bp, 12 predicted proteins | sample MAT04_FD_78384 | JGI IMG/M metagenome (GOLD analysis project Ga0105047, IMG submission 78384) | Freshwater microbial communities from Lake Fryxell liftoff mats and glacier meltwater in Antarctica - MAT-04 (megahit assembly) | ecosystem: Environmental > Aquatic > Freshwater > Ice > Liftoff...
AGGCACTATCGTCCCTCAGCGTTGCATGTCCCACCTTGCGGCCGCTGCGCGGCGACTTGCCGTAGTCATGCCAATGTCCGCCTGACACCCTCAGCACGGGATCGGTCGCCGGCATTTCGCCTGCCCAGTTGAGCATGCAAGCGTGGCCCAGCATCCGGGTATCGCCCAATGGCATTCCCAGCACCGCACGCAGGTGGTTCTCGAACTGCGAGGTCTCGGCCCCTTCGATGGTCCAGTGGCCGGAGTTGTGTACACGCGGGGCAATTTCATTGGCCAGCAGCTGCTTTTGATGGCAGAACAGCTCCAACGCGAATACACCCACATAGTCGAGACGTTCGGCCAGTGCGCGTGCATGGGCAAACGCAGTCGCCGCGAGCGCGGCGTCGACCCATGCTGGCGCGAGGCTTGCGGACAGCACACCATCGACATGCCAGTTTTCAGTCAGCGGCCACGTGCGGAACTCCCCATCGCGGCCGCGTACCGCCACCACCGAGAGTTCGCGCTCGAATGCGACGAACGCTTCGACGATCAGGCCGACCGTGCCGGCCTGCATACCAAGCGCAGCCCACGCGGCATCGGCGTCGGCACGCGTCTTGATCCTGAATTGCCCCTTGCCGTCGTAGCCCAGCCTGCGGGTCTTGAGGATGCACGGCGTACCGATGGATCTCAGCGCGTGCTCGAGATCATCGCGCGTGGCCACTGCGGCGAATTCGGGAACCGGAATGCCCAACTCGCGGAACAGGGGTTTTTCCACCAAGCGGTCCTGGGCAATCGCCAGCGCGCGTGGATTGGGAAACACCGGCACCTGGGTCGCCAGCCATTCGGCGCTTTCGGCTGGAACGTTTTCGAAATCGAAGGTCGCCACATCGATCTTCGATGCGAATTCAGACAGTGCGACGCGGTCACGATAGTCACCCACCAGCAACGGCGCGAACTGCCCTGCGCAGGCGTCGGATTCGGTATCCATAACCAGGAAACGCAATCCCAGCGGCGCGCCCGCGAGCGCCAACATCCGGGCAAGTTGCCCGCCGCCGAGGATTCCTACCGTGGTCATCGCGCCCCAGGTCCCTGGTTCGGGGCAGGGGCAGGCTCTGCACCAGATGCGGGCTGCCGCGGATCGTCATTGGCTGTCACGTCAGCGGTCTGCCGGGCGCGGAAGGCCTCAAGCGCAGCCGAAATTTCCGCATCACCGGGTGCCAGCAGAGCAGCGGCGAACAATGCTGCATTGCATGCGCCTGCAATGCCAATCGCAAAGGTCGCCACCGGGATGCCTGCAGGCATCTGCACGATGGACAACAGCGAATCCATGCCGTTCAAGGCCTTCGACTGCACCGGAACGCCGAGTACCGGCACCACGGTTTTGGATGCAAGCATGCCCGGAAGGTGTGCGGCGCCGCCGGCACCCGCGATGATCGCACGCAGGCCGCGTGGTCCGGCGGATTGCGCGTAGGCAAACAGTACGTCCGGCGTGCGATGCGCGGACACCACTTTCACTTCGTACGACACGCCCAGCGCGTCTAGTTTCTGCGCCGCATGCTGCATCGTTTCCCAGTCGGATCGCGACCCCATCACGATGCCGACGAGCGGGCTGGACTGGTTGGCGGTCATGGCCGTCCCCTGTCTTAAAGACGTATTCTAGCCATCTTGAAGGCGCGACGAGGGACCCATGGACCGAAAACTGCTCGACATCCTGTGCTGCCCCGCCACTCGGCAACCGCTTGCACTTCTCGAGTCGCGCGGGCTTGACGCGTTGAACACCGCGATCGCTTCGGGCAGGATCACGCGGGCCGATGACAGCGTGCAGACCGAAGCCTTGCGCGAGGCGCTGATCACGCGTGATCGCAAGACGGTGTACCGCGTCGACGACGGCATACCGGTGCTGCTGGCCGAAGAAGCCATTGCCACCGCACAGATCGCTGATTTCCCAGGCAAATGAAGCGCGAGCTCGCACCGCCGCCAGTCGAAGTGATCGCTGCCGACGTGGCTGGCGCGCTGGCCGAAGACCTCGGCACTGGCGACGTCACGGCCGCGTTGCTGCCGGACTTGCCCGACGTTGCGTACTTGCTTTGCAAGCAGGATGCGGTGATCGCGGGGCGGCCCTGGTTCGATGCCTGCCACCTGGCACTGGACCCCGATGCGGTCATCGAATGGCGCGTAGGCGAAGGCGACCATGTGGCTGCAGGGACGGTACTGGCAACACTGTCGGGCAGCGCGCGCGCCCTGGTGAGCGCCGAGCGCGCCAGCCTCAATTTCCTGCAGACGCTTTCGGGTACTGCCACCACTACGGCCGCGTATGTCGCCGCCGTGAAGGGCACCGGAGCCATCATCCTAGATACCCGCAAGACATTGCCCGGCCTGCGCATGGCGCAGAAATATGCGGTGCGATGTGGTGGCGGAAGCAACCACCGCATCGGCTTGTTCGATACGGTGATGCTGAAGGAGAACCACATCCGCGCTGCGGGCTCGTTGACCGCTGCAGTGGGGGCGGCAAAGCTCGCCCAGCCCTTGCTGCCTCTGGTAGTGGAAGTGGAAAACCTGGCGCAGCTGGAGGAGGCGCTGGCGGCCGGTTGTGATCGCATCCTTATCGATGATTTCCCGGCTGAGCTTCGTCGCCAAGCGGTGCGTCGCGCAGCGGGCAAGATCCCACTTGAAGTTTCAGGTGGCGTGGACCTGGACAGCGTCCGCGGCATCGCCGAGGACGGCGCGGATTACATTTCCATCGGTGGCCTGACCAAGCATCTCCGCGCGATCGATTTGTCGATGAAACTCGGACCCGTGCTGCATTAGTCCCTGATGCCTTCTCTCATCCTCCTGATGATCGCTGGTGCGGGTCTGTTCGCGTACTGGAACGCTGCGCGCGCCGCCGCCGAACATGCAGAGCAGCTGGGACGCAACGCCTGCCTCAAGGCGGAGGTGATCTGGCTGGACCAGAGCGTGCACGCCGCGGGAATCCGCGTGCGCCGTAACGAAGACGGCCGGCTCGGTTTCGAACGCAGCTTCCGCTTCTACTATTCGTACGATGGGTTTGACCGTCACACCGGGCGCATGGTCCTGCGCGGTGACCAACTGGTGTCTTTCATCGGGCCGGTCAAGGCCCCGGTGGCGCCGCTCGATCTGCATTGAATCTGCGTCGGTGAACTCGCCTCGGGCAAGCCCCGTGTGGGCCCATGCGGGTCGCCGAACTTTCCACCCTCAGGCTGCGCCACGACTTGCGTCGCTGTGCAGCAGTTCAACGGTCACTGATCCAATTACTTGACCACCCTCAGGTGCGGGCGCTTGCCCGAAGGCGGGGCGTCGTCGGGTGCAGGCGTGTCGGGTGCAGGTGGCTCGTCGTCGCCATCACCATTGCCGCCGGTGACATTGCCGTGATTGGCGCCGATATCATCCGGCAGCGCCATGCCCTGCCCGGTCTCGCGCGCATAGATGGCCAGTACCGCCGCAATCGGGACCATCACCGGATAGGTGACGCCGCCGAAACGCGCGCTGAAACTCACCGAGTCGTTGTCGATCTGCAGGCGTACCACCGCACGCTCGGCGATGTTCAGCACTACCTTGCCTTCCTTGACCGCACTGGGTGGCACCTGCACGCCGGCCAGCGTTGCATCAACCAGAAGGTGTGGAGTCATGCCGTTGTCGGCGATCCACTCCGAAAGCGCCCGCAACAGATACGGACGATGGCTGGTCATGCGGGTCGGGATATCGCTCATGCCAGCCGTCCATAGGTGAAGCCATTCGCCGAGCGAACTGCAAAGTCGGCCGCGTGTGCCGCTTGGGAATGGCGAAGCGGCAATTTACCTTCTTCGTCATTCGCAGGGCCCAAGGCGCGACCTCGCGCGTGACCCTTCACCGCTACGCCGGAATCTCGCGCAGCCTTTTTTCCTGGTCGGTGAGGCTGCGCAGGAAACCCGGATTGCGGAAGATCCGGTTGCCGTAGTCCTCGATCGACTTGCCATCCTTGGGCAGCGGGATGTCCAGCGCCGGCAGGCGCCAGATGATCGGCGCCATCGCGCAATCGGCCAGGCTCATTTCCGGATTCAGGAAGAACTTGCTGGCCTTGAACAGCGGCACCGCTGCGGTCAGCAGTTCCTTGAGGCGCTTGCGACCCGCTTCGACCTGCTGCTTGTTGCCCATCTGGATGGCCTGCACCTGCGGCACCCAGTCGTGTTCGATGCGCAGCATGGCCAGGCGCAGGCGCGCGCGCGAAAGCGGATCGACCGGCATCAGCGGTGGGTGCGGATAACGCTCATCCAGGTATTCGCTTACTACCGACGCCGCGTACAGGACGAGGTCGCGTTCGACCAGGGTCGGCACCGAGTGATAGGGATTGAGGTCGATCAGATCTTCAGGCGGATTCTGCGCATCCACCGGGACCAGGTCATAGGTCACGCCCTTGGCCGCCAGCACCAGCCGCACGCGGTGGCAAAGAACGTCATCGGTGGAAGAGAACAGTGTCAGGGTATTGCGCATACGCGGACTCGCAGCCATCAGGCCCTCCGACGACCGGTACCGCCGGTCGCATCGACGCCGCCAGCGCGCTGCTGCCGGTCGCCACGGTTCCTCCAGGACACCTCGAAAAGGCGGAGAAGCGGAGGCCTTGCACCGCCGGAACCCGCGTCACATTGGCACGGGTCCAGGGAAAACCAACACACGCTGCTAGTGAACGTCCTTCCAGTAATCCTGCTTCAACAGGTAGGCCAGGAAGGTCAGCAGCACCAGGAACAGGATCACCCACACGCCCATGCTCTGGCGCTTGAGTGCCGCCGGCTCGCCGACGTACTCGAGGAAGTTGGTGATGTCGCGCACGGTCTGGTTGAACTCTTCGGTGGTCTGGCGGCCCGGCAGGACCACCTTAAGCGCTTCCACATGGCGCTCGCCGATCTCGTCGGGCTCGCCGAGTTCGGCATGCTGCTGGCCCTGAAGCTCCCAGAGCGGGTTCGGCATCGAGGCGTTCGGAAACAGCGTGTTGTTCCAGCCGACGGGTCGGCTCTCATCCAGGTAGAACGACTTCAGGTAGGTATAGATCCAGTTGCTGCCGCGGACGCGTGAGACCAGGCTCAGGTCGGGCGGCGCCTGACCAAACCATTTCGCCGCTGAATCATGCGGCATCGCCACCTGGATCTGCTCGCCGAACTTGGCGCCGGTGAAGTTGAGGTTGTCCATGACCTCTTCTTCGGTCAGCCCCAGGTCGGTGGCCATCCGCGAATAGCGCATGTACTTGAGCGAGTGGCAGCCCGAGCAGTAGTTCATGTACAACTGCGCGCCGCGTTGCAGCGAAGCACGGTCGCTGAGGTCGTTGCCCGCCTGCAAGGTGGACCCGCCTTCAGCAGCGAACAACGACAGGGGCAACAACAGGTTTGCGACCAGGACCAGCCTGACAAACAAGGTCTTAGTCATGGGTGGTCACCCGTTCCGGCACTGGCTTGGTCTTGTCTAGCTTGGTCCATATCGGCATGGTGATGAAGAAGGCGAAATACAGGAAAGTCAGCACGCGACCAATGATGGTTTCGACCGGATCGGTACCGGTGCCGGCGCCGATCTTGCCAAGCCACACGAAGCAGATGGCCAGCATGCCCAGCATCACCTTCGACAGCAGTCCGCGATAGCGATACGAGCGCACCTTGGCGCGATCCAGCCACGGCACGAAGAACAGCACCGCGATCGCCGCGAACATCACGATCACACCGAACAGCTTGTCGGGAATGACCCGCAACATGGCGTAGTACGGCGTGTAGTACCAGACCGGCTTGATGTGCGCGGGCGTCACCAGGCGGTTGGCCTCGGTGAAGTTGTCGTGCTCCAGGAACCAGCCGCCCACCGCAGGGGTGAAGAAGATGATGAACGAGGCGATGATCAGCAGGAATCCCACGCCGACCAGGTCCTTGACCGTGTAGTAGGGATGGAAGGGAATCGCGTCGGCGGGCTTGTTGGCATCCCAGCGATTGCCCTTGGGGCCTTTCTTGATATCGACGCCATCGGGGTTGTTGGATCCCACTTCATGCAATGCGCCCAGGTGCAACACCACCAGCAACAGCAGCACCAGCGGCAATGCGATCACATGCAGGGCGAAGAAGCGGTTGAGGGTGGCGTCGCCGGGCAGGTAGTCGCCCATGATCCACTCGGTCAAACCGTTGCCGATCACCGGGATGGCGCCGAACAGCGAGATGATCACCTTGGCGCCCCAGAACGACATCTGGCCCCACGGCAGCACGTAGCCCATGAAGGCTTCGGCCATCAGCACCAGGTAGATCAGCATGCCCAGGATCCACACCAGCTCGCGCGGCTTTTGGTACGAGCCGTAGATCAGGCCGCGGAACATGTGCAGGTACACCACGATGAAGAACAGCGAGGCGCCGGTGCTGTGCATGTAGCGGATCAGCCAACCCCACTCCACGTCGCGCATGATGTATTCGACCGACGAAAACGCATCGGCCGCGCTCGGCTTGAAGTGCATCGTCAGGAAGATGCCGGTGAAGATCTGATTGACCAGAACCAGCAGCGCCAGCGAACCCATGTAGTAGAAGAAGTTGAAGTTCTTCGGGGCGTAGTACTCGGTCATGTGCTTGCGGTAGGCAGGCATCAAGCCGGGAGTGCGATCGTTGAACCAGTTGAGCGCGCCAACAAACAACCCGGTGACGGGATCGTTGGGCGCGCTGGTCTTGTCTTTGCTGGCCATGCTTATGCGGCTCCCGGGGGGTCGAGCCCGATGACGATGGAGGTTTCGCTTTCGTAATAGTGCGGCGGCACCACCAGGTTGGTTGGCGCCGGCACTCCTTCGAAGACGCGGCCGGCCATGTCGAAGCGCGACTTGTGGCAGGGACAGAAATACCCGCCCTTCCAGTCCGCGTCGTAGGGCTCGGGACGAATCTCGGCCACCATCTCAGGCGCGCAGCCGAGATGGGTGCACAGCCCGACCAGAACCGAGATATCGGGTTTGATCGAACGCAACTCAGGATTGGATTCCAGTACGTAGGCCGGCTGCTGGTCCACGTTTTCGGAATTGGGGTCTGCCAGGCGGGCGTCCAGTGTCGGCAACGCATCGAGGATGGCCTTGGAACGCTTGACGATCCAGATCGGCTGCCCTCGCCACTCCAGCATCAGGCGCTGGCCTTCCTGCAGACCAGTCAGGTCCGCAGTCACCGGCGCGCCGGCCAGCTGGGCCTGCGCACTGGGTTTCCAGGACTTGATGAACGGTACTGCTGCAAAACCGGCCCCGACTGCGCCGACCACAGCCGTGGTCACAGTCAGGAACCGGCGTCGGCCCGTGTTTACAGGCTCGTTGACCCCATCGTTTGCCATCCGGCACTCCGCAAGACTTTCAAATAGCTAAGGCTGCCAAGCCGGCACCTAAACCCGGGTGCGGGCCGCATAAAGACGGCAAAGTGTAACGGAAGCGCTAATCCGACGACAACGTTTGTACGCAAATCAATGGTTTGCGCGGGCGCTGCGAGTGCAGCCGCGCAACGTTGCGATCAGCGTGCGCCAACCGCGCCCCGATAACGGTCTGCCAGCACGGCCACGCGTTCGACATAGCGCTGGGTTTCCTTGTAGGGCGGCACGCCGCCGTGGCGGTCGACAGCGCCTTCCCCGGCGTTGTAACCGGCTGCCGCCAGGGTCAGGTTGCCGTTGAATCGCTTCAACAGCCAACCCAGGTACTGCACGCCGCCGCGGATGTTCTGGCCTGCATCGTAGGAATTGGTGACACCGAAACGGCGCGCGGTCGGCGGCATCAGCTGCATCAGGCCCTGTGCACCGGCATGCGAAAGCGCCATCGGGTTGAACGAGGATTCGGCGTGGATGATGGCGCGCACGATGGCTTCGTCGACGCCGAACTCACGCGCCGCCGCGGCGATCTCGGACTGATAGGAAGCCGTGTTCAGGCGCAGGGTGCCGAAGTTGACCCCCGGCCTGGCACCGCAGGCAAAGCAGGTTTCGATGAAGCTGTACTTGATGGTGCGAACGCTGGCCACGTCCCCGGCAGCTCGCGGCTTGGCGCTGGTGTAGTGGCGCACGCCGTCCTTGATGTAGGAGTAGACCTGTCCGCTGACGACGCGGCGGGTACTGGTATCGCTGCCGGAACTGGAGGTACCCAACAGGCTGCTGGCAGGCGCCGCGGAGGCCACTGTTGGGCCGGGTGTGTTGATCGTATCGGCGACGGGCATGGTGATCGCCGCGCCCGAGGCCGCAGCACCGAGGGTGGTGGCAGGCTTGGCCGGCGTAGAGATGCCGCTGGCCGGACGCGACATGGCCGAGCTGGAACGATAATCGGGGCTGTAGCGGCTGACGATCTCGCAGCTGGCACCGCCGACGCGCTTGCTCACATAGTTGGGCACGCCGTCGGCGCCGGTGCACTTGTACAGCGTGCCCGCGCTGGCCGGCATAACCGCTGACGCGGCCAGGACCGCCAGCAGCGGCATGCCAAGATTCTTGATGAGCCCCCTCATGGCGCGGAGTGTCCCAACTTCATGGGCGATTGCCAAGCACTTGTTGCATAAATGGATTCCGATGGGGGCCGTTAGTGACCTGCTTCTCAGTCGGCGGGCGCCGCGTCTTTGCCGCTGACATGACCAACGCTGACCGGCAGTGCTTCCGGCCGCTAGACTGGGCGCCCTTCCAATCGACCCGCCTGGATTAACCGCCATGCCCGGGATGCCTTCCCTGTTGGACCCTGCTTCGGCAACGCCTGTCGCGCCCGCCACCCCTGCCATCGCTGCGCCGGCCCGGGGAAAGCTTTTCATCAAGACCCACGGCTGCCAGATGAACGAGTACGACTCGGCCAAGATGGCCGACGTGCTTGCCGCTGCCGAACACCTCGACCTCACCGATGACCCCGAAGAGGCCGACGTGGTGCTGGTCAATACCTGTTCCATCCGCGAACGGGCGCAGGAGAAAGTCTTCAGCCAGCTCGGCCGCTGGAAGGCGCTGAAGAAGGACGGGCGGCCCGTGCTGATCGGGGTTGGCGGCTGCGTCGCCTCGCAGGAAGGCGCGGCGATCGTCAAGCGCGCACCGTACGTTGACCTGGTATTCGGTCCGCAGACCTTGCATCGCCTGCCGGAACTGATCCGCGCGCGACGCGAAACCGGACAGCCCCAGGTCGACATCAGTTTTCCGGAGATCGAGAAATTCGACCGTCTTCCCGAACCGCGCGCCGATGGTCCCAGCGCATTCGTGTCGATCATGGAAGGCTGCAGCAAGTACTGCAGCTTCTGCGTGGTGCCCTATACGCGCGGCGAGGAGGTCAGCCGTCCGTTCGAGGACGTGCTGGTGGAAGTCGCCCAGCTTGCAGCGCAGGGCGTGCGCGAAGTCAACCTGCTGGGCCAGAACGTCAACGCCTATCGCGGTCCATTCAGCGAATCGGCACACTCGGGCCCTGGCCCGGATGCAGAGGTGCAGTTCGCAGACCTCGGCCTGCTGATCCGCGCCACCGCCGAGATCGACGGCATCGGCCGCATCCGCTTCACCACCTCGCACCCGCTGGAATTCTCAGATTCGCTGATCGAGGCCTACCGCGACGTGCCGCAGCTGGCCAACTACCTGCATCTGCCGGTGCAGGCCGGCAGCGATCGCATCCTTGCGGCAATGAAACGCGGCTACACCACACTGGAGTTCAAGCAGAAAATCCGCAAGCTGCGCGCGGTGCGCCCGGACATATCGGTGTCTTCCGATTTCATCGTCGGGTTCCCGGGTGAAACCGACGCCGACTTCGACAAGACCATGAAGCTGATCGAGGACGTGGGTTTCGACCAGTCGTTCTCCTTCGTCTATTCGCGCCGTCCGGGCACACCTGCCGCAGATCTTGAAGACGACACGACCCCTGCGGTTAAACATGCGCGCCTGGAACGCCTGCAGGCCCACATCAATGCGCATTCGGCTGCAATTTCCCAGCAGATGCTGGGCAGCGTGCAGTCGGTCCTGGTGGAAGGTCCCTCACGCAAGGACGCCAACGAGCTGACCGGCAAGACCGAGAACATGCGCTCGGTGAATTTCGCCGGCGACCTGCGCATGGTCGGGCAGTTCGTCGATGTGCTGATCACCGAGGCACGCACCAATTCGCTGCGCGGGCGCATTGCAGGCTGAGCGGTGAGGGACTGACAAGCTTGCGACGACGCTGCTGCGGCTTGACTGGCCGTGCACAGGCCTGCGCGCTACCCTGCACGACCCGACCCCCGCCGCCTTGCGCCATTCCGCCATTCCCCAGAACACACCCAAGCTTTGGGTTTTCGTGCTCGAAACCCAGCCGCTGCCGGAAGCGCCCGAGTTCCAGGAATTCGGCGGTGCTTTTGTGCTGTGTTACCAGATGCCGGGTCTTGCCGAAGATCCGGTGCGCCACGCCAGCGATTTCCTGCGCGGCGCCGGCTGGCTGGTGACGGGTGTGCAGGAGGAACCGGAGCAACGAGATCGTGACGATGCGCCCGAAGCCGAGCACTTCGACCAGGCCTTGATCGACGACGAGGCCTATGTATTCCACCAATGGCGCGTCGACGACGCCGACGACCAGACCCGACACTGAGCCAATGACCCAGACCCACACCCGCGAATTCTTGCTTGAACCCGTCGATGCGGAACAGCTGGCCAATCTTTGCGGCCCGTTCGACGCCCATCTGCGCCAGATCGAACTGCGCCTGGGCGTGGAGATCGCCAACCGCGGCAATATCTTCAAGATCACCGGCCCCGCCGCAGGGGCTGCGGAAAAACTGCTGCGAGCGCTGTATGCCGAAGCCGGCGAGGAAACCTTCGACAGCGAAGCGATCCACCTGCGTCTGAACGCCTCCAACGTGGATCAGATCGCCGCCG
>Ga0105047_10018517_pt1 | contig 10789 bp, 9 predicted proteins | sample MAT04_FD_78384 | JGI IMG/M metagenome (GOLD analysis project Ga0105047, IMG submission 78384) | Freshwater microbial communities from Lake Fryxell liftoff mats and glacier meltwater in Antarctica - MAT-04 (megahit assembly) | ecosystem: Environmental > Aquatic > Freshwater > Ice > Liftoff...
ATGAAGGCGAAGATTCTCGTGCCGATCCCCGGAACTGACAAGTGCATCCTGATCGCCGACCTGAACAACCCCAGCGACCAGAAGACGGTCGATCCGGCTCAGTTCAGCGATCTGTTGAAGTTTGTCGATTCGCGGGCGGAGGCGGTGAACGGCGTCGTTGGGTCGCTCGGGTTGACGATTCAACCGCGTTCGTTCTGTGCGGTGTTCACGAAGGAGGAGGAGGCACGGCTCGCGAAGATGGAGACGAGTTACCGCAACCGCCGGGCTGAGGACATTGAGGAAACGATCTTCAAGGTGACGGTGAGCGGTGGCGAACCCATCGTGATCGTCGATGAGCAGAAGGTGAAGCGCTGATTGTGTTGCCGCTTGCGGCGTAGCGCTCTCCAGAGCGCTACGCCGCAAGCGGCAGAACTACTTCCGTCGGTTCTTGATGATGTTGTGGACGCCGTTGCCCTTGGCGGCGTCGAGGATCGCGGTCACAACGCCCCACGGCACGTCCTTGTCCACATCCAGAACCATTTCCTTCCGACCCGTCGCGTTGATGACGGACTTCATCTCGTTCAAGATCTGATCCTGCGGCACTTCCTTCTTCTCAATCTTGACCACGACCTTCTCGCCGTCCATGTTCGCGGTCACCACGAACACCCGATCGCGAATATCCTTCAGTTGCACCTTCTGTGACGGCCCCTTGTCGTCCGGGGTCACGGGCGGCACGTCAATGGCGCGTTCGAGCGAGGCGTAGGTGATTGTGAGGATGAAGAAGATCAGAAGCACGAGGCAGACGTCGATCAGCGGGTTCATGTCGAGGTGGTCGTCGCTCGCCGCAGGCGGGCGCTGCGGCTCAACCTCCTCGGCGATTTCCGCGAATACCGGATGGCTTTCGATCGACAGCCACTTCGTGTCGGTCGGGCCGCGTACCTCGTCGGTCGGGAGCCAGTTCCCGTCGCGCAGTCCTTCCGCGACCGAGCCAGCCGTTGGGACGCTCACGGCGGCCGGGGAGCCTTGCTGGCGGATGAGCCATGCACTCATTTCTTGGGTGCCTCGACCACGGTGGCGACGTAGGAGTTGATTCGCTTCTTCTTGAACATCGGCTCGAGTTCGAGTTGCAACTCCGCGACGCGGTCGTTCGGCAAATCCTTGCGGCACGCGATCCGCACCTCCGGCGGCTCCTCCGTTTCCAGCAGGAGTTTGTCGAGCGCACCAAGTGCTGCTTCCGGCGTCGGCAGCTTGTCGTGATCGGGACGCGCCGGCGACTGGCCCTTGCGGACCGAGTAGATGACGGTGAACTCGTCGGCCTTGTCGATGTTGATCGTGATCGCCTGGGGGTCGTTGGAGAGTTCGCCCGCGTACTTCATCTCCGGCACGTCCACGGGAGCGAGGGCACCCGCCGCCCGGATGATGATGAAGAAGACCAGCAACACCATGCTGATGTCGATGAGCGGAATCATGTCCACTTCGTCGTCTTCTTCGATGCGTGGTTTGCTCGGCGGCGGCTCGGGTTCGGGCAACTCCACAGGCTCGCCGTCAGCTTCCGTTACGACCTCGCCGATGTGAACCGTTTCGAGGCCCGCGGCAGTCACACGAGCGGGAACAGACCTCGCCACGCTCGGTTGTGGGAGGTAGTCGGTCAGCCCTTCTTGCTCTTCGACCTTTCCCCAGGCAACGCTTGTTCCTGCGGGTCGGACCATGTCGCTCGGCCCGAGTCGCCCTTGCTGAGTCCAGTCCGCGACGACGTGATACGGCACACCCTTGTAGACCGTGTTCGCGGTGACGAACCACACGTCGAACGCCTTCGGGGGCTTAGCCATGTGAAGACCCCGCGAGGGCACGTTGTGAGGGCTTTAATCTCTTGGCCTCCCCCCTTGTGGGGGAGGGTGGCGAGGCTTTGCGAGCCGGGTGGGGGGAATTGCCTTTGGAACAGTTGAAGCTTTCCCCCCCACCCACTCCTCGAAGACTCGGAGCGACCTCCCCCACAAGGGGGGAGGTCAAAGCCAAAGCAGTTGGAGGCTTAGCCACGACGTGCCCCCCGCGTTGGCTTCTTGCGGTCGTCGCGTTCTTCGTCTTCCTCGGGGTCCAGCTGGTCGAGCAACTTCGGGTCTTTCTTGTAGTTGGTCACCAGCGTGATGAGCTTGTGCGACGACGACTTGATGCGAATCTCGAAGTTGGCGATCCAGTCCTTGAAGAGAACGTGACCGAACACCAGCGGAATTGCCGTGAAGAGTCCGAGCGCCGTCGCGAACAACGCCAACCCGATCTTGTCGGCGCCGCCCGCCACGCCCTTCACGTTCCCCGATTTCGTTTGCTGACCGATGGCGTCGAACGTCTGGATCATCGAGATGACGGTGAACAACAACCCCACCATCGTGGCGATCTTGGCGATCCCGAGAATCCACGCGAGCAGGAAGTGCAGCCGCGGCATGATCTCCAGTTCCGTCTCGTTCGCCATGCTGCGACGCATCGCGGCGGCCCCCTGGTCGGCCGCCTCCAACCCCGCGATGTACAGGCGACTCGGGATCAGCCCCTTTTCTTCCTTGCAGAGTCCGACGGCACCCTTGATGCCGTGCTTGCGGAGCGTCTGCTGGAACACCGGCAGGAAATCGTCCATGTCGGTGTTCGCGGCCTTGTTCAGCAGGATTCGCCAGATCGTGAGGGAGGCCGCGATGAGCGACATGACGACGAGCGGCAACGCGAAGTACCACTCATCGAGAAAGAACCCTTTGACCGCGTTCATGCGGGCGTCCGTATCGTGAGGGGGATGGAGGCGACAGTGATAGGATTACCGCAAAGCCCACCCGTTGCAACGGGTGGGCTTTGCGGTGGACTTGGAATTTGGCGAACCCCGAGTGCCGGCGAGGGGGTGGCGATAACACAAGGTGTCGTAACGGAGTTCATGAGTCGCGTTTCCGATCCCGGGCGCCACCCCCTCGCTGGCACTCGGGGTTCGCCCGGGATCAGGAAGGCGGCGGCGTTGGGAGGAATGCTCCGTCCCAATCCTGTGGCGGCTTCCCACGGCTCTTGTCCATGTGCCGGATGAGGCACTGTGCAACGGGATCGCTATCAAACTGGTCGTTGAGTTTGTCGCGGGCCGCCGCCCACTCACCAGCGATGAATAGCTCCACGGCCCTGTTCCACTCTTCGGTCATCACGTGGTACCACTCGCCGGTGATCCAGGTGTTTCCTCCCGTGGCGGGTGAAAGCTCGTAAGCCCGCAACGGAACCTTCATACCACGCGGACGAACCAAGCCAAGCAAGCGAATTCGGTACGTTCCCCCGGTGGGGTCTTTCTTGATCACCTCGTTGGCGATCGTGTCGTTCAACACGATGCCGACGCCAAACGCCTTCGTCATCTCTTCCAGACGAAAGGCGAGATTCACCACGGGTCCGTACAAATCGACAACACCGAGGTCGTGAGCCCCGAGCCGGCCCGCAATCGCCCGCCCGTGCGTCACGCCAAGACCGCATTTCTTTTGGAACATCGTTCCAGTGAGTCGCTCCCGGATGAGCAGCGCTGCCGACATCGCGGCTTCAACCTGACCGTCGGCTCCGTCCGGCCAACCCCAGAAACCGAGAACCGCGTCGCCACGGAATCCCGCGACAATGCCGCCCTTTTGCGTCACGCCGCCGCTCATCGTGTCGAGCGCGAACTGAATGTCGCGCTGGGCCGCCATCAGGTCGGACCCGTGTTCCTCGGCGTACCCCGAGTAGTTCCGCAGGTCGCAGAACAGCACCGTGACGTTCGTTTCCTTCGGGCGGAGCATGACCTCCATCTTGTCCGGGTCTTCGAGATACTTCCGCAGCGAGGTCGGCCACGCGCCCTGCAAGAGCTGGTTCTGGCGAACGACTTTGAGCGTCCGGCGGGTGGTTTCCACCAACCCGACGAGTATCTCGCCGAACTTCTGGTAGTCGGTCAGCGACTTCGATTCGACCTTGGCGCTCGCTCCCGCGTCGGGTCGTGCCCGCCCGCTGATGTACAGGGCGAACGGCGAACCATCCTGAAATGGCGTGCAGACGGCCCACGGGGTCGCCCCGCTCTGGAACATGGCGCCGAGAGTGAGTGTGTGGTCGGTTCCGGCGGTCGGGTCGATGTCCTCGGGGTTGGTCGACCAGATGTGCAGGCAACTCTTTCGCTCGCGGAATGCTTGCCGAACCAGTTTGCGGGAGGGCACGAATTCGCCGGCCATCGAGGCTTGCGAACCCCGCACGTTCTGCTCGACCACGGCGATGCGCAAGTCGTTCGGGCCGCTGTCCGGGGGGATGCGGACGACCGCCGCGGCGTCGGCCTTGGGCAACCCCGAGAGCGCGACGCGGAGCACCTGCCGGAACAGACCGGCCTCGTTCGCGACCATCTTGAGGACGTTCGGAATCTGCTCCATCGCCTTCAGGATGGTAGCCGGGTCAGCGAAGTTAAGCCCTTCGAGTTCGGCCCGGGTGTACTCAACCTTCTGCTGAACCATCGTGGCGTCGACGGGGCTCGGCGGTGCCGCGTCGAGTTCGCCGCGCAGGGCGAATCGGGTTTGCCCGATGACGAACCACTCCCCGGGGCGAACGTCGCACTTCTCGACCGCGTTGTTCCTGAACCAGATGTGGTTTTGTGGCGGCCGTGGAAAGTCGGGCGTGATCGGTCGCCGCATGACCGTGAGCGTCGTCCCGTTCCACTCGATTGTCGCGTGGAATCGGGAGATCATCTTGTCTTCGGGAACCACCCAATCGCACTTGGCGGCATCGCTCCCGATGCGCAGCAGCTTGTTTTCGGGGAGCGGGTAACGCCAGGTGTATTGGCCGGGGGCAACGGTGTTGCCTCCAGTCGCGGCCTTGATTTCGGCCAGTGCTTCCAACTCAGCCATGAGGCACGGGCTCCACTACGGCACCGACCCGGCGCTACTCACACGGTTCGGTTGCCGATTTCTTTCTGGGTGACTCAGCAATTGTAGCCGGAATTGAGCGGATGTGGGAGGCACGAACCTCATGCATTTGGCGAGACGGAGTTTCTTGTTGCTGCCAAATGGAAACACCGGCAGAAAAGCCGGTGTCGCCGCAGCCGTGTGGCAATGGATCTGGCGTCGTAGTCGGTTACCCGGCCTGCTGACGCAGGCGGTTCGACCAAACACCCGGCGAACCGCCTGCGTCAGCAGGCCGGGTTGCTTGTGTCCGGACTCAGAACGCGAGCCCGAACTGAATGAAGAACCCTTCGAGAGACAGGTTCGACGGTCGGGTGCTGAGCTTGCCCTGTCCGACATCGTCCACGAATCGCGCCGGTTCCGAGAGGCCGAACCACTGCGTGATCTCGTAACCGGCGCGAATCGAGACCGTGCGATACTGCCAGCCGCCGCCGATCGCGATGCTCGAAACCGGGACGATTTTCCGGATGTTGTTCTGCGTGTTCACGTACACCGTGGCACCGCCGTCGTTCGTTTCCAGTTGCGGGTTGTCCGACGTCCCGGTGAGGAGTCCACCGGACGCACGGGCGTAACCGTGGAACCCGTGCCACACGCTGAGAATCGCCTCGCCACCGATCATCGGGCCGAACCCGTTGAACCGTGAGGCCGTGTTCACCGCGGCCAGATTCGCATCCAGCCCGTTGTAAACCGTGTCGAACCGCTGGTTGATCTGGGCGAAGCGGAAGCCTGCGAAGCCCCGAATCGCGAAGTGGTCGTCAATCGCAAACCGCTTGCCCACGAACATGTCGTAGAGGTTGTAGTTGAGGCTCGCGAAGGCGGTGGCCGACGTGGCGTTGTCGGTCAAACCGGGGCGGGTGAGCGTTGGCAGCAACACCTGACCCGGGCCCGCGACGATGAGGTCTCGGCCGTCCGTCTGGAAATAGGTGTAGGCGAACGAGGCGTCCCAGCCCGCTTTGAACCGGTAACCACCCTCGGCACGCACGCCGCTGCCGAGATCGTAGTTCAAGGTTTGAATGGGGCCGGCGGTCGCGAGTCCACCGGTCGCGTTCACCAGGGCGTAATCGAACGAGCCGGAGCGAGCCTTGAACAGCAGGTACTCGGCAGTGCCGAAGAAGCCCGCGTGCGGAGGAACGGTCGGCGTGAGACAGCCGGGCGTTCCGCCGTGCGATGCGTGCGGATCAGGCGGCGGAATCAAATCGCCGAAGTCGGGCGATGGAAGCTCCCTCAACGGCGCTTCAGCCGATGGAGCGGCGCCTGCCGCTGGAGGCGGCGAAGGCGGAACCACTGGCAACGTGCGCGGTGGAGTTTTCCCCGTCGCCGGTGTCACAATCGCCAGACAAAGCGCGAACCCGAGCCAGCTCCCCCGCGGCATGGGTATCCCCCCTAAGTGACTCTGACCCTTGGTTGGGGAGCCCATTACCAAAGTCGCGAGATGCGAACAAGCCCGCTTTTTCAATTCATGGCACCAGAAAATGAGGCTCCATTTGTGGAAATAGCTGAAAACTCGACCGCTGCCTTCGCCATCTTACTTTTGAGGCAATCGGAACGGTTGCAGATTGTGATTTGCGGTGCCAAGATACCAGCATCACGTCAGTGAAGGACTCCCGAATGTCGGTACCGAATTCTCCCGGTTCACCCCCGGAGCCCGAGTTTCCATTCACGATTCCAGAGCCGCCGCGTTCTGTCGATCCGATGGAGACGCCGGCGCCGGGCGAACTCACAACCCCGCAGTTGCCGGGATTGGAGACGCAAGGGCCTCCCGGGAGGCGTTCCAGGCGTGCCCCTACGCGAATTACTGGGTTCCCCGAGATCCCGGGCTACGAGCTTACCGAGGAGATCGCACGCGGGGGAATGGGTGTCATCTATGCGGGAGTTGAAGTCACACTCGGTCGGGGGGTGGCGATTAAGACGTTGCTCCCGACGCTGGTGGGTAACCGCCAGATGACGGATCAGTTCGACCGCGAAGCCCGCATCACCGCGAAGTTGCAGCACCCGGGGGTTCCGCCGATCTACCGCACCGGCACCCTCTCGGACGGCAGGCCGTATCTCGTCATGAAGTTGATTCGCGGTCGAACGCTCGCGGCGATCCTCGCGGCACGGGCGCAGCGGGCGACCACCGAATCCACCTCGGATCTCGATCTCACGACCCCTGACGCGCCGGGCCTGCTCCTCGTGTTCGAGCAGATTTGCCAGGCTGTCGCGTTTGCGCATTCACAGGGGATCATTCACCGCGATCTGAAGCCAGCGAACATCATGGTCGGTCCGTTCGGGGAAGTGCAGGTGATGGACTGGGGCCTGGCTCGCGAGATGAAAAAGCCGAAGGGTAGCCAGCACCAGGAAGCCACCGGATCGCGAAGTGCCGTGAACCACGATTCCGCAACGACGCACCTCGGAGCCGCGAAGGGGACGCCTTCTTACATGCCGCCGGAGCAGGCACGCGGCGACTGGGATGCCGTGGACGCTCGCGCCGATGTGTTCGCGCTCGGGGGTATTCTTTGCTCGCTCCTCACGGGGTCGGCTCCGTATACGGGAGACAACATCCGCGTGGTGATTGATCGAGCGATGGAAGGCGATCTCTTCGAGGCGTTCGCGCGACTCGATACTTGCGGGGCTTCGGCGGAGTTGGTAAGGCTGGCGAAGTGGTGTCTGTCGCCGGACCCGATGGGGCGTCTCACGGATGCGCGAGCCGTTGCGGGGATTGTCGAACTGTACCGGCTCGGGCGGGAGGAGCAGGGGCGCACGTCAGAGTCCGACCGCGACATTGTCGTGGCAGAAGTCGTGGCGCCGCGGGTGCGTTTCAAAGCCGATCAGCCGAGACCAAACACGAATCGGTTGTTCGTGAGCGCGGTTGTCGCCGGGATCTTGATCGGCTTTTGCGCCGCGTACTGCTGGATGAGCAGCTGCGGAGTGCGGTGAGGTTTGTGACGGGTTAAGGCTATTCCCCCTCACCCGGCTCGCAAAGCCTCGCCGACCTCTCCCCCATCAGAGCATGGGGGCGAGGTGGGGCGCTCCTGACTTCTCATGAAGGCAGTTGGATGGCTTGAGTAGAAGAGAAGATGCTGCGCCCCCACCTCTCCCCCATGCTCTCATGGGGGAGAGGTCGCGACGAGTCTTCGAGTCGCGGGTGAGGGGGAAAACACTACTGTTCCCAGCGTCAACGATTCCCCCACTTCGCCACCATTCTTACCGACTAGGAATCGGTCTGCGACTGCTACTTCCCGAGCTTCTCCTTCCATGTCAACTGTGCCTGACCGGTCTTCTGGTCAATGAGGTACATGTACCACCACTTCGGGCCAGGGGTTTCACTCGACCTGTGGCCGGTAGGTGCCACCAATAGCACGAGCTTGTCGTCGGCTGGAATCAACTGCACTCCCGTCACGCCCGGCCCCAGACCAAGCATTCCCGGCATGAGCGGGCCATTCAGCTTCACCGTTTTGACAACTGCGCCCTTCAGGCTGATATGGTGCAGTTCGCAACTATCGTCACCTTTCAGCCCGTAAAACATCTCGTCTTTCGGGTGGTACGCCATGACCGCCGGCGGGCGGTCCGAGATGGCCTCCCATTTCGCGGTCTTCGGGTAATAGGCGTACAAGTACCCGGGACCGCCAGAAGTGTGGAGCAGCAACCGGTCGCGTTTTGTGTCGTACATGACACCGGTCGGCCAGCTGATCTCAGGGACATCCAACCCAGGCTCCAACTTGGTCACCTTCTTTTTCTCCAGATCAATCTCCGCGACTCCGTGGTTGGCGATTCCGTAATACTTCTTACCCACGGGGTCGTAAGTCATCCGCGCGACTCGGTCCGGGAGTGGTTGGAGAGTCTTCAGGTTTGGCCCACCGAGCGTGAACTCCCCGTATGCTCGTGATTCGTCGAACACCCGTTCCCCTGGGGTGTAGTGGTTCGCCTGGAATGTCAGCTTGGGCAGCTTGTCGAGCGGAACCACTTTGGGAAAATCGGGCGAGAACCGTTCGTCTTTCTGCACCTGGTCAATCACGATCGGCGTCTCAGGTTCGGCACGGTACTGGCCGGTGAAGCTCGTGATTTGTTGGTTGGCCATGCGGTCGAGAGTATCGACCAGTCCTCGAAGTTGCGGGGCATCGACCTTGTACAAGTAGAACGGCAACTCGGGGTTCTTGGCCGTCCGAAAGGCTTCAACGACTTCCACCTTCTCAGGTAGCCCCTTCACGGCAGCGACCTTCGAGCCGCCAAGGATAACCTTTGCAAGTTTTGTGTCTTTGTCGAGTGTCACCTCCCAGGTGACTGGGGTATGTGAGGTCAGCACGAGCGTGACTGTTTTGCCGGGGCGGTTGACGGTCACCAGCGCCTTTCCGCCGTGGATTTTACCGTCGCTCTTTGTGAATCCCTCGTAGAGTCCAACGACGTGCAATTCGCGATCTGATTTATCAGCCTCTTTCGCAGCGGGATCGACTTTTGGCTTCTCGTCTCCCAGAGCATTGCCGTGCGGAGAGAGGATAGCGAGGAACAACAGCGGAACAAGCAAGCAGAAGCCGCGACAGATAGCCATGGCGACATCCTGTGAGGATTCAACTTTCTGCCAGTCACACGTACAAGATCGTACTCGACCAACAGCGCTACTGAGAACTGTTTTCTTCAGCACCCCGCAGACCAGGGCCGTTCCGTGTTTCATCTTGTGGGATTGGGTTGGTTTAGGTAATCGGGGCACCTCCTGACCATGAGGTGCCGATGTCCCCTTGCACGCTATACGAGGCTCTTGCAACCCTCCCTGATCCACGCAGTTGCCACGGCCGCATCCATCCTTTACCTGCTGTCATGGGACTCGTCACACTCGCTTTGCTTATGGGACGTAAAAGCCTCAAAAGCATCGCACGATTCGGACGCCAACACAAAGAACCGCTTGCTCACGCACTCGGATTCCGACGTGGCAAGACTCCTTCCGCCTCCACACTTTCACGCTCTCTGCGTCGCTTCGATGCACAACAACTCGAAGCCATTTTGTCACGGTGGATTCAAAACCGCATTGATCTCCAGACCTTTGAGCAAATCTCCCTCGACGGCAAGACTTTGCGGGGCAGTCGCGACGGCGAGGTGCCCGGTCAACACCTCGTCGCTGCTTATGCTCCTGCTGTCGAAGCGGTCTTGGCTCAAATCCGGGTCGATTCCAAGACCAACGAACATAAAGCTGCACTGGAACTGCTGGGAATCCTCCCGCTCAAAGGAAAAATCGTGGTCGGCGATGCGATGTTTTGCCAACGGGATCTGGCCCAACAGGTGGTCGATTCCGGTGGCGATTACCTCTTGGTAGCGAAAGCCAACCAACCGGGATTAGAGATCGACGTGCAGGCAGGATTCGCTTTTGAACGTGCTGCCCGAGGAATCGCGGCAGCCACTTCCCCCTGAAAACATCCCGACGTCAGCCTTGGCGGATCGAGTAGCCACGACGATGGAGAAAGGGCACGGACGACTCGAAAAGCGAACGTTGGAGACGACGCAGATTTTGACGGTCGGGCAGAAGTGGAAGGGACTCAAGCAAGGGTTTCGAATCACGCGTGAGCGAACGGTGAAGGGCGTGAAGTCGGTGGAGGTGGTGTACGGGATCACAAGTCTTTCGATGAAGCAAGCGAATGCGGCAACACTTTTGGCAATTCTGCGGGACCACTGGCAGATCGAAAACGGTTTACACTACGTTCGAGATGTGACGTTGGGCGAGGATGCGTGCCGAGTGCGGTCGGGTACGGCTCCACAGGTCCTGGCAGCCCTGCGTAACACGGTCATCCACTTGATGACCGAGGAGCCTGTCCGAGAATGATTCCACTGGTTTTCCAGGTGATTTAGCGAATTATTGTGCAGACCGAATCGGCGTAAGTCCTTTAACTTCGTGCTCGAATCGGTTTGGCATTGGACTTGCGCCA
>Ga0105047_10018518_pt1 | contig 10788 bp, 12 predicted proteins | sample MAT04_FD_78384 | JGI IMG/M metagenome (GOLD analysis project Ga0105047, IMG submission 78384) | Freshwater microbial communities from Lake Fryxell liftoff mats and glacier meltwater in Antarctica - MAT-04 (megahit assembly) | ecosystem: Environmental > Aquatic > Freshwater > Ice > Liftoff...
CTTTAGTATTTGGTGGTAGTTTTTTATTGATGGTGCTTGCTGTAACGAATTTGGCTTTACTTTTGGGGCCAAGACCTGATATGCAATTTGCAATTATGGCTGGTGCTTTGATTGGTGTTGGTTTTATGGCTACAACAGTTGGAGTTGGACACCTTTACACAAGAAAACCTGTACGATTATTTCTAATTGATGGTGGTTACCATGTAATTGGAATGATAGCTTCGGCTGCTTTGCTTTCTTACTTAAAATAAAGATTATTTTTGTATTAGTAAAAAGTCCTGTAGGAATTTCCTACTAATCTGTAGTCGGTCTGAAAAGGTAGCATCTGTAATCTGAACACCAATATCAGGCTTAAATTTTGATAAAAATATTTCGTGTTCTTGTATTGAGGTGTCTAGAAAAGACAGGGACTCTGAATATCCTTTTATTTTATAAAGATTAATAAGTTTTTCTTTCGAAAGTGTTATGTCTATTAAAAAGTAAACATAACCATTGTCTTGAAGATACTTTTTAAGATTTTCCCATTTTCTGTCAATGCTAGCATCCATTATAAAATCTTTTTTTAGTGAAATAATATTTTTTAATCTAAATTCCAGACGAGTTTCAAATTCTTTTTTTGCGTCAAAGTCATTAATATCTTTTAATAAATCCTCTTTTACTTCACTTCTAATTGCATCATTTTCAAACCTTGGAAACCCAAATATCATGCCCAGATAATTTGCAATGGGAGTCTTGGATGAACCTGGTACACCTGAAAAACAAACACATGTAGGTTGTGTCATCTAAGTATTATTTTCTATAAACTAACTGGACAAGATCTCTTTCGAAAGTTTTGGTGGTAAAAAGTTTTAGGTCGGTATGTTTTTTGTTTTCAAAGAGTCTGGTTCCAGAGCCAAGTAGGACTGGAGCTAGGGATAAGACTATTTCATCCACTAAACCTAGGTCTAAAAAGCTTTGGGCTGTTTTGGCGCCTCCGGTTATCCATATACTTAAATTTTGGGATTTTTGAGCAGCTAGAGTATGGGCTTCTTGTGGAGTCTTGGATATAAAAATCTGCGCATTTTCTGGGATTTTTTCAATAGGTTTGCTAGTTAGAACAATAGTAGGGACATTGTATGGCCAGGAGAAATTTTTGGAAATAATGTCAAAAGTTTTTCTACCCATAATGATACTTCCGACCGTAGCGTAAAACTCATTGTATCCATAGTCGATATCGGCGTAACGGTTTAACCAGGAGATGTCGTCCCCCTGTCCTGAGACATAACCATCGAGCGAGGTTGCAATATAGAGAATAGTTTTATTCATAGATATATGTATTATACGGTATATGCTAATGTGGATTACTTGGATAAGAGCAATGTCGATTGCTATGGTCGTATATTTGCATGTAATGGCAAGGATAACGCAGTCTTGGGGAAAGGTGCCAATTGACGAATGGCAACTTACTAATATTACGGTTTCTCTGGGACGGGTATGTGTGCCTTTGTTTTTTATGGTGTCTGGATATTTATCTCTAATTAAGTATGAAAATTGGAAGATATTTTATAAAAAAAGACTCCTATCCATAGTTTTACCGTTTGTTTTTTGGTGGTTGGTATATTTTTTATACGAAGGAAACACTGATAAATACCATTTTTGGTTTATGTGGGTAATTTTGCCTATTTTTGTGATTGCTCCCTTATTAAATAAGTTTAAAAAATGGAAATATGTAATTTTTCTGATTATGGCTGGTTTTTTGTCGAAATATACTAGTTATGTTGCCTATTTTTTACTAGGATACTGGCTAGTAGAAAAGAAATTTCTGGAAAAAATATCTACTAAAGTTATGCTTTTGGTTTATTTTTTATGTGGAATGGGAACAGCTTGGCTAACTTGGAAACATACATTAAATCTGGGGTATTTTGACGAGAAATATTATTCGTACTACGCCCCACTAGTACTACTTGGTAGCGTGGCTTTGTTTTTAGTTTTTTATAAAACGAAATATGAAAATAGTATAATTGCTGAAAAATTGGCAAAACATAGCTTTTCAATATACTTGTGTCATTTGTTGATTTTGGAGAGAACTTATAGCCTGGGTCCTGTACTACAGTTTGCCTTGAGTTTATTTGGAGGTTTGGTCTTGGCTATGATTGTTGATAGACTGATTGTATGGATACAACAAAAAATTTCACCTTAATAACTGGGGCTAGTTCTGGAATTGGAGAGGCACTAGCTTTTGAATTTGCAAAACACGGACACAATTTGGTTTTGGTAGCAAGAAGCTTAGATAAACTTGAAGAAGTTGGAAATGAAATTAAAAAGAAAAATAAAGTTGAAATAGAAATTATTCAAGCTGATTTGGGAAACCAAAAACTAGTGGAAGAATTGTGTGACAAAATTGAAAAAAAAGGGATGAGGATTGATTGCTTGATCAACAATGCTGGGTATGGAGATTGGGGTGAATTTTCCAAAGCATCTTGGGATAAAATATCTGGAATGGTGGAACTAAACGTACATGCTTTGACTCACCTTACTTGGCGTTTGTTGCCGGATATGGTTAAAAGAGGAAATGGTCATGTAATAAACGTTGCTTCGGTTGCAGCTTTTTTTCCTGGTCCTTATATGGCGGTTTACTTTGCCACCAAGGCCTATGTATTGTCATTTTGCGAGGCCTTATCTGAAGAATTAAGTGGTAGTGGTGTATATGTAACTTGCTTGTGTCCTGGACCTGTGAAGAGTGGTTTTCAAAAGAAAGCTGGTTTTGTACACAATAAAAATGCACCTACACCTGAATCGGTTGCTAAATATGCCTACAGAGCAGCAATGCAGAATAAAAAAGTAATAGCAATTCCCGGTTTATATAACTGGGTTCAAAGTAAAATGCCACATTTTTTGCCTAGAGTTGCGGTAAGAAAGATTGTAAAATGGGCTCAACAGAAATAATTTATTGCTCTTAGTATATTATATTGTATGTTTAAAAAAGGAGCAGTGCTGGGATTGGTCGCGGTCTGGATGCTTTTTTTCTGGAAAATTTTAGCGGTAGGCTACCTATTCCAAGTGACGCTTTGGTGGGTGTGTATTATCCTTGGCTATCGCAAAAATGGGGATATGAAGTTGGTGTGCCTGTAAAAAATGCTGCTATTTCCGATGTTTTTTCACAGCTTTATCCTTGGAGAAAAATTGCTGTTGATCAGATTAAGAGTGGAACTTTTCCGTTGTGGAATCCTTACTCTTTTTCTGGAACACCACTTTTAGCCAATTGGCAAAGTGCACCTTTTTATCCTTTAAATATTTTATTGGTCATACTAGGAAATACCTGGGGGTGGGGACTACTTATATCTTTCCAAATGCTTATTGCTAGTCTCGGAATGTATTTGTTTTTGAGATCGCTGAAGTTGGAAAAACTTTCTTCATTTTTTGGTTCAGTTGTATTTGGATACTCAGGTTTTATGCTTATATTTTTAACCTACGGAACTTTAGGGCAAGCTGGAGCATGGATACCTTGGATGATGTGGTCAATATCATCTTATTTTAATAATAAAAAAAATATGAGAATAAGTATGTTTCCTATTTTTATATTTTTATGTGTATCTGCCGGTAGTTTTCAGGTGGCACTTTATGGATGCGGTCTATGTTTTGCATACTTTATTTGGAAACTAAAAAATGACATAAACAGAAAGAATTCTGTTTATAGTTTTGGTGTTTTAACTATAATTGGCCTAGGTTTATGTGCCATATATTTATTGCCAGTTTTTGAATTCTTAAAACTTTCAATAAGAAATTTGGATCAGAATATTGAACAGTACAACTTTGGACTTATTCCCCTAAGAGCACTAGTAACTTTTTTGGCTCCAGATTATTTTGGTAATCCGACAACAGGAAATTTTAGAGGTTTTATATATCATGAGACGACTTTTTACATTGGTATAGTGACATTGCCATTTTTGGCTTATGGTATTTGGTATAAATTTAAAGACAAGTTTTTCTTTGGAATAGTTGCAATAATTGCCCTATTGATGGTTTTTGATACTCCGATTGGTCGGCTGGTCTATGAACACAATGTTCCATTTTTGTCGACAAGCTATGCCTCTAGGTTGAATATAATTTTTCAATTTTGTGCAAGTGTTTTAGCTGCTGGTGGAGTAGAGAGTATTTTAAAGACAAAAAGGAAACTAGTTTTTTGTTCGTTTTGGACTTTAGTAGGTGCATTGGCTGTTTTTGCTTATTTATCGGGGATGAGATATTTGGGATGGAACCCTCTACTGTGGTCTGACAAATACATAGTGTCTTGGAAAAACATGTTGTTGCCTATTGGATTGTCTAGTGGAGTGCTAGTGGCTAGTTTAATATTTCATAATAAAAAGAGGACATTGATTTTGGCATGTAGCTTTTTACTACTTGCTGACCTTTTTAGATTTGGTTGGAAATATACGCCTTTTACTAGTAAAAATATAGATTTTCCAGTTACAGGATCGATTGAATTTTTGCAAAAAAATGCTGGTAATTTTCGGATAGAGAGAGAACGTGCGGAGCTAATGCCACCAAATACATGGTCTTACTATGGACTATCTTCGCCTTCTGGATATGACCCTCTGTATTCTCTTGATTATTCTCGACTGTATAAAATATATAATCTTTCAAACCCCAAAGACGATCCTACTAGATATGCTGAGGCAGAAAGACCGGACTCGCCTATTTTAGACTTGATGGGTGTAAAGTATTTTCTTGCATTAAGAAGAACTAAAGGTGTGCCAGATGAAATGGGAGAGCTTCCACATTTGACTAAGAGTGATAAATACAAAGAAGTATTTAAGGATGGACCGACTAGTGTGTTGGAAAATATGTATGTGTGGCCAAGGACTGTGGTTTATCATAACTGGGAGGTGGAGCCAGATTTAATTGATAATTTAAACAAATTAAGAAATGGATATGACTTTAAAAAAAGTATTTTGTTGGAAAAAAATATTGGAATAAAACCAAGTGGTGAAAACCCTGTGGTGGCAGAAATTATTGAATATAAATCTGATGAAATTATTATTAGAGCCGATGGCGGTAAAAATGGAGGTGTGCTATTTTTAAGCGATACTTACTACCCTGGATGGAATGTATATGTAAATGGTAAAGAATCTACTATAATAAGAGCATTTGGGGATCTGAGGGCTGTAGAAATTGGAGCTGGTCAATCTGATGTGGTCTTTAAATACAGACCAAAGAGTTTTTTTGTAGGATTAGCAATATGTCTAGGTAGTATGATTTTGTTGATTATTTTTTTCTTTAAAAAAAAAGTGAGTAGTATTACCATGCCTGGGACAGGTTTATGAAGAATTACCTGGAGATAGTATGTATATAAAGTTGTTTTTTATGTGTGAAGACGGACAAAATAGTCCTTTAAGAGATGTTGTTCCACCAATACCCTTGAGTCATTGTTAGCATGTAATAAATATTTATAGCAATTGTTACAGCAATAACAACGATGGTAATTGTTTTATGAAAAACAACTAACTTTGGAAACCTGAGATACAAAACTGAAAAAATAAGTAGCACTGGCATAGTAAATCTCCAATAGTTTGAATATTGCTGAAACTGTCCGATATCTATTATTTTTGTAAGACTTCCACCAAGAGCTAGTATGGATAAAATAAAAGCACCAAATGTATAAGTTTGTGTAATTATTTTTCCAAAATATATGCCTAGTAAAATGCATAAAAATGGCCAAAGAGGAAATGAATACCAACCATAAGGCTGACTTCCAAAGAAAATAAAAGTACACAGATAAGAAAGCATAAATAGGACTGGTGCATAATATGTTTTTGTTATAAAACTATTTATTTTTTTAAAAGTTATAGAAAAAAAGATTATCCATGCAGAAAAGATGATTGGCTCGGTAATATATTTGTGCTGAGTAAGTCTTTGGGATTTAAAAAGTTCCAGAAGGAGACTTGGTCCTATTCCATAAAATCTGTCTGCACTAGATTTGAATATATTTATAAAGTTCTCTAGACCAAAAGATACACCATAAACAAAGAACATTAGTGTTATCGGACTTGCTACAAGAAGGAAATACAGGTATTCACTCAGAAAAGTTTTGAGTGGCTTTTTGGTATTTAAAAATAGATAAATTAGTACAAATAGGTACGACGAAATTCCACTTAGTTTAACTAGCGTAGATAAACCGGCAAATACTCCTGCTAAATATAGATTAACTTTTTTACCTCCATGGCTGTATCTGTGGGAAAAGATTAATACTAATAAAAATAAAGGTATGAGCGCATTTTCTCCCTGAACCATTCTGCTACTTAAAACAATTAGTGGTGTGGTTGCGTAGAAAATACCAGAAAAAACCGCTGCAACAAAACCGCTGGATTGATATACATAAATAAAAACCAAGGCGAGACTTATGACTCCCAAAAGCAACATCGGCTTTCTGATAACCTGTACGGAAACTGACTCGAAATTTTTTACATTTTTAAAATATGCATATCCGCCTGTTAGAAGTGGCAGTAACGGAGGATGATCCATCCAGGGGTAATTTATTTCAAGTGGATTGCTAGGAATTACCTGCTGATATCGGTCAACGTTTATATACTTTATGGTTCTGTTTTTGTAGCCAGGGATGCCTGACATACCTACTGGCATACACACCTTCAGGAGACTGAGTCCCACCCAGCTGTAACTATATTCGTCCATAGACTGTCCAGGAATAGGAATTACTACATGGTCTTTTTTTCTAAGTAGAAAACCCAAAACTAATATGGCTATAAAAATAAAAACTTTAGCTATCTTTTTCATTTCCTAGGTACTTGGGATTTATTTTCATAACAGTCGATATTTGAGTGTGGAGTGACTATCTTTTGAGGGTCTGCTTGGGAAGAGTTTAAGTTGCATGTCCAGCCATATTTTTCAAATACTTTTTGATCAATTCCTACAATCTTGGAATATTTTGAGACTACTCCTAAAAAGGTAAGGTCGCTTAGCCCTCTCATTGCCAGAGTACTTTTGGAAACCCTGCCATCCGAACACCAAAAATTGATTTTTATATATTCTTCTCCCAAGACTTCCGGATCACCAAGTATTTTATATAAACATGGATCTTGAGTAAGTTGCATGGTTTCAGATCGTCCAGCGACAAGACTATTATAGTTTTCTTTAGAAAAATTCTTTTCTCTTTGGAATTTTATAAAAAGTAGAAATGACATGATGATAGTCAAACATGTTATCCAGTGAAAAAATATATACTTTGATATCATTTAGCTATAAAAATACAAAAATGGGCGAATAGATATATATTTTTAAGGGTTGTAAGAGCCTATCAATCTCCTTTTAAGATTGGTATTATTCTTTGCATATGAATAAAATAATAGACTCACTAAATTGGCGCTATGCGACAAAGAAATTCGATAGTAAAAAGATATCGAATGAAGACATGGAGACTCTTACTGAGGCATTGAGACTATCGCCTAGTTCTTTTGGGGTACAACCATGGAAATTTGTTGTTGTAAAAAACCCTGAGTTGAGAGGAAAACTAAAAGAAGCAGTTTATGGACAAACTCAGCCCATAGAAGCAAGTGACTTGATTGTCTTGTGTAGATTTGCTGAATTTACGACTAGTTATGTAAGCGAATTTATTGCAAATGTAGCTAAAGATAAAAATATTCCAGTAGAGGCCCTAAAAGGATACGAAGATATAATACTGGGTACTGCTCGGGGGATGAGTAAAGAAAAAATGGATACTTGGATGGAAAAACAAGTCTATATTGCTTTGGGCTTTTTGTTGGAGACTGCGGCTTTTATGCAGATAGATACATGTCCTATGGAGGGGTTTGACAGAGAGGCATTTGATAGTATTTTGGGACTAGATAAACTAAATCTAAAATCTGTGGTAATTTGTCCTGTTGGATACAGATCTTCTGAAGATAAAAATGCAGGTATGAAGAAATTCAGAAATGCCAAAGAAGAAGTAATCGTCACGTTACAATAGCCTAGAGCTTCCATAGTTTAACGGATAAAATTTTGGGTTCCGAACCCAAAGATGAAGGTTCAATTCCTTCTGGAAGTACAAAGTCTGGGTTATAATTGAATATGATTTATAAACTACAAAGTAAAAAAGGTATCGCAGGAATTTACATAGTTATTGGTGGACTATTTTTATTGGCTATAGGCGCAGTAATTGGTAGTATGTTTTCCAGTGGAATGAAAAACCAGCCAGAGGTAATAGTGTCGGTATCCCCAACCGCTACACCCACTAGCATACCAGAGGAAGAAAGTATGGGTAGTATAGAAGGAGAGCTAATTTACCCATCTGAAGGTATACCTGCAGATGTGGGTGTATGTGCTGAGCTTCTAGAAAATACTAATATCAAGACCTGCGTACAACAGACAAAAGATAAGAAATATAAAACTGGAGTAGGTTTTAAAATAGATGTAACGCCTGGAGTGTACTATGTCTATGCCACAAAGGAACAGCAAAGAGCATATTATAACCAGTTTGTAATTTGCGGATTGAAATACGAATGTAAAGATAGAACTAAAATACCAGTTATAGTTAAAGCCGGAGCTGTGTCTGAAGCTATGCCCCATGATTGGTATGACACCACTACACCAACACCTAGTCCAAAAATAATGCTAAAGCCTACAATCAAATTGCCTATTAGCAACTAAGTAAAGGGGTTACAATATAGAGTGACTGATGAAGAGATAGTAAAAAAAATCCAACAAGGCCAGTATCTTTTGTATACAGAGATACTAAAGCGATACGAAAAGAAAATCTACTACTATATACGTAGGATAACTTCATGGGATCAGTTGTCGATTGAAGACATGACGCAGGATACTTTTATAAAAACCTATAGGAACTTGCAAAGTTTTGATACATCAAAAAAGTTTTCTAGCTGGATATATAGAATTGGTCACAATGTCGCTGTAGATTTTTTAAAATCTCAGAAGAGACCTTCCGTGAGCCTAGATGGTCTTGAAGAAGTACTGGTATCTAAGCAACTATTGGTGGAAGACATGGCTATACTTGAAAGCGATAAACAAAAACTGGCAAAAATGATAGAAATGTTGCCAGTGAAATATAAAGAGGTAATTGTTCTGTATTATATGGAAGAGAAGACTTATGATGAGATAGGAGAAATACTTAGAATACCTATTTCAACTGTGGGAGTATTATTACTGCGAGCTAGACAAAAATTAAAACAATTCTATGAAAAAAAATAAATCCATGATTGCAAGAGAAATTATGGCAGATATTGAATGTGGTAAATTGTGTATGAAAAAAAGAGAGTTGTTTTTACTTGAGCATTTGGCGGTAGTTTTTTTTGTGTTTACTATTTTTACTGGAGTGGGAGTTGGGATTGCCTTTATTGATTATTGGGTAAGAATGGCAGGAGGATATAATGATATCTTGTGGAGTGAATTTCCTTTTTATTGGCTAATAATTAGTATGTTTTTTATATTTTTGGGAAGTAATTTATACAATAGAATAGGTGAAAATTATAAAAAAGTTTTCTTGGCTAAACTGGCAATTGTAGTCGGAATACTTATTTTTATATGCATATTGGCTGTAGTACTAGAAAGATATGCAATTAAAACAACTAGTATGCTAGGGGTTTAGGGAAGAAAGTTTTCTGTTTAAACTAGCCAGGCAGAGTGCGTTGATGAGAAATGCAATTATCAAAAGCTGAGGAAAAGTAGTATTGTTTACTTCTCCATTTTGATAAGAGATATAAAGATACAACAATGAGCTAATAAGAAAAATGCTTGAAAAAATAGACAGGGTAAATGTTTCCCAGTATTTGTATTCTGTTACTTTTTTGGACAAAACTAACTTTAAGTTTTTGTTTGTTTCGTGTTTTAATTGTCTTTCATATTTTGAATAAGCATCTGCTGTAAAGGTTTTTGTAAAGAAAAATAATGCAGTAGTAGCTAGAAGTACAACAAAAAATCTGAAATCCGTAAAGAAAGTGGTAACCAGAATAGTAATAATTCCAAGGTGAAAAGTGGTTTCAATTGTAGTGAAAAATAATATAACTACAGACAAGATAAAGGAAAAAAGTACAAAAATGAGAATGGCGACTGGTTGAGAAGGATCAATGGTTTTTATTGTCAAGAAAAGAAGCAAAAAAGCAAATATGTTTGAAAATATTTTAATTGGTTGGGGCAACGACCAATAGGTAGGCATAGTCTATGTTACCATTTTATAATGCCCTTGTTTTATGAACTAACTGCTCTTTTTGTTTTAGCTGGAATAATGGGTCTTGTGGCTTCAAAACTTAGACAACCTCCCCTAGTTGGATACTTGCTGGCGGGGATAATTGCCGGCACTGATGGTCTGGGTTTGATAAATTCAACTGATGAACTAGAATTGTTTTCAAAAATTGGAATAGTCTTTTTACTATTTGCAGTAGGCTTGCACTTAAATCCTGGGGTGTTAAAAGAAACTGGTAAAAGTGCTTTTTTTGCCGGTGGTGGACAGGTAGCATTTACAACTTTTTTTGGTTTTTTGCTACTGAGCCTACTTGGATTTACAACAACAAGTGCCATATATGTGGCGATTGCACTGACTTTTAGTAGTACGATTGTAGCCGTAAAGATTTTTACAGATAAGAAAGATTTAAATAAACTTTATGCAAAAATATCAATTGGAATACTACTGGTTCAAGACATAGTTGCAGCTATAGTTCTGCTTGGAATTTCTCTTAGCAATGGAACTTCTGGAAATGACCCAGTAATGACTATAGCCTATATGATTGGAAAAGTATGCTTACTGGCCATTGTTTTGGTAGTAGGACACGGCTGGATAATGCC
>Ga0105047_10018519_pt1 | contig 10788 bp, 9 predicted proteins | sample MAT04_FD_78384 | JGI IMG/M metagenome (GOLD analysis project Ga0105047, IMG submission 78384) | Freshwater microbial communities from Lake Fryxell liftoff mats and glacier meltwater in Antarctica - MAT-04 (megahit assembly) | ecosystem: Environmental > Aquatic > Freshwater > Ice > Liftoff...
CAACCTCCGAAAGGCGGGCAACCTCCGAAAGGCGGGCAACCGCCGCAAGGATGGCAGCCTCAACAAGCCGGGCAGCCTCGACAAGCAGGGTCACCTCCACAAATAGAACTGATGCAGCGCCGCGCATACGCGCCCATGCGCGAACCACGCCGGCCACGCGCACGCGGGCGAGCAATGCCGCTGCCGCCCCCGCGCGCATCACCGCGCCAGCCTCTGTGCGCACGACCCGGCCGACAGGCCAAACTCGCTCCACCGAAGCCCCTGCGGGGGCGCGGTCGCAACAGGTTGCCCGAGGCGGCGGCTGACCTCAGAACGCGGGCCGGCGGGTGAGCGCGGGCCGGCGGAGCGTAAGGGCGCACCGCTCCCGGCTTGCCGGCAGCCCCCTTCGCATGGCAACAAACGCTTGTATCCTCAGCAGGAAAGCGACCGATGCCCAAGCCCCTCAAGAAGGCCGTCATGCCTGTTGCCGGAATGGGAACACGTTTCCTTCCCGCGACCAAAGCGCTGGCAAAGGAAATGCTGCCGGTGGTGGACCGGCCGCTGATCCAGTATGCGGTGGATGAAGCCAGGGCTGCGGGCATCGAACAATTCTGCTTCGTCACTGGCCGAGGCAAGACCAGCATCGTCGAGCACTTCGACGTGGCCTACGAACTCGAAAAAACACTTGAAGAGCGCAACAAGCTGGACATCCTGCGCGAGCTTCGCGGGCTCGCCATCGAACCGGGCAGCCTGCTCACCGTTCGCCAGCAGGTTCCGCTCGGCCTTGGGCACGCCATCTGGTGCGCGCGCGCCTTCATTGGTGACGACCCTTTCGCCATCCTCCTGCCCGATGACCTGATGCAATGCGACAAGCCCTGCATCGGCCAGCTGGTCGAAGCCCATGCGGAGACCGGCGGCAATGTCGTGGCCATCGAGGAAGTGCCGATGGACCGTGTCAACAAATACGGCGTGCTCGACATTGATCAGGACATGGGCCGCCTGGTCTCCGTCAAGGGTCTGGTGGAAAAACCTCCGATAGATCAGGCGCCTTCCAACCTCACCATCATCGGCCGCTATGTGTTGATGCCAGAGGTGATCGGCCATCTGGCGAAGATGGAGAAGGGCTCGGGAGGTGAGATCCAGCTGACGGACAGCATGGCCAAGCTCATCGGCCACCAGCCGTTCCATGGGCTTCGCTATGAGGGGCGGCGTTTTGATTGCGGCGACAAGGTCGGGTATCTCGAGGCGCAAATTGCCTTTGCCCTGGCCCGGCCCGAAATCGCGCCCGCCGTCCGCCAATTCCTCAACCATTACAGGTGAAACGGCGCAGCACAATTGCCGCCCCGCGGTCGGATCGGAGGATGAGACCATGAAAATTGCGATGATCGGTGCTGGCTATGTCGGCTTGGTGTCTGGGGCGTGTTTCGCGGAATTCGGCGTGGATGTCGCCGTGGTGGACATGGATGCCAGCAAGATTGACGCCCTGAAGGCGGGGCGTGTCCCCATCTATGAACCCCGCCTGGACGACCTGGTCGCCGATAATGCGCGCGAGGGCCGGCTCACCTTCACGACTGATCTGGACGCGGCAGTCGCCGACGCCGACGCCGTCTTCCTGGCCGTGGGCACGCCCACACGCCGTGGCGATGGCCATGCCGACCTGAGCTTTGTTTTCGCTGCGGCCGAACAGGTCGCGCGTGCGGCAAAGGGGCCCTTGGTCCTGGTGACGAAATCCACCGTCCCGGTGGGCACAGGCCGCGAGGTCAAGCGCCGGGTGAGTGCGGTACGGCCGGATCTGGAAATCTCCGTCGCGTCCAATCCGGAATTCCTGCGCGAAGGCGCCGCCATCGGCGATTTCATGCGGCCCGACCGCATTGTCATCGGCATCGAGGAGGGCGAGGCGGGCGCGCGCGCCGAAGCGGTGCTCAAACGCCTCTATCGCCCGCTTTACCTGATCGAGACGCCCATTGTCGCAACCGGGCTGGAAACCGCCGAGATCATCAAATACGCCGCGAACGCCTTTCTCGCCATGAAGATCAGCTTCATCAACGAGGTGGCGGACCTTTGCGAGAAGGCCGGTGCCAATGTCCAGGAAGTGGCGCGCGGTATCGGGCTTGATGGCCGCATAGGTCGCAAATTCCTGCATGCCGGGCCGGGCTATGGGGGCTCCTGCTTCCCCAAGGACACCATCGCCTTCGCACGTACCGGCCAGGATCTCGGCGCGCCGCTGAGGTTGGTCGAGGCCACCATCGCGGTGAATGAGGGGCGCAAGCTCGCCATGGCGGACCGCGTGATCGCGGCCTGCGGCGGCAGCGTGGCCGGCAAGACCATCGCGGTGTTGGGCCTGACCTTCAAGCCCGAGACGGATGACATGCGCGATGCGCCATCGCTGGACATTCTGCCCAAGCTCGCCGCGGCGGGTGCCGTGCTGCGTGCTTATGACCCCCAGGGCGCGAGTTTCGCGCGGCAACTGCTTCCGCAGGCGGTGCACTACGCATCCGGCGCGCTGGACGCGCTGTCGGGTGCAGATGCGGTGGTCCTGCTCACCGAATGGAACGAGTTCCGCAACATCTCGACCGAGAAGATGGCCGCCGCGATGAAGGGTCGGGTGATGCTCGACCTGCGCAATGTCTATGACCCGGACGCCATGCGCGAGGCGGGCTTCACCTACCACTCGATCGGAAGACCATGATGTCCAGCTTCTCGCATCACTTCGACAAGACCTCACTGCGCGAATACGATATTCGCGGCATCGTGGGCAAAACCCTGCATCCGGCCGATGCCTTCGCCATTGGGCGCGTGTTTGGCACAATCGTCTTCCGCGCCGGCGGCTCTCGTGTGGCGGTGGGCTGGGATGGGCGGCTCTCCTCGCCCGAATTGCAGCGGCATCTGGTGGCCGGCCTTGTCGCCTCCGGCATGGAGGTGGTGCGTGTGGGCTGCGGGCCGACGCCCATGCTCTATTTCGCGAGCTACGACCAGCAGGCTGACGGCGCAGTGATGCTGACCGGGAGCCACAACCCGCCAGACTATAACGGCTTCAAGATGATGCTCGGCAAGCGGCCGTTCTTCGGCCGGGACATCCAGCAACTCGGCACCATGGCGGCGGCAGGTGATGTGGTGGCCGAAACGCCGGGTTCCGCGCGCGATGAAGATGTGAGTGAGCGCTACATCGCCCGCATGGTTCTGGATTACCTGGGCGGGCCGAAAGCCCTGAACGTCGTCTGGGACCCCGGCAATGGTTCGGGCGGCGAGATCACGGCGCGTATGGTGAAACATCTGCCTGGCAAGCACGTGGTGATCAACGCAGAGATTGACGGCAATTTCCCGAACCACCACCCTGATCCGACCGTACTGAAGAACCTCGAACAGATCATCGCCCGGGTGAAGGTCGAGGGCGCTGACCTGGGCATCGCCTTCGATGGCGATGCCGACCGCATCGGCGTGGTGGATGGCGAGGGGCACATGTTGTTTGGCGATCAACTTCTGGTGGTCCTCGCTCGCGATGTGCTGAAGACCCATCCTGGGGCGACCATCATCGCCGATGTGAAGGCCTCGCAGGTGCTGTTCGACGAAGTCGCCAAGGCCGGCGGCGTACCGCTCATGTGGAAGACGGGCCACTCGCTCATCAAGCAGAAGATGGCCGAGACGGGTTGTCCGCTCGCCGGCGAGATGTCCGGCCACACCTTCTTTGCCGACAAATGGTACGGCTTTGATGATGCGCTTTATTCCGGCGTGCGCCTGCTGGACATCCTCTCGCGCAGCGATGAGAGCCTCGCGCAGATGCGCGCTGCCTTGCCGCACGTTCTCAACACGCCCGAACTGCGCTTCAACTGTGAAGAGGCGCGTAAATTCGAGGTCATCGAGGAGGTCCGCGGACGCCTCGCCACCGAAGGCGCACAGGTGCAGGCCGTTGATGGTGTGCGCGTGCTCAGCGAGGATGGCTGGTGGCTGCTGCGCGCCTCCAATACGCAGGCCGTGCTGGTCGCGCGCTGCGAGGCCAAGACCGAAGCCGGGCTGGAGCGGCTGAAGGCCCAACTGGTGCGTCAGTTGGAGGCCTCTGGCCTGGAAGCCCCGGATTTCTCTGGCGAGAATGCCGGCCACTGACCAAACTGGCCCGAAACCAAGGTGTTCCCCGGATGCTGCCTCGGGGGGCAGCTTTTGTGGACGGAACTCAATGGATTGCAGGTCGAACGCAGATTCGCGCTTCTCCCTGGAGCCGAGCACCCCATGCGGGGCGATGGTCCTTAAAGCCTGAGGTTTGCAGCCACCGGTTGACGCCGCCCCCTCAAGACTACCAACTATGCCTTGGCAGCCGGGGCACCCATGATTCCGGCACCTTCAGGAGAAAGCTGGCCCCATGATCACCCGCCGCCATCTCGCGCTATCTGCTGTCTTGGTGCCGACTGCGCTGCACGCGCAGGCCTGGACGCCGAGCGGCCCCATCCGGATCATCGTGCCCTTCCCCGCCGGAGGCACAACCGACATCCTTGCCCGGCTCTACGCACAGCATCTGACTGAGACACTCGGCGTGTCGGTTGTCGTGGAAAATCGTGGTGGTGCGGGCGGTTCAATCGGCGCTGATGTGGTGGCCAAGGCAAACCCCGATGGGCAGACCCTATTGTTCCACAACCTCACCTTCAGCACGACCACGGCGGCGCTGGAATTCGTCGGCCGCGCGCCGCATTCCATCGAGCGCGATTTCGCGCCGATCACGCTCGGTGCAAATGTGCCCATGATGCTGCTGGTGCATCGAGATGTGCCTGTTAACAACCTGGCCGAGCTGGCCGCATGGGCGCGTACCCAGCCCAGCGCGCCCTTTTACGGCTCAACCGGCCCTGGCAGCACGATCAACCTGGTGGCCGAGGTCCTCAAGCGCGACGGGAATTTCCCGATGGACCACATTCCCTTCCGCGGCGCCGCTCCGCTGGTGCAGGACCTGCTGGCCGGGCGCATCCAGTTCGGCGGGGACCAGCTCTCCAGCTCGCTGGGGCATATTCGCGGCGGCGCGCTGCGGCCCATCGCCACCCTGGCCTCCAGCCGCGCCTCGGCCCTGCCGGATGTGGCGACGGTGCGAGAGCAGGGATTTGCCAATGCGGAGCTGCTGGGCTGGAACGGCTTTTTCGCGCCCGCACGCACGCCAGCCCCGGTGCTGGTGCGATTGCATGCGGAAATCGCTGCCGCCGCGCGGTCGGCCGTTCTGGCCGCGCGCATCCGGGAGCTGGGCGCCGAGCCCGGCGGCAATTCCAGCGCCGAGTTTACCCAGCAGGTCCATGGCCAAGTGGCGCAGGTGAGGCCGCTGGTGCAGTCGCTGCAAATGAGGGTCGAATAATGCGCCGGCCAGCCCCGACGGCGAAGGTGATCGCAGCGCCCGCAACCGTGCCCGCCCAAACCTAAACGGCGAACGGCCCGATTCGTGTCTTTGTACCCGACTGTTTGGCCAGCGACTGACCGAGACGCCGGGCGTCTTCATCGTGGTGGAGAATCGCGGCGGCCTGGGTGATGGGTTCCAGAACCGCGCCGCGCACTCAATGGACTGAACAGGGCGTGACGTCGCGGGCCAGAGCATGTTCCGTTCAAAAGGGGTCACTCCACACGCTCTAGCCTGTTGTTTTTCGACCATCTTTATCCGCTCAAACGATTCCGTTTAAACGGATGATGCTCTAGAGAGGCGTTTCCTCCGGCTTCTCCGCCAGGTCACTCCATTCCGGCCATTTGTTGCGCACCACTGGGCTATGGGGCGCATAGGCGTGGCAGGTGCCCAGCAAGGCAGGCCGCCGGCGCGGCGCGCCAGCCACCTCCGCCGTGCGCTGTGCCTGCTGCCGGCGGTTGCGCAGCGGCCACATGGTTTGGAAGGCAACGGTGCCCATCTGGGCCAGCACCTCACGCAGATGAGTGCAACCCAGCACGCCGCCCACGCGCTCGTTGACCGCGCGGTTGAAACCCGGGCCGATGGACAGCCCAGCCAGACCAGCAAAGGCCGGCGTGGCGCCCGTGCACACAGCGAATGGCGTGTGATCGGAGACAGCCTCACAGGCCAAGATGAGCATGTCCTCGTTGATGGTCATGCGCAGCCACATGCCGTGGATGGGATCGCCGGGCCCGACCTGGCCGCGATGCTCCGAGGGGAAGCCATACGTCTTGGTGTCGGTGAGATGCGCCTCGATATCCACGAGACCATCGTCGCGTACATAGCCGCGCAGCGAGATGTCGCGAAGATGTTCGAGCTTGCGGGGGGCGGGGGCGGAGAGAGGCATTGCATATAGATAGGGCGATGATGGCTTCAGGCAAAGCAGGGCGCCGCAAACCTCCCCTGGCTGGCGGCACCGCGCCGGGCGTGGTAGCCGCGCCCATCCGAATTGACCAAGGACCCTATCCCCATGTCCGACCAGATGAATGCAAACCCACCGCCCAATGGCGAACAGCCCCCGATGCCGCTGGTGCTGAACATCCAGTTCACCAAGGACCTGTCCTTCGAAGTGCCCGGCGCGCCGGAAATCTTTGCCACTCTGCGCGAACAGCCCCGTGTGGATCTGGCTCTGGACGTCCAGGCCCGGCCGATCGAGGAGGGGGCGAATGTGTTTGAAGTCTCGCTGATGATCCGCGCTGATGCAAAGGTGGGCGAGACGCAGTGCTTTATCGCCGAACTGACCTATTGCGGCATTTTCACCATCACCGTACCGCAGGAACATCTGGAGGCTGTGCTCCTGGTGGAGTGCCCGCGCCTGCTTTTCCCCTTTGCGCGCAACATCCTGGCCGACGTGACCCGCGAGGGCGGGTTTCCCCCGGTCATGCTCAACCCCATTGATTTTGTACAACTGTGGCAAAATCGTCGCACTCAACCTTCGGGAACCGCTTAAAATTACTTTGTCACGCATTGTAAATTATACATATTTCGCCCATCCGGGGCGATCCCATTTGAAACCAAGCGAAAGTTTCTGGTAGCATTTTGGTAAGTTATGCACGCTATGCTTGCATTTCGTTGATGTGGCTCGCTAGCGTGCAGGCAACTCCTCCAGTAAGGTTGCAATGGATGCCTTCCAAGACTTCGGTGTTGCCAGTCTCGAATTCTCCCGTCCTCGCCTTCCCCAGGACAGTTTACCGCCCCGGTTCGCGTCTGCATCTCTCCCCGCCGCACTTGGCGGGATTTGAACTGGATATGCTGCGTGCCTCGCTCGAATCGGGTTGGCTGGCCCCCGCCGGCCCTGAACCAGCGGCCTTCGAGCTGGATGTGGCGAGGGCGATGCGCCTGCCGCATGCCCTTGCCACCGCGTCCGGCACTGCAGCGCTGCATCTGGGCTTCCGGCTTCTGGGCGTCGGCCCAGGCGATGAAGTCTGGGCCCCGAGCCTGACCTTCATCGCGACCGTCGCGCCCGCCGTGCAGATGGGCGCCATACCGCGCTTCCTCGATGTGGAACCGGCGAGTTGGACGCTCGACCCGCAACTTTTGCGTGAGGAACTCGCCTTCGCCGCCCGCCGAGGCCGCCTGCCCCGATGCGTTGTGTCCGCTGATCTGTTCGGGCAACCGGCCGATATCGCGGCCATCCGCGCCGCCTGCGACGAATGGGGCGTACCCGTCCTTTCTGACAGCGCCTGCGCCCTCGGCGCTCTGCAGCACGATCTGCCAGCCGGACACGGCGCGACTTTCGTGGCGCTCAGCTTCAATGGCAACAAGATCGTCACCGCGGGAGGCGGCGGAGCACTGCTTTCCGAAGATGGAGCCATGATCGCCCGGGCTCGCAACCTGGCCAACCAGGCGAAAGAGCCCTCGGCGCATTACCAACATGAGGTAACGGGTTTCAACTATGCGATGAGCTCGCTTCTCGCTGCCGTCGGCCGTGCCCAATTGCCGAGCCTGGCCGAGCGAGTGGACCGGCGGAGGGCCATTTTCGCCCGCTATGCCAAAGCGTTGGGGCACCTGCCCGGATTGTCCTTCATGCCCGAACCAGGCTGGGCGCGCGCTTCGCGCTGGCTGACGGCAATGCTGATTGACCCCCACCGTTTCGGCCTGGACCGCGAAGCGGTGCGCCGCGCCCTGGCCGACCAGGGGATTGAAAGCCGCCCCGTCTGGAAGCCACTCCACCTCCAGCCGGCCTTCCGCGACGCGCCCTACGCCGGTGGTTCGGTTGCCGCCGGACTTTTTGAGCAGGGGCTTTGCCTTCCCTCGGGCAGCGGCATGAGCGCGAATGACCAGGCGCGGGTCATCGAAATCATCCGTAATCTGCGCCGACGGTCATGACGCTTTAGCTTGAGCCGTATTCTTTACCTGCATCAGCATTTCTCCACGCCCGAAGGCGCCGCGGGCACGCGCAGCCACGCCTTCGCCCGCGCCCTGGCGCAGCGCGGCCATGCGGTAACACTTGCCACCGGACAGTGGCAGGGTGCCGTCACCGGGCTGGATGGCCCCTTTCGGCAAGGCCGCCGCCAGGGCCGGGTGGCGGGTTTCGAGGTGGTGGAATTCGCCATTCCCTGCGGCAACGCCATGGGCCTGGCCGCCCGAGGTGCTGCCTTCCTGCGCTATGCCGCCAGGGCCTCCATGCTCGCCCTACGCGGCAATTGGGACCTCATCATTGTCAGTTCCACGCCGATCACCGTCGTCATCCCTGCCCTTCTGGCGCGGGGCACGCCTTTTTTGTTCGAGATCCGTGACCCATGGCCGGAATTGCCGGCCGCAATGGGGCTGCGTTTACCCGGCGTCATCGTGGCGATGGAGCGCCTCGCCAACGCCGCCTGCCGTCAGGCCGCCGCCGTGGTCGCGCTGACCGAGGGGATGGGCCAGACGGCGCTCGCGCGCAACACGCCGGCCGAACGGCTGCACATCATCGGCCAGGGCTGTGACCTTGACCTGTTCGGCCCGCAAATCGCCCCCTGGCGGCCAGATGCGGCGGGCAGCCAGGAGATGCTTGCCGTCTATGCTGGTGCGCATGGTCGCGCCAATGGATTGAGCCTGCTGCTGGACGTGGCCGCGCGGTTGCTTGCCGCCGGCGAGCGGAGGGTGCGGCTGATCCTGGTGGGCGAGGGCAGCGAGAAGCCGTCCCTCATGGCGGATGCCGCGGCGCGGGGCCTGTCCAACATCACCTTCCTGGACCCAATGCCCAAGCGCGACCTGGCGCGACTGCTGGCGGGCAGCCAGGCGGGCCTCCTCTGCCTGGCGCCCATCCCTCAATTTGCCGAATGGACGGCACCCAACAAGCTGATGGACTACCTGGCCGCCGGTCTGCCGGTGCTGTCCAACGTGCCCGGCGAAGCCGCGCGACTGCTGGCGCAAGCGGGGTGCGGGGAGACTCATACGGACGCCCTTGTGCTGGCAGACGCGCTCTCGCGGCTGGCGGCCAAACCCCTGCACCGTGAGGCAATGGGCCTGGCTGCCCGTCAACATGCCCAGCGCCACCACGACCGGCGTCTGCTGGCCGCGCGCTTTGTCGCCGTGGCCGAAGCCGCGACGCAGGCGCAACGCCTCCCCGCGCGAAACCTGGCCGACGCGTGATCCTGCTGCTCTCCGCTGCCCATCCGGCCGATGACATGCGCGTGGTCCGCAAGGAGGGCGCGGCGTTGGCAGCGGCGGGCTGGCCAGTCACGCATCTTTGCCCTGGGCCGGCTGGACCTCCGATAGGGGGCGTGACGATCGAGGCCGTTGCGGCGCCAAGCCGCTGGCGGCGCTGGTGGCCGCTTTATCGGCGCGCCGTCGCGCTGCGCCCTGCCTTGATCCATGCCTCGGAGCCGGATGCCTGGGCCATCGCGCTGTTGGCCGGCTGGCGGTGCGGCGCTCGCGTGGTGCTGGACGTGCACGAGCATTACCCCTCGCGCCTGGACAGCAGGCTGCCTTTCGCCTTGCGGCCTCTGGCGCGCGGCGCGATCCGCGCGGCCATGTGGGGGATGGGCAGGCTGGCAGATGCTGTCGTGCTGGCGAAGGAGGGCCTGGCCACCGATTTTTCTCCCGCACGACCGCGCATCGCCGTGCGCAACCACGCGCTGATACCCGCAGCCCTGCCCCACCGGGCGCATGGCCACGGGGCGTTGACCCTGCTGCATCTGGGGGCCATCGGCGTGAAGCGCGGCTGGCCGCAACTTCTGGCTGCGCTGGCCTTGGCCCCGCCCGACACGCGGCTTCTGGTGATCGGCCGCTTTACCGATGGCAGCGAGGCTGGCTTCCGCGCCGCTGCGCAAGCCAGCGGCCTGACGCAGCGCATCGAGATCGCCGGTTGGATGCCGGCCGAAGCGGCACTCGCCCGCGCCGCCGCTGAGGCCGATGTGAACCTGGTGCTGTTCCAGCCCGGCGAGGAAAATCACCGCCTGGCCCTGCCGCACAAGCTGTTTGACGGCATGGCGATAGGCCTGCCGGTCATCGCGCCCGAATTCGCGACCGGCGTAGCCACAATCGTGCGCGATGCCGGGTGCGGCCTGCTGGTGGATGTGACCGACCCCGCCGCCATCGCCGCCGCCATCACGGACCTCACCGATCCCGCGCGCCGCGCGGCGCTGGGCGAGGCGGGCTGGCAGGCCGCGCGCGGTGATTGGGGCTGGGCCGCGGAGGCAGCAGCGCTGGTGGCGCTTTATCGGGGTTTGGAGCGTGATGACTTGAGGCAAACTGGCCGAAAAGTCTGAATCACGCATCCCGCTCCAATGGCCCCTACGCCCGTCGCAGATTCCACAGCATCGGGTTTGGTGCCTGCAACACGTCGGTGAGGTCCCGGCGGAAGGCCGTGCGCAGGCGGAACAGGCCCGTGGGCGCGAAGGGCACCGCCTCCCAGGCCAATTCCTGCAAGCGGCGCATGGCCACGGCCTGGGTCTGCGCGTCGGCGGCCAGGGTCCAGG
>Ga0105047_10018520_pt1 | contig 10788 bp, 10 predicted proteins | sample MAT04_FD_78384 | JGI IMG/M metagenome (GOLD analysis project Ga0105047, IMG submission 78384) | Freshwater microbial communities from Lake Fryxell liftoff mats and glacier meltwater in Antarctica - MAT-04 (megahit assembly) | ecosystem: Environmental > Aquatic > Freshwater > Ice > Liftoff...
GATGAATCTGCACACCGCCGACGACCGATGGGTGGCGCTGTTCTTCCACGCCATGCTCGCTGCAGGCTTCTACCTCGCTCGGCGCGGAATGATCGCGCTCGCGCTCGACGTCACCGACGACCAGCTGAACGCGTTCGCTCTCGCCGTCGAGCGCTGGGCCGCGGAGTGCAGCGCATGAGCAGCCCCGCGTCGCCGGGCTCAAACGTGCAGTCGCCGCGACTCGAACGGATGGTCGTTCATCACTTCTACGCCGTTCTCGGTGATGAGCAGTTGGTCTTCGAGCTTCACGCCCTGTCCGCTGGCGGCACGGCCGACGTAGCTCTCGGCCCAGCAGACCATTCCGGGCTCATGAAGCTTCTGCCCCCACCCGGTCTCAGACGGTCTCGATGGTGAGTCGTGCCCGTGTGGTGTCGGCGATCTTGCGGATGTGGGTGGGGTTGGAGGTGACGATGGCGTCGTGGCGGCGGACGGCGCCTTCGACGACGGTGACGTCGACGATGTCGTCGTGGCCTGCGCGTGCTGCGAGTGCGCCGACGGATTTCGCCTGTTCGTCGGTGAGTGGTTCGGTGGTGCACAGAGCGAGGAAGCGGGCCAGGCTGGCCTGGCGGGGTCCGCCTCGCCAGGCTTCGGCGAGTACTGGGGTGGGGACGGTGGGGGAGGTCTCGAGGGCGAGGAAGCCTGCGTGGAGTGCCCACATTCGCCGGTCGTTGCGGTCGGCTGCGATGAGTGCGCCGGTGTCGTAGGTGACGCCGTCCATCATGCGCTCTTGGCGGCTGGGGTGCGCCGCAGGATGCTGCGGGCGCGGGCGAGGCCTTCGGCGAGTTCGTCGGGGGTGAGGTTTTCGTTCTTGCGTTCCCATTCGGCGATGCCTTGGCGGCCGGCGTCGAGGCGGAGCCTGTGAGCGGCGGTCTCGGCGATCCATGCGCTGACTGTGGTGCCATCGGCGGCTGCGGCTGCGTCGATCGCGTCGGCGAGTTCGGGTGGGAGTGAGATCGAGCGTTTCTGTCGGCCGGTCATGACGCCATGGTAGGACAGGCGGTAGGACAAGGCAACGCGCATTCCTGCACGATTCCTGCACACGACTCGGTCGCACCTGGCGGACCTACGCGGATCGGGCGGACCGGGCGGACACCATTGCCGGGCGCGAGGGCCCAGCCGATCGATTCCGTTCTGGTCTCGACGACGTCCACCGTTCGCGTGGCGAGCCGATGGAAGTCGACGTGGAAGTTCGTCAGAATGATCTCTTGCAAGTGAGCATTCACTTAGCTAATGTGACGGACGGCGCACTGCGCGCCGAAAGTTCATTTGGGGGGTCAAATGTCAGAGCTCACGAGATCGTCGTCGTCACGACGTCGTCACCATCGCCCAGCCGTAGCAGTCCTCGTCGGTCTGTCTTTGCTGGCCGCCGCTTGCGGATCCGACGAGGAGTCGGGCAGCGACTCCACCGTCGCTGCTCCGGCCGCCGAAACAACAGCGGCCGCAGCCGAGTCGTCGATCGAGACGACGCCTGCGACCACTGCTGAAGCGGAGTCGACAGACGCATCAGCAGTGGCGACCGATGCCCCGGAGACTACGGAGGCAGCGGTGACGACCGATGCTGCGCCGACCGGACCGGCATCGGGCGAACCGATCGTCGTCGGTTTCGTCAACATGGAGGCAGGCCCGCTCGCTCAACCGGCGGTCGGCGACAGCGCTCGTGGGGCGATCGCCTACATCAACAAGTACCTCGGCGGCGTCGACGGCCGCCCGCTCGAGTTGGACCAGTGCCTCACCGATGGGTCGCCGGAATCGTCTGCGAAGTGCGCGACGCAGTTCGTCGCCAACGGCACCCAGATGGTGTTCCTCGCCATCGACTTCGGTAGCGCGGCGATGCTGCCGACACTCGCCGAAGCCGGAATCCCGGTCATCGGCCAGCAGCCGATCACTCCTGCCGACTATCAGACCGGGCAATGGTTTGCAGGAAGCCAGGTCGCCTACGCATACGGTGGCGCGACCTTCGTCCGTGACGAACTGAAGTCCAAGAACGTGACCGTGTTGACGTTGAACAGCGCCGGCTCGAAGGCCAACATGGCGGCGTTCATCCTCCCGTCGTTGGAGGCCGCCGGTGTCGAGAACATCGACGTCGTCGAGGTCGATCCGACACAACCGGACTTCAGCGTCTTTGTCGCCGCCGCGCTCGCCAACTCGCCGGATCTGCTGTACGGCTTCCTGCAGGACACTGACTGCACCAAGCTCGTAACCACCTCGCGCCAGCTCGGTTACACCGGCGACATCATCGCCGGCAACTGCGGGGCGTTTGCGAAGGACAGTCCTGAAGCGGCCGAGGGCGTCTATGCACTCGGCGACCTCTACAGCCCCGACGACCGCTCCCGGACCTCGGAGCGCGCCGATGCCGAGCTCGACATGTTCGTCGCCTCGATGGCGGAGTTCGCTCCCGATCGGCCGCTGAGCGTGTTCACCCAGTTCGTGTTCGCCGGCCTGATGAACGTGTACAACCTGTTGGTCAAGATCGGCGCCGAGAACGTGACCGCCGACGCCGTGGTCTCCACGATGGCGGCGACCGACGACGAGCCGAGCTTCATGGCGGACACGTACAGCTGCAGTGCCCAGGTGTCGGATGACTTCCCGTCACTGTGTGGTGCGAGCGTGCTCGTGTTCCAGTCCCAGGGCGGCAAGCTGGTCCAGGTCTCGGACTGGATCTTCGGGCCTGACATCTTCGCCGGGGGCTGAGCTCGATGGCGACCGGCGCTCTCGTGCGGCAAGACGCCGTTCTCGAAACTCGGCAACTCAGCGTTTCGTACGGGGGCGTGGACTCCCTCGCCGACGTCGACCTTCGGGTCGGCGTCGGCGAGATCGTCGGGCTGATCGGCCCGAACGGAGCCGGCAAGACCACGATGATCGACGCGCTCAGCGGGTTCGTCCGCCCCAAGCGGGGCCGGATCGAGTTCCTCGGGCACGAGATCAACACTTGGCCGGCACATCGCCGGGCTCGCAGCGGGCTGACCCGCACGTTCCAGTCGATCGAATCGTTCGAGCCGCTGACCGTGCGTGCCAACCTGCTCGCCGCCGGCGAGGCGCATCGCCGCCGGCGACCCCTGCGAGACCGGTTACGGGGTCGCGGCGACGAGGTCGAGCAGCGGGTCGACACGATGCTCGGACTGTTCGCGCTCGGCGACGTGCGTGACGCGTTCCCTCCCGATCTGCCGTACGGCATCCAGAAACTGGTCGGGCTGGCGATGGCGTTGATGATCGAACCGTCGGTGATCCTGCTCGACGAACCTGCCGCCGGTCTCGACGATCCAGCGGTGGCGGTGCTCACCGAGCAACTCCGTCGGTTGCGCGACGACGGCCTCGGACTGTTGCTCGTCGACCACGACATGGACCTCGTGTTCGACCTGTGCGATCGCGTCTATGTGCTCGACTTCGGTCGACTGATCTTCGAGGGCGAGCCGGAAGCGGTCCGCAGCAACGAGCGTGTTCGAATCGCCTATCTCGGCACGCCGGCTCCGACGGGAGGTGCGGCGACGTGACCGACGATCTCGAGCCCAACGGTGGGCTGCGCATCCGTGGTCTCACGGCCGGGTACGGCGGCGTCGACGTCGTCCGCAATGTCGACATCGACGTCGGCCCGGGTGAGATCGTTGGGCTGTTCGGAGCAAACGGCGCGGGCAAGACCACGACGCTCAACTCCATCGTCGGCATCGGCAGATCGACGCTCGACACGTTCGCGATCGGTGATCTGGTCCACCGCGGCCCGAAGCCCTTTGGTCCGCTCGACGCCAACCGTCACGGCATCGCCCTCGTCCCGGAGGACCGCTGCCTGTTCACCCAGCTCACCGTCGCCGAGAACCTCCGGGTGTCAGCGCCCAAGGGAAGTGCGCCGTTGGACGTGCTCGATCACTTCCCGCTGCTGCAGTCGTTGCTCAAGCGCAAGGCCGGCCTGCTGTCGGGTGGCGAGCAACAGATGCTCGCGATCGCCCGAGCGTTGGTGACGAGACCGAAGGTGCTCCTGATCGACGAGCTCAGTTTGGGTCTCGCTCCGATCATCGTCCAGCGACTGCTGGCCTCGATCTACGAGTTCGCCTCCGACGGACTGGGTGTGCTGCTCGTCGAGCAGCACGTCAACCTCGCCCTGCAGTACGTGCACCGCGGATACGTGATGCGCAACGGCACCGTGGTGATGGATGCCTCGTCCGCCGAGCTGATGAACGCCGGCGAGGCGCTGGCGAGCGCATACCTCGGCGACGCCGCCGCAGCTGACGCAGAATCGATCGACGCTCGTGAAGGAGCGACTCTCTGATGTCGCAGTACGTCCTCTTCCTGCTGCTCGGACTCGGATCGGGTGCGGTATACGCCGGGCTCGGCATGGGCCTCGTGGTGCAGTACAAGGCCCTCGGCATCATCAACTTCGCGTATGGCGCGATGGCGATGATCGCGTCGTTCCAGTATCACGAGCTGCGTCAACACGGCGACCTCGTCATGCCGTGGGTCGGACTCCCGAGCCGCGTGCACATCGGCGACGACCTGTCGATGTGGGTCGCGCTGCCGATCGTGCTGGTGCTCTCGTCGTTGCTCGGCCTGTTGTTGTTCGTTGCGGTCTACCGCCCGATGCGAGCGGCGTCGCCGCTGGCCAAAGTGGTCGCGTCGGTCGGCGTGATGATCGTGCTGCAGGCAATCGTCGTGATCCAGTTCGGCACCGAAGCTCGGCTCCCCGAAGCGATCCTGCCGAACGAGACGGTCACCGTCCTCGGCCTCGCGTTCCCACGCGACCGCTTCATCCTCGCCCTGTTCACCGCCGTCGTGGCGATCGTGTTGTGGGCGCTCTACCGCTTCACCCGGTTCGGGCTCGCGACCCGAGCAGCATCTGAGACCGAGCGGGGTGCGCTGCTCAGCGGCATCTCGCCGGGCCGGCTGGCGATGGTCAACTCGGTGCTCGTCGCCGTGAGTGCCGCCGTGTTCGGCATCCTCAGCTCGCCGATCACCGGGCTCGACCCGACCAAGTTCACGCTGTTCATCGTGCCGGCGCTCGCCGCTGCGCTCGTCGGTCGGCTGAAGTTGATCTCGGTGACCGCGATCGCCGGATTGGGTATCGGCATGATGCAGTCTGAGCTGCTGTTCCTGACGACCAAGTCGTGGTTCCCGGACTGGGCCCGCTCGGGTGTCGTGGATTCCGTTCCGTTCATCCTGATCGTGGTCGCGCTCGTCGCATCCGGCAAGCGGCTGCCCGTTCGCGGCGGCCTCACCGAAGCCAGTGCGCTGCTGTCGCTGCGTCGTGGTGAACGCCCGAGCGTGCTGCTGGTCTGGCTCGCGCTCGGCGGGATCGCGTTGTTCGTGCTCCGCGATCAGTACCGAATGGCCGTCACCGTCACGCTGATCGGCGTGATGATCATGCTGTCGTTCGTGGTCCTCACCGGCTACCTCGGCCAGATCTCGCTGGCCCAAGGGGCCGTCGCCGGTGTGGCCGGTTTCTCGGTCTCGAAGATCACGACCGAGTTCGATCTGCCGTTCCCGATCGCACCGTTGCTGGCCGCCCTGGTGGCCACGGCGGCGGGCTGTCTGATCGGGATTCCCGGTCTCCGGATACGAGGTGTCCAATTGGCCGTCGTCACGCTCGCCGGTGCGGTTGCGATCGAACGACTGGTGTTCAACAACCCGGTCGTCACCGGCGGCGTGACGGGTGCACTCGTCGAGAGGCCGTCGTTGTTCGGTCTCGATCTCTCGCCGCTCACGTCCAGCCAGCGGCCGAGCCTGTCGTTCGGTCTGTTGTGCCTCGTGGTCGCCGGAGCACTTGCGTTCGCAGTGCTCGCCGTGCGGCGCGGTGAACTCGGCCGACGCCTGATTTCGGTGCGTTCCAACGAGCGGGTCGCGTCCTCGCTCGGGATCGATGTGGTCCGGGTCAAGATCTCCGGCTTCGCGCTGTCGTCGTTCATCGCCGGGATCGGGGGATCGATGCTCGGCTACCACCAGGGATCGATATCGGCCACCTCGTTCGCGGTCTTCGTCGGCCTGCAATGGCTGGCGCTGTCGTACCTCGGTGGCATCACCTCGATCAGCGGTGCGTTCATCGCTGCGATGATGCTGCCTGGGGGAGTGTCCGATGCCGTCCTGACGGGAGTCTGGCACCTCGGCCAGTACCACCTGTTGTTGAGTGGGCTCGGCGTCGTCGTGACGGCCGTCGCCAACCCGGAGGGTCTGGCTCCCAAGATCGGTGATCAGTTCCGCTCGAAGTTCGCTGGGCGTGGCCGGCACAGCGCAGCGGCTTCGACCCGATCGGCTGCACAGCCGGCCGACAACACAGTGGACCGCACGGCCGACAACACGGTGGACCGCACGGCCGAGAACGCGCTCGCCGAGATCTGAACCGGCTGACGGATCGATTGACATCGACTATCGGCCCCGGTACGCTTTATGAGAGTAAATACTTACTTACTCGCACGAGATGATGTGTCGAAGGGGAATGACATGGCGACTACGGACGGGTGGCTCAACGTCTTCCGGTTGTCCGAGGACGATCCGATCCAGGCGCCCGACGCTGGGCTCGCATCGACGCATGAACTGTTCGGCGGTGCAGATCCTGCGTCGTGGCTGGCGACGACCCTCGACGACGGGATTGCGGTGATGGACCAGACCGGCACCGACCGTGCGCTGATCGGGGTCACCAGTCGGCGGGCGGCGCCCGGTTCCGCTGCGGGCGTGGATTTCGGGTCGTTGGAATTCGGCCTCGAGGCGTGCCGACGCCAGCCGGCGCGGATCAAGCTCGTCTACCAGATTCGCGATGTGGCATCGCCGCATTCAGCGGCCTCGTTGGTCCACCAGCACGGTGCGCTCGACGAGATCGTCGCGGTCGGCGTATTCCCGGCCGAGCTCGGCTGCGACCTCAACGATCGCAAGTTGTACCCCACCTACAGCGCGTGCATCGACATGGGCCTGCCGGTGCGGATCAACCTCGGCATCGCCGGACCGCGCGTGGCCTCCAAGCACCAGCATCCGGCCCTGCTCGAAGAGTTGTTGATCGAGTTCCCCGAACTGACGGTGATCGGCTGTCACATGGGTCATCCCTACGAGCGACTCGTGATCCGGCTGATGATGAAGTTCCAACGCCTGTTCCTGATGACGTCGGGATACCTGCCGAAGTACTTCCATCCGGATCTCGTCGCGTACATGGGTTCTTCCCGCGGCGTCGGGCGGGTCCTGTTCGGCAGTGATCACCCCGGCATCCCGCTGCCGAGAGCGCTGGACGAAGCACGCAAGCTGCCCATCAGTGAGGCGGCTCTCGATCAGTTCCTCGGTACCGCACTCTGCACCGTCGTCGGGTGGAAGTGATGACCGTCGCAGACACAGTCGCACACGCGCCGACATCTGAGCGCAGGATCGTCGACGACGCGATCGAAGGCTTCCTCGCCGGGTTCGACCCGGCAGCATCAGTGCCGAACGATCAGACCTGGGGTGCCGTTTACGACGCCGGTCTGAGTCGCGTCGACTTCCCCGCCGACCGCGGCGGCCTCGGCGTGCAGCCCGACCTGCAATGGGTCGTCGACGACGCACTGCAGGCAGGTGGTGTGCCGAACAACTTCAACGACAACATCGCCGGCATCGCCGTGGTCGCTCCGGTCATCACGGCGTTCGGCACCGCCGAGCAGCAGTCGCGCCACCTGCGCCGGATTTTCACCTGCGAGGACGTGTGGTGTCAACTGTTCAGCGAGCCTGAGGCAGGTTCGGATCTCGCATCGCTGCGTACCCGGGCGGAGCGCGACGGCGACGGTTGGACGCTGACCGGACACAAGGTGTGGAACACGATGGCGCACATCTCCGACTTCGGACTGCTGTTGGCACGCACATCGGATGCGCCGCGCCACAAGGGAATCACGTGTTTCCTGCTGGACATGAAGACCCCGGGTGTCGAGGTTCGCCCGATTCGGCAGATGACCGGCGAGGCCGAGTTCAACGAGGTGATCTTCGATGGCGCCTTCATCCCCGACACGGCCCGGGTCGGCGATGTCGATCAGGGATGGGCGGTCGCCCTCGGCACGCTGATGGCCGAGCGTTTCGCGGTGAGCCAGGTGATCGACAACAAGGTGCCGATCATCGATGAGATCATCGAATTGTGGCGCGATCTCGACCCGACGTCGCAGGACGCCGCGCGACGAGACGCATTGGTCCAGTTGGTGGTGCGGTCACGAGTGTTGGGGCTGATGCGGGATCGCGTCGAGTCGAAGTTCCGGGCCGGTATCCCCGGTCCCGAAGGCTCGTTGCTGAAGCTGGCCCAGGCCGAACTGACGCCCGACATCTACAACTACGGCCTCGACCTGCTCGGCGCCGGGGGCATGCTGTCCACCGGCTACGACCTGGCGCCACCGTCGTCGTGGGCTGACGCCGGTGTCACTGGCGGCGACGTCCGGCGAGCGTTCCTGCGCAGCCGTGCCTATCCCATCGAGGGCGGTGCTGCCGAGATCCAGCGGAACACGATCGCCGAACGCATCCTCGGCCTTCCCCGCGGCTAGCCAGCCGGTCGGCGAGCCCAGACCGTGCAGGATCAGATCGGTCCGACTGAAATTGCAGGTCGCACACAGCAGATGACGCTCGACAGCAGGTGATCTGCGCATTTTCGGACGTCTCGAACGTCTCGACTGCTCTGCGCAACTCACCTGACCCTGCCCGACACGGTGTGGATCGGGCAGGGACAGGAGTTCGTCAGACCGTGGCGGGCTGCTCGATACCGAGCAGCTTCATCAGGTTGCCGCCCATGATCTTGCGGACGTCCTCGTCGGCCAGCCCGGTGAGGTCACCAACGTAGGAGAGCGGGTCGACCAGGCCCTCGACGTGCGGGTAGTCCGAGCCGAAGAGCACGCGGTCGGCGCCGATCCGGGCGATCAGCTCACGCGGATCCTCTTCGTGGTTGGGCTGCACCCAGATGTTGCGGTTGAAGGTGTCCGACGGCTTCATGTCGTACTCCTGGGGCGACTTCAGGTACACGTGGTCCATGTGGTCGAGCAGGTTCGGCACCCACGAGCCGCCGTTCTCGACGAGCGCGATCCGCACTCCGGGGAATCGCCACAGCGCGCCGTGGCAGATCAACGACGCAACCGTGTCCTCGATCGGGCGGTGGTTGAACAGCATCGTCTGCTTGAACGGCGAGGGTCGTCCGAAGTGGACCATTTCACCCTGCTGGCCCTGCCACTCGCCGTAATAGCGGTCGTAGCCGGAGTCGGACACGTGCAGGACGACGAGCGTGCCGGTCTCTTCGACCCGCTTCCAGAACGGGTCGAACTCGGGCAGGGCGAACGAGCGCGGGCCGCGGTAGCCCCAGGCGGGAGCGGGGCGCATCAGCACCGCCCGGGCGCCCCGCTCGACGAGCCAGTCGAGTTCTTGAACGGCGCGGTCGACGAGACCCGGAGTGATGTACGGCACCGAGAAGATGCGGCCTTCGTAGGCGAACGGCCACTCCTCCACCATCCACTCGTTGAAGGCGTGGATGACGTCGGCACAGAGATCCGGATCGTCGCGCATCCGCTCCTCGACCAGGCTGACCAACGTCGGCATGACCAGCGCATAGTCGATGCCCTGTTCGTCCATCCGGGCCAGACGTGGGGGAGCGGAACGGTAGGCGGCGGGACAGTCGATGCCCGGGCCGAGCAACTCCCGCTGGGTCTTGCCCTCCGGGTTGCCGTGCTTGAAGTACTGCTCGTGAGCCCCCGCCCGGCCGATCCTTTCGAACGTCGGGTTGGGGATGTAGTCGCTGATCTGTCCGCGCACCACGATCTTGGTCCGTCCGCCGACGTCGACGTAGTCGATGGCACCCTTCTGGCCGGGCTTCAGATACTTCGTGAGCGCGTCGCGGGTCTCGTAAAAGTGGTTGTCGGCGTCAAAGATCGGAAAGTCGGGCTTGTCGGATCTGGTGAGCATGGGATCTCCGATTCTGAAATTTGGAGGACTCGCTATTGAGTGAACGTTTACTCTCAGTTAGAGTACCGGAGGCGCGGGGGCGTGTAAAGAACGTGCCCGCGATGTAATTGACACGGGGAACGTCATCTTCAGGGGGTAGTGATGTCACAGTCCAAAATCAGCGTGCCGCAGCGACTACACGAGCGAGCCGTCGAGCATCCGGATCGCCCGTTCGCGATCGAGGCAGCCGGCCGATCCGTCACGTTCGGCGAGTTCGACGTCGAAGCACTCACGTGGGCAGCCGGGTACCGATCGCTCGGCCTCGCAGCGGGCGACACGGTCGTCACCATGGTGAGACCGTCGGTGTCGGCGTACGAATCGTGGATCGGGATGTCCTGGATACGTGTGGTCGACGCGCCGTGCAACACCGACTACCAGGGTGCGATGCTGGCCTACCTGCTCAACCACTCGCGCAGCCGCGTCGCGGTGGTCGACAAGCAGTTCGTACCGCGGTTGATCGCCGTTGCCTCCGACACCCCGCATCTCGAGACGGTTGTCGTGATCGGCGACGACACCGGCACCGAGGAGGCGCCGTTCCGGCTGATCAGCTCAGCAGACCTGCTGGCCGATCTCCAGCCGCTGGTCGACATGGATCCGCCGCAGCCCCGGGACATCGCGATGATGATCTACACGTCGGGCACCACCGGTCCGTCGAAGGGCGTCCTGATCGCATGGGCCCAGGCCGAGGAATCTGCGGTCGGTCTGATCCCGGCGGCAGACCTAGATGAGACCGATTGTTTCTACTCGCCGTTCCCGATGTTCCACGGCAGCGGCCGTGCGTGTCTGTGTCTGATGGCTCGGGCCGGCGGCCGGTTCGTCGTTCGCGAACAGTTCAGCGCGACCCAC
>Ga0105047_10018522_pt1 | contig 10787 bp, 10 predicted proteins | sample MAT04_FD_78384 | JGI IMG/M metagenome (GOLD analysis project Ga0105047, IMG submission 78384) | Freshwater microbial communities from Lake Fryxell liftoff mats and glacier meltwater in Antarctica - MAT-04 (megahit assembly) | ecosystem: Environmental > Aquatic > Freshwater > Ice > Liftoff...
AGAGCGAAGCCCCGCAGTCAGGCGTCCTTGGCCGTCAGTGCCGATGGCTTGCGCTGGCTCGTGGTGAACGCCGCACCGGACCTCCGGGCGCAAATCCAGGCGACCCCAGCCCTCCATCCCCGGCCGCAGCCGGTGCGGAACTCACCCATCGCGGCCATCGCGCTGACCGGCGCGGAGGTCGATGTGATCGCGGGCCTCCTGCACCTGCGCGAGCGCCAGGCCCTCCGCATCTACGCCCCGCAGCCGAGCCACGACGTGTTGGACCAAAACCCGATCTTCCGCGCCCTCAACCCGGAGTTCGTCACGCGCGAGGCGATGCCGCTGGATCTCCCTTTCGCCCCCCTCGACGCGGCGGGGGCGCCGCTCGGCCTTACGCTGGAAGCCTATGCCGTGCCGGGCAAGGTGCCGCTCTTCGCGGAGGGTCCGGGCGCGGAGGGTCCGGGAGCGGAGGCCGCCAGCATCGCCGAGGATGGCGAGGCGGTAGGGCTCGCCATTTCCGCCGGCGGCTCCGTTCTGCACTACATTCCGGGTTGTGCGATGATGCCGGGGGCGCTGGCAGAACGCCTGCGCGGCGCGGAATGCGTGCTCTTCGATGGTACCCTCTTCACCGATGACGAGATGATCCGCGCGGGCGCCGGCCCCAAGACCGGGCGCCGCATGGGGCACATGCCCATGACCGGCCCGGGCGGGACGCTCGAAGCCTTCGCCCAGCTAGGGGTGCGGCGCCGAATCTTTGTCCACGTCAACAACACGAACCCCGCCCTCCTCGACGACAGCGCCGAACGGGCGCACCTCACCGCCGCCGGCTGGGAGGTCGCGGAGGACGGCATGGAGATCAGCCTGTGAGCCTCGCCGCACCTCAGGAATTCGAGGCCGAACTGCGGGCGATCGGCGCCGAGCGCTATCACATCCTGCATCCCTTCCATGACCTGCTGCACAACGGGCGGCTGACCAAAGGCCAGGTCCAGGCCTGGGCGCTGAACCGTTATTATTATCAGGCCAGCATCCCGGCGAAGGATGCCTCGCTTCTCGCTCGCCTGCCCACGCCCGAACTCCGCCGCGAATGGCGCCGTCGCCTGGAGGATCACGATGGGGACGGCACGCAGCCCGGCGGTGTCGAGCGTTGGCTGAAGCTGACCGACGGGCTCGGCCTCGATCGCGATTATGTGACCTCTCTGCGCGGGCTGCTGCCGGCCACCCGTTTCGCGGTGGATGCCTATGTGCGCTTCGTGCGGGAGATGAGCCTGCTGGAGGCGATTGCCTCTTCGCTGACCGAGATGTTTTCCACCAACATCATCCAGCAGCGCGTCGCTGGCATGCTCCGCAACTACGATTTCGTGAGCGAGGAGACCCTCGCCTATTTCAAGCCGCGCCTCACCCAGGCGCCGCAGGATGTCGACTTCGCGCTGAGTTACGTAAAGCGCCATGCCGACACGCGCGAGAAGCAGGAACAATGCCTGGCTGCGCTCCGCTTCAAGTGCGACCTGCTGTGGGCGCAGCTCGACGCGCTGCACCTGGCATATGTGGAGCCCCGGCTCATGCCGCCGGGGGCCTTCCGGCCTTGATTCCCCGCTTCGCCCCCGGCGTGCGCCTGCAGGAAGACAAGGCGCGCGGGCGCTGGATCGTCATGGCGCCGGAGCGGATGTTCATCCCCGACGAAACCGCTCTCGAGGTGCTGCGCCTGGTGGACGGCACGCGCGACGAACGCGCGATCGTCGCCGCACTGGCTGCCCGGTTTGCCGCCCCCGCCGAGGTGATCGCGGGCGACGTGCGCATGATGATCGAGGACCTCACCGCCCGGGGTGCGCTGACGTGCTGACGCCCGAAGCGCCGTTGGCGCTGCTCGCGGAGCTGACGCATCGCTGCCCGCTGCGCTGCCCCTATTGCTCCAACCCCACGGAACTCACGCGCGCCGCGGGTGAGCTTGCCACCGCCGAATGGGCACGTGTCTTCCAGGAGGCCTCGGCGCTGGGCTGCCTCCAGGTCCATCTCTCCGGGGGCGAGCCGACGGCGCGGCGCGACATCGTGGAGATCGTGGCGGCGGCACGTGCCGCGGGGCTTTACACCAACCTGATCACCGCGGGCGTGCTGCTCGACGGCGCGCTGATGGAGCGCCTGTTCGCCGCCGGGCTCGATCACGTGCAGTTGTCCGTGCAGGACGCGGACGAGGCGGGCGCCGAGCGCATCGGCGGCCTGCGCGGTGCGCACGCAAAGAAGTGCGCTGCGGCGGCGCTGGTGAAGCGGGCGGGCCTGCCGCTCACCCTCAACGCCGTGGTTCACCGGCAGAACCTGCACAACCTTCCGCGTCTCATTGAGCTCGCCCTCGAGTGGGGAGCGGCGCGCATCGAGGTTGCGCATGTGCAGTATTACGGCTGGGCACTGGCCAACCGCGCCGCGCTGCTGCCCACCCGCGCCCAGCTCGATGACGCGACAGGCATCGTCGAGGCTGCGCGGATCGCCCATCGCGGACGGCTCGTCATCGACTACGTGGTACCGGACTATCACGCGGCGCGGCCCAAGCCCTGCATGGGTGGTTGGGGGCGGCGCTTCCTCGCTGTCTCGCCGGCTGGAAACGTGCTGCCGTGCCACGCTGCCGAATCGATAACCGGCATGACCTTCGCGAACGTCCGCACCACCTCGCTGGCTGAGGCCTGGACAGGGAGCGACGCCTTCAACGCGTTCCGCGGCACCGCCTGGATGCCCAAGCCCTGCCAGGGCTGCGAGCATGCCGAGCGCGACTGGGGCGGTTGCCGCTGCCAGGCCTTTGCCTTGACGGGCAACGCCGCCAGCACCGATCCCGCCTGCGCCCTTTCACCGGACCACGGCCTGCTGGCCGCCGCCGTGGCCGAAGCGGGCGACCCCAGCTTCAGGTACCGCAATTTCTCCTGACGGCCGCCGGGAGAGGCCGAGACGCCGATCGCAGCTCGCCAGGTCGCCTCGTACCGCAGGGAAGGAAGAATGCAGGCCAACGTCGTGCCCCTCGTCGCAGTCGTCGGCAGAAACCGGTGAAGCTTGTTCCCTGGATTTTTCCACAGATTGAGCGACCATCTCATGGCAAGGGAAGGGCAGTTCCTCGCCTCCAGACGCTGCGGAGCGCCCGCCGCGCCGGCACCGGACTGGCAAGGGATGTCCAAGTCAGGGCTTGCACGCGGGGTGTTTTCGTCATTCGATCGTTCTGTTATGCCCGGACGGGGCAGCAGGGAGAAAACGATATGACGATGAGACGATTTCTGCTCGGCATGGGTGCGGTGTTGATCGCCGCCCCGGCCCTGGCGCAACAGCCCGCACCTGTTCCGGGCTGGGCCGTCGGCCGCCCCGAGGGCTCGACCCTCGCCCCCCATGCACCGCGCCTTACAGTGACGCCGCGCGATCAATTGCCCGTCGCCGCAATTCGCCTTCCGCCCGGCTTCCAGGCCGAGGTCTATGCCCACGGCATGCCCGGCGTGCGCGCCATCGCCGAAGGGCCGAACGGCACCATCTTCGCCGGCACGCGCGCCATCGGCCGCATCTATGCCATCACCCGCAACCCGGACGGCACGACACGCACGCGCACGATCGCGCAGGGCCTGTCCCAGCCGAACGGCCTGGTGATGATTGGCGACAGCCTCTACGTCCTCGCCGTCAACCGCGTGCTGCGCTACGACAACATCGAGGCCAATCTGGACAATCCGCCGGCGCCGGTGGACCTGACCGCCGCCTTCGCCCTGCCGACCGAGCAGGAGCATGGCGGCAACCACCACTGGAAATTTGCGACCCTCGGCCCGGATGGCCGGATCTATACGAATGTCGGCGTGAACTGCAACGTCTGCGACACGGACCGCGACAAGTTCGCGTTGCTGGTCTCCTTCAACCCCGATGGCAGTGACCGCCGGATCGAGGCGCGCGGCGTACGCAACAGCGTGGGCATGGCGCATCACCCGGTCACGCGGGAACTCTGGGCCACCAATCACGGCCGCGATTGGGTCGGCAATGACACCCCGAATGACACGCTGCTTCGTGTCCGCCGCTCCGGCGAGGATTTCGGTTTCCCCTATTGCGTGGGAAGCTGGGCCGATCCGGACTTCAACCGTGGCCGCAATTGCAGCGAATTCTCGCAGCCCGCGGCCCTGCTCGGCCCGCACACTGCGGTGCTCGGCATGCGCTTCTACACCGGCACCATGTTTCCCGAGCAGTATCGCAACCAGATCTTCATCGCCCGCCGCGGTTCCTGGAACCGCGAGCGGCTCTCTGGCTATGACGTGGTCGTCGCGCATCTCGACGCGCAGGGCGCCGTGACGCGCATCGAGGAATTCCTGACCGGCCTCCGCGACGACGCCAACCAGCGCTTCCTCGACCGCCCAGTCGAGATCCATGTGCTGCGTGACGGATCGATGCTGGTGTCCGGCGAGCAGATGGGTGCGGTCTACCGCATCACCTATCGTCGGTGATGCTGCTTCGACTGCTAGCGGCGGCCCTGTTGGCCGCCGCGATCGAAGCGACGACGCCCGGGGCGGCGCTGGCGCAGGATGCCCGACGCGGTGCCGAACTCGCCGCGCAGTCCTGCGTCAATTGCCATGGCGCAAATGGCCGCAGCCAGACCAGCGACATCCCGTCGCTCGCGGGGCAACCAACGGATTTCATCACCCTGCAGATGATCCTGTTCCGCGAGGGCATTCGGCAGGTGCCCGCGATGAACGCCTTTGCCGCAGACCTGCCGGATCGCGACATCGAGGATCTCGCCGCCTACTTCGCCAGCCTGCCGCCCGGCCCGCCCGATGACCGCCGGCCGCGCGACGCGGGCCTGTTCGCCGCGGGCCAGGCGCTCATCGGACCTCGAAATTGCGGTGTGTGCCACGTGTCGGACTTCGGCGGCCGCGCCCAGATCCCGCGCATAGCCGCCCAGCGCGAGGAGTTCCTGGCCCGCACGATGATCGAATACCGGGAGGGCCGGCGCGTCGCCATCGACACACAGATGAACGGCGCTGTTGCCGGACTGTCCAACGCCGACATCGCCGCGCTGGCGCATTACCTCGCCCAAAGGGACTGATACCCGGATCTCCTGCTACGGCGAACGGACTGCTGCATGACCTGAGCCGATGCCGATCCTGCGCCCATTGCGCTGGGCTTGGCGCCCGACGCGAAGCCGATCCAGCCAATTGCAATTGCCCCGGTTGAGCAATCCGCCCACGGGGGCTATCCGGTTCAGCGATGGATTCGCCCACTTCCGTGAATGAAGGCCCGTTGCCGGCCTACCGCGCCCGCGTGGCGGAGGGTGTGTTGCGCGCCGACCCAGCCCAGGCCCATGCGGCCGAGACGCTGCAGGACCTCTGGCGCGTCCTGAAGGACTATGATCCGCAACGGGCCGCGGCTGGGCCGCGTGGGCTGTTCGGCCGGATATTCTCCAAACGCGGCTCGGGCGACCTTGCCGCGCCGCCGGGAACGCCCGAGGGCCTGTACCTCGTCGGTGCCGTGGGGCGCGGCAAGTCGATGCTGATGGACATGTTCTGCGAGACAGCCAAGGTTCCCCGCAAGCGCCGCATTCATTTCCACGCCTTCATGCAGGAGGCGCACCAGCGCATCCACTCCTGGAAGAAGGCCAATCCGGGCAGCGACGATCCGATCCCGCCGCTTGCCGACGCCATCGCGGCGGAGGCGGCCCTTCTCTGCTTCGACGAATTCCAGGTCCATGACATCACGGACGCGATGATCCTGGGCCGCCTGTTCGAGGCACTTTTTGCGCGTGGCGTAGTGGTGGTCGCCACCAGCAACACCGCCCCGCAGGACCTGTTCAAAGGCAAGCCGGGGCGCGACGCCTTCCTGCCCTTCATCGCGCTCATCCAGTCGCGCGTGGAGGTGCTGCACCTCGAATCCGCGCAGGATTACCGCCGGGAGCGCATCCGCGGGATGCCCACCTGGCATTTTCCCTTGGATGGCCGCGCCGAGCGCGCGCTGGACGCCGCCTTCCTCGACCTCGCCGGCACCAAGCGTGGGTCGTCGATGACGTTGCAGGTCCTTGGTCGCGGCGTGGCGATCGCCGAGGCAGCACGCGGGGTGGCTCGGCTGGAGTTCGACGACATCTGTGGCCGCCCGCTTGGACCGGCGGATTACCTGGCACTTGCCACACATTTCCACGCGCTCGTGCTGGACGGCATCCCGCGTCTCGGCCCCGAGAATTTTGACAAGGCGCGGCGGTTCATCACGCTGATCGACGCACTTTACGAGCACCGCTGCAAACTTGTGGCCTCGGCGGATGCCGCGCCGGACCAGCTCTATGAACGCGGCGACAACGCCGCAATGTTCGAGCGAACTGCATCACGCCTCATAGAGATGCAAAGTCAGGCTTATTTGAGCTTGCCTCACCTCCCCTGAAGTAATACGCCGTAACACGAGTGAAGCATGATCGGCCCTCGGGCAGGTCATGTGACCGATCTGGGGGATGGGGGATTCATGCGATCTGTGATTGGGGGCCTTCTGGGCCTATGCCTGCTGGCTGCGCTTGCGCCAGCCAATGCCAATGCTCGAACGGACCCGCGCGGCTCCGCACAAGTGGCAACTTCTTCTTCGCGCGGCCAGGCTGTCCGTCCAGCCGCGCCACGTGCATCTCGCGCGCGGCCCGCGATGGCGCCACGCCAGGCCGCCTCGCAAAGAGCTCCAGCAACTTCTTCACGGCAGGCCGCCGCGCGGCCTTCGTCCGGTAGCGTGTCCGTGCCGAACCGCCCCGGCAGTTCGAGCCGCCTTGCATCCGGTCGCGTTCCGCCTCGCCGCTCCGTCGCGAGCCCGGCGGCTGCCACGCGACATGCGGCGGCGGTGCCTTATGGCCGCCAGGCTGCGGCCGTTCAGCCGTTGCGCCAGACGGCGATGGCCACCTGCACGACGCGCAACGGCCGCCGCACCTGCGGCAGCCCGACCCGAAGCGCCTCGCTGCCCTGGACCGGCGGCCTCACGCCGGCGGCCATGAGCCAGGCCGGCTGCCCCGACGGCACCATCGCGACGAACGCGCTGGGACACAGCGACATCGTCCGCTGCGTCCCGCTTTGAGCGGGCCTCGCCGCGACTGATCGTCAAGGGGCGCCGCGAGCGCCCCTTTTCATGTTCGCTCGGCCAGTTTTGTCCGGACATGGAGGTTGCGGCACCTGTCCGACGGTGCAAATCTTCGCAACACTCGCTCGCGCGATAGGCCCCTTGCATGCGGCGACGGCCGAGACTCTGACGCACGCTGGCTTCGAGATCCTGACGACGACTCGGGACGCGGCCCCGGCGATGCCGCGCCACGAGAACAAACGCTGGGGGCCCATCCTGCCCGATCTCAACATCAGACTGGATTGAGGAACGACATGGGACGGCTGGATATCGCGGGCGATGCGCGCCGGGTCGTGGATGTGGTGAAGGGCGGCGGCGTCGCCGTCTTCCCGACCGATGTGGGCTATGCGGGTGTTGGTGCCTGCGAGGCGGCGCTGCTGCGCTTCTTCCGCGCCAAGGGCCGCGGCACGCACAAGCGCAACGCCATGCTCGGCAACATCGACATCCATGAGGAGGTGCATGTGATGAGCGACCGCGCGCGGGACATGATCCGCGCCCTGGTGCTCGACCATGACCTGCCGATCTCGGCCATCGGACCCTTCCGGCCCGACCATCCGCTGCCCCGCGCGCTGGAGCCCTCGGCGCTGGAGGCGAGCACGGAGGGCGGAACGCTCGCCATTCTGATGAACGTGGGAGAACTGCAACTGCAGATGAGCCGCCTGGCCGCTGCCGAGGGCGTGCCCTTGTTCGGCTCCTCCGCCAACCTGACCGGCACGGGAACGAAGTTCCGCGCCGAGGATGTCCAGGCCGAGATCACGGAGGCCGCCGACCTCGTGGTGGATCACGGCCTCAGAAAGTACCACCCCTATAAGCGCTCCTCGACCATGATCGACTTCACGACCATGGAGGTGGTTCGCATCGGCGCCTGCTACGAACTCATCCAGGACGTGCTGCGGCGCGGCTTCGGCGTGGAACTGCCGCCCGATCCCGGCATCGCCTCGCTGCCCAGCGGCCACCTGCGCGAGGCGCAGAGGGTTCACGTCTAGCGCCGCCCGGCTCTCGTTCCGCCCAAAAAACGACACGCGGGCGCGATGCCGCGACCTTGCCCCGAAGCGTCAACGGGGCTACCCATGCGCCGGCAAAGCTCAGATTTTATCAAGAGGAGGGCCCCATGGCCCGCAAGAAGATCGCGCTTATCGGCGCTGGCAACATCGGCGGTACGCTCGCCCATCTGATCGGCCTGAAGGAGTTGGGCGACGTCGTCATGTTCGACGTCTTCCCCGGTGTCGCCGCCGGCAAGGCGCTCGACATCATGCAGTCCGGCCCGGTTGACGGCTTTGACAGCCACATGGCCGGCACGGGCGACTATGCCGAGATCGCGGGTGCGGACGTGGTGATCGTCACCGCCGGCTTCCCCCGCATGCCGGGCATGAGCCGCGACGACCTCGTCGCCAAGAATGCCGGCGTGATCGCGACCGTCGCTGAGGGCATCAAGGCGCATGCGCCGGGTGCCTTCGTCATCGTCATCACCAACCCGCTCGACGCCATGGTCTGGGTGATGCGCGAGAAGTCGGGCCTGCCGCACAACATGGTGGTGGGCATGGCCGGCGTGTTGGATTCCAGCCGCTTCCGCCTGTTCCTGGCGCATGAGTTCAACGTCTCGGTGGAGGACGTGACTGCCTTCGTGTTGGGCGGCCATGGCGACACGATGGTACCGCTGACGCGCTACTCCACCGTGGCCGGCATCCCCGTGCCCGACCTCATCAAGATGGGCTGGTCCACGCAGGAGAAGATCGACGCGATCGTCGCCCGCACCGCCAATGGCGGCGGCGAGATCGTGAAGCTGCTCGAGAAGGGCTCGGCCTTCTACGCGCCGGCAGCGTCTGCGATCGCCATGGCGGAGAGCTTCCTGAAGGACAAGAAGCGCGTGCTGCCCGCCGCCGCCTGGCTCGACGGCCAGTACGGCATCGATGGCATGTATGTCGGCGTGCCTGTCGTGATCGGCGCCGGTGGCGTGGAGCGTATCGTGGAAGTCGAGTTCACGGCGGCCGAGGATGCGGCCTTCAAGAAGTCCTGTGCCGCGGTGCAGGAATTGATCGACGCCTCCAAGAAGCTGGTCGGCTGAGGCCAGCTTCGTGCGGATTGCCGTGATCGCTGATGTTCATGGCAACGCGCTGGCGCTGGAAGCGGTGCTGAAGGACGCGTGCTCGCTCGGTTTCGATCACCTGATCGACCTGGGCGACAGCGTCTCCGGCCCGCTCTGGCCGGCCGAAACCTTCGCCATGCTCGCCGATGCCGGCGCGCGAGGCGTGCGCGGCAACCATGACCGTGTGGTCGGCTGCGACGCTCAGGAGGGCATGCCCTCCACCGACGCCTTCGCCCATGCGCGCCTCGATGCGTCGCAGCGCGCTGCACTCGCCGCCCTGCCGGAGACGCTGCGCATCGGGCCGGTTCTGGCTGTACACGGCACGCCGCACAGCGACACGACGTACCTGCTGCATGAGGCAACGCCGCACGGCGTGCGCGAGCGTCGGCCCGATGACTTGCTTGAGCGGCTGGGCGATGCGGGGGACGCCGAACTCATCCTTTGCGGCCACACTCACCGTGCCCATTCGGCGCGCCTGGCCGATGGGCGGCTGATCGTGAATCCCGGCAGCGTCGGCCAGCCCGCCTATGCGTGGGACCACCCGGTGCCGCACCGCATGGAGGCCGGCACGCCGCACGCGCGTTGGGCGCTCCTGGAACGCAGCGCCCATGGATGGCAGATTGCCCACCGCATGTTGCCCTATGACTGGAACCGCGCTTCGGCTGAGGCCGCCCGCAACGGGGCGCCCAATTGTGCCCACGCCATTTTGACCGGCTACGCAGCCTGAGGAAGAACGCATGAACATCCACGAATACCAGGCGAAAGAGCTGCTGCGCCGCTACGGCATAGCGGTGCTCGACGGATATGTGGCCTGGAACGGCGACGAGGCCGAGGCAGCGGCGAAGAAGCTCCCTGGCCCGATCTATGTGGTGAAGAGCCAGATCCATGCGGGCGGCCGCGGCGCCGGCCGCTTCACGAACGACCCCGACGGCAAAGGCGGCGTGCGCCTGGCGAAATCGCCCGAGGAGGCCAAGGCCGCCGCCGCCGCGATGATCGGCTCTACCCTCGTCACCAAGCAGACGGGTCCCGAAGGCAAGGTCGTCAGCCGCGTCTATGTCGAGGCGGGCTGCGACATCGCGCGCGAACTCTACCTCTCGCTGTTGGTGGACCGCGACAGCTCGCGCGTTGTGATCATGGCCTCCACCGAGGGCGGCATGGAGATCGAGGAGGTGGCCGAGAACCACCCCGAGCGCATCATGAAGGTCGCGATCGACCCGGCCTCGGGCATCTCGGGCTTCCATGGCCGCAAGCTGGCTTTCGGCCTCGGCCTCGAGGGCAAGCAGGTCGCGAGCTTCGTGAAGTTCGTGGACGCGATGTACAAGGCGTTCATCGAGCTCGATTGCGCGATCGTCGAGATCAATCCGCTGGTGATCACCAAGGCGGGTGACGTGGTGGCACTGGACGCCAAGGTCTCCTTCGATGACAGCGCGCTGTTCCGCCACAAGGACCTGGAGGCGCTGCGTGACGACAGCGAGATGGACCCGAAGGAACTCGACGCCATCAACAACGACCTGAACTACGTGGCGCTCGATGGCGAGATCGGCTGCATGGTGAACGGCGCGGGCCTGGCGATGGCCACGATGGACATCATCAAGCTCTACGGTTCCTCGCCCGCGAACTTCCTCGACGTCGGCGGTACGGC
>Ga0105047_10018526_pt1 | contig 10785 bp, 12 predicted proteins | sample MAT04_FD_78384 | JGI IMG/M metagenome (GOLD analysis project Ga0105047, IMG submission 78384) | Freshwater microbial communities from Lake Fryxell liftoff mats and glacier meltwater in Antarctica - MAT-04 (megahit assembly) | ecosystem: Environmental > Aquatic > Freshwater > Ice > Liftoff...
GCGCAGGCTATCTGCGCTGTGAGGACCGCGATCCGGGCAGGATGGAACAATGCAGCCCATCGTCACCCCCGAGGAGATGGCGGCGATCGATGCCAGCGCTCATGAGCCGGTCGACGTGTTGATCGACCGCGCCGGCGGCGCCGTGGCCCGGGTGGCGTTCGAGATGCTCGATGGCGCCTACGGCAAGCGCGTCGTGGTGCTGGCCGGCCCGGGCAACAACGGTGCCGACGGTCGGGCTGCGGGCCGGCGGCTGCGGTCGCGGGGGGTGGGGGTTCAGGTGATCGATGCCGCCGCGATGCCGGGCACGCTTCCGGCTGCCGACCTTGTCATCGACGCTGCTTATGGGACGGGCTTCCGGGGCACGTTCCATGCCCCGATGCCGGCGCACCCGCACACCCCCGTGTTGGCTGTCGACATTCCGTCGGGCGTGTCTGGCCTGACGGGCGTCGTGTCGGGAACGTCACTGCCCGCGGTGCGAACCGTCACGTTGGTCGCATGGAAGCCGGGCCTGCTCTTGGCGGATGGACCTGGCCTCGCCGGCCACGTCGACGTGGCCGACATCGGACTCGACACATCTTCGGCTCGGACCCATCTCGTGACTGCAGCCGACGTAGCTGCGTGGCTGCCGCTTCGTCCCCGTGCGGCCCACAAGTGGCAGGGTGCGGTGTGGCTGGTGGCCGGCTCGGCGGGCATGACCGGAGCGGCGCAGCTTGCGGCGCGCTCCGCCCAACGTGGGGGCGCGGGCTACGTACGACTCTCGGTTCCCGGTGCCGGACTCGCCGTCGATGCACCTACCGAGGCCGTGGTGGTGGCGGTGGAACATCGAGGTTGGGCTGCCCAGGTCCTGGCCGATCAGGATCGGTTCGGTGCCCTGGCGGTTGGTCCTGGCCTGGGCCGCGACGCTGCCACCGACGTGGAGGTGCGTGCGCTCGTTGCTGCGACGCAGACCCCCACCGTTGTCGACGGCGATGGGTTGCGCGCCCTCGGGGTGTCCACCCGCGACGTGCTGTACGCCCGACGCCACAAGAGCGTGCCCATCATCCTCACGCCCCACGATGGCGAGTTCGAGGCTCTCGCCGGTCACCCTCCGGGCGCTGACCGGTTCGAGGCGGTGCGCTCGCTGTCTGCGGAGCTCGGAGCGATCGTGCTCCTGAAGGGCCCGACCACCCTGGTGGCTCGCCCCGACGGCGCCGTGCTGGCATCGGCGACGGGTGATGCCCGGCTGGCGACAGCGGGAACGGGCGATGTGCTGACCGGCCTGATCGCAGCCCTGGTGGCACAGGGCGTCGAACCCTTCCGGGCCGCATCGGCTGCTGCCTTCCTGCACGGGGTCGCTGGGGACCTAGCCTTGCCTCGCGGCTTGGTGGCCGGTGACCTCGTCGACCACCTCCCGGCCGCGTTCGCCGAAGTCGCCGGAGACTAGATGTCACGATCAACGCCCGTCTCGAATGTCATGACCGTCGATGTCTTGACCTTTCGTCCAGAGGACAACGTCAGCGATGCCATGACCGGCCTCGTCGACCGCGGCATCGATGCAGCACCGGTCGTCGATGCGGAGGGCGCCGTGGTCGGCATCATCTCCACAGGGGACCTCATCGTGCAGGAGACCCAGCTCCACGTCCCCACCGTGATCTCGCTGCTGGGTGCCACCCTCGAGCTGCCGTCGGCGAAGCGTCACTTCGAGGAAGATCTGCGGCGGGCGCTCGGGAGCACCGTCTCGGACGTGATGACCCCCGACCCCATCACCATCGGGCCCGATGCGACGGTCGAAGACGCGGCCACCGCACTCCACGAGCACCAGGTCAGCAGGCTGCCGGTGGTCGACGAGGGTCGGCTGGTGGGCATCGTGGCGCGAACCGACATCTTGCGCGCCATCATCCGCGATGACGCCGCCGGCGATGCCTAGGTCGGTGCCGTGAGACCGGTGTGGGCCGAGGTTGACCTGGGCGCGATCGCCCGCAACGTCGCGGTCCTTCGGGCCCACGCCGCGCCGGCCGCCTTCTGCGCGGTGGTGAAGGCCGATGGGTACGGACACGGTGCCGCCGCCGCCGCTGGCGCTGCGCTTGCGGGCGGGGCCGACGTACTGGCCGTGGCCCTGGTGTCAGAGGGGAACGAGTTGCGTCGCGAGGGCATCGACGCGGTGGTCTTGGTCCTGTCGCAAGCGTCGCCTGACGAGCTCGACGAGCTCGTGGCCGGTGACCTCGATGCCACGGTCTACACGGAGGTTGGTGTCCGCGACCTGGCCGATGCGGCCGCTCGCGCCGGGCGGGGAACCGACCGGCCGATGCGAGTGCACCTGAAGGTCGATACCGGCATGCACCGAGTCGGCGCCCAACCAGCCGATGCGGTGGGGCTGGCCAAGGCCATCGATGCCGCTGCTGGCTTAGAGCTTCGGTCGGTGTTCACCCACTTTGCCGTGGCCGACGAACCTGGGAACCCGTTCACCGCAGTCCAGCTCGAACGGTTCTCGCACGCCGTCGCCGAGATCGAAGCCGCGGGTCTCGAGGTGCCGTGCATCCACGCCGCCAACACGGCCGCCTCCATCGATCACCCAGCGGCGAGGCTCGACCTGGTGCGCGTTGGCATTGGGTCCTACGGGATCGACCCCGCTCCTGCGCTCGCCGGACGGGTGCGCCTCGAACCGGCACTGTCCCTCCATGCTCGGGTGTCTCACGTGAAGCGCGTCGGCGCCGGCGAGGGCATCTCGTACGGGCTGCGGTACCGGCCAGCGGTCGAGACCACCATCGCCACGGTGCCGCTCGGCTATGCCGATGGTCTTCCTTGGCGGCTCGGGTCTTCGGGTGGAACGGTCCTCGTGGGTGGGGCAGAGCGGCCGATTGCGGGCTCGGTGACCATGGACCAGATCCTCGTAGATTGCGGAGACGAACAGGTTGAGGTTGGTGACCCGGTCGTGCTCATCGGACGTCAGGGAGACGCCGAGATCACCGCTGCATCCTGGGCCGAACGCTTGGGAACCATCGCCTACGAAGTCGTGTGTGGCATCAGCCCGCGCGTGCCCCGCCTCTACCGGGAGACCACTCCATGAAGCCACGCAACGTTGTTGTCCTCGGGGCTACTGCGATCGGTATCGGTGCTGCCATCGCCGGTGCCTATCGGGCAACCCACCCTGGCGACGCCGCGGGGCCGGTCAGGCCATCGCCGGCGAAGGCTCGGCGGCCGCTGGGCGATGACTTGTTCGACCTGCCCGACGACGTGGTGCACCACCGCATCGCCACCCCCGACGGCGGAACGCTGCACGCCACCGAGAAGGGCCAGGGTCGGCCGCTCGTGCTGCTGCACGGCATCACGTTGCGCAGCGACGTCTGGGCACCTCAATTCCACCAGCTCACCGATCGCTTCCGGGTGATCTCCGTCGACCTTCGCGGCCATGGTGAGTCCGACGCTGGCACCGACGGGTTCGGCATCAGTCGGCTCGCCGCCGATCTGGCCACGCTGCTCGAGGCGCTTGACCTGCGCCACGCCGTGGTGGTCGGCCATTCGATGGGGGGCATGACGGCCATGCAGTTCTGCGGCGAGCACCCTCAGGTACTGGCCGAGCGCGTCGCTGGCCTCGTGTTTCTGGCCACGCGTGCGCACCAGGTCTTCCCGCCCTACGTCGACCGAGGGGCGCGGGCACTGATCGCTCAGGGCCAGGGGCTCATCGATGCCGGTAGCGCCCTTCCAGCTCGAACCATCGTCAGCACGCGGGCCGCTCGGTTGGCCTTCGGTGACAAACCCTCCAAGAAGGCCGTCGCCATCGTGGCAGCTATGGGCCAGTCGATGGTGCCCGAGGCGCTCATTCCCTCGTTGGCGGGTCTCATCGAGCACGATGCGCGTGTTGCGCTTCGGGCCACGGATACGCCCGCGCTGGTCGTGGTGGGAACGCGCGATCTCCTGACGCCGGTTCCGGCCGGCCGACACCTCGCCCATCTCCTACCCGATGCCGAGTTCGTGGTGCTACCTCGGGCGGGCCACCAGCTCATGCAGGAGCGGCCCGATGAACTGGCCGACCTGCTCGATGCGTTCGTCGCCCGCATCGAGGGTGACGCGGCGAGCGTTGCCGAAGCGGTGTCCGAGCAGGATGGGTCGGTCGATGTCGGACAGGTTGAGCCCGCTGGCGAGACGCGCTGAGCTACTGCTCGGAACCGCCGATGGTGAGGCGGCTTCCCGGTTCCAGTCTCCATCGGGCGAAGGATCCGGCGGCGGCCTCGATCACCACGTGGGCCCCTCGATGGGGGCCGACCATCCGGTTGGGTCCGACCTCGGTTGTGATCCGCACCACGGTCAGTTGCTCGTCGCAGCATGCGACATCGATGGACAAGCGCATACCCACGGTGTGGATCGATCGGGTCCGGGGGAACACGAGCGCTCCTTCGAAGGATCGCCGCCCCAACAGGCCCCGCGCTCGCGCCCAGCGTGACCGGGCGATGACAGCGGGCCCCACCGCCCGACCATCGACGAAGAGGACCATGCTGGCCTCACGGTGGGGGTCGTGAGGTCCGAGCACACCCTTCCAAAGCGCAACGAGCTGCGTTGGTGATGCGCGGCGAGCAAATCGGTGTGGGGGCCCGGGCTGTCGGGTGCAAGGTGGCCGATCACTACGATCGTTGCGTGGCCAGCCAAGACACGCATCATCCAGGTGTTCGGTGTGCCGTAGGGGTCCGGTGAGCCGGACGCCGCTGCGAGCGCATACGGCGTCGGCGGTCCAGACTCAGGACTTGGCCGAGGTCCTTGCTGGCATCGTCCAGGCGGGCGACCTACTGGTGCTCGCCGGCGAGATGGGTGCCGGCAAGACGGCATTCGCGCAGGGGTTCGCCCGTGGGCTGGGGATCACCGAGGCGGTCACGAGCCCGACCTTCACGATCATCCGCGAGTACGCCGGTGATCCTTTGGACCTGCACCACCTCGACGTGTACCGCCTCGACAGCCTCCGAGAGGTGGCCGACCTGGGACTGGGCGAGATGCTCGACGAGGATGCGGTGATGCTGGTGGAGTGGGGCGACGCCGTGCTGCCTGCCCTTCCCGACCAGTACCTCGAGGTCCGCATCGTCTTTGGTGAGGGCGACGACGATCGGCTTCTGGAGCTCCGGGGAATTGGCGGATCGTGGCCGGCTCGTTGGCAGCTGGTGGCCGAGGCGCTGGCACCATGGCGTGGCGATCCCGATGGTGGTGCATCGTGTTGATCCTGGGTCTTGAGAGCGCCACCGCCCAGGTTGGCTGCGCCATTGGCGGCCATGAAGGGGTGCTCGCGTCGTCGCATTCCGCACGGGGCAAGCGCCACGCCGAAAACCTCACGCCGGCCATCGAGTTCGTGTGCCGGCAGGCTCGGGTGGAGCTGTCGGAGATCTCGTGCGTCGCCGTCGACAACGGGCCTGGGTTGTTCACCGGTCTGAGGGTTGGGGTGGCGTCGGGCAAGGCCATCGCCCAGGCCCTTCGGGTCCCGATGATCGCCGTCTCCAGCCTTGACCTGCTCGCTTTCCCCTTGCGGTTCGCCGACCGGCGTATCGCTGCGGTGATCGATGCTCGTCGCAACGAGGTCTTCTGGGCGTTCTACCGCCAGGTACCCGGTGGGGTGCAGCGGGTGAGCGCACCCACGGTGGGGTCCGCCGACGACCTGGCCGCTGAGCTGATGGCCCAGCCCGGCGACACGCTCCTGGCTGGCGATGGCGCCGTTCGCTACGCCGACCTCCTCTGCGAGCGACCCGGTGTCGAGGTGGCCGGCGGCGATCACGCCTACCCATCGGCTCGTTCGCTGGTGCAACTCGCACACGCCAAGGCGCTGCGCGAGGACTGGATCCGGCCCCACGAGGTCGAGTTGTTGTACCTGCGCAAGCCCGATGCCGAGATCAACTGGTCGGTTCGGGAGGGTGCGTGATGGGCACCGAGCGCGATGGACTGGTGCAGGATCAAACGACGCTCACCGTGACACCGATGCGACGCCGACACCTCCCCGAGGTGCTCGCCATCGAGGCGCAGGTCTACCCGAAACCCTGGTCATCCCGCTTGTTCGAGGACGAGCTGGGGCGCACCGGTCGCCTCTATGTGGTGGCACGAGACGGCGACACCGTGGTGGGCTACGCCGGCCTCCTCATGATCGCCGATGACGGACACGTGGCAACGGTGGCCGTGGACCCGGCCCGCCAGCGACGCGGCGTCGGTCGGGCGCTGCTGTTGGAGCTCGTCGATGGTGCGCGCTCGTTAGGCGCCAACCAGCTCACACTCGAGGTCCGGGTGACCAACGAAGGCGCTCAAGCGCTCTACCGCGCCTTCGGGTTCGCGCCTGCGGGAGCGCGCAAGGCGTACTACGGCGACAACGGAGAGGACGCGCTCGTCATGTGGGCTCACGACATCCGATCATCGGACTACGAGCACCGTCTCAGCGGGCTCGCCCGCGCCGGGCCACCGGTCGTTCGCGTGGGGTTCGACGCCAGCTCCGCCGAGCCATCGCTCCCGGACCACACCCCGGTTCACCCCGCCGTTCGACCGATGCCTGAGGACCGATGACCGCCCCGGAGTTCACGACCGTCCCTTCCACCCTTGGCTTCCCGATCCACGCCGGAACCAAGATCTTGGGCATCGAGACCTCGTGCGACGAGACGGCTGCGGCGGTGGTCATCGGCGGTCACATCGTCCGCAGCTCTGTCGTGTCGAGCCAGGTCGACATCCATGCTCGCTTCGGTGGCGTGGTACCTGAGATTGCCAGTCGGGCTCACGTCGACCTGTTGACCCCGGTGATCGCCGAGGCGCTGGTCGAGGCCGGCCTCGAAGGCGGCGAGCTCGATGCGGTGGCAGCCACCGTCGGTCCGGGCCTGGTGGGTGCCCTGCTCATCGGCGTCAGCACCGCCAAGGCGCTAGCGCTGGTCTGGGACATCCCCTTCGTGGCTGTCAACCATCTCGAGGCGCACCTGTACGCCGCGCTTGTCGAGGATCCGTCGCTGGAACTGCCGCTCGTGGTCCTGTTGGTCTCGGGTGGTCACACGATGCTCGTGTCGATGGAGGGCCACGGCCAGTACCGGCTGCTCGGCTCCACCATCGACGATGCTGCGGGTGAGGCGTTCGACAAGGTCGGCCGCTACCTCGGCCTGGGCTACCCCGGAGGCCCGGCCATCGACCGCATCGCCATGGAGGGCGATCCGCACGCCGTCGCCTTCCCGCGCGCGCTCTACAACGATGGGCTCAACTTCTCGTTCTCTGGCTTGAAGACCGCAGTCATCAACTACGTGCGCAAGCACCCCGAAGCATCCACCGCCGATGTGGCTGCGGCCTTTCAGGAGGCGGTCGTCGACGTACTGGTGCACAAGGCCCGCAAGGCAGCCCAGCAGATCGGCGCCAAGGGCCTGGTGCTCGGTGGGGGAGTCGCAGCCAACTCCCTGCTGCGCGAGCGCTTCTTGTCGGCCTGCGTCGAGGACGGCATCCACGGGTTCCTGCCCAGTCGGGCGATGTGCACCGACAACGCAGCGATGGTGGCGGCCGCGGCCTGGTGGCGCCTGGGCGCCGACGGATCCAGCGCGCTCGACCACGGCGCCGACCCCAACCTCAAGCTCCCACTCCTGACCTGACCGCCCCTGACCCCGACCGTCCCCTGACCGTTCTGCCGCGCGGTGGTGCGGTGGGTGCCACTTGGGCGCGGCAGTTGCGACTTGACTGTTCTGCCGCGCGGTGGTGCGGTGGGTGCCATCTCTGCGCGGCAGTTGCGACCTGAACGGGGGGTTCGGGAGCACACGGGGGGCGAAACAGCGGCGGATTAGCACTCTCGGGCCGCGACTGCTTGCGATCGGCGGGAGCGCGCCGTAGGGTTAGCACTCGCAAGAGACGAGTGCTAACGCCACTGGGCGTTGGCCCACCATCACGTACGCCCAGGAGGCGAAGCATGGCCCTGAAGCCGCTCGAAGACCGCATCATCGTGAAGCCCGGCGATGCCGAGGAGACCACCGCTAGCGGCCTGGTCATCCCCGACACTGCCAAGGAGAAGCCCCAGCAGGGCGAGGTCCTCGCCGTCGGTGACGGTCGCTGGGACGAGGACGGCGAGAACCGCATCCCCGTCGACGTCAAGGTCGGCGACGTGGTCGTCTACTCCAAGTACGGCGGCACCGAGATCACCGTCGACGGCCAGGACGTGTTGATCCTGAACGCCCGTGACGTACTCGCCATCGTCGAGAAGTGAGCTGAGGAACCCATATGCCCAAGATCTTGAAGTTTGACGACGAGGCCCGCCGCGGTCTCGAGGCGGGCGTGAACAAACTCGCCGACGCCGTCAAGGTGACCCTCGGCCCGAAGGGCCGCAACGTGGTGCTGGAGAAGAAGTTCGGCGCCCCCACGATCACCAACGACGGCGTATCCATCGCTCGCGAGATCGAGCTCGAGGACCCCTACGAGAACATGGGTGCACAGCTGGTGAAGGAGGTGGCCACCAAGACCAACGACGTCGCCGGTGACGGCACCACCACCGCCACCGTGCTGGCTCAGGCTCTCGTCAGAGAAGGCCTCCGCAACGTCGCCGCTGGCGCCAACCCGATGGCCCTCAAGCGTGGCATCGACAAGGCGGTCGCCGCCGCCGTCGCCTCCATTGCCGAGCAGGCCAAGGAAATCGACGACCGCAGCGAGATTGCCCAGGTCGCCACCATCTCGGCCAACAACGACAAGGCCATCGGCGAGGTCTTGGCCGACGCCATCGACAAGGTCGGCAAGGACGGCGTGGTCACCGTCGAGGAGTCGAACACGTTCGGCATCGACCTGGCCTTCACTGAGGGCATGCAGTTCGACAAGGGCTACCTCTCGCCGTACTTCGTGTCGGACCCGGAGCGCCAGGAAGCCGTCCTCGACGAGCCCCTGATCCTCTTCACGGAGTCGAAGATCTCCTCGGTCCAAGACCTCGTCCCGGTGCTCGAGAAGGTCATGCAGACCGGCAAGCCGCTCCTGATCGTCGCGGAAGACATCGAGGGCGAAGCCCTCGCCACCCTCGTGGTGAACAAGATCCGTGGCACCTTCAGCTCGGTAGCCGTCAAGGCCCCCGGGTTCGGCGAGCGCCGCAAGGCCATGCTCGGCGACATGGCCACCCTCACCGGCGGCCAGGTCATCTCCGAGACCATCGGCCTCAAGCTCGAGAACACCACGCTCGACCTCTTGGGCACGGCCCGCAAGGTGGTCGTCACGAAGGACGAGACCACCATCGTCGACGGTGGTGGCGAGTCCTCTGACGTCGAAGGTCGGATCGCCTCGATCCGGCGTGAGATTGATGAGACCGACTCCGACTGGGATCGCGAGAAGCTCCAAGAGCGCCTGGCCAAGCTCGCAGGCGGCGTTGCTGTCGTGCAGGTGGGCGCAGCCACCGAGGTGGAGCTCAAGGAGAAGAAGCACCGCATCGAAGATGCACTCTCTGCCACCCGCGCGGCCATCGAAGAGGGCGTCGTCCCCGGTGGTGGCACCACGCTGGTGCGGGCCCGCGCTGCGGTTGCCAAGGCCATCGAGGGTCTCGAGGGTGATGAGGCCACCGGCGCTCGCTCCGTGCACAACGCGCTCGACGCCCCTGCTCGCCTGATCGCACAGAACGCTGGCCTCGAAGGGGCCGTCGTCGTGCAGCAGATCGAACGCGAGTCCGGGGCGATCGGCCTCAACGCGGCCACGGGCGAGTTCGAGGACCTGGTCAAGGCGGGCGTCATCGACCCGGCCAAGGTCACCCGGGCCGCGCTGCAGAACGCAGCGTCCATTGCTGCGCTGCTCCTCACCACCGAGGCCATCGTCGCCGACAAGCCCGAAGAAGAGGGCGCCGGCGCCGCCATGGGTGGCGGCGGCATGGGTGGCGGCATGGGCGGCATGGGCGGTATGGGCGGTATGGGAATGATGTGACCCGACGGGCGCCCCTGGGGCGCCCATCGAGACACAGGGTTGCCAGCAACGACTGAGCGAAGGCCCGGCCGCAAGGCTGGGCCTTCGTCGTCGTCGGCCAGCTCAGTCGGTGGTCGACGCGAGGCGGGTGGCGCGATCAGGCGCGGCGAACGCCGGCCGTACGGCGACATCAGGATCGGTCCACGCCGGGTGATCGGCTGCCGGGAACTTCGCCTCGAGGTAGGCAAGCAGCACATCGACGTACTCGGCCGTCAGCTCGTCACGTTGCTCGTCGTCGGCGTTGGCCGCGGCGGCAATGACCAAGTGGGCCAGGGTGACGCAAACTTCGGCCGTCCGGTCTCGGAGGTCATCGGCGATGCCGGGCACGCGTAGCTCGATGAGGCTGCGGATGTGGCCCTGTAGCCCGGTGCGCAACCGTTCTCCGGCTGCAGAACGACCGCCGGGCACCATTGCCGACACCAGGAGTGCCGGCAGCGCCCGGTCCTTGCGGGTCTCTTCCACCAGTTGGTTCACCACGCGGTGGATGAAGTCGCCGATGCGCTCGCCAGGGTCGATGTCGGTGAGCATCTCGCGGGAGAGCCCGACCAAGCGCTCGAGGTATCGGTCGGTCAGGGCTTCAGCCAACGCCCCCTTGTCGGGGAACCATCGATACAGGGTGCCGACGGGGACGCCAGCGCGGGCTGCGACCAGGTTCGTCGTGGCCGCGTCGTAGCCGATCTCTTCGAACACCTCTTCGGCGACACCGAGCAGCAGTTCCACGCGGGCGGCGGATCGGGCCTGCCGCGGCGGATTGCGAAGATGACTGATCGGCTCTTTTGCCATCGCTGGAACCTCCTCAAAGGCCAATGCGCTGGGCTCGGCCAGGCTACCCCGATCCCTGTGGGTCGGGTCCCGAGCACACACATTGGCCAAAGAGGTGCATCGGTAGGCTGGTGGCCA
>Ga0105047_10018528_pt1 | contig 10785 bp, 10 predicted proteins | sample MAT04_FD_78384 | JGI IMG/M metagenome (GOLD analysis project Ga0105047, IMG submission 78384) | Freshwater microbial communities from Lake Fryxell liftoff mats and glacier meltwater in Antarctica - MAT-04 (megahit assembly) | ecosystem: Environmental > Aquatic > Freshwater > Ice > Liftoff...
CAGCCTTGCAGATGGTGAGGGGTTGAGACAAGCACCCTTTGATCCGGCAACTTGGATCGGCAGGATTCCTAGTGGCCGACGCCCGCTCTCCATCCACCCTCTTGTGCGGGCGTAAGCAAAAGCTACCGTTTCTGCGTGCTCACACCTAACCAAGTCAAACCGTATCTTTGTGCTACTGATGTCAGGAGTCGCGAACTGGCTGACCGCTATTTCAGCTCGTCGCTCGTCCCATTGCTGTCGGCGGATCAGTGGTGGGAGATCTTAGATACGAACGACGACTTCCTCGTTTCGCATTATTCACAACGGATAATCGCGTCGGCGCAAACCCCCGCTTCGATTGGCCGGATGGTCGATTGGGATAACGGGCACTTGAAACGTCCGAAACAGGATCGTGAAGCCGAAGGATCACTGCTGAGGAAGTTGCCCATCCTCGCCCTTATGGAACATCGCGAGTTAATTCGGTCGACCGTTTCGGATCGTAAAACTATTGCTGATGTGGACGCCCGGCTGGCGCTCTCGTCTCATTCTTCCGAGCAGCTGTGGAACGAGCTGGAAGCGATCGCAATCGACTACGATCAGAAGGCTTATTCGCAGTTGCCGATTCGGGCCGGCGATATTGTCATTCTGCTTAGTCAGGATCGGGATTTTACCATCCCCCGCGCCGTCGCGGGGGTCGATGGAGCGTTGGCGTCGTCCGAGGGGTTCGGCCAGAGCTGGATGCCCATCTTTGCGCTGGACCTTCTCGGCAAGTCGCGCCACACCGACTCGATCGATAGACTGATTCGAACCATTGAACATCGGGAGAATGTCTGGGACGACGCCGCTGCCAGCGAGGCAGCCGAGGCGTTGATCCGTATCGGAGGGAACGACGTGATCGACGCCATGGCGGCGCTGATGCAGCGGCACGAGCCGAGCTGGAACGGCAGCCTGTGCGACTACGTTGCAAACCTCCGTACGCCGGCTGTCGAAACCATCATCGTCGCCGAGTTGTTGCGCTGCGTCGATCCCGGGGATGCAACGATGGTTGCGACCACGCTCGTCGACCTCTGCACCACCGATCCAGTTGCGCTGGACAAAATGCGTGAGATGGTCAACACCGGCACATGGAGCACGATCATGAGCGATCCGATCCCAGACCTGATCGCGCTGGCCGAAATCACCGGTTGGTCCCCTCCTGAGCTTCCCCACTGGCGGGACATAGAAAATCTACCGGCCCGAAAGTCCGAGCTACAACACGAATTTCGCAAACACGTCCTCGGGGGAAACACCGACATCGAACAAATCATGGATCGGCTACGCGACAAGTTTGATTTTGACGCTCCTGACGATTCAACGGCTGACTTTGAAGACATGGACAGCTTTCCGACGATCCAGCACGCCGCGCCTACCACTTTCGTCCGAGAAAGCCCGAAGATCGGGCGGAACGATCCATGCCCGTGCGGATCGGGGAAAAAATATAAGAAGTGCTGTGCGACTTGACGGATTCGCGCGACGCAGGCACGTCACTAGGTGACGTAGAAGAACTCATCCACTGGTCGTCACCAGCAGCTTACGCAGCCGCGTGGCAATCTTGGGGACTACTCCGCGCGGGATGAAATGTTCCACGTGGAACAATTGGGCTGATGCTTGAATGTTCCACGTGGAACATTGCCGTTTTCTCCGACGCATTCGCGACGACACGGGTGGCGTCTTACAATCTCCCCATGGCCAAGATTCGCAGTCAGTTTCTTTGCAATTCATGTGGGAGCGTGCATCCAAAATGGATGGGCAAGTGCCCGGATTGCGGCACGTGGGACAGTCTTGAGGAATACAAAACGCCCACGCCTGATGTTCGCCGGGACAGTTTGCGCGCAGTGGGCACACGAGCAAGTCAGACCGGCGCTGTGGGGCAGGGGGCCGAGGCGCTGACGTTGGATGAGATTGATGAATCCGAAACGCCGCGCTTGCCGTCAGGGATAGGGGAGTTTGATCGGATCCTGGGTGGAGGGATCGTGCCCGGCAGTGCGATCCTGGTAGGCGGGGAGCCGGGGATTGGAAAGTCGACGCTGTTGTTGCAGGTGGCGCACGAGTTGGCGCGGGGACCGATGAATCAACGATCAGTAAAATCGCCCAAGGCGAAAAGCGAGCAGGTCGCCGCAGCTGCGCCCGGCGTGTTGTACGTAACCAGCGAGGAATCGGCACGACAGACCAAGCTGCGCGCCGGTCGGCTGGGGATCGACGCGCCGGGGTTAAGGATATTGGCTGAGACAAACGTCGAGCGCATCATCCATCAGATCAACACGCATCGCCCGGATGTTGTGGTGGTGGACTCAATCCAGATGATTTACAAGCCGAATCTGCCGGCAGCGCCGGGGTCGGTCACGCAACTGCGCGATTGCTGCATGGACCTGGTTTATCTCGCCAAGACCTCCGGGACTGCCATCATCTTCGTGGGGCATGTGACCAAGGCGGGAACATTGGCGGGGCCGAAGATCATCGAGCACATCGTGGATACGGTTGTGTATTTTGAAGGTGATCGGTTTCACACGCATCGCATTGTACGTTGCATCAAGAACCGATTTGGCTCGACGCATGAAGTGGGATTGTTTGAGATGACCGGCGAAGGCTTGCGCGAAGTGACCGATCCGGGGAATCTATTTGTCGAGCAATATGGGTTGGATGCGACAGGCAGACCGATGCAGCCAAGCGGGTCGGTCATCACCGCAGCGATGCAGGGATCGCGCGTGCTCCTGGTGGAGGTGCAGGCGTTGACGGCCAGCAGCGTGATCGGCGCCGCCAAGCGAAAGGTAAGTGGCGCGAGCAGCGACCGCGTGTCGATGATCATTGCCGTGCTGGAGAAGCGCGCGGAGCTTCGCCTGGCTGCCGACGATGTGTTTGTGAATATCGCTGGCGGGGTAAAGGTCGCAGAGCCTGGCGTGGATCTGGCCATCGCGCTGGCGATCGCCTCCGCCCACATCAACCGCCCGCTATCCCCTGGCACACTCGCATTGGGAGAGCTTGGACTAGGCGGTGAAATCCGACCGGTCCCGCAACTGGAGCAGCGATTGAGAGAAGCCTCGCGCCTGGGTGTCGGCCACGCGATCGTCCCACGCATGGGTGGGAATATTCCGAAGTTAGGGGGCATGGCGATCCGGGAAGTCAGGCACCTCTCACAGGCGCTGGGGGATTTGTGATTCAGTGGAACAGAGCCATGACTGGCGGGTATACTGGTGTGTGATGGACGACATTGCAGAACAATTCGCCAGGCGGGATCGATTCGTCGCAAAGCAGACCGAAAGTCTCACTGTGGACGAACAACTGGTCAGCCTTTGGCGACGACAGCGTGCGTCGTGGGAGCGAATGAAGCGCATCCCAGATCTTTGGGATCGATACGTCAGATATCATTTCAAGAAGAGAGCCATCGATGCACGCCCCGAACATTTCCGATAGCGATCCAGTCTTTTCGGTCCTGCTAAAGCATCGTGTGCCATTTGTGATTATTGGGGGGCATGCGGTCTATCGACATGGTTACTGGCGACAGACCGAAGACTATGACGTCATCTGGGACCGCAACCCTGAAAGCGCCAAGGTATTGTTGGGCGCACTCACCGAGCTGAATGCTGTTTGGATCGGGCGCGAAATCGATCCGGCGACCAGCATAGAAAAGACCTATCCCGTCAACGCAGCTTACATCAATTGCGAACACCTGATGATGCTATGGACAGACCACGGCCCGCTGAATTTGTTTGATTACGTCCCGGGTATGCCAACCGAGGATGTCACTCAGTTGTTTGAAACAGCGGTCGAAGGGGATGGATACCAGTTTAGTTCCCTCGCCTGGCTGAAGCGGATGAAGCGTGCCGCGGGGCGATCGAAGGATTTGGTCGATCTGGAGGAGTTGGAAAAACGGAATCCATCGGTATGACGGTTCGTGCGAGGGAGAACGAGGCGGCGTTTTATGCAGGAGCGATTCATGCGGTACTTCCGATGTCTTGTTGCGTTGTTCCTGCTCATCACAAGTCCGGACATGGTCGATTGTTTTTGTCGTGCTGACGACTCGCCTCCTGCGACTGTGTCTTCCACCGGCTCTGGTCTGCATGCCGATATCTTCAACGGGCGCGATTTTAACAAAAAGGTCGCCGAGCGGGTGGATCCCAACATCGACTTCAACTTCGGGCGCGGGGCCGGCGATGTTGATTCCACAAACGACGACTTTTCGATTCGATGGACGGGTTTTATTCGCGTGCCCCGCGCCGGGGAATATCGACTGATCACCGATTCGGACGACTCTGTTCGCGTGTTCATCGACGACAAGCTGGCCATTGACAAGTGGAAATCTGGACGAAAGCGTCAGGAATGTCTGTATACATTTGATGCCAAGCCACATGCGATCAAGGTGGAATACAACGAGTTCACCGGCCCGGCACGCATTCACCTCCGCTGGCAAATCCCCGGACGAAAAGAGGAACTTGCGATTCCGCCGGACGTGTTTTTTCTGACGCGCGACGATGCGGCCAAGCGGGGCGGGAAGCCCATCAAGGCTGAAAAGAACAAGGGACTGCTCTGCGAGATTTTTGCGGATAAACAACTGAAGCGAAAGGTGGTCGAACGAATCGATCAGAAGATCGACGCCACCTTCGGCGATGATGAACCGGACTTCGGCGTGAGTCGCGACGGCTTTTCGGTGCGTTGGACGGGCTGGCTTCAACCGCCAGTCGCTGGATTTTACATCTTCACGCTTCTGCATGACGATGGAGCGCGCCTCTGGATCAATGACAGGCTGGTCATCGACAATTGGGAGGAATCCGGTCCAGCCACGATCACGCTCGAGCTTCAAGAGGGCACGCAGTCAATTCGCGTGGAAATGTGGGATGCGGGCGGGTGGTCGGAGGCCAGCCTCCACTGGGAGCAAGTCGACGGTTTCCCCGAGACCATCATCCCCCCCAGCGCGTATTTTCGGACCAAGCCGCCGCGGGAGAAGTCATCTCGCGAAAGATAACTTGCTTCCGACATTCAAGATGCGTTAAGATTGCGTCAGCGACGCCTTGAGGATTCTTCACTTCACTCAAGCGCGAAGTCAATGCAAATTTGATGATCCGGCCTGGTGGGTTTTTTGTGAACCCGTCAGCCGTCGTCAACCACAAGAACAGGAGCTTCCCGTGGGCATCCGCGAAACGCTGAACAAGAATCCCTCGATCACCACTGGCGCGACTGCAGTCATCATCCTCATCGCGCTGGGGTTCATCCTCTATCAGCTGTGGGGCGGGTCGCCTTCGATCCCGACCAAGGCGTTTTATACGACAGACGTGTCGTCTCCCGAGGGTGCGTTGGCGGCGTTGTTCACGGACGACATCACCAAGATTCCCCCATTCGAGAAAAATGGCAAGGATGCGTATCGCGCGCAGGTCTTCACGTGTGATGGCGGAAAGACAAAGTTCATCGCCTACTGCGAGCGATACACCCCCGACGCCAAAACCAAGATGAGCGAGATGCGCAACGCCAAAACCCCGCCGGCCCCTGGTGCCGACATGATCATGATGCAAGGCGTTGAATACACCAAGCCGGGCAGCAAAGAGTGGGTCAAGCAGAGCGACTTCTCAAAAATCCAAACCGTCATGCAACCCAAATGCCCGGACGGCACGATGAACAACCTCGAGCCCGTTCGGCCATAAAGGCAACTACCTCCCATCCCCCACACGTGAGGTTGCGCCACCGCGGTCTGCAGGCCCGGGCTTTTTTATTGCGATCCGTCTGGAATGAAGTGCTATCGCTGATGCGGCGCAAGATTACCCGAGCAACCCACGCTCTCTCAGATAATTCAGCACCAGCGTATCGAACGGCACTGCCGTCGAGCTGAACAGATACGTTCCGCCGTGCTTTGTCACATAATCCTTGAGACTCAGGCAATAGGCGTTGAGGTTTGATTTGTACTTTTTGATGAGTGGCTGGGTGATGCTCACCTCGGCCAAGTCGTCGTCTTCCATGTCGCGCAGCTTTAAGTCGCCTTGCAGATCGGGATCGATTTCCTGCGGGGACAAGACCTGGATGGCGAACAGGTCGTACTTTCCGCCGGCCACGTAGCGCAGGCCGGATTCGAATCCACCTTTGTCGAAAAAATCGCTGAGCAGCACACACACCCCCTTGCTGCGATGCGCGAGTGCGAATCGTTTGCATGCGGTGCTGAGGTCGCCTGAGCCGGTGGGTTCAAGCTTCTGGATAAAGTCGATCATGCGCGACACATTGCGTCGCCCGCGCATCGCGCCGGTCTCGGTGACCAGCCCGTCTCCTAATGCAACCATCGCCACGCGGTTGTAATTGACCAACCCGATGTATGCGAGCGACGCTGCCACCTTCTTCATGTAAAGCGATTTATTTGGATCACCGAAATCGCTGCTGCGCGAGGTGTCGATCAGGACGTAGAGAGCGAGGTCCTCTTCTTCGAGAAAGAGTTTGAGGAACAGCTTGTCGAGCCGGCCATAGATATTCCAGTCGATGAAGCGCAGGTCATCGCCGACGGTGTAGTTGCGGTAATCGGCAAATTCGACCGACTGCCCGCGTCGCTTGCTGCGTCGCTCGCCTTTCATTTTCCCCATGAGCATCTTGCGCGAGATGAGGTCGAGTTGATCGAGCCTGGCCATAAAGGAAGGATCGAGCAGCGACGGGGATTTGGCAGGGGCGGAGGTCAATGCTTCTATACTTTCATCTCACGCAACACTTGTTCGCGAGATTTCATGAGGTGTGTTGAGACAGCCGAGAGTATGGCTGCGAGAGTCCCGATTTTGATCGGATCGTGAAGTGGGATTGCAACATGATGCTCGCCATTTGCATGCGTTGTCATGTAGACGTGATCCCCTTTCTGTCGCGTCATTTATAGCCGACCCGTCGCAGGCCCTTTACAACGTCATCCCCTGAAAGATCGCGACGAAGTTTCATATCGCAACAATTCTTTCACGAACAAAGTGGAGATGAACGAGTTCCGGTTTTTCCTCACCTTCATCGAACGATACTTCCACCGCATCCTTTATGTTTCGAATCAGTTCATCTTCGGTATCCCCCTCCGTAATTATCGATCGGTTACCTTGGCGCACGTGAGCTTCAGCCGTGAATCCACCGTCAATATCGTCTTCAGATACAACGAATGTGATTGATTTCATCGTGTCTCCATCTTTTCATTCTATCACCCATGCACGTCCACTTCACCCCCATGTTTCTTGCTGTTGATGAGGGTGCAGAGTTCCTTGGCGTGGTCCATGTTGCGACAGATGATGACGAACTCGTGCTGGCCTTGCTTGCCATTCCACACCGTGATCTTATTGCCAAGACCGATCGCGATGCGCACCTTACCGACGTTCTGGGGGACTTTTACTTTCGCCATGATGGAAGATCATTGGTGGACGCAAACGATCGTAGCCAGCGAGTCATTGTACTTATTGCCCGTGTGGTAGGACAAGACACCCGCGGCTCATTTCGTGGTCAACGGCAATGTCGAATAATTCGAAGCTTCGCTGATTCGCGCTATCCTGGGTCGCGGGAGCCGCTTTCGGGCGAGTGGCTTTCTTCGCGCATCCCGTGAGAGCAACTGAAAGACACAAAACGAGTGTGACGACCCATCGGCACATAGATCGCACCCATTCAGACAACGATCTCCGGTACGACGAACGCGCCCGAGGCGATAGCGGACTTGCTGACGTTCAGGCGTTCAAAGCGTACGAATATCCCCCACGCACGCCCGCGGTTGCCGTCCAGTGCGAAGAGCAGCTCGTGCTTACCTGCAGGCGCGTCGATCAGCACCCGCTTGGCGTCCTTGATGGCGGGGTTGGTTCCCTTGGGATCGCTGTAAATCTCCTTCCCGTTCATCCAGGCTTTTACCGGACCGTCGTAACCGAGTTGCATGGCCAGCGACATTTTCTCGGGACAGTTCAACTTCAGGCGATACCACGCAATGATGTTCTCGTCCGCCCGGCCGGCAAACTCGACATGACGATTCAGAAAATCCCCTTCGAATGTTCGCTTAGCCAAATTGAGCGATGTCATATCTCGCGGATATTGGAGGTCAGCAAACGCCCCTTCATATTTTAGCAGTTCGCTCACTTCGGCCTGATTGGCAAAATCTGTCACCGGACGCGCCGGCGAAACCATCACTGGTCCGAAGACCAGCAGCCCGCGATCGGCTTCATCCGTGATCGTGCAGACCGGGTCGGTGCCTCGGCCGTAATGCATCATGCAACCATCCAGATCAACCTTCTGCACGCTGCTTCTGCAAATGATCCGATTGCCCTCCAGGTCAACCCGAAAGATGCGCGCCCCGCCCCTGCCATCAAATGCAAAGCCACGAGGCGGGCCGTCGGAGCGCAGCCTGCCTGCGACGTTTTTCATCTCAATTACAACGTCCCCATTGCCACTTTCCGGATTCGCGACGACCGAAATCTTATCGACCATGAGCGGCGCAGGCGCCTTGGGCAGACCCACAAGATGACCCATCACAACTGCAAGTCGCTTGCCGAGGCGATCCATATCCGGACCGTCAATGTGGATTGAATCGCAGAGCCCGAGGTCAATCGAGGCGACCGTTGCAAGATTCCTGATGACCGAAGGCAATTTTCCCTGCTGATCCTGAATGCTGTTCCAAGCAGAACCTGCCGATCCCCATTCGGTCACGCGCCCAATTTGCACGATCGCAACAGGCAGCTTGGGCGTGCCAAGGTCCTTGCGCAGCGCCGCAACCAGGGTTTTCATCCGGTCGGTGTAGTTCGCTGCCCCCTCGTCAAACGCGTCGCTTTCACCTTGATACCAGACCATCCCCCGCACTCGCCCGCCATTCTTGTTGACCCGGCGGATCGTTGCACCGTAGAGACTCTTTCCTTCCTGATCGCGCAGGGATGGGTCCCACTGCGACATGCTCGTCCCGCCATGCGCGCAGGCGAGCACGCCCTGCGGCACGCCCGTTCGTCGATGCATCTCCTGTGCAAATGCAACTGCCGGGCCCCCACCGTGGTCCGCGTCGGCCGCGCGCCGCGCCCCGCCACAAAAGTCGATATGCACCTGATCCACGCATTCCCACATATTGTGGATCGGATCCTGCGCAACCGCCCAGAGATCGTTCATATAAAACGCCCGCACCGCAGACATCGGCTTGGCAGCAAACGTGCGACGCCCGCACCCCTGCATGTTCGACTGTCCGGCAGCGATCCACACGTCACCGACAAGGATGTCGCGAACCACCAGTGTGTCGGCGGGCGGTTTCGCGCCTTTGGGTTTGATCGACAGCTCCACCTGATATGGCCCACCGATCGGCAGCCCGCGCAACCGCACGGAAAATCCTCCGTGAGACGCCCGCCCGAGCGACACCAAGGCAAACCCTCGCACGGCTTTGCCCTTAGCCGTAATCTTCGCAAACAGCTCGCCATCCACGCTCGATGTTCCGACGATCACCTGATCGGTCACATCATTGGCGTCACGCTGAATTACGGCGTGGTCGAAGAGACCTTGTTGGATATTCATAATTATTCCCTGACATGACGTTCGACGTCTGAACGAATGGATCTTAAACAGGCCGAGGCGCGCTCCAAGTCATCTTCACCCCTTTTATCTTCACAATTTTGCCAAGGCATGTGCCCGGGAATGTTAAGCGAGGACCCAAGCCTCCGGATAAAAGCGGGCATGGCCCTACCTCCCCGCGGGCACGCCTTCTGCTGCGGTGGGGACTTCTGTCAGCAGTTTTTCGAGGATGTTATCTGTCGTCATCCCCTCGGCTTCACCTTCAAAGTTCATGATAACACGATGTCGCATTGCGGGGATGGCGACTTCCTGGATGTCCTTGAAACTCACGTGAAATCTGCCATCGAGCAACGCGCGGACTTTCGAACCGAGGCTGATCGCCTGCGCGGCCCGGGGGCTCGCGCCGACGCGCAGAAATTGATTGACCATCGGGGTGGCGAAGATGCCCTGGGGATGCGTCGCCAGCGTCAGGCGCACGGCATAGTCCTGCACATGCGGCGCGATGACGACGCGCTTCACCAGTTTCTGATGCGCCAGGATGCGCTCGCCATCCAGCACGGGTTGGATCTCGGCATGGGTGCCCTTGGTTGTCCGATTGAGAATCTCATGAAGTTCCTCTCGCCCGGAATATTTGACGATCAGCTTATAGAAAAATCGATCGAGCTGGGCTTCGGGCAATGGATATGTTCCTTCCTGTTCGAGTGGATTTTGCGTGGCCATCACGAGGAAAGGCTCTTCCAATTTTCGGATCGATCCGCCAGCCGTCACCTGCTTTTCCTGCATCGCCTCCAGCAATGCCGACTGCGTCTTGGGCGTCGCGCGGTTGATTTCGTCAGCCAGACATATCTGCGCGAAAAGCGGGCCTTCCATGAACTTAAACTGACGCCGGCCATGCTCATCTTCCTGAATGATATTCGTCCCGATGACGTCCGCAGGCATGAGGTCGGGCGTAAATTGAATGCGATTGAACTTCAGATTCAGTGCCTGTGAAAGCGTGCGAATCAGTGCAGTTTTCCCAAGCCCCGGCACCCCTTCAAGCAGCGCGTGCCCGCCAACAAACAAGCAGGTCAGTACGCCGCCGATGATACCCCCATGCCCGACAAAAGCCTTAGCGATTTCCGACTGCACCGCCCGATAGTCCCGCCGAAAATCATCGGTGAGCTGCTGAACCTGGGGATCGATCGAAGTAGTTGATGTGTTGGCCATAGAAGAAGCTCGTTGAAGCGCGCACGCCTAAGCAGATATTTTATCAAGTGGAACAGCACGGACGGCAGCAAGAACATTTGCGTTGCCTATCGCTTTATTTTC
>Ga0105047_10018530_pt1 | contig 10783 bp, 6 predicted proteins | sample MAT04_FD_78384 | JGI IMG/M metagenome (GOLD analysis project Ga0105047, IMG submission 78384) | Freshwater microbial communities from Lake Fryxell liftoff mats and glacier meltwater in Antarctica - MAT-04 (megahit assembly) | ecosystem: Environmental > Aquatic > Freshwater > Ice > Liftoff...
ACCGTATTGATCACGCCAGTTTCGATCTTCTGTTGGTTGAAGCGCCCCCCACCACGCAAAGGTGGATAGCAATCAATGACAGAATGCGGCGTGCCGCGCGGGGCGCACCTAATGAAAACAAAATATTGGTGGCAGGGGAGCGCAGATGACGGGATCAAGCATAGGTGTCGCCATCATTTCTTTCATAATCCGACGATCTTGTTCTTGATCAATATCTTTTTACCGGAAGGGCTTTTATCATAGTGATCTTTTAAAATAACAAACTCCTCGTGTTTTCTTAAGATTTCCTTGCCATATAAATCATAAACTTCAACTGAAATATTATGACTTGGTGCGGTTACTAAAAAGTCATCAATTGTTTCCACAATATCGTGATCAATAAACTGAGACTTGCTGGCATCAATAGTGAGCGTACTGTTTGGTTCAACAAGTGATAGAAGCTTTCTCAATAAGGCTTTGTTCAGGAAGGCAACATCTTTATTAAGCATCAATATATAAGATGATCCATCTCGAGTCATAGTAATAGCAGCACGGTAATTAGCCTTAATAACAAAAAACAAACCAATGACCAAGCCAATTAACATTCCTTTTAATAAATCGGTTGCCAATATTGACGATATTGTGATAACAAAAGGCAGCAGTTGATTCCAACCTTTGCGATAAAAATCCATAAATAAGGCAGGCTTGGCCAATTTAAACCCTGTATGCAGCAAAATGGCTGCCAAACAACCGAGTGGAACATAATTTATGTAATTTACAAAGAACATTACGCTCAGCAATATACATAAGCCATGGATAAAAGAAGATAGAGGTGTTTTACCCCCAGCGTTTATATTTGCTGCACTGCGCACGATGACAGAAGTAATCGGTAAGCCGCCGATTAACCCGCTAATAATGTTTCCCACTCCTTGGGCTTTCAACTCCCTGTTCGTCGGTGCAGTTCGTTTTAAAGGATCCAGTTTATCTACCGCCTCAAGGCTCAACAATGTTTCGAGACTACCAATAATAGCTAGCGTTGCTGCAATAATATATACCTGAGGATTAATCCAATAACTGTAGTCTGGAAATGAGAAATTATTCAAGAACTCGCTTGCATTATTTGAGACAGGAACACTCACTAAGTGTGCTGCACTGACCGCCCAATCCGGCGCCCATCGTTCAGCACCTAAATTATAGAGAACTCCCCATATTACGGCGATCAACGGGCCAGGAATTAGTTTAAAAAATTTCTGGTTTTTAAACCATGGTCTTTCCCAAATTATTAGTATCAGCAGGGCAACGGTGCTTATAATTATGACACCATGTGAAATGGAATTAAATGCATCGAATATTGGTAGTAAAAGTTCATGTACATCTTCTTCCCTATAGGCTTCAGGACCTCCATAAAGTACACTATAACCAGTCGCATGAGGGATCTGTTTAATAATTAATATCAAGCCAATGGCAGCCAACATCCCTTTAATGACCGCTGAAGGGAAAAACGCTCCAATGACCCCTGCTTTGAGGAAGCCAGCTATCAGTTGCATAATGCCCGCTAGTACTACGGCAACCAAAAATCCTTGGAAACTACCTAATGTTTCAATAGCGTTAAAAACAATCACCGTTAAACCGGCCGCCGGGCCTGAGACATTAAGTTGTGAACCGCTTAACCAAGAGACTACTAGGCCACCAACCATTCCCGCTATCAGCCCAGCAAATAAAGGTGCTCCAGATGCGAGTGCAACACCAAGACATAGTGGTAAAGCCACTAAAAATACCACAATACCTGCAGAAAAATCATCTTTTAGATGCCGAAAAAGGTGCTGCACTGGCTGCTGGGTCATTTTTTCCGCCTCCACAATTTTATGTTGATAACATCATATTACGGTATGTTTAGCAATAGTATGAGGTTATGGTGATAGTTTTATGAAAAACCTATTTATACCGGAATTATTTGAGCCAAAAATAAACACGTAGGTAAAAATCCGGCCTGGTTCACTATATTTATTATTGATAAAACTCAATACTTCCAGTCTGGATTTCGTACATGCCGCCCACAATAACTATCTCGTTGTTGTCCTGCATTTCACGCAGAATTTCGCTCCGGTGTTTAATATTAGCCATCATCAAATGTACATTGGCCACAGCAACTTTTTCCACAAACTCTGAATTCTTGGAGTTCCGATTTGTTGTTGGCTCACGAACACTTGCCACTGCTGGCTTGAGTTTAGCGATTAGAGTGGTAAGATTACCCAGTCTGACATCATCACACGCCCCTTTGATGGCACCGCAACGACTATGACCTAATACAACGACAATTTTTGCACCGCCGATTTTACAAGCGAACTCCATACTCCCGAGAATGTCTTCATTAATAACATTTCCAGCAATTCGAATGCTGACGAGATCACCTAAGCCCTGATCGAAAATAAGTTCAGCTGATCCGCGCGAATCGATGCAACTCAGGACAACGGCGAATGGGCATTGCCTATCTGAAGTTTCGTTTAATTGTTGTAACAGATTGCGGCTGATTTTAAGGTTATTCACGAATCGTGCATTGCCATCTTTGAGAGCTTTTAATGCCATTTCCGGCGTAAACAATAATTGAGTGTCGCAGTTATCGGGGGTCATCAAATTTCTCACAAAAAATCACAAATCTACTTAAAAGTATAACTAAATGCTAAGCCTTCTTGACTCGGAAATGAACATGATAGAAAGACGCAATTGACCTTGGGCAGACTCAGTGGAGCACTCCGTTCAATTCCGCGAGAGCTACGCAAGACCTTCATCTACTACCAATGACGCTAGGTGAGCAAACACACTCACTGACTAAACGAACTAGTGGTACTTACTTACTACTCGCACAGCACGTGACAACGCGGTTTTAACAATTAATACGAGCTTCTGCGCCAGTATTTTCCCAAGCGGCAGACCTGTCGATTTACACGCAAGAACAGCTGAACTGTTGAATACAATTACTTGGATTTTAACACGTCTGAGAAAATCACTCGGATTTCCATCACCGGTAGTGGTTTACAAGCTCTATTCAATATGAAACTCGCCAAATCGGCGACTAAACATTAACTATTGCGGTTGGTTCTTGAATCTACCGTATATTAATTTTTAATTTGGTCTTAAAATCAATACATCACAGGGTGATAGCTTTAAAAGGCGATCCGCAAAGGAGCTAAGAAAAAGCCCAGCAAAACCTCTCTTATTTCTTGTCGCTGCTACAATCATACCCGCATTAATTTCTTTAGCATACTCAGCCAGTCGATCTGCTGGAGACTGCGCAAATAAAACTTCAAAATGAGCTTTTTTAAATGCAAGCTCAGGCATCATTTCTCTTGCTTTATTTTTAATGAAATCTAACATTTGTTGTTTCATATTTTCAACTGTTACCTTGTCAGGAGTTTCCTCAAAACCCATCTCACTAACACTAATATCTTTCTTGATAACATGAACAAAATAAATTTCTCTTTTGGTCCAGACATATTCATGTCCCCACCTTGAAATACTTAGCATAAACTCTTCTTCGGAGGGCATAGCAATAACAATCTTTTGTGAGTTCATTTTAATCTCTAAAGTAAATGCAAATTCTTAGTCAAGACGATAATCCACAGTGATCCAATTAGTCAAGATATTAATAAATCGGGTTTAAAAGAGTTGCCAATCAATCCATAGCAGAATGCCATTGCCACGTTTGCATTTCTGATCATGCTGCCAGTCTTTTTTCGTTGAATTAGCGCTCGAATGCAGCGGGTGATAGATAGCTCAGCCGAACCTGTACGGTTGTCGTTTGTAACATATCGATGTATTCAGTAATTGCCTGAATAGCCTCGGCACGGATTTTGTAACGATATGATAGAACACAGAAGCTGCCTAAACTTCTTGAAATGTCAGCCGATAATAAATTCATACTGGCAACGTTCCATTTCACAGAAAACATCAGAAAAACAGACTAATCAACAGCACGAAATGGATAGCTACCAAGCCAAAATAGAGCAAGCTATCCTCATCAGGCACCCCGTTTCTATCGGGCACCACCATTATGAATCAGTGGTTACATTCACCTAAGGACAACACAATAAGTACAATAATTATTGGCCCCATATTTTAGAAAGTTTAAAAATAGCTACGACTTTAGTTCTATCAATCGCAATGCAAAAAAGACTTTACTACCGAACTCGTGCACTACTAAATGCCAAGCTAGAGGAAATTTCCCACCTTATTACACTCATCATTCCGATTGAACTTCGCTGATAATTCAACTCAGAGGCAATAAAATGTAATGGTAAAAAACATGTTAAAAAACTAATGATAAAAAACAAAATTGAATCCCCTGCCAATTGAAGTCAGACAAAACCTAAAAATCAAAAAATGAAACTTTCTGTGATTGCCAGCCTCAACCAATCTTTCGTGCTGCTCGCAGCCCTTTGTTTAAGCTTCTCGTCTCTTTCATGGGCCGCACAAATAGATCCACCTCTTATCGTGCCAAAGACAGAAGCCACAACAATTCCCGGCCGCCAGTCATTATTAACCATGAAGGACATCGGCGCTTCCCGCCCAATCGAGTTGAAGGGCGTAAACAGCAATGTCTATCTCTCTTTGGGCGTGCGGCTGGATGAGGTCGTCACCAAGGCCAAACTGCACCTAAACTACACACTATCTCCCGCACTGTTACCAAATATCTCTCATCTCAAGATATATCTGAACGATGAAGTGTTGGCCACGTTGCCAGTAACTAAAGAAAATCCAGCTGGACCACAAAAATTTGATGTTGATCTTGATCCCCGTTTCTTTACTGACTTTAACAAACTGCACCTGCAATTCATCGGTCATTACACCAATGATTGCGAATTTCCTCTCCACTCTAGCTTGTGGGCCAACATTAGCAACATGAGCACGCTGGAAATAAATTTGCTATCAATTGCTCTACGCAATGATCTTGCTCTGCTGCCCGCGCCCTTCTTCGATCAACGAGACAATCGCTTGCTTAACCTGCCTTTCGTATTTGCCACCCAGCCCTCTCTAAGTTCGCTGCGAGCGGCGGGTGGTATCGCCTCTTGGTTTGGTGCTTTGGCGAGCTATCGCGGTGCCCGCTTTCCGGCCTATCTGAATCGTCTGCCAGAACGTTATGGAGTGGTTTTCGCGACCAATGACGAACGACCAGAATTTCTTGCTAAATATCCCAAGGTGAACGCACCAACCATCTCTCTGATACAACACCCGGAAAATTCTACAGGCAAGCTACTCCTCATCCTTGGTCGTAATGCTGCCGACCTGCAGTTAGCCGCAGATGCCTTGGTTCTGGGCAAAGCTGTCATGACTGGTACTTCAATTGCCGTCAAGACACTGAAATATCCACCGCGCCGTGTCGCTTACGATGCGCCCAACTGGCTGCAATCAGGCCGTCCCATACCATTGGGCCAACTCGTCAATAGCCCCGCCGATCTACAGCGCCAGGGCCAGCCTCTCGAACCAATTCTCATCAACGCCCGCTTGCCAGCCGATCTATTTACCTGGGAAGTGAAGGGGGTACCGATTGACCTCAAATACCGTTATACGCCACCGGCAGAACAAGGCGATGCCAATCTGAGAATTGAAATAAACGACCAATTTATCGAAGCAATACCGCTGCTGTCCGGCGCAGGAACCCGAGAAAAGAACCACCTGATACTGCCTCTTCTGGATGATGGTTCCTTGCGGGAGCAAAGCGGAGTGGTGATCCCCGCTTTCCAACTGGGCAGCAATAATCAACTACAGTTTTCGTTTTCCATTCCTTTCAGTGATAACGGTCGCTGCAAATCTTCACCTCAAGGAAGCATGCGCGCTGCAATCGATCCAGATTCAACTTTGGATCTAAGCCACTTATATCACTATGCAGCGATGCCAAACCTGGCATTTTTCGCTAATAGTGGATTTCCGTTCACCAAGTACGCCGACCTCGCCGAGACAGCGATCATCATCCCCGATCAGCCTAACACCTTTGACATGGAAGCTATGTTCGCTTTACTGGGTCACATGGGCCGCTCCACCGGGGTTCCCGCCCTGCACTTCAAACTCATACAGACAAAATCAGTGCAAGATGCAAAAAATTTAGATCTGCTGGTGATTGCTAGCGGTGCCAACAAGGATCTTCTCGCCAGTTGGGGTAAATCCCTTCCGGCCCTTCTGGAAGAAGGAAGCCGCACCTTTACACCTTTGGGTAAAGCCATGGATATGGCTTATGAATGGTTCGGACTAAGTGAGAACAAAACATCCAAGTCCGGAGAAGGCACCATACTTCTTGGCTCCGGACCTTTGGCCGCCATCATCGGTTTTGAATCACCGCTTAGCCCATCACGTAGTGTCGTCGCCCTTACTTCCAATACTCCCACCGCTTTGACCTCAGCCCTTGATGCCCTGAATGATGGTGGGAAAGTTCAATACATCCGCGGTGACCTCGCTTTAATGCGTGGCGAAAGTGTCGAGAGTTTCCGCGTTAATAATGTGTATTACGTAGGAGAGTTACCGTGGTGGCGCTGGATATGGTTCCACCTACATCACCACCCACTGTTTCTGACTGCTATCGGCGTCGCAATCGGCCTTTTTGTTGCCCTACTTGCCTTTGGTGCCCTGCGTAATCTGGCTACCAAACGACTCGGTCAGCATAAGAAATAAGCACCTAGAAATGGAATATTTATTTGTGGATACCGGACGCAAGGCGGGCATTTTGCTGTGCCGGGGATACCAAATTCTCGCTACGCTCTGCTTCTGCTTGGGAACTGCGCAGGCAGTAACAATCGAACCCGCTTGCCAGGCAGACTGGCCTGCTTGGCAAAACTTCAAATCAGGATTCATCAACGAGGGAGGACGGGTAGTAGATGGCAGTACCCCCCGTAAGCAGACCGTATCAGAAGGACAGGCCTATGCGCTGTTTTTCGCCTTGGTAGCCAATGATCGCAAAACTTTCGACAAGATCCTGCAATGGACCGAAAACAACCTGGCAAATGGCGATCTGACCAGCCATCTTCCAGCTTGGCTATGGGGTCGCAGAGATGATGGCAGCTGGGGCGTGCTGGACAACAATCCGGCATCGGATGCCGATCTGTGGATAGTCTATGCATTAGGCGAAGCAGGCCGGCTCTGGGGCGAACGCCGCTTCGTTGCGCTTTCATCGCTGCTGGCCAGCCGAATCTTGCGCGAGGAAACCGCAGACCTGCCAGGTTTAGGCCCCACTCTGCTACCTGCACCGCGTGGCTTCCAAACGGGCGAAAAAACTTGGCGCCTCAATCCCAGCTACCTGCCCATGCAGCTAATGGACTGGCTAAGCAGCCGGAGTCCTGATTCTACTTGGCAGCGAATCTCGGAATCCTCCCAGCGGATCCTCTTGGAATCGGCCCCGCACGGATTCTCACCTGACTGGACGGTCTATCAGGACGGCAAGGGATTCCGAATAGATAGTGCGGGGAAAGAAAAAGGCGCAGGTGGCTATAACGCCATCCGGGTTTATCTGTGGGCCGGCATGCTTGCGCCCGACGCTTCTGCCCGGTCACGACTTCTTGTTGCTTTTTCCCCCATGGCCAGCTTTATCATGCGCCACGGCTACCCGCCAGAGTCTGTCAATATAATCACGGGTGAAGCTAATGGCCCTGGGCCATCAGGATTTTCTTCCGCACTACTACCCTTCCTCGCCGCCCGAGAAGATAGCGCTGCCCTGCAGGGACAACGCGATCGTCTGACGGCTCGCCCACCGCGGCCGGATGCCTACTATGAACAGGCGCTTTCCCTCTTTGCCCATGGCTGGATGGACGGGCGCTACCACTTCACGACAAATGGCAGCCTGCTGCCCTCTTGGCAAAAACCATGCAGCTCCGCCGCCTCCCGCTTGCCTTCGCACTGACTCTGGCTGGGTTGCTAAGTGTTCCAACCCTTGCCCGTCCAGAAAATAGCGCTAGTGTCGACCTGCTGCGCAGCGCTCACATGTGGGAAGCCAAGGATCGCTCGGATTTGGCACGTGTCATGCTGGAAAAATTATTGACCATCGAATCCAATCCAGAAGCACTGTTTATGCTGGGGAGCATTGAGCTACGCACAGGAAATATTAAACTTGCCGGTGAATATTTACGTCGCCTGGAACAGCGTTATCCTCACCACTCCAAGACTCTGGGTCTACGCAGCCTGTATCGGGTTAACACCAATGAAAAGCAGACTCTGGCAAAAGCACGTCTGATGGCCAGAGCCGGCAACACCGAAGAAGCTGCCAAAATCATGCGCCGGTTATTTTCGGAAGCACCCCCTCCAGGTGAACTCGGACTCGAATATTACCAACTCGTAAGTAGCACTGCCGCAGATCAGCAAACAGCAAAATCTGCTCTCGACAAGCTTTACCGGGAAACAGGAGAAGCGCGCTACCGCCTTGCCTGGCTTAAGCTGCAGAGCAATCAGCGCAACAAACAGGAAATCCTGCAAGGTTATGAATTCTTGGTCGCTGCGCCCGACGTTAACCGACAAAAATTACGCGAAAACTGGTGGGCTGCCATAAAACGTCTCGCGACAGCACCGGCAACCTTACCCTGGGTCCGCCGCTATCTGAAAGAATTTCCGAATGACCAGAATGCCATAGCCTATCTGGCAGAATTACAACAATTGCATGAGGCAGCGTTGCGCATCGCCAACGACCCTGCCGTACGCGCCCGTCAAACTGGGATCGCTTTTCTGGAACACGGACAACTGGAAGATGCCCAGCGTGAGCTGCAAAACTCGCTATCCAAGCGCCCCAAGGATCCTACAGTGCTGGGTAACATGGGCTTGCTTCGCTTGCGCCAGGGACATCACGAAGAGGCTAAGAGCTGGTTTCAGCGTGCGGCCAAGGCTGAACCGGGCAGCAACAAATGGTCTGGTCTGATCCGCACTGCAAATTTCTGGGGACAAATGAAACGGGCCGATGCGCTACTAGAAGCCGGAAAGCTGGCTGAAGCGCAACAATTTGCACGGCAAGCACTGAATATCGAGCCGAACAATGCTGATGGGCTCGCCCTACTGGGCAATATTCTCGCCCGGAGCCAGAATCTAGCCGGTGCCGAATCCCTCTACCGTGAGGCACTCAAACGGGATAGGGGCAATACTTCGGCTATGCGCGGCCTACTTGCGCTGCTCTCCCGTAACGAACGTCGTGATGAAGCCCAAGCGTTGATCGCCGAATTCCGCCAGAATAACCCCAAAGAAGCCAATCGATTTAACGAAAGCCAAGCCAGCCTGCTACGTGATGAAGCCGAGGCATTCATCAGCGCTCAACGCCCCAGCCACGCCCTGCTGGCATTAGAAACCGCTGTACAACTCGCCCCTCGTGATGCCTGGATTCGCCATGATCTGGCAAATCTGTATGAGAAATTGGGCTTGCAGACCCTCAGTCGTCGTGTAATGGCAGAGGGCGCTGAGCTGGCTCCAGACGATTCCGGCATGAACTATGCCTATGCTTTGGTACTGACTGCCCAGGAGCGGGAAATAGAAGCACTGCAGCGCTTGGCCCGTATTCCCCTGTCAGCACGTTCCGGTGCCATGAAAGAACTGGAAACGCGCACGTGGATCAATTTACGCATCCGTCTGGCCACAAAGCTCCAAGCTGGCGGCAAGGGAGACGAAGCAATCCGAATGCTGCTCCTTGCCGAACGACATGCCGCAAACAACAATCCAAGTGCGATCGAACAAGTGTCGGAAGGCTGGTTTAGCCTAGAGCAACCGGCTCGCGGTCTCGCCCTGATGAAACGACATCTGATTGGCGCAAAATCAGCAACGACAGATAGCCAGCTTTATTATGCCTCATTGCTCAATCGAGCCAAACAGGATGACGCCCTGAGCATTTCTCTGCCGGAACTACAGCAACGTCCCGACTGGAATGACAAGCAACGAGAGACTATGCTGGCAATTGAAACTGACCTTGCTGCCCGGCAAATCGAGCTGCTGCTGCAGCGTGGCCAAATAGCTCAAGCTCGAACTCTCGCTGCCCGGGCGGTCGTTACAGGGCGAGCAGGCGACATTTCGACGCTGAAAGCTCAGGCTCGCCTGCTGCTAGCGGCTAACGACTGGAAAGCTGCCCTGCTGATCTTACAGGCGATACTGGACAAACATCCGGATGACTTGGAGTCACGTCTAAACCTCGCGCAAGCTCACGCCCAGGCAGGAGAAAAGCAGGCTGCTGAGGAGGTGATAGATCAATTGTTGCCTCGTTTGCATGAAAATGATGTGGATACCAAATTGTCCATTATCCGGTTGGAAACTCGCCTTGGAAATATGGATCGAGCTAGAAAGATAGTGACGAAACTCCTCACCAGCAACCCCGACAATCTAGATATTTTAATTCAGGCAGGTCGTATCGAACACAGTGACCGACGGTACCTTGCTGCCTTGGCTTATTTCCGCCAAGCACTGATCTTGGAGAGGCGCGCTCCAGGTGTGGCAACAACCGCCAAATCAGTGCCTCTACTCGACCTGGATCCCAAGCACCCAATAATCGGCCTAGCACCGCAACCTGGTTACACCTTAAGGTATCCCAATGCAGTTAAAAATAAAGGCCCCGCTGATAAACAAAAATCTACAGCGGAATTCAATTTACATAGCCCAGACATGGCCGAAACCATCATAAATCCGGATACCGATACCCCACTCGTGACGTCCATACCAGCGCTAGGAAAAACAGCTTTAATTCGCCGCCCCACCAGAGCAGAGGAGGAAATTACCCGTATTGAGGCCAGGCGAGATCCCCGCATTGAAATAGGGTTCGAAAAGCTCAGCAGGAACTCTTCAAACGGCACATCCACCT
>Ga0105047_10018531_pt1 | contig 10783 bp, 10 predicted proteins | sample MAT04_FD_78384 | JGI IMG/M metagenome (GOLD analysis project Ga0105047, IMG submission 78384) | Freshwater microbial communities from Lake Fryxell liftoff mats and glacier meltwater in Antarctica - MAT-04 (megahit assembly) | ecosystem: Environmental > Aquatic > Freshwater > Ice > Liftoff...
AAAACCGACTTGGTAGACGAGGAGGTAGACGGATTTGTCTTTGAAGGCGGAATCGCGTCCGATCTCGGCGAGGACGTCGTCGGCGGGTGGGCAGGAGGAGCAGCCCTCGGAGGTGTAGAGCTCGACGACGGCGATTCCGGTGTCCTTGGGGGAGCCGGCGGTGGCTGGTTCGCCAGCGGCGGCAGCGAGGGAGCCGTTGAGGGATGTGACGAGCGTGAGCGCGCCGAGGAGCACAGTTCGCATACCTGTGTGATGGCGGCGAGCGGGAGTTGGTGTCGGCGATTGCGAGGAGCGGTGGTGTCAGCGCATCTGGGCCAGTTCCACTACCCGGCGGTATTGGGCGCGAAAGAACTCGGAATAAGCGATCTTGGAGCGCGGACCCTTGATCGGGTCGCGCCATCGGGCGGCGTCGTCGCTGATGGCTTTGTAGTGCTCCTCACTAAAGAGGAGTGATTTGATGGAGCCGTCCTTGCCGCGGAGCTCGTGCGTGGGCATGGCGTAGAAGGTTGATTCCATCTCGTCGAGGCGGTCGGCGGGGAAGGCGGTGTTGCCGCGGGCGGCGATGAGGGCGGCCCAGGCGGCGCGTAGCTCGGCGGCGGTGTCGATACCCATGCAGCCCATCATGACGATCATGCCGTCGCGCCAGTTGCGGCGCTTGGTGTCGCTGGCGATGTCGAAGGGGTTGGTCTGGTCGGCGAGCGAGTCGCGGTAGAGCGAGTACATGTCGCGACGGACGGGCATGCGGCGAAGTCGGTATTGGACGGGGCCCATGAGATCGGGCGAGCCGTCGACCTTGGGGTTGTTGATCCCTCGGGCGGAGGAGCGAGGTGGGAACTGCCAGAGGGCCTGGCCTTCGTGGGTGAGATAGAACTCGATAAAGCGTTTGGCGAGTTCGGGTTGGGGCCCGCCGCGGATGATGGAGGCGGGGTCGGCGTCGATGTAGGTGGCACCGGGGGGATCGATGTATCCGACGCGGGCGGCGTGGGCGGCAAAACCGAGGGATCCGAGGACTTCGAGGGACTGGGCCTGGCCCCGGCCGTAGAAATCGATGGCGACTCCGGCGGCGGCTTCGCCCTGGGAGACGTCCATCGGGGGTTGGGTGGAGGAGGAGGAGAAGTAGCGGGCATTGGCCGACATCTCGCGGAGGATGCGCCAGCCTTTGTCCCAGCCTTCTTTGTTGAGGATGGAGTCGTAGGCGGTGGCGACGGAGCCGGATTGACGTGGGTCGGCGAGGCCGAGCTTGCCGATGAAGGCGGGGTGGCCGAGCTCGGCGAAGGACTGGGGGATGGGTCGGCCGAGTTCTTCGAGGACCTCGGTGTTGTAGACGATGCCGAAGCCGGAGAGTGCGGCGCCGATCCAGTATTGCTGCGGGTCGTAGAGCTGTTCGGAGCCGATTTTGTTTTCGCCGAGCCATTCGTCGAGTTGGGGCTGGGTGAAGCCAGCGGGGGTGGACATGGCGACCCGGAAGACGCGCTGGGATTTGGCTAGTTCGAGGGTGAGTTCGACGGCAGCTTTAGGGTCGGCCTTGAGGGGCAGGAGCGCGTCGAAGGAGCCGCCGGCGGCGACGCGGGGGACTTGGAGGCGGAGGGGCGAGGTTGAGCCGTCGAGGCGGGCGTCGAGCGTGACGGATTCCAGGGTGGCGAGTCGGTCGAAGTCGATGGGGGCGGCGAGGAGGACCTTGGCCTTGGTTGGGCCGGGGGCGGCGGTAGGGGGGAAGAGGACAGCGACGTTGCGGGGGTCTTTGAGCCGGCCGTGATCGAAGGAGCCGCCGCCGAAGACGAGGTCGACGGGGATGACGCCGGTGGTGAAGCCGGCGTCGAGGCTGAAGGCCGGGTCGAGGAGGGCGGCGGGATTGTCGCGGCGGGTTTGCTCGAGGAAGCGGTTGGCGGCGGCGGTGAACTGGGACTGGAGGAGCTTGATGATCTCGGTGGTGCCGCCGGGGGCGCGCCAGTCGATGCGGGCGCCGGAGCCGTGGGCGCGGCGGTGCCAGCGGTCGAAGCCAACGGCGAACTCGTCGCGGATCTGCTCGACGTGGGGCGTGACGATGATGAGCGTCTTGGCGTTGGGATCAGGGCGCAAGACGGTGGCGCGGCGGCCCTCGACCAAACTGCGCACCAAGAAGGGCAACGCGAGCACGCAGACTAGCGCAAACAGCACAAGAGAACGCGCGGAGAACATAGTCGCCAGTGTACGACGGTGCGGCTATTCCCGCGCGGCACACATCTCGCGATTCACCCGCAAAGCGGCTTGACGCGGGTGTGTGGGCTATGCAGCGGGGCGATCAGACCTTGCCGGCGGCGAAGGTTTCCTTGTCCTTGGACTGGCGTTCGGAGCGCTTGCGGAGGCTTTCGTCGAGGATGCGCTTGCGGAGGCGGATGGTCTTGGGGGTGATCTCGACGAGTTCGTCGTCCTCGATGTATTCGAGGGCGGCTTCGAGCGAGAGCTTCCGCGAGCCCTTGAGGACGACGGTGGCTTCCTTGGCGGAGACGCGGAAGTTGGTGAGCTGCTTGAGACGGGTGATGTGGAAGGGGAGGTCGTTGTCGCGGTTGTGCTCGCCGACGATCATGCCTGGGTAGACCTTTTCGCCGGGGAGGACGAAGAGGAAGCCGCGGTCGGAGGCCAGTTCGCAGGCGTAGCCGGTGACGTCGCCGCCGTCGGTGGCGATCATGACGCCGACGAGGCGGTGTGGGGTTTCGCCCTGGACGGGTGCGTATTTGAGGAAGGAGTGGTGCATGGTCGCCTCGCCGCCGGAGACGGTCATGATGCGGCTGCGCATGCCGATGATCCCGCGGGAGGGGATGTGGAAGGTCAGATGCGTGAGGGTGTCTGAGCGTTGCTCCATGTTCTGGAGTTCGCCGCGGCGGCCGGCGACGAGTTCCATGATGGCGCCGACGCTGGCGGGCGGGGTGTCGAAGACGAGGAGCTCGATGGGCTCGGACATGACGCCGTCGATGTTTTTGATGATGACTTCGGGCTTGCCGACGGTGAGCTCGAAGCCTTCGCGGCGCATCGTTTCCAGGAGGATCCCCAGGTGAAGGAGGCCGCGGCCGGAGACGGCGAACTCTTCAGCGGTGCGTCCCTGCGCGATGCGCATAGCGACGTTGGTCTGCATTTCGCGGTCGAGGCGTTCGCGGATCTGGCGGCTGGTGACGCTGGTGCCCTCGGTGCCGCCGAAGGGACCGTCGTTGACGCGGAAGACCATGGTGATGGTGGGCTCGTCTACTGTGACGGGCGGCAGAGGCAGGGGGAAGGCGGGGTCGCAGAGGGTGTCGCCGATGTCGCAGGACTCAAGCCCGACGACGGCGCAGAGGTCACCGGCGTGGACTTCGTTGGTCTCTTCGCGGCCCAGGCCCTTGAAGCGATAGAGCTTGCCGACGCGGCTGAGTTCTTTCTTGCCATCGCGCTGTTTGATGGCGCAGACCTGCTGGCCGGGGCGGATGGAGCCGGAGTAAACGCGGCCGATGCCGATGCGGCCCACGTATTCGGAATAGTCGAGGGTGCAGACGAGCATCTGGAGCGAGGCGCTGGGGTCGTCCTTGGGCTCGGGGACGTGCTTGATGATGGCCTCGAAGACGGGGCGGAGGTCCTTCCTCTCGTCCTTCTCGATATCGTTAACGGCCCAACCGTCGCGGGCAGAGCCGAAGACGATGGGGAAATCGAGGGCGATGTCCTCGGCACCGAGTTCAACGAAGAGATCGAAGATCTCGTGGTGAACGGCGATCGGGCGAGCGCCGATGCGGTCGCACTTGTTGACGAAGATGACGGGCTTGAGGCCGAACTCGAGGGCCTTGGTGAGGACGAAGCGGGTCTGGGGCATGGGGCCGTCGAAGGCATCGACGACGAGGAGGCAGCCGTCGGCCATGCGGAGGACGCGTTCGACCTCGCCGCCGAAGTCGGAGTGGCCCGGGGTATCGAGGATGTTGATGAGGTAGTTTTCGCCGTCGGCGCCGGTGTAGTTGACGGCGCAGTTTTTGGAGAAGATGGTGATGCCGCGTTCGCGTTCGAGGGGGTTTGAGTCCATGATGAGGCCGTGCTGGCCCCCCTGGAGCTTCTCGAGTTCGCCGACGCGGAACTGGCCTGACTGGAAGAGGAGCTTGTCAACGAGCGAGGTTTTGCCGTGGTCGACGTGGGCGATGATGGCAACGTTGCGGATTTTGGGTCGGGTGGCGTCAGGCATGGGAGGTACCGTCAAAAGCGTGGGTCACGGGCCTTAGCTGCCCGTGGACCGATGGGTGTGGAAGCAGGTGACGGAGGCTCTGTCCGTCGATCGGCGAATCGACCGTGCCGCGGGAGGCCGGTGCGAGCCTCGCGCAAGGGTTTTCCCGCACGCGACGGGGGATGATAGGCGAGCATGTGCCGGAGGCCGTTGTCTGGGCCAAAAGGTTCGCGAAACGCTCGTTTGCCGACGCCAGTGAACTGCTTTTTGGATTGCCGGTCGGCGTGAGTGCGGTTCGTGTCGCCGCTGGTTCTTCGGCGGCCCAATGAACTGCTATACCTGACGCGAGCCAGATGTCGCTTGAACGGGTGGTGAACGCGGTGGAGAAGGTCCGTGAGCGGATGGTGCGGGCGGCCGGCGCGTTGGCGCGGGCTGGGGTGCCTAAAGCCGTGGCTGGGGGAACGCCGTGCCCGCATGGGTTTCGACGGTGGATGAGGGGGCGGTGCGTAACACGCAGGATGTTGACATCCTGATCCGGCGTTCGGATTTCGCGGCCGTTCGTTTGGCGTTAGAAGGGGCGGGCTTCGCCAATCGCCACGCGGCGGGGTTGGAGATCTTTCTCGACGGCCCACGGGGGCTCGCCGCGGCAGGGCGTTCGCTTGGTGTTCTCCAGCCAGAAGGTCCGCGAGCACGAGCCGACGGCGAATCCGGATGTGACCGAGTCTTCTGACGCGGGGACGTTCCGGGTGCTGTGGCTTGGAGCACTGGTGCGCATCAAGCTGACGGCCTTCCGCGACAAGGGCCGCACACACGTGCGCGATCTGATCAGCGTGGGGCTGGTCGATCGTTCGTGGGTGGGGGGCGTGGGCAGGCTGCCGACGCCCCTAGCCGCGCGGTTGGCGGGGATTCTGGACACGCCGGACGGTTGAGCAGCGGCGGTGGAGACGAATCGCGTCAGGCGTTGTCGAGCAGTTCAACCGTCGTAAACGGCTTCCCACTGAGCATTTCCAGGCTCGCGCCGCCGCCGGTGGAGACGTGGCTGAACTTGTCGGCGAGCTTGAACTGGTCGGCGGCCGCGGCCGAGTCGCCGCCGCCAACAATCGAGGTGGCACCGCGGCTGGTGGCTTCGACGATGGCGTTGGCGACCATCAAGGTGCCGATGGCGAAGGGCTTCCATTCAAAGACGCCCATGGGGCCGTTCCAGACGATGGTCTTGGCGTTCCTGATGACCTTGGTGAAGTCGATCTGGGTCTTGGGGCCGATGTCGAGGCCCATGAACCCGTCTTTGATGACTTCGCCCATGGGCTCGATGTTCCCGCCGTGCTCGACGAACTGGGTGGAGCAGATGTGGTCCACCGGCAGGTGCAGGTCGCACTTCTTCTGGGCGGCCAAGTCGAGGAGGCGCTTGGCCTCGGCGAGCTTGTCGGTTTCGACGCGGCTGGAGCCGATCTTGCGGCCCAGGGCGGCGAGGAAGGTGTAGGCCATGGCCCCGCCGATGAGGATGGAGTTGGCCTTGCCCAGGAGGTTCTCGATGAGGCCGATCTTGTCGCTGACTTTGGCCCCGCCGAGGATGACGCAGAAGGGCTTGGTGGGGCTCTTGAGCGTGTCGCCCAGGTAGCGGATTTCTTTGTCGAGGAGCAGGCCGGCGACTCGGGGCTTGCCGGTCATGGCCTTGGGTACGGCGAACATGGAGCCGTCCTCGCGGTGGGCGGTGCCAAAAGCATCGTTGACGTAGATCTGGCCATAGGAGGCGAGCTTGGCGGCGTACGCAGGCTCGCCCCTCTTCTCACCCTTGGCGAAGCGGACGTTCTCAAGCAACAGGACTTCGCCCTGCTTGAGCGCCCCCACGGCGGCCTCGGCGGCGGCGTCGGTGCAGTCTTGCGAGGGGAACTGAACGGGCTTGCCCAGGAGCTCCGCGAGGCGGTCGGCGACGGGCCGGAGCGTGAACTCGGCCTCGTAGCCATTGCCCTCCGGCCGGCCCAAGTGGCTCATGAGGACGAGGGAGCCGCCACGATCGAGGACGGATTTGAGCGTGGGGAGCGCCTCGCGGATGCGGCGGTCGTCGCTGATCGAGCCGTCTTCGATGGGGACGTTGAAGTCGACGCGCATGAGGACGCGCTGGCCGTCGACAGGGATCTGGGCGATGGTCTTCTTGGGCATGGTGATGGGTCCGTAAGGGCTTAGTGCCCGGTGTCGGCGGCGTGGGGGGCGTCGGCGGTGATGAGTCGCTCGGCGGAGCCCTTGATGATGGCGGAGCCCTGAGTGTTCATCTGTTCGCGGAGCTTGCGGAGGCGGGTGGCGATGGAGGCGTCGACGAGCTGGTCGGCGATCTGGAGCTTGATGCCGCCGATCATCCCGGGCTCGGTGTAGAAATGGAGGACGGGCTCTTTGCCCAGGATGCCGCGGAGACGTTCGCGGAGGGAGGCTTGTTCGTCGGGCTCGGCGGGCTGGGCGGTATAGACGTCGACCTCGACGCGGCCGAAGGCGGACTGGACGAGCTTGTCATAGGCGGCGGTGATGCCGGTGATGTGGCCCAGGCGGCCCTTGCGGTTGAGGACAAGCAGGAAGTTGATGACGGTCTGGCTGGCGCGACCATCGAGGATGGTGCGGAGGGCACGGTCGCGGTCGGCCTTGGCGAGGATGCGCGAGGCGAAGAACTCGCCGAAGCGGGTGTCGGCGCGGGCCAGATCGAGGATGTCATCGAGTTCGCCCAGGGTCGATTCGACAGCGACCTGGCCGCCCTGAGAATAGGCCAGATCGAGCAGGGCCCGGGCGTAGACATTGGCGACGGCGTCGGGCTGGGTTTCGGTGAGCGGCATGGGCAGGGTCCGGCGGGAGGGTGCGGATCGAGGCTTGCAGACCGGGCGTGGAGCTGGGCGGGCGGGGGGAGCGGGGGCTTAGGCGCGGATGGCCTGACGCATCTCGCTCAGGGCGTCCTCCACGAGGCGGCCCTGGTCGCCGCGGTTGAGCTCGCGTTGGAGGATCTTGCTGGCGACGAGCGTGCCGAGGTTGGAGGCTTCGGCGTAGATCTCGGTCAGGGCCTGCTTCTTGGCGGAGTCGATCTCGCGAATGGCCTTGTCCTTCGCGGCGGCCATCTCGATGTCGGCCTTGGCGCGGAGCTCGCCAGCGATGGCGATGGCCTGGGCCTTGGCCTTCTCGATCTCCTTCTGGGCCTCGACGCGGGCGTCGGCCAGGGCGCGCTCGTATTGATCGAGGGCGGCTTTGGCCTGAGCACGGGCGGCCTCGGCGGACTCGATCTCGTCCTTAATCTTGCCGGCGCGGTCGGAGAGGCCCTTGGCGATCTTGGGCCACACCACCGCGCCGAAGATGGCGGCGACGACGATGAAGGCCACCAGCGTCGCGACCGACGACATGATGCCCTCGTTGGGCTTGGGGATGGGGCTGATGGGCCCTTCCTCAGCGGCGAGGGCGGCGAGGGGCGAGGTGAGAACGGCGGCGAGGGCGGTGTTCAGGAGGCGGTTCATGCGGGGCTCCAGTCGTTGAAGCCGGAGCGGCGCCGTCGGGCGTCGCACCGGGGGTTGTTCTTGAACTCAGGCCAGGAGGGCCACGACGACGGCGAAGAGGGTCGCACCTTCGACGAGGGCGGCGGCCAGGATCATCTGGGTGCTGATGGTGCCAGCGGCCTCGGGCTGGCGGGCGATGGACTCAACGGCAGCCTTGCCGATGAGGCCGATGCCCAGGCCACCGCCGACGACGGCGAGGCCAGCGCCCATCGCGGCGAGGCCCTTGCCGATGGTGGTGCCGGCCACGGTCTCTGCATCAGCGGCCTGGGCCATGGCGGGGGAAGCGAGGGCGAGGAGGCCGGCGGCGGCGACGAACTTACTGAAGAGCTTGGTCATGAGGTGATTCCTTCTGCACAACTGCGCGAGCGGAAAAGCCGGCCGGGGCCTCGCGGCTCCGGCGTAAGGGGGCCGTTGTTCACGCGTGGGCGTGCTCGTGCCCGTGGCCATGGTCATGCTCGTGCTCATGACCTTGGTGGCTGAGAAGACTGATGAACACCGTGGTGAGGAACATGAAGATGAACGCCTGGAGGACGGCGACAAAGAGCTCCAGGAAGTAGATGGCGATCATGCCAGTGAAGGAGGCCAAGGTGACGGCCCCGCCAAGGAGGATGCTGGCGCCGCCGTTGTTAATGAGCCCGATGCCCGCGGCGACGAAGCCGCCCAGGGCCGCGAGCAGGATGTGGCCCGCGGTCATGTTGGCGAAGAGACGCAGGGCGAGCGCGATGGGCTTGATGAAGGTGCCCAGGATTTCGACGGGGACGAGGATGGGCCAGATGAAGGCCGGGGCGCCGCCGGTGAGGTGCTTGAGGTAGCCACCGATGCCCAGCTCGCGGATGCCGGCGAAGTTGATCACGATGAAGGAGATGAAGGCGAGGACGGCGGTGACGAAGATGGACTGTGTGGCCGTGCCGCCGAAGAACGCCGCGTGCGAGGACTTGAGCGAGGGCGAGGCGATGTGCTGCACGTCCAGCAAAGGGACGAGGCCCAGGACGTTATTGACGAGGATGAAGAAAAAGAGGGTCCACAGATAGGGCATGAAGCCGTCGGTGCGGCGGCCCAGCAGCGGCTTGACGACGGTGTCGCGGAGATAGACGCAGATGACCTCGATCATGTGTGCGAAGAGGTTTTGGGTGACGTAGCGGTCGGTGCCCTGTGATTCGGGGCCGGTGGCGATCTGTGCGGCGGCCCAGGGGCCGACGAGCAGCAGGATGATGACCGACAGGAGCAGGTTGCCGACGTGGCCCGACCAGAGCCAGAAGTCCTTGAGGCCCAGGAAGTTATCGAGGACGATGCCCTTGTGGTTGACCACGTGGGCGACAGGGTTGTCAGCGGCGAGTGTGAGCACCGTCTCGATCATCATCGTGAGATTCCCGTCGGCTCGTGGGCCGCTTGGGTGGTGGAAGCGGAGGGGGTGGCCGCCGGCAGGAGCCGCAGCGTGACCACGGTTTCAAGCGCCAGCGAGACGATGCCCGCGGCGAGGAGCGTGTACCAGAAGATCTGCTTGTCGGGCGCGAGGGCGAGAAAGAGCGTAAGGCCCAGAGCGACGCCGCCCAGGAGGCGGACGGACGAGTTGGCCAAGAGGGCCATGGCGAGCTGCTTGATGTCGCGGTGGGCGATGGCCCACATGACACCCAGACCGGCGAGCCCCGCGAGCAGGATCGACCCGGCCCCGAGCGACGCGGCAAAGAACGGGCGCGCGCCCGACGCGATCCCCGGACCGGCCTCCAGAAGCCCGACCACCACCAACGGCGCGAGCGTGCAGGAACCGGCCAAAACCACGGCTAAAGGGCGGGTCAAAGCCGAGATCACGGGGCTCGGGTTGGATTCAGTGCGGGTCATGGGGTCGTCAAAGGGGCCGAAGGATAGGGGGGCGTTCTGGCTGCGGCGAGCGCGCCCCCCGACGTTGGGCGCGGAAGTCAGCGGGTCGATAGACTGGCGCGATGCCCGCACTCTTCAAGCGTCCCAAGCGGTTGCCGCTCATCGCCCCGTCGATCCTTTCGGCGGACTTTGGAAACATGGCGGCCGACGCCAAGTCGGTGCTTGAGTCGGGTGCCGACCTCTTGCACGTCGACGTGATGGACGGGCACTTTGTCCCCAACCTCACCTTTGGTCCTGACATGGTCCGAGGCCTGCGGCGGGCGCTGCCGCTGGCGTTTCTGGATGTCCACCTGATGGTGACCGACCCGGAGATGTTTATCGAGGCGTTTGCCGAGGCGGGGGCGGACCACCTGACGTTCCATGTAGAGGTGGTGCCGCCGGAACGGATCGGGGCGGTGGCGGAAAAGATCCGGTCGTTTGGGATCACGGCGGGGCTGTGCATCAACCCCCCGACGCCGATTGAGAAAATCCTGCCGCATGTGGGGCTGGTGGACCTGCTGCTGGTGATGTCGGTGAACCCTGGGTTTGGTGGGCAGAAGTTCATGCCCGAGGTGCTGGCCAAGACCGAGGCCCTGGCCGACGCCGCCGCTCCGGACCAGCGGGTGGAGATGGACGGAGGGGTGAAGCTCGACAACGTTCAGCGGGTCATCGACGCGGGCTGCGATGTGATCGTGGCGGGCTCGGCGGTCTTCGGGCTGCCGCTCAAGGACCGCGCGGCGGCCATCAAGGCCTTGCGAGGATCGGGTTCTGTTAAGTAAGGGTGACCAAGCGCGACCTGGCGCGACCCGGCGCAACCTGGGCGGCTAAGCTCACGCAATTGACAGGATCTTCACCACCCGACTTTGACAGGCTTCTGTACGTATAGGTTCTTGACGGCGTGTGCCGAACTGGGCAGGATACCCCGTAACCCCACATCGACTTTGGTGTTCAATCGGTGAGTGAAGGACTCGGCAGCAGTGTGTGGGGGAAACTGTCCGCTCAGGGAATGAGGAATGACCAAAATCGCCAGCCGTTCGTGGACTGAGATAAAGCCCCCCCGCAAGGCCGTGATTCCTGAAGGCCTGTGGCTGCGCTGCCCCGAGTGCTCGCAGATGATCTATCGCAAGCAGATGGAGGCCAACCTCCATTGCTGCCCAGAGTGCCAGCACCACTTTCGAATCGGGGCCGGCGAGCGGATCAAGCAGTTGACCGACCCGGACACGTTCGAGGCGATGTTCACCAACCT
>Ga0105047_10018532_pt1 | contig 10783 bp, 9 predicted proteins | sample MAT04_FD_78384 | JGI IMG/M metagenome (GOLD analysis project Ga0105047, IMG submission 78384) | Freshwater microbial communities from Lake Fryxell liftoff mats and glacier meltwater in Antarctica - MAT-04 (megahit assembly) | ecosystem: Environmental > Aquatic > Freshwater > Ice > Liftoff...
GAGGGCAAGTACGACACGTTCGACTGCCGCGACCTCGTCGGCATGGACGGCGACACCCCGACCGGCCGCATCGACGGCGTCGAAGGCGCGATGGTCCCCGTCACCGTCGACGGCGTCGCGCAGGACAAGTGCAGCCCCGGCCAGGAGCTCGGCCCCGAGTCGGGGAGCTACGGCTGCATGGACAAGGCCGACCACGGCATGTTCCTCGCGACCGGCAAGACGCAGCCCGGCCCGATGGTCGTCACGGCGAAGAACGACAAGGGCTCGCACTGGCTGCTCCTCTGCCGCAAGGTCGCCGACGACGGCAGGGGCATGACCAAGACGAAGACGTTCACGGACATGGCCATGATCGGGACCAACCCGAAGACCGGTCGCACCTGCTTCTTCCAGAACTCGATCGGGTCCGGCAAGGACGGCTCGAAGGTGCCTCACCCCGGCGACGTCGAGAAGTCCACGGCGGTCTGGTCGAGCAACGTGCAGAACTACTGCTCGGGCACCTGCCACGCCGAGAGCGCCTTCGTGCACTCGCCCTGGATCGACGGCGCCAAGCGCGGCAACGGCAAGCCGATCGTCCCGAAGGCGGGCGAGCACCCCGACTTCCTCATCAGCGACCTCTCGGCTCCCTACAACATCGTCGCCGCCGACAAGCTCGGCTTCTCGATCCCGAAGCAGCTCGTCTCGGACGAGGTCGGCGCCTGCAACAACTGCCACCGCCTCGCCGGTGGAACGCTCAAGAACTTCGCCAAGTGGTCGACGGGCACGGGCGAGGAGTACTTCTCGAACATCACCGACTTCGGCAAGAAGTTCGAGAACTCGCACTGGATGGCGCCCCGCAAGGACGGCATCACCGAGGCGACCTGGGACGCGAGCAAGTACGGCCAGGCGCTCAAGTTCATGGAGAAGTGCAACAACAACTCGGCCGACCCGACCTGCCTCTGGGCAGACGTCCCGCGCGGCAACTTCAACAACCCGAAGGTCGAGCGCTGAGCGCTGACCCCGGCCGCATGACCTGAACCAGGCACGAAGGTGCCGACGACGAGGAGAGCTGCAAACGCGGCTCTCCTCGTTCTCGTTTCGAAACGGCTCCGCGGCTTGCCCGCTGTATCCTCGGGCGAATGTGGCAGGACCGCACGTGAACAAAGCGCTCTCCCTCGAGAAGCTCGACAACCGCTATCCGTCGCTGCACGGGCTGCGCGTGCTCGCGATCGTGAGCGTCGTGCAGTTCCACGTCACGTGGATCTTCGCGGGCGAGCAGGGCATCCGGCTCGATCGCGACTTCACGGCGTCGTCGCTCACCGTCTTCTTCGGGATGGATCTCTTCTTCATCCTGAGCGGGTTCTTGATCGGCTTGATCCTCCTGCGCTCGCTCGCGAAGACGGGGACCCAGAGCCTGAAGCGGTTCTACATCCGGCGCGTCTCGCGGACGTTCCCGTCCTACTACGTGGTGCTCACGTTCCTCGCGCTCACCACGGCGCTCACCGCATCGCAGGTCCGGCACCTGCCGTGGGAGTACCTCTACGGTACGAACTTCCTGTCGCTGCTGCGCACCGACGTGATCATGTTCTGGGGCTGGTCGCTCGCGCTCGAGGAGCAGTTCTACCTGACGGTACCCATCCTGTTCTTCGTCGTGCACCGGCTGAAGAACGACCGCGCCCGGCTCGCGCTCCTCGTGGCCGTGTGGCTCGCCGCGCTCGTGATCCGTCTCATCGTCTACTACAAGCGCGCGCCCTGGACGGACCTCGCCCTCTACGAGGCGCTCTACTTCCGGCCGCACACGCGGTTCGACACGCTGGTGGCGGGCATCATCCTCGCGTTCGTCCACCACACGTGGGGCGAGCACGTGACGCGCTGGCTCGTGAAGCCGTTCCATCGCGCGCTGCTGGGGTTGATGTCGCTCGCGTGCTTGTGGCTGCTCGTCCAGCCGTGGATGTTCGGCAAGGAGCACGTGCAGATGGTCCACGTGTTCGCGTGGGGCACGGTCACGAGCATCATGTACTTCGGGTGGCTGCTCCTCCTCATCCACGGCGACACGGAGAGCTGGGTTCATCGTGCGCTGTCGGCTCCGATCTTCCGGAGCATCGCGACGCTCGGGTACGGCGTGTATCTCGTCCACATCCCCCTCTGCGACTACCTCATCGTTCCCATGGCGCGCGCGATGGAGGCCCGCCATGTCCCGATGGTGATCGTGTGGCCGGTGGCGCTCCTCGCGCTCCTCGCCACCTCGCTCGTCCTCGCCTACGTGATGCACGTCATCATCGAGAAGCCCTCGCTCCGCGTCCGCGAACGCCTCGCGGGCTGACCATCGAGACTTTCGACTCAAGTTCGGGGCCGCGTGGCCGTTCACTTCGGTGTGCGGAATCCACTCGAGAAGCTTCGGGACAAGGCCACTACGAGCGCCGAGCGGAGGGCGGGGTCGATCCCCGTACCTGCTCAGGACAGACGACGCGCGCCTCGATACGCGCTGAGCCTCGCCATCACGTTGCAGGGCGAGAACAACTTCTACGCCGGGCTCTCGGAGGACATGTCGGAGGGTGGCGTCTTCATCGCTACCCATCACGCGCTCCCCATCGGCACCCCCGTCGTCCTGCAGTTCACGCTGCCCGAGGCCGACGAGCCGATCTCGGTCTACGGCACCGTGCAGTGGCTGCGTGGGCCCGACGCGACGGCTTGCTGGGGCAGCAACTTCGGCGCAGGAGTCGAGGCTCCCGGCGTCATGCCGGGCATGGGCATCAAGTTTCACGACATGGAGCCCGCGTCGCTGAAGGCGATCCGCTCCTTCGTCCAGCGGCGGAGCCCGGTCTTCTTCGACGCGTGATGCGTGACGCCTATGGCTCGAACGGCTCGCCGAAGCCGGGCTGCGGGAGCTCGACCGCGAGCGTGTCCTCGAAGGCGTCGTTGATCCACGTGAAGGCGCCCGGGTCGGTGTCGAACACGAACCGCGCGCTGCGCGGGCCGGCCTCGCCGACCTCGAGGATCGTCACATGGAGACCGCGCACCGAGATCTTGTCGCCTGCGCGGAGCGGCGTCCCCTCGCTGCGGTAGAGGTTCCGCTCGCCGATCGGGTAGAGCCCCCTTCCCTCCGCGGCGATCAGGTCGACCGTGAGCGCGTCGCGACGCAGGACGAGCACATGCCCAGCGTGTGAGAGGACGCACCAGCGCTTCGGGGTCCTGCCGCGAGGGTCGAGGGCGAACGGAGCGAAGAACGCGCCGGCCAGACCGCGAACCACGCCGACCTCGGCCCCGTTCGGGTCGCCGATGCGCGCGCGCAGGGCCCCGACACGCGACTGGAAGTCCGCGGCGTCGTGCCGATGCTGGCGGGACTGGAGCCATGCCGTCCCCGGACCGTGAACGAGGTGCGCGAAGCCGAGCGCCAGCGCGGCGAGCGACGCGAGGCTCGCGGCGCGACCACGCGAGACGTTCGCCTCTCCTTCCACGGGAAACCAGACGCGTTCGAGCAGAAGGGCCACGACGATCGCCACGCCGATCATGCTGACGCCGAGCAGGCGCCGCGCGGGAACGACGGCGAGCGTCGGGACGAGCGCGAGCGCCGAGCCGACGAGCAGCCAGAGCGCGGTGTTCCGCGCGGGAGGCGCGAGGGCGGCGAGCGCACGGCGCACCGGGGTCACGAGCGCACCGGCGACGAGACAGACGATCGCCGCGAGCCCCCAGCGCGCGAAGCCGACGCGCCAGGCCTCCGCGTCGAGCGTGAGCCAGCCGAACGCGAGCAGCGAGACCGCGTGCGAGGGTGCTCCGGCGAGAAATGCGCCGGGATCGCTGATCGGATCGGAGTAGAAGCCCGAGCCCGCCGTGCCGTATCCGAGCGAGCCGCGCACCGCGAGGTACGCGACGGCCGGCACGAGGAACGGTGCCCAGCCCGCGATGCGCCGCGTGACGCTCTCGCGGAGCGTGACGTCCATCGCGAGCACATAGCCGCCGAAACAGAGCGCGTACTCACCGCCGGCGAGGAGCGAGATCGCGAAGAGGAGGAGGGCCACGACGCCATCGCGCGGGCGCCGCGCCTCACGCCACCGGGCCTGCGCGACGAGCGCGAGCGCGCCGAACACGAGCGACACGAGCGTCTCGCGGTTCGCCACCCATGCGATCGGTAGCGCATGGCAGGGCGCGAGGGCGAAGATGGCCGTCGCGAGGAGCGTCACGCGCGGAGAGAAGGCCCGCTTGTAGAGCTCGCGCACGGCAAGGACCGCCGCCGCCCACCAGAAGAGCGAGTGGAGGTGCATCGGCAACGCCGCGTGCGAAAAGACGCGATGGTCGACCCAGAGGAGCGCGCTCGAGAGCGGCCTGAAGAAGCGGATGGCGAGCTTCGGGTGCGACCACCAGGGGAGCAGACCGCGCTCGGTCAGCGTCCCGCGGTCGTGATCGTTGACGAAGTCGTAGAGGTTGAAGGGGCTCCGCGGCGACGGGAACGTCCCCTCGACCATCGCCCCCTGCAGGTAGTCGTCGAGAAAGAGCGGCGTGAGCACCGCGGGGGAGAAGAGCGCCGCGCCAATCGCGAAGAGAATGGCCAGTTCGAGCAAGGGCCTGCGCGATTTCTTTCGCGTCTCCGGTTGGCTCTTGGCGCCAATGTAGGTGCGCGAATCTCCCGGCTTTTCAGGGGTCGCACGCGGGCTGGTGATCGGCTCGATCATAGCGAAAGTCAGTGTAAGGCGATCGGGACTAATTTTTGGCAAGCCATCGCTTATGGTGCCCGTCGTGAAGTACGCAACCTTGTCAAAGTCCGCGTTCGCCGTCACCGCAGTTCTGATCGCCACGGCCTGTGCGAACAGCGCCGACGTGCCCGCGGAGGACACCTCTCCGACCGAGCCGGCGCCGGCCCCCGAGACGAAGTTGCCCGCGGCGACGCCCGCCAGCACCCCGCCCCCGAAGACGTGCCCGTCGACCTGTGCGACGGACGCCGATTGCGCGACGGGCTGCCCGGCGCTGGCCGGCGGTGTGCAGTGCTGCGACACGAAGACGAAGACGTGCTGGGGCTCGAAGACGTCCGCGTGCCCGAAGCCGGCCGACCCGACGCCCGATCCGACGCCCGCGTACTGAGCGACCTGAGCGGGCGATCCCCCGCGCGCTTTCTGCGCGCGGGGTCCCTGTACCGCGCTCGCGCACTTCCCGTATGATCGCTGTCCATCAAGGATAGTGACCGGGAGGTCGTGGAAATGACGGAGAAGTACAGGCTCGTCACGCGGAGTGATTTCGACGGCCTCGTCTGCGCTGTGCTCCTCAAGGAGCTCGGCATGCTGGACGAGATCAAGTTCGTCCATCCGAAGGACATGCAGGACGGCAAGGTCGAGGTCACGAACCGCGACATCACGACGAACGTCCCGTACGTGCCCGGCGTGCACCTCGCGTTCGACCACCACGCGAGCGAGGCCGTCCGCGTGAAGGACAAGCCTGCGAACCACATCATCGACCCCCACGCCATGAGCGCGGCGCGCGTCGTGTACGACCACTTCGGCGGCGCAGCGAAGTTCCCGCGCATCAAGGAGGAGATGATGACCGCGGTCGACAAGGCCGACGCGGCGCGCTTCTCACGCGAGGAGATCCTCGACCCGAAGGGCTGGGTCCTCCTCAACTACTTGATGGACCCGCGCACCGGCCTCGGCCGCTTCCGCGAGTTCCGCATCTCGAACTACCAGCTCATGATGGAGCTCATCGACGCGTGTCTGAAGATGACCGTCGAGGAGATCCTCCAGCTGCCGGACGTGAAGGAGCGTCTCGACCTCTACACGAAGCACCACGCCGAGGCGCAGGACCAGCTGCTCTGCTGCTCGCGCGTCCACGGCAACCTCGTCGTCCTCGACCTCCGCGACCAGGAGGTCATCCACCCGACGAACCGCTTCATGATCTACGCGCTGTTCCCGAAGACCAACATCTCGATCCACGTGATGTGGGGTCTCAAGAAGCAGAACGTCGTGCTCGCGACGGGCAAATCGATCCTCGACCGCAGCTCGAAGACGAACATCGGCGACCTGATGCTCACGTACGGCGGCGGCGGGCACGACGCCGCCGGCACTTGTCAGCCGGACACCGACAAGGCCGAGGCGGTTCTGGCCGAGCTGATCAAGCAGATCAACGCGGACGGCTGACCGTCACTTCATCTCGAGGGCCTCCCATGCGGCCGGTTCCCGCGCGATCCAGGGCGAGGGCGGCAGGACGCACCACCGTGGCGGTAGCGGCGCCGCCGCACGAGTGATCTCGCGCACTCCCACGCCACGCGCGCGGGCACGCGGCGTGAATGACGGCAATCGATGTCGGCGCGCAAGCTTGCGACGGGCTGCGCGCTCGCACTGTTCGTGGCCTCGCTCGCGCCGCGTGCCGACGCCGCACCACGTGCGTTGACCACGAAGGCGACAGGGCGACGCGCGGTCAAGCCCGCCTCGACGACGAAGCTGACCGCGCTCTCCTCGCCCGCGCCTACCGCGTTCGTTCCGGTAGCTGCGCCCGCGCCCGCCGTCGCGCCGCCCCCGCCTCCCGCGCCTCCAACCGCGCCGACGCTCACGAGCGTCCCGGCGCCCGCACCGGACGCCGATCACGTCCCGTCCACGGGCGGCGCCGTCGAGCATCGCGCGACGCTCACGCTCAATCCCCTCGCTCTCGCGATCGGACGCTACGGCGCTAACGCCGAGTACGTGCTCGCGCGCCACCATGCGCTCACGGCGAGCGGCTACCTGCAGACGTTCCCGCAGGCGATCCTCAAGCGGCTCCTCCCGGACATGCCGCTCGGCGACGGCCCGCAGTCACGCCTCGGCGGAGAGGTCGGCTACCGCCTCTACAGCGGCACCGACGGCCCGACCGGCGTCTTCGTCGGCCCTTCTCTCGTCGCGATGCCCCTCGCCGCGCCGCGGCTCGCGAGCGACTACCGCCCCGAGGTCGTCGCGTTCATGGCCTACGGCGGCTCGCTCGACGTCGGCGTCCAGGCGGTCGTCGGTCCGGGCTTCACCATCGGCGGCGGCGTCGGCGTGATGGCGCTCGCGTACTCTCCGCCCGCCTCCGCGACGCCGCCCACGGGCCTCGAGCTCCCGAGCTATCCCGAGCCTCACGTCTTGCCGCGGCTCCTCTTCGCCGCGGGCTGGGCGTTCTAGAGAGCGCCGGGCGTCGGGAGGCTCACCGGCGGACGAGGCGCTCCATCACCTTGCGCATCTCCGGCGGGATCGTCGCGGGCTTCATGTCGCGGTCGACGAAGACGTGCACGAAGTAGCCCATCGCGCAGAGCTCCTCGCTCCCACGCCGGAAGATCCCGACGCCCCATCGCACGCTCGACGAGCCGAGCTTCTCGATGCGGAGCCCGGCGTCGATGTCCTCGGGAAAGGCGATCGTCCGCAGGAAGCGGCACTTCGACTCGACGCAGAGGCCGACGGTGGCGCCCTTCTTGATGTCGAGCCCCGCCTCGGAGATGAGCCATCGATTGATGACGGTGTCGAAGTACGAGTAGTAGACGACGTTGTTGAGGTGCCCGTAGACGTCGTTGTCCATCCAGCGCGTCGGGATGTGCGCGAAGTGAGGAAACTCTCGTCGCGTGTCCTGCGGCATCGCCGGCTTCTCACTCTTCGTCATCTTCGAGGCTCCTTTGCAGGGGAGAGTTCAGGCTGGCGACTTCAGGCGCATCGCCCCGCGGAAGAGCGCGGCGAGCTCGGGCTCCGCGACGGCGACGGGCGCATTGTCGAGGAGCCGCTTCTGCACGATCGTCCCACGCACGAGGGCGTCGACGTCGTCGTCAGCGTAGCCGATCGCCTCGAGCCCGTGGGGGATGCCCGTGGCCCGCATCACCCGCTCGAGCGCCGCGCCGAGGATCTCGCCCGCGTCTCCGTGGGCCGCGCCGCGGACGTCGGCACCGAGGAGCGCGGCGCCTTCGAGGTGACGCTCCGGACACGCCGAAGCCGTGAGGCGGAACACGCTGGGCGCGTTCAGCACGACCGACACCCCGTGGGGCACCATCGGCGCGCCCTCCGGATAGCCCGGCATGTGGAAACCACGGACGAGACCCGCGACCGCGTACGCCATCCCGTGCGGGAGATGCACGCCGGCGTTGCCGAACGCGATGCCGGCGAGCGTGGCCGCCCAGGAGAGCTTCTCTCGCGCCACGGTGTCGGAGGCATCGTGAACGGCGCGCTCGAGAAAGAGCCCGCCGAGGCGAAGCGCCTCGAGGCTGCCGAGATCGCTCCACGGGTTCGCGCCCTGGCTCATCGGACGTGACGTCGGTCGATCGGGCCGCGGACGCGCGTGATGAGGGCGCGCCGTGTACGACTCGAGCGCGTGACAGAGCACGTCGAAGCCGCTCGCCGCCACGACGCTCGCGGGCAGCGTCGCCGTGCACGCGGGGTCGACGAGCGCGAGCGAGGGCCGGAGGCGGCGCGAAGCGATCCCCGTCTTCGCCTCGAGCGCCAGGACATCACAGACGGCGATGCCGGTGGTCTCGCTGCCGGTGCCGCAGGTCGTGGGACAGGCGACGTGCGGCGGGAGCGGGCCGGGCACGGGCTCGCCCGCGCCGACAGGCTTGTTCACGTACGTGAGAAACTCGGCCGGGTACGTCGCGTACAGCATCGCGGCCTTGCACGTGTCGATCACCGACCCGCCGCCGACGGACACGTAGGTATCGAAGCGACCGTCGCGCGCGAAGCGCGCCGCGGCGAGAAACGACGCGTCGGTCGGTTCGATCGCGACGTCGTCGTACACGACCACGTCGCACCCCGCGGCCTCGAGCGAGGCGCGCGCCGTGGCCACGTGAACGAGCTTCCCCACGAGGCGATCGGTGAAGAGCGCCACGCGTATCGACTCGCGTGCATTCTGCATGCATGCGGCACGAACATGGTCACCGACCTCGCCCAGTGCTCCGCGTCCGAAGACCACGTTCGATGCGTCGATCGAGAAGGCCTGGTCGCCCGCTTCCGTCAGCCATCCGTGCGCGCACGCCATCGGTCGGCCCCCCTTCCCTCGCGAGTCTACTCTACTGGCAGTACGGCGCGCACGCCTGGGCTACGCAGCCGTCCCTCGCGCCGGAGAGCTCCTTGCAGCGCGTGGCCTGCGCGTAGCATCCCTCGAGGCACCCGCAGTCGGTCTTCGCGCAGGTCCGCGTGCAGTCGTCGAGCGCGGAGGCGCATCCCGGGTCGGCATGGCGCTCGGCCTCCTGGAGCTCGCAGAGAGCGCCGAACTCCTTGAAGGCCTCGCAGTCACACGCGGGGGCCGGAGCAGCGGCGAGGCAGTTGATGCACTTCTCACTGCCCGCCATCTTCCAGGTCGCGCGGACCTCACAGGCCTTGCGGACGTCGTTCACGCCGTTGTTGCGCGCGGACTCCGCGTCCGTGGCGCAGGCGGCCAGCGCAATCAGACCGAGGAGACCGAGGGAGAGAGCGCGAGAGAAGACCAGCACGCCGAACAACCTTCCACGAGAGCGGCCCGGTTTCAAGCCGTGCACACGAGCACACGGGTCGCGGAACGGCCCGCCCGCGCTCGAGCGCGGCCGGGCCTTTCTGCCACGAGCGTCGCAAATCGAGCCGATCGGCTCGCCCGGGGCGCCCTTCTACTTGTTCGCCTTCTGACGGGCGTCCCCCTTCAGCTCGCGTGCCTTGCCCTCGGCCTGCATCTGCTCGTTGCCGATCACGGCTCCGACCCGGTTCTTGATGGCTCCGGTGGCCTCCTCGATGGCGCCCTTGGTCCGCTCACCGGCCTTGGCGGCCGCTTGCGCTGCCTTCCCATGCAGCTCCTTGGCCTCGCCCTCGACCTGCATCTGCTCGTTGCCGAGAACCTTGCCGACGCCCTTCTTGATCTTGCCGCCAACCTCTTCCGCGGCGCCCTCGGCGCGATTCGTTGTGTTCGTACTCATGATCTCGTTCTCCGTGGTGGGTGGAGGCCGCACGGACTGCACGACCTGCTGCTCACGGTCGCAAGCGGCGTGCCGCCGCCTTCACGGCCGAGCTCGATCGCGCCGCCGTCGCGCGATCGCGCCGAGCGCGAGCGTGCTCAGCCCGAGCGTCGAGAGCCACGAGGCTTCGCGCGACGAGCCCACGACGCGACCCCCGCAGCGCGACGCCGGCGTGCTCGGTAGCAGAGCCGGAAGCGCCCGAAGTTCTGGCGGACGATGCGCTGGATGACCTCCGAAGGTAGCTTGCCCGTGACGACCGCCGCTCCCTGACGGATCGACGGCGCCGACGAGCCGCTACCGCCCGACGCGAAGAGCCCGCCCTGCGCCGACGGCAGCGCGTCCGCGCCGAGCGTCGCGAGATCGACGTTCGACAGCCCGCTCACGCCGCCCGGACACGGGTCGCACGAGCTCGACGGCCACGCGTACTCGGTGACGATCGCGCCGGGGGTCTTCTCGAGCGTGCGATCGAGCAGCGCCGCGTAGAACGCCGGGAAGCTCCCGCGCGCCGCCTCGGACACGTCGAGGTTCGTCGGGATGGTGACGCTCGGGTAGTTCGCGACGACGTAGCGCTTCTCCTTCGCGAGGACGTGCACGACGAGGTCCTGGGTGCCCGACGAGTTGAGCATTCCGAGCCGCACCGGCAGCTCGAACTTCTCGCTCTCGTAGTGGAAGCGGAGCGGCGAGAGCGACGCACGCCCGTTCTCGAAGTTCACCTTGGCGACGTTGACCTTGGCGACGAAGAATTTCGAGCCCGCCTGCACGTAGGGCCGAAGCGCCGGCTCGGCGTTCGCGGGGATCTTGTAGCCCTTGTCGCGCAGCCAGGTGTCGAGCCCGCCGGAGTCCTGAGCGCTCAGGATCAGGATCTCGTACTCGCCGACCTCGAACTGCGCCTCGATCTTCACCTCGCTCGCA
>Ga0105047_10018534_pt1 | contig 10783 bp, 9 predicted proteins | sample MAT04_FD_78384 | JGI IMG/M metagenome (GOLD analysis project Ga0105047, IMG submission 78384) | Freshwater microbial communities from Lake Fryxell liftoff mats and glacier meltwater in Antarctica - MAT-04 (megahit assembly) | ecosystem: Environmental > Aquatic > Freshwater > Ice > Liftoff...
CACAAACCCATCCCTCCCCGGCCCTCCCTTCCCCGCAGGGAAGGGAGGGAGAAAAACATAATGGTTCTTTTTGCCAGCTTTTGCTGGCAAAAAGAACCAAAAAAATAGAATCCCCCCTTCTCTCCCCGGTTTTTGGGGAGAGAAGGGGGCAGGGGGATGAGAGGGGTGGGCGGATGATCTTATGTTACCGCTTATGCCCCACACCCCTACCGGTGGCCGAAGCGGCGGGCAGGGGAGTTATTTTTTATGCCCTTTATGGGCGGCATGCTGCCCATAAAGGGCATAAATCTTGCTCCCCGCCCCTTTGAGGGGCGGGGCCGGGGGTGGGGTGAAATCTCCGAAAAATTGACGGACACCCTTTTTGATTTATGGGTTGAAATATTTTCGAAATTCGAAAGACATGGTAAAATAAATGTCAGAGAAGCAATTGCTTTCTCCCGCGGGCATAGCACAGTGGTAGTGCGGTAGCCTTCCAAGCTATTTAGACGGGTTCGATTCCCGTTGCCCGCTCTTTTTATTTAATATTCCTATCGTTACAAGCAGTATGATTTAGATTAGTATAATTTATCAGAACAGCAAAAACCCTAATCGAGACGAATGACCGTAGAAAATAGAAAAACATCATCGGCGGGAGAATTATGGAAAATTGGCAGTACCGCATAACTTGCTATTGGCATTCAAAACCTAACCCCCCGGCCCCGAGGCGGGAAGGGGGAGAAAAGCAGAGGTCTGCGGAGATTTTGCCACGGGACGTGGCAAAATCTCCGCTTATAATTGCTCCCCTCCCCGCTTCGGGGAGGGGCCGGGGGAGGGGGATGAGAGAGAAATTTTGCTTTATAGCAAGTTATGCGGTATTGCGAAAATTGGGAATATAAAGATTTCGTATATGCTTTTTCCCAAGGAAACCGTCTCAGCCGGGTCATGCAGTCTATAGTTTATAGGCGATCTGATATTTGGATGGAGTCAACCCCAAAATTTTTAACGAGATTCAAAAATGGATTGACATCGGCTGGGAGCCTGTTGGAGAAATAGATCAAAGTGGTCTTCAATTTCATACCTATAAAAAACTTCATGTCGAACCCATGAGTATATTCCTAATGCTTTTCTTTATAGGCTTTTTATTGGTTATCATTGATCTTCTGAATCCTTGGGAATATGAAGAGGTTGTTGAATATCGAATTTCAATGCGTCGCCGTCGTTAAATTATAAAAACGAACTCATGGAAAATTTTCATCTTTGCCGGCGAGATTGGCTGAAAACTCTGTCTCCGCTACAACTCGCTTGAGTGTTGGATAAAACGATTTCGTGAAGGAGTTGTATCCTGTCGCCCGCCAGATGGATTTACCTGCATAGGCTTTCCAGCAGCGCCCTGGCTAACACCTTGTCGCGGATCTCTTTGCGGCGATTTTGCTCCGCCTCGGAGCGACCAGAGAACAGCGATTGATTTCTCACCGGCACATCGGAAACCGAGAACAGTGCGGCGGCCTGAATGCCCACCCGGCGCGCCGCTTTGAACACCGCCGCCGTCTCCATCTCGATCCCAATGCAGCCCAATTCATTCACCATATAATTCAGCTTGTCGAATTGAGCCAGGATACTGTCGGTGCAGAAGACCGGACCGGTATGGAGGGCTACCCCGGCCTCCCGGGCCAGCCGGGCCGCCGGAAGCGAAACCGCCAGGGCTAAGGCCTCATCCGGGAAAACCCGCTCCAGAAAGCTGTCCGCGTGGGGGAAGTCGGGTTCGAGGTAACGGCAAAAGCCATCGCCGGCATACGAGAATTCGGGCAGCATCAGGTCGCCGATTTGCATCTCTGGGTGCAGACCCCCAACCGAACCCGCGAAGACGATGCGCGTGCAGGCGGTGCAGCCCAGCGCCAGCACCGCATCGCCGGCTTGCGGGGCGCCAATGCCCGAGCGGATGACGCTGATGGGTTTGCCTTCGAACAGCACCTCATACAAAATGTCCGGTGTGATGGTGGTAATGCGTTCTGCCCATGCGCTGAATATTTCCGGCTGCCACCACGGAAACAGGATCACATCCGCGTGAATGGCCTCGGGTACGCAGCGAAAGGCCATGCGGGTGACATCGGCCGGTGAAATATGGTACGTTTCCAGTTGGAAGAAATCGGGCAGGGTCTTCATCGGCGTTTACTCTATCAAATGCCTCAGGTAGGCTTGCGGGTTGTTTAGGAAGGTGCGGGTGAGCACCACAGGCTTCAGAGTTTCGTAGGTCTCAGCCCAGTTCAGCGCTTGCGCTGCAGCCAGGCCAGCAGTTGTTCTACGGGCCAGGTGTTGAGCACAGCGGCAGGCCCCAGCCAGGCGCGGCGCGCCACCGAAACCCCATATTCCATCCAACCCATCTGGTCCGGTTCGTGCGCGTCGGTATCGATGGCCAGGGGAATGCCCAGGCTGGCCGCGCGGCGGGCGTAGATTTCATCCAGGTCCATGCGCGCCGGCTGGGCATTAATTTCCAGCGCCACTCCGCTTTCGCGCGCGGCCGCCAGCACGGCCTCCCAATCCAGGTCGGCGCCTTCGCGGTTGGGCATCTGGCGCCCGCTGGGATGCCCAATAATGTCGACATGCGGGTTGCGCATGGCGCGCACCAGGCGTTCGGTGACCTGGGCACGCGGTTGGCGCAGGCTGGAATGCAGCGATGCGACCACGATGTCCAATTCGGCCAGCACCTCATCCGGAAAATCCAGCGAGCCATCGGCGTGGATCTCCACCTCTGAGCCTTGCAGCAGGCGCAGCCGCCCACCCAGGCGGGCCTGTACGGCATTCATCTCGGCGCGTTGGGCGCGCAGGCGATCCACGCTGAGCCCATTGGCCACGCCCAATCCGACAGAATGATCGGTAATCGCCAGAACCTGGTAGCCGCGGGCGAGGGCGGCTTCGGCCATGGCCTGCAGTGAGACGCTGCCATCGGACCAGTCGGTGTGGGTGTGCAGGTCGGCGTGAATATCGGCAGTTTCCAACAGGTGGGGCAGCTTGTTTTCCAGCGCGGCCTGAATTTCGCCGCGGTCCTCGCGCAGTTCGGGTGGAATCCAGGGCAGGCCCAGCGCAGCATAGACCTCCGCTTCGCCGGCGTACAGGGTTTCGGCCCCGCCGGCCGCGGTAATGGCGCGTTCAGACAGCGACAGCCCTTTCTTTTGGGCCAGTTCGCGCAGGCGCACGTTATGATCCTTCGACCCGCTGACAAACTGCAGCAGTGTGCCAAAGCGGGCGGGCGGCTGCACCCACAATTGCATGGTCAGGCCGTCCTTCAATTCCACGCTGGATTTGTTTTCGCCCTGGCCCAGCACACGCTGCACATCGGCATGACCGGTGAATGCGGCCATCACCGCGCTGGAGTTTTCGCTGGCGGCGACCAGGTCCAGGTCGCCAATGGTGGCGCGCCAGCGGCGCAGGCTGCCCGCGGCTTCGGCCTGCACCACACCCGGTTGAGCGCGCAGCCATTGCAGCCAGCGCAGGGCCACCGGGCGCACATTGCCCAGCAGCCGGCGCGAGCTGCGCCGTTTGAGCGCATCCAGGCCTTCGAGGATGCGCCCTTCCGATTTTTCACCCAGGCCGGGCAGCGAGCGCAATTTTCCGGCACGCGCCGCGCTTTCCAGCTCAGCCAGGCTGGTGATTCCGGCCTGTTTCCAGAACAGGGCCGCTTTCTTGGGGCCCACATCCGGCACCTGCAGCAGTTCAATCAGGCCGGGGGGCACTTCCTGTTCCAGCCGCACCAAAAATTCCAGCTTGCCGGTGTCCAGCAGTTCCTGAATCTTCTCGGCAATGGCCTTGCCCACTGCCGGAATTTCCAGCAGGCGGTTCTGGTTGGCCAGCAGGGCGGCTTCTTCGGCGCTGCCGCGCAGGCTCTCGGCGGCGCGGCGGTAAGCCAGGGTTTTATAAATCACCTCACCTTTAATTTCCAACAAATCGGCGATACGCTCGAACAACGCGGCAAGTTCCTGATTAGAAAGCATGAGTCACCTGGTAATGGAAATCTAATACGTCTTGAGTGAACCCACGATTTCGCCGAAGGCAGCCACGATATTGGGATCAAATTTGCGCATGGAATGCTCGCGAATATAGCCAATCACACGCGATCTGGGCCATAACGTGCGGTCGTCCGGGTTGCTGGTCAGAGCATCCCAAACTTCGGCAACCGCCACAATCCGCGCACCCGGGGGAATATCCTCGGCCTTGAGGGAGCGCGGATAACCCGAACCTTCCCAGTTTTCGTGATGGCAGAGCACAATGTTTGCTGAAAGCCCCATCATTTCGACCGGTTTGAGCATCTCATAGCCAAAGACAGGATGGCGCTTGACGATATCCCAGTCCTTTCCCGAAAGTGGTCCCTCTCGCATCAAAATCGATGGGGGAATGCATACCTTACCCATGTCGTGCAGCAGCGCGCCCCATTCCAGCAGTTGCAATTCGTGGTCATGCCAGCCGCATTCGCGAGCGAGCAGCAGCGACACCCCAGACACGCGCCGGCTGTGTTCGGCGAGGGTGTGATCCCAAAGCTCCAGCATGTTCATCCAACCTTCGACAAATTGCCCCGCGAGACGATAGGGATTGATGAAAGTCGTAGTGTGGTCATCCGTCATTGGCAGACTCCTGCTTCTGATCCTACTCAGAACACCTGTGGATTGCACTTGTTCCATTATTTAGAATGTTTGATTAAGTATATCGCAAGAGACAAATTAAATATTAAGGATTAAGTGCCGGTAAATGCAGATATTTAATGGCTTTATAGGACAGCATGGATGACAAGGAAGTGTCCGAAAAACTCACGGAGATTTTAATCATGCTCGGCATCATTGCCGGTCTGTTTAGGGGGGGGTGTACGCGATATTATCCAGAATGTAATTTTACTAGAATTAATACAATCACAATTGGAGAAAAAATGAGTTAGCAAAGAATTTAACGTTTAACCTTGTACTTGCGATCGTGGGCGGCCTCATTATCTTTTTTGTTGCTCCAGACCTCATGAAATCGGCCTACGGTTTAGTCAATACCATAATGGGACCTTATATGCTTTTTGTTGTAGTCATGGTTGTTTTGATTTTCGCATGGCCGCGTAGGCGGGGTCAATAATAAGCGAACCTTGCATGCATTGGTTTCCTTTGTTCCGGCACCGGAGATAGATCACATGGTCAATCGCCGGAAACGAAGGTCAATGTCAATCTGATTAAAAATTCCGAACAGATCTTAATTCTTATCCCCTTCATCCCCGCCGCTTCGGCCCGGCCTTGCCGCACCTGAAGAGGTGTCCGACGGGGTATCATCCCTGTTAAATATTCTAATCCCCCTGACATTAAGCAAGCCCTCTGGTTCGAAGTGCACCTGCGGTTATCCACAGGTGCTCCTGCGGCTTTCCACAGCTTGTCAACCCCCTCCCAATCCCGCATACTCAAAACAAACCCTGTCGTGCGCTGGCCTCTCCCCGCCTGGTTTCTTTTCACGTTCTTGTGGTTTGGATCCCTGAAGGAGTCATCCCATGCCCTCCGTCCCCGCTTCCCACCGTTACTGCTCCGTCCCAGGCTTCCAGTTGCTGCAATAATTGTTTCGAATTGAACCTCAAAAACAATTCCCGCCTGGTGATCCTGGTGAATCGCATAAACGCAACAGCCCATCCGGAAACCTGTTCCAACAGGTTATAATAATGCCAAATAACGACACGAAAGAAACCCAAAGAAAGGTACCAGGTCAGACGAATTGATATGAAATATTACAGGCAAATTTTCATTGCTCTTTTTCGTGCGCTTCCTGCATACCCTTGCGGTATGGTTCGTGTGGTTCGTGGTGAAAAGAATAAGTAGTTACTATGATGCTATGAATGAGGTGCTGGTTGACGGTTGCCCCCATGAATGAACAAGCGCAGCGGCTGCCCGCGGTTTACCCGCACGCGTTGGAACTGCCGCACGGCTGCCTGGAACTGCCGGTTTATCTGCCCGATGCGACCTACGGCATGGTACGGGCGGTCGATGCGGCCGACCTGGAAGACTGCCGGGTGGAGGCATTGGTGATGAACACCTTTCACCTGATGCAGAAACCCGGCTCGAGCACCATTCATGCCCTGGGTGGACTGCACCGCATGAGTGGTTGGACGCGGCCGATTGTGACCGATTCGGGTGGGTTTCAGGCCTATTCCCTGATCCGCCAGAACCCAAAGTTTGGCTATCTGAACGAGCAGGGGCTGACCTTCCAACCCGAGGGCAGCGAGCGCAAATTTCAGCTCACGCCGGAAAAATCGGTGCAGTTGCAATTGAGCTATGGGGCGGATATTGTGGTTTGCCTGGATGATTGCACGCATGTGGATGCGTCGCGCGCTGACCAGGAACTTTCGGTGCAGCGCACCGTGGCCTGGGCGCGGCGCTGTAAAAAAGAGTTCGATAAACTGGTAGCGCAGAAGAAATACCCGGCGGGCCAGCGCCCGCGCCTGTTTGGGGTGATTCAGGGCGGCGGTGAACTGGACCTGCGCCGCCAGTGTGCCGAGGCGCTGCTGCCGATGGAGTTTGACGGATATGGCTTTGGCGGGTGGCCGTTGGATGGCGAAGGCAACCTGTTGAACGATGTTCTGGGTTATACCCGGCAGTTGGTTCCGGCCGGGCTGGCCATGCATGCCCTGGGGGTGGGCCACCCGAAAAATGTGCTGGCGTGTTACGACCTGGGCTATGGCCTGTTCGATTCGGCCATGCCCACCCGCGACGCCCGCCATGGCCGGTTGTATTCGTTCAAGAATGCGGCGGATGCACCCGCGGCCGGGTTGGAGGGCGGCTGGCTGAAGTATGTGTACATTGAAGATGAACGCCACATCAAAGCCAACCTGCCGCTTTCGCCGGGCTGTACCTGCCTCACCTGCCGGCGTTATTCCACCGGCTACCTGCATCACCTGTTCAAAATGGGCGATCACCTGTATTTCCGGCTGGCCACGATGCACAACCTGCGCTTCATGACCGAACTGACCGAACGCATTCGCTTGCGCCGGCAGCAGAAAAGCGAACCGGTGGTATGATGGCCAACGCGGGGCGGCATGGCTGAAACGCAACGGCTGGATGACCTGGTGCAGGCCGTGCAGGCCGGGCCACGCTACCGCCAGATAGATCCCGGCCTGGTGCGGCGCATTGGCGCGCAGGAACTGGCCAAAGGGCGTTCCTTTAAGGATGCGGTCAAAGAGACGCGCAATAAGCTGCATCAGGTGGGCGGCGCCTATCAGGAGACCACGCCCGATTACACCCGCCTGGCGCTGGAGTTGGATGGGCTGGACAATAGCCCGGAAGCACTGCAGGCCTTTTGCCGCCGTGCGCTGGGTGCGCATGCCTCCACCCGCGAGCGCCTGCCTTACCTCGAAGCGTTCTACGCTCCGCTGCGCGAGCGCCTGGGGCCGGTGCGCTCGCTGATGGATCTGGCCTGCGGGCTGAACCCGCTGGCACTGCCCTGGCTGCCGCTGGCGGCAGATGGGGAACTGTGGGCGTATGACATTTACGCCGATATGGCGGTTTTTCTCAATCGTTTTTTCACGCAGGTGGGGTGCCACGGCTCCGCCGCGGTGTGTGACCTCACCGCCGGGGTGCCGCAGCGCCCGGTGCAGTTGGCACTGCTGCTCAAGACCCTGCCCTGCCTCGAACAGATCGATAAATCCATCGGCCCGCGGCTGCTGGATGAAATTCAGGCGGAGCATGTGCTGGTCTCATTTCCGGCGCTCAGCCTGGGCGGGCGCGGTAAGGGCATGGTTCAGAATTACTCGGCACATTTTGAGAAGCTCACGGCCGGCCGGGGCTGGCGGGTGGAGCAGTGGAGTGTTCCGACGGAAATTGTGTTTTTGGTAACCAAATAAAGGCAATTTGCATCTTTGAAAAAATTAATCCAATCCATCCTCACATCACGCAAGTACCGTGCTTTGGGCATTCCCGAGGCGACGTTGATCGATTTAATCCGCCAGGAAGAAGGGCGGGGCCGCAGCCTCAAGGAACTGGAACAAACGGTGCGCGAGAAACTGCACAACATTGCGGCGACTTACCTGGGTGATCCCGATTATGCTGTGGCGGCTCTGCGCCTGGAAGCGGCGGTTAACACCAATGAAGCGGCGGTGCAGGCCGAATGCCGCGCGATTATGGCGGCGCATGCCAGCACCCGCGAGCGCCTGCCGGCCCTGGATGATTTTTACCCGCGCCTGTTTGCCCTCACCGGGATGCCGCGGGTGGTGGTGGACCTGGCCTGCGGGCTGCACCCCTTTGGCCTGCCGTGGATGGGCCTGCCGCCTGACAGCTCTTATTATGCCTACGACCTGAACCAGCCGCGGGTGGAACTGATCAATCGTTTCCTGGGCCTCAGCGGTCTGCCACGGCTGGGCGTGCATCAGGATATTCTGGTGAACCCGCCGCAGGTGGCGGCGGATGTGGCCTTTTTCTTTAAAGAAGCCCACCGCTTTGAGCAGCGCCAGCGCGGCTGCAACCGTGCCTTCTGGGAGGCGCTGCCGGTGCGCTGGCTGCTGGTTTCGCTGCCTGCCAGCAGCCTGACCGGCCGGCGCGACCTGGCGGCGCAGCAGCGCGCCCTGGTGGCGCGCACCCTGGAAGGCCTGGATTGGCCCGTGAGCGAGGTTCAGGTGCTGGATGAAATTGTATTTTGTATCGATAAACGCGCCACCCTGGGTGGATAGCGTAAAGGAATGATGGCAAAAAAATCTGCAAGTAAACCGGTTGAACCGCCGCAGGTTTCGGCCCTGGAACGCCTGGCCCCGCTGCTGGCGGAGGCCGACCTGGCGGCCCTGCTGGCCGAGCTGGATCAACCCCTGCTGCCGGCGTTTCGGGTGAATCCGCTGAAGGCCGCCGCCGGGGCCGCCGCCGAATGGGCCGCCCGTTATGGCTGGGAACTGCGCCCGGTACCCTTTTGTGAGGCCGGTTGGTGGCTGGCGGCGGCCAAAACCGTGCTCAGCCAGACGATTGAGCACCGCATGGGGCATTACTACATCCAGGATGCCGCTTCCATGCTGCCGGTGGAATTGTTTGATTGGGACGGGTTGGAAGATCCGCTGGTGCTGGATCTGGCGGCTTCGCCGGGTGGGAAAACCACCCACCTGCTGGCCAAAACCGGCGACCGCGGGCTGGTGGTGGCAAACGACGCGAGCATGGACCGCATCACGGCCCTGCGCCTGGTGCTGCAGAATTGGGGCGGCCTGCATGCGGCTGTGACCAATTTTCACGGCGAAAAGTTTGGGCGCTGGTTCCCGGATACGTTCGACCGGGTTCTGATCGATGCGCCCTGCAGTATGCAGGGGTTGCGCTCCAACGAGGCCCACCCGATGCGCCCGATCTCGGAGAAAGAGCGCAGCGCGCTGGCCCACCGCCAGCTAAACCTGCTGGATAGCGCCCTGCGGGCGGTAAAACCGGGCGGCCAGGTGGTATATTCCACCTGCACCCTGGAGCCGGAAGAAGATGAAGGGGTGCTGGATGAGCTGCTGCGGGCCTATCCGGGTAAGTTTCGCATCGATGATTTGCTGCCCCACCTGCCATTGCCGGCGCCGGGCCTGACGCAAGCCTACGGCCAAATCTATTCAGACGAAGTCGCCCGGGCGGCGCGCATGTGGCCCCACCGCTATGGCACCGCCGGGTTCTTTGCGGCACGCCTGACCAAACTGGCCGCGGAAGATGAACCTGCCACGCCCTACCCGGGCCGGCCGATTGGCCAGGCCGGCTGGCAGCCATTGGAGCGCCGGAGCCAGGGCTGGTTGAGCCGGATTTTTGAGGACCAATATGGGGTAAATTTGGCCGAACTGCTGGCTGCGCACGGCCTGGAAGTGTGGCGGCGCGCCAAAGGCCTTTATGCTTTTCCAGAAGTGTTCTTTGAGCGCTTTGGCGACCTGCCGGTGCAGGGTCTGGGGCTGCTGCTGGGCGAAGATGCGCCGGATGGCTTTGTGCCCTCGCATGAATGGGTGGCGCGCTTTGGCGGCTTGTTTCAGGCCGGGCGAATTGTTTTGTCGCCGGAGCAAGTTCCGGCCTGGCTGCGTGGTGAAGATCTGCCCGGCGAACCCGGGCTGCCGCCGGGCCAGGTGGTGGCGGTGTTTGATGCGGAGGGCCGGCTGCTGGGACGGGGCCGGGGGCAGGCCAACCGGCTGAAGAACCTCATGCCGCGCCGGTTAATCTGAGGATGCATCTCTACTGAATCAAAATGTCTCGGGCTGTGTAACAGCCCGAGACATTTTTTATGATCGGAAATCGGGTTACAGACCGGCAGCGGCGCGCAGCGCGTCTGCCTTGTTGGTGCGTTCCCAACTCAGGTCCAGGTCGTCGCGCCCAAAATGACCGTAGGCGGCCGTTTGGCGGAAGATAGGGCGGCGCAAATCGAGGTCGCGGATGATCGCGCCGGGGCGCAGGTCAAAGATTTGGGTCACCAGGCCGGCGATCTGTTCGTCGCCAATCAGGCCGGTGCCAAACGTTTCCACGTTCACGCTGAGCGGGTGCGCCATGCCGATGGCATAGGCCACCTGAATTTCGCAGCGGGCTGCCAGGCCGGCGGCGACGATGTTCTTGGCCACCCAGCGGCAGGCATAGGCGGCAGAACGATCCACCTTGGTGGGGTCTTTGCCAGAGAAAGCGCCGCCGCCATGCCGGCCCATGCCGCCATAGGTGTCGACGATGATCTTGCGCCCGGTCACACCGGCGTCGCCCATGGGGCCGCCAATCACAAAGCGGCCGGTGGGGTTGACGTAGATCTTCATATTGCGGTCCACCAGTTCGGGGGGCAGGGTGGGCATAATCACATTCTCAATCAAGCCCTCGCGAATCTCGGCATG
>Ga0105047_10018536_pt1 | contig 10780 bp, 8 predicted proteins | sample MAT04_FD_78384 | JGI IMG/M metagenome (GOLD analysis project Ga0105047, IMG submission 78384) | Freshwater microbial communities from Lake Fryxell liftoff mats and glacier meltwater in Antarctica - MAT-04 (megahit assembly) | ecosystem: Environmental > Aquatic > Freshwater > Ice > Liftoff...
CTCCAGCCGGGCGGCGGCCTCAGCAGCTACCCGCACCCCTGGCTGATGCCCGACTTCTGGCAGTATCCCACCGTCAGCATGGGCCTCGGCCCGATCATGTCGATCTATCATGCCCGCTTCAACCGCTACCTCCGCGATCGCGGCCTGGCGAAAACGGACGACGTCCGCGTCTGGGCTTTCCTCGGCGACGGCGAGTGCGACGAACCGGAATCGCTGGGCTGCATCACCCTCGCGGGCCGCGAGAAACTCGACAACCTCACCTGGGTCATCAACTGCAACCTGCAACGGCTTGACGGCCCCGTCCGCGGCAATGGCAAGATCATCCAGGAACTCGAAGGCCTCTTCCGCGGCGCCGGCTGGAACGTCATCAAGGTCGTCTGGGGTTCCGGCTGGGACTCGCTTTTGAAGGCCGATCATACGGGAGCCCTGGCTCGCCGGATGATGGAAGTCGTCGACGGCGAGTATCAGGAATATGTCGTCAAGGGCGGCGCCTTCATCCGCGAATACTTCTTTAACACTCCCGAGCTGAAAGCCCTCGTCGAACACCTCAGCGACGATGACCTTCCTAACCTCAAGCGAGGCGGCCACGACCCGCTCAAGGTGTATGCCGCGTACAAGGCCGCCACCGAGCACAGGGGCAAGCCGACCGTCATCCTCATCAAGACCGTGAAGGGCTACGGCATTCCTGGCGAAGGGGGCGAGGGGAAGAATACCACGCACCAGTTGAAGAAGCTGGTGATGCCGATCGAGGCCGACCCGACGCTGACGCCCGAGCAGAAGGGAAAGAAGCAGACGGCCGCAGCCCTCAAGGCGTTCCGCGACCGCTTCTACATTCCGCTCACGGACGAGCAGCTCGAGCACATCCCGTTCTACATGCCCCCCGCGGACAGCGCTGAGATGCAGTACATCCGGGAGCGCCGCGGCATTCTCGGCGGGTCCGTGCCCAGCCACAACAACCACTTCGCCCCCTGCAAGCCGCCGGAACGCAAGGCCTTCGAGGGCCTTTACAAGGGCACCATCGCAGGCAAGGGCCAATCGACGACGCTCGCCTGGGTCAACCTGATGACGCAGCTGATGCGCGACCCGAACATCGGTAAGCTCATCGTGCCGATCGTGCCGGACGAGGGCCAGACGTTCGGTATGCCGCCGCTTTACAAGGCCTTCGGCATCTACAACAGCGCGGGGCAGCTTTACAACCCGGTCGATAAGGGCTCGCTCACCGAGTACAAGGAAAGCACCGCCGGGCAGATCTTGCAGGAAGGGATCAACGAGGCCGGCAGCATGGCGAGCTTCATCGCCGCCGGCACCTCGTACAGCACCCACCAGGTGAACACGATCCCGTTTTACATCTACTACTCGATGTTCGGTTTCCAGCGGATCGGCGACCTGGCCTGGGCCGCGGCGGATGCGCGAACTCGCGGCTTCATGATGGGCGCCACCGCGGGCCGTACCACCATCAACGGCGAAGGCCTCCAGCATGAGGACGGCCACAGCCCCATCATGGCGATGACGATCCCGACGTGCCGGGCGTACGACCCCGCGTTCGCTTACGAACTCGCCGTCATCATCGAGGATGGCATCAACGCGATGTTCGTCCGCAACGAGGAGTGCTTCTACTACCTCACGGTTTACAACGAGAGCTACGACATGCCGCCGATGCCGAGCGAGGATTCTCGCGATGGCATCGTCCGCGGCCTGTACCCCTTCAAGACCGTGAAGCCCGACGGCGCCAAGCACGAAGTCCAGATCCTCGGCAGCGGCGTGATCCTGAACGAGGCGCTGCGGGCCCAGAAGATCCTGGCCGAGAAGTACAACGTCGCGAGCACCGTCTACAGTGCGACGAGCTACCAGCGACTGCGGCGGGACGCCCTGGACTGCGAGCGTTTCAATCGCCTGCACCCGACGGGTCAGGCCAGGGAGCCGTACGTTCGCAGGGTGCTGGCGAAGACGAAGGGCCCGATTATCGCGACGTCCGATTACATGCGGATGCTGCCGGAGCAACTGGCCCCTTACCTCGACGGCCGACTGCTGGCCCTGGGCACGGACGGTTTCGGCCGCAGCGAGACGCGCCAGGCCCTGCGGCGTTTCTTCGAGGTCGACGCGGAGAACGTGACGATCGCCTCGCTGTTCGCACTCGCCCAGCGCGGCGAACTGGACCGCAAGATCGTGGACGGCGCGATCAAGGATCTCGGCGTGAACCCGGACTCCCCGGCACCGTGGACGGTGTGAATCGCGGAACGCGAAACTCGGAACTGGGAACTCAAGGCACCCGTTAAGCGCAGCCGCCAACGGCGGCGATGAGGTTCATACGATGGAATTCCGCCTCCCCGCCCTCGGCGAAGGCATCGACTCGGCCACCGTTGTCAACGTGCTCGTGAAGCCCGGCGACGCCGTGACGCCTGGCCAGAACGTCATCGCCGTCGAGACGGACAAGGCCGCCGTCGAGGTCCCCATCGACACCGCCGGAACCATCGGCGACATTCGCGTGAAGCCCGGCGACAAGATCCCCGTCGGCGGCGTGATCCTCACGCTCCAGGGAAGCAACGCTGCCAGCCCGGAACGCAAGCCCGCCGCGCCGGCGGCTCCAGCACCGCAAACCGCGTCGAACTCCGGCGGCTCACGCTCGGCACCCGCGCCAGAGGCCGCTTCGACCTCCGAGTTCAAGCTCCCCGCTCTCGGCGAAGGCATCGACTCGGCCACCGTCGTCAATGTCCTCGTGAAGCCGGGCGAAGTTGTCACTGCGGGCCAGAACGTGATTGCCGTCGAGACAGACAAGGCCGCCGTTGAGGTCCCCATCGACACCGCCGGAACCATCGGCGACATTCTCGTGAAGCCTGGCGACAAGATCCCCGTCGGCGGCGTGATCCTGAGCCTGGCGAGCGGGGTACGTAAACCCCCTGCGCAATCGCAACCAGTTCCCTCGAGCTCGGGAGGCTCACGCCCGCTTCCGCCGGAAACGCCTCGCAATGGCTCGCCACGATCGACGGCCCCGTTGAACACGGATCCCGCGGCCCCCACCGCCGGTGCCGCCGTCATCACGGAGGCGGATACGTCTTCCCGGCTCGTCGTTCCCGCCGGCCCGGCCACGCGGCGACTCGCCCGGGAACTCGGCGTCGCCCTGGCCCAGATCCGCGGCAGCGCCCGCGGCGGCCGTGTCACCATCGACGACGTCAAGACTCACGTCAAAGGTCGCATGGACCAACTGCGGACCGGGGCCACCCCCTCGAACGCCACGGGCCGCATCGTCGATGCCTTCGCCCTGCCCCCGCTGCCGGACTTCACCAAGTTCGGCCAGGTGGAGAAGAAGCCCGTCAGCAACCTCCGCAAGAAGATCGCCGAGAACCTGACCATCGCCTGGCGCACGATGCCGATGGTCACGCAGAACGACCTCGCGGACATCACCGAGCTCGAAGCCGGCCGCAAGCGAACGGTCGAATCGATGGGCAAGGGCTCTCCGAAAATCACCATGACCGTGCTCGCGGTGAAGGCCGTCATCGCGGCCCTGAAGGAGTTCCCGAACTTCAATTCCAGCTACGACATGAACACGGGCGAACTGGTGATCAAGAAGTACTTCCACATCGGCATCGCCGTCGATACGGAACGCGGCCTTGTGGTCCCGGTCATCCGAGACGCGGACAAGAAGAGCATCCGCGACATCGCCGCCGAGGTGGTGGAACTCGCCGACAAGGCCCGCGCCGCCAAGCTCACCATCGACGAAATGCGAGGCGGCTGCTTCACCATCACGAACCTCGGCGGCATCGGCGGCACCAGTTTCACCCCGATCGTGAACTACCCCGAAGTCGCGATCCTCGGCATGTCCCGATCGAGCCAGCAACCCGTCGTGAGGGATGGCCAGATCGTCCCTCGACTGATGCTGCCGCTAAGCTTGAGCTATGACCACCGCGTGATCGACGGTGCCGACGGGGCCCGCTTCAGCACCAAGCTCGTGCAACTCTTCAGCGACCCCATCCGCCTGCTGATGGAAGCGTGATCTCGATTTGCGTCGCCGCGATCATATCCACGAGGCCTCTCCCATGCTTCGACCCCTGGCCGCCGGGCTGCTCTCGCTTGCGGTCCTCGCGGCGATCCTTGTCACACAGTCGCCTTCGCCCACCACACCCGCGGCCACGGCTGCGGAGTCGGCCAAGCCTCGTTACTGGAAGGGCAACCTGCACACGCACTCGTTCTGGAGCGACGGCGATGACTTCCCGGACATGATCGCCGACTGGTACAAGTCTCACGGCTACCACTTCCTCGCGATGACCGAGCATAACGTCATCGCCGAGGGTGATCGCTGGGTGGATGTTCAGGAGATGGCCGTCCCCCAGAAAAAGAGCCTCACGCCCGCGGTGGTGAAGAAGTACGTCGACCGCTTCGGCGACACCTGGGTCGAACGTCGAACCACGTCCGGTAGTTCACAGGTCCGCCTCAAGCCGTTCTCCGAGTTCCGCACGAAGTTCGACGAGGCCGGGAAGTTCCTCATGATCCCGGCTGAGGAAATCACCGCGACCCACGATCGCCGACCGCTGCACATGAACGGTATCAACCTCACCACCGCGATTCAGCCCGTCACCGCGTCGAGCTACAGCGAGGCCCTCAGCCTCAATCTCCGACAGGTAGCTGAGCAACGGACCAGGGCCGGGCGCCGGATGATCGGTTTCCTCAACCATCCCAACTTCGGCTGGGGCGCCACGGCCGAGGACATGATCGCCGCGGAGAACCTCACGACCTTCGAGGTCTTCAACGGCCATCCGGGCGTCCGCAACTACGGCGATGCCGAGCACGCCTCGACGGAACGAATGTGGGACATCCTGCTCGCCCACCGACTCGCCAAGCAGCAACTGCCACGGGTCCTCGGCGTCGCGACGGACGATGCCCATGCTTATCACCAGTGGGGCGCCGGCAAGACCAACCCCGGCCGCGGCTGGGTAATGGTTCGGGCCGCCGAGCTCAATTCCGAGACGATCATGCAGGCCCTGGAAACCGGCGACTTCTACTGCTCCAGCGGCGTCGTCCTCGACGACGTGAGCCGGGTGGACAACGAACTTCGGCTGAAGATCCGCACGGAACCAGGCGTGACGTACACCACCGAGTTCGTCGCCACGATGAAAGGTGCGAAGCTCGACGGCACCCGAAAGCTCGGCCCCGACGGCAAACCCGCACCGATCACCGGCACGTACTCAAGCGACATCGGCAAGGTCGTCGCGACTTCCACCGCCGCCAGCCCCAGCTACAAGCTCACCGGCAACGAACTCTATGTGCGGGCCAAGGTCACCTCCAGCAAGGTGCCCTTATTTTTCTACGCCCCCGCCGCCACCGAGAAAGCCTGGACCCAGCCCATCACACCCTGAGATACCATGCCCCGACCCGATGACCGCAAAGTCGACTCGCTTCGCCCGCTCTCCTTTCGACGAAGGTACACGCGGAACGCACCCGGCTCCGTGCTCGTGAAGATGGGCCGCACCACCGTGCTCTGCACCTGCTCCGTGGAACCCAAGGTGCCAGACTTCCTCGTCGGCAAAGGGAAGGGTTGGCTCACCGCGGAGTATGGCATGCTTCCCGGCTCCACGCACTCCCGCAAGGCTCGCGACAAGGCGGGCAAGGTCGATGGCCGCGGCGTCGAGATTCAACGGCTCATCGGCCGCAGCCTGCGCGCCGTGGTGGATCTCGGCAAGCTCGGTGAACGCACCCTCTGGGTCGATTGCGATGTGCTCGAAGCCGATGGCGGTACGCGGACCGCTTCCATCAACGGCGCCTTCGTTGCGCTGATCGACGCCCTCACCTCGATCCGCAAGGTGCTGCCATCGCCCATCACTGAGATCGTGACGCAGAGCGTTGCGGCCATCAGCGTTGGCATCGTCGACGGCGAGGAACGCCTTGATCTTGAATATGTCGAGGACCGCGATGCCGAGGTCGACCTCAACCTCGTGATGACGGGCAGCGGCCAGTTCATCGAAGTGCAAGGCACCGGCGAGGAAACCACCTACACCCGGAAGCAACTCGACGCCCTGCTCAGCCTGGGCGAAGCAGGCATCCGCGACATCACCAAGTCTCAGAAAAAAGCCCTCGGCGGGTCATGGCCATTCTAAGATCGGCATCAGCTCTTTGTCCTCTGTCTTCTGTCTTCTAACGGTTGCCATCAAAACAAGAGGCCGCCTGCGTGGGGACGCAGGCGGCTGGGGGGAATGATGGTGACGGACGGGGTCTCTGACGTGTTGCAAGACAGGTCGGGAGAGGGGGGAAATCTCTCCCGCGGCCCTCGCCCGGGGGATGGGCTTGGGCCGATTGTCCTTCAAGGCAACGAACCGCTTCAGGGGGAAACCGCTTACCTTGGGGGAAGGTTCGCGATCGCTGTTCGTCGTCATCGCGTTGACTTGGGGGAAGCTCACCGCGACGAGAATTGATAAAGCAGCGACCGTGCCAATTCACCGAATCCGAATCCGTCCTTGCGATGACATGGCCCCAATCCCCCGGGAAATCAAGGGTAACAATCTCTTTCGGACCTTCGAGAATCTTTTGGCCTCGATTCCCACCTGCGTGGAACAGGTTTCCCTTTGTAAAAAGTTCCTGGTGATGTAAGTCGTACTCCCGGCAAAATTGACAATCTCGCGAGGCTCTCCATCATGGTCGTCGATACTCTGGTCCAGGATCTCACGACCGCACTTTCCGCAGTCCCCCTGATTGACCCGCACTCCCACATTGAGCCTCTGTCGCCCGTCAGTAAGACGCTCGACGACATCTTGGGATACCACTACTACACGGAACTGGCCCACTCCGCCGGCATGAGCCAGGCCCCGCTGGCGAAGGACGTCAGCCCCCGCGAACGTGTCCGGGCGATCGTGGCTCACATGGACCGCTACGACAACACGGCCCAGTACGCCTGGTTCGTGGACATCGCCCGCACCTTCCTCGGCTTCCAGGGCGATTGCATCTCGGCCGCGGATGCCGATCCGCTCTTCGATGCCGCGGAGAAGGCCTTCGCCCAGAAGGACTGGGAAGCCCAGGTCTTCGCGAAGACCAAGCTCGAAAAGATCTTCCTGACCAACGAGTTCGACGACAACCTCGACGGCTTCGACACGTCGAAGTACGTCCCCTGCCTTCGCACGGATACGCTCGTCTTCCGCATGAACGAGGCCGAGACGAAAGCCCGCCTCGCGAAGGTGACCGGCGTGGAGTTTGGCGACGTGCCAGGGATGAAGCAGGCGATCCGCGCCCTGTTCGAGCGCTTCGTGAAGAAGGGAGCGAAGGCCTGCGCCATCTCGCTGCCGCCGGACTTCAGCCCGACGAAAGAGAACACGGTCTTCTGGACGCTGGCCGAGAATTGCCGGGAGTTCAAGCTGCCCTTCGACCTGATGATCGGCGTCAACCGCAAGGTGTACGAGAAGGGCGTCTACCAGGGCCAGGACCTTTACGACCAGCGGACGAGCCTGATCCAGTACCGTGAACTCTTCAACGCCTTCCCCGAGGTGACGTTCCCCGTTTCCGTGCTGACGAGCAGCCAGAACCAGGAGCTTTGCTCGTACGCTTGGATCTTCCCGAACGTGGTGCCCAACGGCCACTGGTGGTACTCGAACACGCCGCCGTTCATCCGCAAGGACTTGAACGAGCGCCTCCAGTGCGTGCCGAAGACGAAGCTGATCGGGTACTACTCGGATGCGTACAAGCTCGAGTTCGTGCTGCCCAAGTACGCGATGTATCGCCGAATCCTGGCAGGCGTGCTCGCCGATGAGTTCGTCCGCCCTGGCGTGCTCTCGGAGACGGAGGCCATCGCGCTCGGGACAAGGCTGCTGCGCGACAATGTGCGGGAGACGTTCAAGGTGTGAGGGTAATTTCGTTTCGGCGGGAGGCGAGGCAAATTCACTGAAGATGTTGGCTGACTTGGATCAGTTATCGATGGCTTCGATGAGGAGCACATGGAGCAAGACGGGAACGCTTACGAGGACTGCGACGGGGATCGCGTTGACATGCTTTTGAAAGAGTATCGCCCTGGCAAAATCCCGTTCCGAGCGTGGGGCCCCCTTGAAAAAGCAAGCTAGACGGCTGGCAACCGGAGCGGAACCGGAAGTATCCAAAGCCACTTCAGATGCTCGCCCTTGAGCCGGCTCAGGATTGGGGTCAAGTGCATCGCGCCGAGCCGGTGATCAGTCTTTTTAATCTCGAAGAAGCCACTCCCCATGAGGGTTCTTGAAGAGTAACCGGCCCGTTGCAGATACACTGTCGATATGACTACACCTCTTTCTCGCATCACGATCGATCCCGCCGTGTGTCACGGCAAGCCGTGTCCGTGGGTTGCGCTATCCGGTCGAGACACTTCTCGAGTTGCTCAGTTCGGGAATGACGCACGACGAAATCGTCTCCGACTATGAGGATTTGGAGCGTGACGACTTGTTGGCCGTGCTGGTCACGTGGCTGGTGGCCGCCGGGTGCAACGCCGTCCATGCTCTGGACTTGCCGGAGGGGAATCGAACGACCGACGCCCAGATCATCGACTTGGCCGACCACGAGAAGCGGGTGGTGGTGACCAAGGACGCCGACTTCGTGGACTCGCACCTCCTCGCAGGACGACCTGCGAAACTGTTGCTGATCTCGACCGGGAACATCAGCAATCGGGCTTTTGAAGTGTTTTTAGCTCCTCTATTCCCGGACATTGTTCGCGAGTTTAGAAGTCACTCGTTCCTCGAAGTGGACACGGTTGGCATCATCGTTCGTCGATAGCCGATGGCCTCTTCGACTCGCCAGTCGAGAACAGATCCGAGAGCGGGACCAGGAAGCCGGGCACGATGTCGCTGCCGTCGAGATCTGTCGACCTCCACGGCAGCAGCTCTTCACTCGTCGGGCATCGCCACAGAACATGGCGATCTCCGGATTCCTGTTGCAATCTTTGGGAAACAGCCGATACTAAACTCTCCTGCCTGGGTTTCACGCTCATCGTGAATTGTCGTCTCAAGGAGCTTTCATGTCGCCTCGATCCCGATTTTTCAAAGCCCTGGCCGCGGCGATTTTCTCGGGCAGCGTCGCGACGGCGGCCACGCCCGTGGTTGATGCCGCCTCCCAGCGAGAGCAGCAGAAGAAGGTGCAGGCGGAGGTCGATAAGGCGACTCGCCATGTGATGACCACCCTTGAAGTGCTCAACGATCAACAAGTGGACTCTGCCACCGAGCGCAAGGTGCTCGACGAAGCCGCCGGAATGCTTCGCAATCTCAGCCAGGATCAGATCGTCTCGGTGCTTTCGCACCTCGAGGCCTCGATCTCGGCACCGGACGCTGCGACGGCCCAGAAGGAACAGAAGGAAGCCTACGACAAGCATCGCAAGATCGTCACCTCTCTTCGCGGCCTTGTGATCCGGCTCGACACGATCAAGAGCCTGGAGGACGCAGCCAATCGCTTCAGCAAGTCGGCCGAGGCCCAGCACGAGCTTCACTTGAAGTCCCTGACCAACAGCAAGCTGCCCCGCAACCGCCGCCCAGCTCGTGTTTCGGACGATCGTGATGAAATCGCGGATACCCAGGCCGACATGAAGAGCGAAGTGATCGCCGTGGCCAAGGGCCTCGACTCGCTTCGCACTGTGCTCGCTCCCGATCTGAAGCAACGGCTCGAACAGGTCGGCGCCGTCGCTCGCGGTCAGAAGCTTGGCAGCGAGATGGAACTGACTGCTCGCTCCGCCCAGCAAGGCACCTTCGAGGACGCCGCGGAGCGCCAGATTCGCCACGCCAAGGAACTTCAGGCCCTCGCCGCGGAGCTTCGCGCCAAGGTCGATCGGCTGACAGCCTTGAAAGACGCTCGCACCAAGATCGCCAAGACGGTGGAAGCTCAGGAAGCCGTCAACAAGGAGACGGCCGAGAAGCCCAGGGAGAAGGAAAATCGAGGCCGCAACGGCAGCGATCCCGCCCAGGTTCACGCCGATCAAGCCGCAGACAAGCAGTCCAAGGTCGAGTTCGCCACCAACGAAATCCGCCGGACGCTCGAAACGGTGGACAAGGATCTCGCCGACACGCTGAAGCCGGCCCAGAATCAGATGTCGACCGCCGAGGAGAAGCTTCGCGAAACCAAGACGGACGAAGCCCGCCAGCCGCAAGCGAAGGCTGTGGAGGAGTTGAAGAAGTCCCTCCAGAACATTGATGAACAGATCGCCAAGGCGGAACTGGCCAAGACCGACCCGGCCGAGGCGCTGAAGCAGGCCGCCAAGCAGATCGACGAACTCATCAAGGAGCAGAAGCAGGTCGCGGAGAAGACGAAGCAGGACCCGAAGGACGAGGAACGTGTTCGCGAGGCGGCCCAGGAACAGAAGGATGTCGCTGCCAAAACCGAACAGGTGAAGGCCCTGCAACTGCCGGAGAACAAGGAAGCAAAGAAGTCGCTGGAGCAGGCCACCCAGGAGATGAAGCAGGCGGCCAAGAACCTGGATAACAAGGACGCCCAGGCCGCCAAGCCGCAGCAGGACGAAGCGGTGAAGGCCCTGGAGAACGCCAAGAAGTCCCTGGAAGAGCAGGCCGCCGCGATCGAACAGCGCCGAGAGGACATCGCCGCCCTGAAAGACGCCGCGGAGAAGCTGGAGGCCCTGGCCAAGGCCGAGCAGAAGGTCGCGGACAACGCCAAGGACGCCTCCGAGAAGCCGATGAAGCCCGAGGGCGGCGAGAAGAAGCCCGAGCCCAACGCGGCTGAAAACAAGCCTGACGCGAGTGAGAAGAAGCCCGAAGCGGGTGAGAAGAAGCCTGAAGCGGGTGAGAAGAAGCCTGATGCAGGTGAGAAGAAGCCTGATGCAGGTGAGAAGAAGCCTGAA
>Ga0105047_10018538_pt1 | contig 10780 bp, 8 predicted proteins | sample MAT04_FD_78384 | JGI IMG/M metagenome (GOLD analysis project Ga0105047, IMG submission 78384) | Freshwater microbial communities from Lake Fryxell liftoff mats and glacier meltwater in Antarctica - MAT-04 (megahit assembly) | ecosystem: Environmental > Aquatic > Freshwater > Ice > Liftoff...
AAGAACCCGGGGATGGCGGAGGAGGCCAGGAGGATCTGCTTGATGACGAGCCGGTCTTCGGGCCGACCCTTGACGGCGATGGCGCCGATGTCCCAAATGACGAACCGCTTGGACTCGGCCTCGGTGGTGCCGATGTAGAGCCGGCGACCCTTGCGGTGGGCCTCGGCCAGTTCGGCCATGACCTGGGGGCTGAGGGCGCAATCGACTTTCGCGGCGAGCTTGGAATTGTCCGCCAGAGCCTCGCCGAAGAACCCCCGGATGGGCCGGACCTTGTAGAGGTCTTTGCTTTCGTTCGTCGTGTAAAACGCCTTCATTTGATCGTCGTAAGCCGAGCCGAGGAACGCGAACGGGGCGATCAAGGCACCGGTACTGATGCCGGTGACCACGTCGAACGGGGGCCGCTCGCCCTTGCTCTTGCCCTTGGCGGTCCAGCCGCAAAGCACGCCCGCGGTGAACGCCCCGTACGAACCGCCCCCGGACAGGCAGAGGATGTTTTTTTGCTTCCACGGCGGGGCGGCCGGGTTCCGCTTCTCCTCCGCCGTCTTGACCGCTTCCTTGCGGTACTTGTCGGCCTCGACGCCGAGTTCTTTCAAGTCGATGAGCGACTCGACTTCTTCCTGCTGCGGCTTGTCGATGATGTCGCGGACGTTCAACCCCAGCGCGGTGGGCGTCGGGCACTCGGTCTTCGCCCGCCGCTGGGCTTGGCATCCGCACGAGACTGCACCCAGCAGTCCGACAAACAGGGCGATCTGTTTCAATCGGCGTCCGGCGGGGGTCATTGCGGTGATCCTGTTGCGGTGAAAACCTCACTTCGGGTATCGACCGGGGCGGTGCGGAGAATTGATGCGATCCGCGGAATCGGCGCAGATTACGGTGCCCCGCCGGCGGCGGGGGGGCCGAGGGCCGGCTTCTCGTCTTCGGGCTTCTTCACTTTGAGTTGCAGCCCGGTGCGGGCCCGCGTCATTTCGTTGGTCCGCAGTTCCGGCGGCACCGTGTCCCAGGCCGGCCCGGCTTTGAGAGTATTCTTCGGACCTGCGGAGAACGCACCTTGGCGTCCGAGGCGGTAGCCTTCCTCGAACATCCGGCCCATTTCGACGGGGTCGAAGTTCGTACTCACCTCCGGCACGGGTAGCTCCGGCGGAATGGCAGAGACCCAGAAGTTCATCCCCGTCAGGATGCAGAGCGTGTAAATGCGGTAGAGTTCGGCCCGCGTCTCGGCGTGGAGCAGGCTGGAGATCGAGGCTCCGGCCACGGCGATGGTCCGGGCGCGCACGCCGTCCGGATCCAGGTACATTTTCCCCGCCACGAGCACGAAGACGTTCGAGCCGGCGAACAGAAGGTCCGGATCGCCGGCATTGATCCGCGACGGTTCGAGCGTCGGACTGCGGTAGAACACGGACCGCGTCACGCCGCCGTCCACGTGCAGTTCCTCGAACGGCTGGCCGTCGATTTCCACGTTGAATCGGACCGACGGGAAGACGGCCGGAATCGCCGCGGAGGCGAGGATGACGTCGACGATCAGTTGGCGGTCCTGGGGGCGGCCCTTTTTGGCAATCGCGCCGATGTCCCACACCACGAGTCGGCGAGTGTCGAGGTTGGTGGTGCCGATGTAGAGCCGGCGGCGCTTGTCGTGCTCGGCGGCGATCAGCGCCATCATCTCGTAGGTCACTTCTTGATCGACCCGCCGCCGCAGCGGGGCGTTATCGACGGCCGATTCCGACAGGATGCCGCGGATGCCCCGGCGGCGCTCGAAGACGTCTTTGGTCGCGATCGTCGTGTAGACCCGGCGGAGGTCCGCGTCGGACGATTTGCCCAGGAAAGCGTAGGGGGCGATGATCGCGCCCGTGCTGATGCCGGTGACGACGGAGAAGTGGGGCCGGCCGCCGTCCTCGGGCTTTTTGTCCGCGTCGCTCCAGCCGCAGAGCACGCCCGCGCTGTACGCGCCGTAGACCGCGCCCCCGGAAATCAAGAGCGAGTCGTATCGCTCGGATTGAACGCCCGTTTCCTTCTCGATCTCGCGGAGCTTATCGACCTTCTGCTTCTGGACCCGCAAGCCGAGTTCTTCGAGCGATTTGAACGTGCCGCCGGCTTCGAAGAAGTCCTTCGACTTTTCGTCCTGGTCCGCGTCGATGAGCGAGTCCGGATGCACGCCCGCGGGTAGGGGCGTGGGGCGGTCTTCCCCGTGAAAGTACTTGCATCCCGCGAGCGCGGTGAGGCAGACGACGAGGGTCGTCCAAGCCGCGAGTCGAGTTTTGAACGATCGCATGGAATCCCCCGACCGTCAGCCAGGCCGGGGGGAAATACCGAGGGGGCCGCCGAAAAGCAATCCGCACCGCGCCGGGCGCGATGCGGAGGAGGTGCGGGCTCGGCGGGGCTTACTTGCGGTGGCGGATCTTCGCGCGCATCCGCCGCTTTTTGCGCCCGACTTTGCGTCGTCCATTGCCCCGGCGTGCCCCCATGTCCTTGCTCCTGCAGTAATCGCGTGGTCCGAGCGGGAATTTATACGAAACGCCAATATAGGCGCGGAGTTGCGGCGCGACAAGGCGCGGACTTGCGGCGCATTCGATCGGCGAGCGTTCAGAACAATTGCCGCTTGCGCTGAACGAGCCGAGTGAGCACGTCACACAACACTTCCGACTCGCCCGCCGCGGCGACATCGATCAAGGAAGCGGTCGCCCCCTCGCCCGTCGGTTCCGAGATCGGAGAGCGGGCGTGAGGCGTGCCTTGAGACTCGCCAGTCGATCGAGATCGCCCTGCGATTCCGGCGATGCGGCGGGCGCTTCCCCGAGAACTCCGAGCAGGAGCAACAAGGCGAGCGAGCCGAACACGGGCGAGACGGCCAACAAGCAGACCAACCACCCCTCGAACGCGGCCGCACCGCCTTCGCACCCGCCGCCGAGCAAGGCGGCGAGTGAGGCGGCGAGGACGAGGGATCGTATTCGGGCGGATACCATTTCGGTTTTCAATTCGTGGCGACGGGCTTCCAGCCTCTCGCGGGTTGGACAGGTGGAAGCCCATCAGCACGATTAGATCATCCCGAACCGTCGAACGGAAGGAAAAACGACTCGTCCGTTACCGCGACTGCTTTACTTTCGACTTCGAGCTTTGAAACTGCCTCGATGAAATGGATCGGAACTTCCAAATGCCGCGATTACCGAACCCGCTCGCAATCCGGGAAATCTAGTAAAACCAGGCAATCTGCGAGATCCTCTCCGAGAGGGGCGGAATACGGCTTGCTAACTTTTCCCCGGATTCCGTAAGTTGACTCGCCCTGGGTGGACGATGACAGTCGGCCGCTGCCGGTCGTTACGATCCGCCCAAACGGCCCAACCGTTCGGGATTGTGCGGGTTTTCTCCGCTCTGTATATTTGCTGACTCCCGAGGCTTACGGGGGCACGCCGTAATCGACCCAAGGATTTGCCCGGAATGCGGTTCCAGCTGATCGACCGGATCGACGCCCACGACCCCGGCAAGTTCTTGCGCGGGAGCAAGTATCTGTCGTTGGGCGAAGAGTACCTGGCCGATCACTTCCCGCGGTTCCCGGTGATGCCGGGCGTTCTGATGCTCCAATGCCTCGCGGAAGCTGGTGCTTGGCTGTGGCGATCGACCACGGGTTACCGCCATGCAGTCGTCACGCTGCGAGAAGTCAAGAACGTCAAATACGGCGGATTCATGCTGCCCGGACGGCGAATGGACCTCGCGGTGGATTTGGTGAAGCAAGACGATGCCACGGCGACGTTCAAAGGGCGGGGGGCGGACGACGCCGGCCAGCAGACCGTTTCCGCCCAGTTCGTGCTCCGCGGCTACAACCTCGCAGATCGCAGTGCGGCCGGCGCCGACGCGGATGCGAAATTGCTCGATCACTTGAAGGCCCGGTGGGCGATCCTCACCGGGGAACTCCGGGGTTGAACCGGCCCCTGAAATTGAGAATTGCACCATGCTGTTGAAGGATCAGACCGCGATCGTAACCGGCGGCAGTCGGGGCATCGGCAAGGGAATCGTGCTCGCCCTGGTCAAAGAGGGGGCGAAGGTCGCGTTCGTGTACAAGGGAAATCAGGCCGCGGCGGACGCGCTGGTGGCCGAAGTCGCGGCCCTGGGCGGGGTCGCGAAGGCCTACCAGGGGGATGTCTCCGACCCCGAAGCCGCCAAGCGCATCGTCGCCGGGGCGCTGTCGGAATGGGGGCGGATTGATATTCTGGTGAATAACGCCGGGATGATCCGGGACAGCTTGTTCGTGCGAATGGACGCGGAGGCCTGGAAACAGGTGCTCTCGACGAACCTGGACGGGACGTTTTACTTCGCCCGGGCCGTGGTCGAGCAGATGGCTCTGCGGCAGCGGTACGGGCGGATCGTGAACGTGTCGAGCGTCGCGGCCGAGCACGTGAACGCCGGCCAGGCGAACTACGCGGCCAGCAAGGGGGCGGTCAACGCCTTTACGCGGGCCTTGGCCGTGGAACTCGGCAGCCGCAACGTGACCGTGAACGCGGTCGCGCCCGGCTTCATCGAAACGGACATGAGCGAAGCCGTCCGCTCCAAGGCGGGCGACTACATCGCCAAAAAACTCGTCCCGCTTCGGCGGCTCGGGGCCCCGGCGGACATCGCCGGGGTCGTGGTATTCCTGTGTAGCCCCGCGGCGGGTTACATGACCGGCCAAGTTCTCACCGTCGACGGCGGTCTCAGCCTCGGAGCGGTGACGGCGTAATTTTCCCAGCCCGCCGGGATCCCCCGGGGCGGACGCGGGCGCGGAGGTAGCCCAACGATGACTCAGGACGAAATTTTCAAACGGGTCAAGAACCAACTCGTGGATGCTTTGAGCGTCGACGAGGACGAAGTTACCTTGCAGTCCCGGCTCCAGGGCGATTTGAATGCCGAGTCGATCGATTTCCTCGACATCGTGTTCCGGCTGGAGCGCGAATTCGGGTTCAAGATCGACCGAAACGAACTGTTCCCCGAATCGATCTTCCAAGGCGACCCGGACTTCGCCCAAAACGGCAAGGTCACGGCCAAGGGTCTCGCCACGCTCAAGCAGAGCATGCCCTACGCGGACATGGCCGCGTTCGAAGCCAACCCGGTGTTCGAGAACATCGGCGACCTGTTCACCGTGGACCTGATCGTCCGCTACATCGCCTCGAAGCTCGCGGCCAAGGCCGCGTAGAGGGACGCGGTATGCGGTGGATCTGGATCGACCGGTTCGTGGGGTTCGAGCCGGGAAAGTCGGCCACGGCCGTGAAGTGCGTCTCCGCCGCGGAAGACTACTTTGAGGACCACTACCCCGGCTACCCGGTGATGCCCGCGGCCCTGATCCTCGAAGGCCTCGCCCAGACCGGCGGAATTCTGATCGGCGAGGTCAACCAGTTCCGCGAGAAAGTGGTCCTGGCCAAGATTCCGAGTGCGAAGTTCCACCGCGATGCGGTCGCGGGCGAACAGCTGACCTACCATGTGGAAGTGGTGGATCTGCGGCCCGAGGGGGCCATCGTCCGCGGGACGGTGACGAGCAACGCGGAGTTGATCGCCGAAGCCGAGATCTTCTTCGCCCACCTGGACCGGAACCGTTCGCAGCAGGCGTTCGGATCGGACAACTTCGTGTTCAGCGGCGAGTTGACGTACTTGCTGGGGCAGGCGAAACTGGCCGCTGCCCGGACGGACGGGCCGCCCCAATTGCCGCCGGCGGCCGAGTGACGGCGGGACGAGTTTCTCCCTGACCGGGTGGTGGTTTCATGCCAACGACAACCCGAAGGGCCGTCTTCACGGGACTTGGGGTTCTCTCCCCCATCGGCTGCGACGCTGCGTCCTTCTGGTCCTCGCTGCGCGCGGGCAGGTCCGGCATCCGCACCGTGCAGCAGTTCGACGCGTCCGACCTCTACTGCCACATGGCCGGCGAGATCCCGGACTTCGACGCGAAGAAGATCGTTCCCAAAGAGCACCGCAAGCGGCTCAACCAAATGGGCCGGGCCGTGCAGCTCGGCTTCGCCGGCGCGGCCCTCGCCTGGGAAAACGCCAAGGGCCCGCTCAAGGGCCAAATCGATCCCTTTCGCTACGGCGTTGAATTCGCCTGCATGATGGTCGCCACGGAACTCGAAGATCTCGTCCGGGCCTCCAAGACCAGCGTGAACTGCGCTCCCGGTGCGATCTCGCTCGAAGTTTGGGGCCGCGACGGCATCCAGCAGATCCCGCCGCAGTGGATGCTCAAGTACCTTCCGAACATGCCCGCTTGCCACGCCTCGATCCTCGTCGATGCCCAGGGTCCGAATAACTCGATCACCTCCGGCGACGTGGCGGGCTTGCTCGCCCTCGGCGAAGCCTTCCGCGCCATGCAGCGGAACCTGGCCGACGCGTTCCTCGTCGGAGGCTGCGAATCCAAGATCAACCCGCTCAGCTTCACCCGGCACAACACCTTCCAGCCGCTCTCGCGGCAAAACGACGAACCCTCCAAGGCCCTGCGGCCGTTCGATGCCGCCCGGGCCGGCACGGTCTTGGGCGAAGGAGCAGCGGTCGCAAGCCTCGAAGAACTGGAATTCGCCAAGGGCCGCGGAGCGACGATCCTCGGCGAGCTCGTCAGCTTCGCCGCCGGGTTCGACCGCGGTAAAAAGGGCCCGGTCTTCGCGGGGGTGATCCGCAACGCCCTGAAGCAAGCCGGCATCACTCCGGCCCAGGTGGATCATGTGAACGCCGCCGCCTCGGGTTCTCGGGAACTCGATGCGTTCGAGGCCCGAGCGATTCACGAAGTGTTCGGCGCGGAGGTGCCCGTGTTCGCACCCCGCGGGCACTTCGGCAACTTGGGCGCCGCGTCCGGAACGATGGAACTCGTCGCGAGCCTCCTGGCCCTCCAGCACGGCGAGCAGCCGGGCACGCTCAACCACGAGACGCCCGATCCCGCCTGCCCGGTCCGGGTCCACACCGGCGAACCCCGCCGCGTGATGAATCCGTACGTCGTCAAGCTCTCGTATACCGACATGGGCCAGTGTGCCGCCGTCGTGGTCCGGCGGTGGGACGGGGAGTAACCGAATGAGGCGGCGCGTCGTTGTCACCGGCATGGGCGTCGTCACCCCGCTGGGCCATTCGGTGGAGGAGCTCTTCGCCAACCTGCTCGAAGGCAAGAGCGGCGTCGCGCCGATCACGCACTTCGACGCCCGCACTTTCCCCACGACCTTCGCCGCCGAGGTGAAGGGCTTCGAGCTCGGCAAATTCATCGGCAACGCGGCCCGTTACGAGAAGTGCGGGCTCAACACCCGCTTCGCCCTCGCCGCCGCCAAGCAGGCCTTGGACGACGCGAACCTCCTGAACGTCCCCTCGGTCGATCGCACCCGCTTCGGCGTCTACCTCGGCTCGGGCGAGGGCCAGGAAGACTTCCGCACCGTCGTGGCCGGGACCGGCACCGCCGCCCGCGACGACGGCCGCACGCTCGATTACTCCCGCTTCATCCGCACCGCCCTCGGCATGTTGGACCCGCCCCGCGAGGCCGAGCTCGAAATGCACACCTCCGCCGGCCACCTCGCCGACGAGTTCGACCTCTGCGGCCCGAACTACACCTGCCTCACCGCCTGCGCGGCCAGCGCCCAGGCCCTCGGCGAGGCCGTCGAGATGATCCGCTACGGCGATGCGGACCTCATGCTCTCCGGCGGTTCGCACAGCATGATCCACCCGTTTGGCGTCACCGGCTTCAACTTGCTCACGGCCCTCTCGCAGCGGAATTCTGCCCCCCAAACCGCCAGCCGTCCGTTCGACCTCACCCGCGATGGATTCGTGCTCGGCGAAGGCGCGGGAATGCTCGTGCTCGAAGAACTCGAACACGCCAAGGCCCGCAAATCGCCCATTTACGCCGAAGTGGTTGGCTACGGCACCACCGGCGACGCCTACCGCATGACCGACCCCCACCCCGAGGGCCGCGGCGCCATTCAGGCGTTGAAGAACGCGATGAAGGATGCGGGATTGCGGCCGACCGACGTGGGATACATCAACGCCCACGGGACGAGTACGAAAGCGAACGACGACGCCGAAACCGCGGCCATCAAAGGCGTGCTCGGCGAGGCCGCTTATCGCACGCCCGTGTCGAGTACCAAGAGCATGCTCGGCCACTTAATCGCAGCTGGGGGGGCCGTGGAGCTCATTATTTCGATTCTTGCCATGCGCAAGGACGTCGTCCCGCCGACGATCAACTACGAAACCCCGGACCCCGCCTGCGACCTCGATTACGTGCCGAATTCCGCCCGCGAAGTGAAGGATGTGCGATACGTGCTGAGCAATAGCTTCGGCTTCGGCGGGCAGAATATCACTCTGATCGCGGGACGGGCGTAAGGGTTTTTCCGACCGTTCGGATCGCTCGGACGGTGCCAAGTCCGGGATTCACGCATAAACTTCTCCTTTCGCCCCGTCTGCGTTGGCGTGGGGAATGATTGCAACATTGTCCATACGACGAACGAGGACTCCTTCGTGCCAGACTGGGCGTGGTGGCTGGTAATTGCAGTGGGGACGCTCGCGGGATTGACCATCCTGTCGATCGCGACCATCCACGTCTATTACCGCATCCGTTTCCTCGGCCAAATCGTCCGCATTTTTGAAGAGAAGCCGTTTTTCATCATCCCTCGCGGCCAACCGGCCGACGACGCCGAAGATGTCAATTTCGAAACCTCCGGCGGCCTTCGCCTCCGCGGCAGCTACTTCCGCACCCCGATGCCACAGCGCAAAGGTGTCATCCTCTTCGGCCTCGAATTCGGATCGAACCGCTGGGCCGCCGCCGCATATTCCGCCCGCCTCCGCGACGCTGGCTACGACGTCTTCGCGTACGAGCCCCGCAGCCAAGGTGAGAGCGAAATCGACCCTGGCTACGCACCGCTCCAGTGGGTGACGGACCGCGACCTCATCGACGCCCGCGCCGCGCTCGCTTACCTCCGCCAGCGGGCCGATGCCTCCCATACCGGCATCGGACTGCTCGGCGTCATCAAGGGCGGCAGCGTCAGCCTCGTGCTCGCCTCCGAAAACCGCTGGGTCCGCTGCGTCGCCACCGACGGTGCTTACGGTGCGTACACCACGATGGTCCCGTACATGAAGCGGTGGGTTTCCATCTACAGCACGAACACCCGGCTGCAGAAGGCGATCCCCGGCTGGCTCTACGGCACCATCGGCACCGCCGCGATGAACAAGTGCGCGTCCCGCCGCCACGTCCGGTTCCTCAGCGTCGAGCGAGCCGTTCGCCGCCTCCGCCAACCGCTGCTCATGATCCACGGCGGGGCCGATGCCTACATCAAGCCCGAGATGGCCCGCACGATCTTCGGCATCGCCGGGAGCAAGCTCAAGCAGCTCTGGCTCGTGCCCAAGGCCAAGCACAACCAGGCGCTGAACACCGACGGCGACCAGTACCACCGCCGCCTCGTGGAGTTCTTCGACGCCCACCTCGCTGTGGCCGTGGAACCCATAAGCGACTCCGGCCACCTCCCCCCGACCGACGCGCCCACCCCGGTCGAAATCGGCCGCCTCGCCGCGGTCGGGTCGAAGTAAGCCTTCGCTATGTCCCTCACCCGCTTCGTCCTCACCCGCCTCGGGCGGCTCGTCGCCTATCCGATCCATCGCCGGCTCTCGGCGTTCGCCCGCGATTGCGAGCAGCCCGAACGCGTTCAAACGGCCTTGCTGAAGGGCATTTTGCAGCGCCAGGTCGCGACCGCGTTCGGGCAAGACCACCACTTCCAACAGATTCAGACCATCGCAGACTACCGCCGCAATGTGCCCGTCGCGCCGTATGAGTACGTCGAACCGTATGTGCAGCGCGTGGCGAAGGGCGAGACGAACGCACTGATCGCGGACGACAAAGTGCTGCTCTTCGCGCTCACGAGCGGCACGACTGCGGCCCGCAAGTTAATCCCGATCACGACGCGGTATCTGAACGATTACAAGCGCGGCTGGAACATGTGGGGCATGCGGGCCTACCGCGATCACCGAGGCCGCAAGCTCTTCTTGCGCGCCCTCGTGCAGATGGTGGGCGACCCCGAGGAGTACCGCACCGAAGCGGGCATTCCCTGCGGCAACCTCTCGGGGTTCACCGCGGTGGTGCAGAAGCGAATGATTCGCTGGCTCTATGCCGTGCCCGCAGCGAGCGGCAAAGTCAAGGATTCGCGGAGCCGGTACTACCTCGCCCTGCGGTGCGCGTTACCCCGCTCGTGTGCGATGTTCCTCTCCGCGAATCCGAGCACGCTCGTCATGCTCGGCCGAACCTTGGACGCGGAGAAAGAGCGGCTCTTCAAGGACATCCACGACGGTACGCTGAACGCCGAGCTCGACATTCCCCCCGCCGTGCGGGCCGCGGTCGCCAAGCGAATGAAGGCCCGCCCCGAACGGGCCCGCGAACTCGGCCGAATCGCGGAGCAAGCAGGGCGCTTGTACCCCGTGGATATCTGGCCCGCGGAGACGATTTTGGTCGGCACCTGGACCGGCGGGAGCATGGGGCCGTACTTGCGCCAGTTGCCGCAGTATTACGGGAACCCGCCCGTTCGCGATCTGGGCTTGCTCGCCAGCGAAGGGCGAATGACGATCCCGTTCGCCAACGACACGCCCGCCGGCGTGCTCGATATCTGGTCGCACTACTACGAGTTCATCCCCGAGGGAGAAGCCGAGTCGCCGTCGCCGACGGTGCTCGGCGCCAACGAACTCGAAGACGGCAAATCGTATTTCCTGGTGCCGACGACGCAGTCCGGGTTGTACCGCTATCAGATCAGCGACTTGGTGCGAGTCCGGGGCTTCCTCGGCCGCACGCCGATGGTCGAGTTCCTCGGCAAAGGCCACCGCTTCG
>Ga0105047_10018539_pt1 | contig 10779 bp, 10 predicted proteins | sample MAT04_FD_78384 | JGI IMG/M metagenome (GOLD analysis project Ga0105047, IMG submission 78384) | Freshwater microbial communities from Lake Fryxell liftoff mats and glacier meltwater in Antarctica - MAT-04 (megahit assembly) | ecosystem: Environmental > Aquatic > Freshwater > Ice > Liftoff...
AGCGGCGCACGCAATCGTCGACGGCGGCGGCATCCGCGGACACGCCCGGCAGGGCCGCCGCTTTGGGCTGTTTGAAGTCGACGCAGATCTTGGTGTTGGAGGCCATGGCACCCGGTTGGCCGCTACAGGCACTGAGCGCCAAGGCCGTCAGGCACAGGCCGGTGAGTTGGGCGCGCATCAACGCCGATACTCCACCGGCGCCGAACCCACCTGGTTGCCGTACTGGTCGTAATAGACCTTGCGGACAGCGCGCGCCGGTGCGGCGGCGGGGGCCGAAACGTACCGTGTGCGAGTCCGTTGGGAATAGGTGCGGTTCTGCTTGCCGCAGCCGCCGCGTCCAATCTCGTGGCCGATCACCGCGCCGCCGAGACCGCCGACGATTGGGCCTGTCGAACCGTGCGTGACCGCGCCGCCCAGCAGCGCACCGCCGACACCGCCAATCAGCGTTCCGTTGACCTTGCGGCTGCGGCACGAGGCGTCCGCATCTGTGGGGCCGGCGATCATCGGCAATGCGATGAGTGCGGCGAGGGCCGTGTAGGCGAGCGTCTTGCGCATTTTTGGGTCCTGACGTGAAGTCCGTCCAGTGAGCCAACGCGCAAAGCGCTATTCGGATGCCGTCGTTTCGCAAATAAGCTTGAGCGTCGACGACTTCAGGGGTGCCTCAGGCCGCTACCTCTTCCACCACAACCTCGGTTTTCACCGAGTTGGCGATGAAGCATTCCTCGTGGGCTTCATGATGCAGGACGTCGCGTTCGGCCACGCTGGGGCGTGGGCCCTCGTAGGTGATCTGGGGATGCAGGGTGACGCGGGTCACGGCCATGCGGCCTTCGCCATCCTTCTCCATCACGCCGACGGCCTCGTCGCGGTAGCGGGTAACGATGAAGCCTTTGAGCCGGGCCACATGCAGGAAGGTCAGCATGTGGCAGTTGCTGAGCGCGGCTACGAGCATTTGCTCGGGGTCTACGGAACCGGGTGCCGCCCACTTGCCCACGACATGAGCCGAGGCGGTGGCGGGGACCACATGGTCCTGGAAGGTGACGGTGTGGCCCCGGCTGTAGCGGCCCTTGGCGAAGTCCTCGCCGCAGTTCAGCGCCCATTCGATGGTGGCCCGGTAAACGGCCATCAGAACGCCTCTGCGGGCAGTTTCATCAGGAGTTCAGAACCGGTTTTCAGCTTGGCGAGGCGTCCACCGGTCTCGGGCAGGATGCGCTGGATGTAGTAGCGGCCGATGGTCAGCTTGGTCTCGTAGAAGGGGTCGGTGTCGCCGCCGGCGATCCGGGCGAGTGCCGCCTTGGCCTGCAGCGACCACATGTAGGCCAGCGCCGTCAGGCCGAAGAGGTGCAGGTAGTCGGTGGAGGCAGCCCCGGCGTTGTCAGGATTGGCCAGGCCGTTCTGCATCAGCCACAGGGTGGCGTCCTGCAGTTCGGCCTTGGCACCGGCAAGGCCGGTGATGAAGGGGGCCATGCCGGCGTGGCCCTCGTTTTCGGACATGAACGCGTCAAGCTCGGCGAAGAAGCTCATGACGCCTCGACCGCCGTCAGCCGCCAGTTTTCTTCCAACAAGATCAAGGGCTTGCACCCCATTTGTGCCCTCATAAATCAGGGCGATACGCACGTCGCGCAGGTACTGGCTAGCGGGGAAGTGCTCGGTGAAGCCCGAGCCGCCGTGGACCTGCATCGCGTCGGAACAGACGTTGAAACCCCGGTCGGTGAGGAACGCCTTCACCACCGGCGTCATCAGGCCCATGTAGTCGCGGCCCTTCTGGCGGACGGCCTCGTCCGGGCTGGCGTGGCTGAGGTCGCCGTGCAGCGAGGTCCAGGCCATGAAGGCGCGGCCGCCCTCGATGAAGGCGCGGGCTTCCATCAGCATCCGGCGAACGTCCGGGTGGACGATGATCGGATCGGCCGGGCCGTCGGGGTTTTTGGGTCCGGTCAGGGAGCGGCCCTGCAACCGATCCTTGGCGAAGGCCGCGGCAGCCTGATAGGCGGCCTCGGCCTGAGCGATCCCCTGGAGGCCGACGCCCAGGCGGGCCTCGTTCATCATCACGAACATGACGGCCAGCCCACGGTTCTCCTCGCCGATCAGCCAGCCGGTGGCCTCCTCGTGGGCGATGACGCAGGTGGCATTGCCGTGGATGCCCATCTTTTCTTCCAGGCCCAGGCAGTTCACCGAATTGCGGGCACCGGGGTTGCCCTCGGCGTCGGGGATGAACTTCGGGACGATGAACAGGCTGATGCCCCGGGTGCCTGCGGGCGCGCCCTCGATCCGGGCCAGCACCAGGTGGATGATATTTTCGGTCAGATCCTGCTCGCCGCCCGAGATCCAGATTTTCTGGCCCGAGATCCTGTAGGTGCCGTCGGCCTGCGGGACCGCTTTGGTCCGCAACAGGCCGAGGTCCGTGCCGCAGTGCGGCTCGGTAAGGTTCATGGTCCCGGCCCACTGGAACGAGGCCAGCTTGGGCAGGTAGAGCGCCTTCTGTTCGTCGGAGCCGCCGACGTGGATCGCCGAGTAGCAGCCATGCGTCAGGCCGGGATACATGGAAAACGCCATGTTGGCCGACGACGACATCTCGGAAAACGCCAGGTTCACGACGTGGGGCAGCCCCTGGCCGCCATAGGCCGGATCCGACCCCAGTGCAGGCCAGCCACCCTCGACCAGCTTGACGTAGGCGTCTTTGAAGCCGGTAGGCGTTTTGACCGAATAGTCCGGGCTCCAGGTGCAGCCTTCCTTGTCGCCCACGGCGTTCAGCGGCGCCAGCACCTCGGCTGTGAACTTGCCTGCCTCTTCCAGGATGGCCTCAACGGTGTCCATCGAGGCGTCGGCAAAGGCGGGAAGGTTGGCGTAGCACTCCAATTGCAGCACGTCGCGCAACAGGAAAACATAGTCCCGCACAGGGGCTTGATAGGTCATGGGAGCTCCGGACTCGAACAGTGTCAGGTCGAGATATCAGGCTTCGTTATGCTCTGCGCCGTCCAGTTGGCGACGCAGCACCTGATCGTAGTCCGTCGCACGGGGCAACAGGTCGGGCCTGGTTTCGGTCAGGCGCTTTTCCAGATCGCAGACGCCGCTCTGCAGTTGGGCGATGGCGTCGTCGATGTCGGTCTTCTGCTGTTCCAGGGCGACGATGCGCTCGCGGAACTTGCGCAGGGATTTGACGGCCTGCTGGGTGCCGGTGTCGTCGGCCTCATAGAGGTCGAGGATCTCGCCGATTTCCAGCAACGACAGGCCGACGCGCTTGCCGCGCAGGATCAACACCAACCGGCCCCGGTCACGATAGTTGTAGACCCGGTTCATCCCGTCGCGGGCGGGATTGAGCAGGCCCTTGTCCTCGTAGAAGCGCAGCGCGCGCGGCGTGCACTTGAATTCCAGGCACAGCTGGCGGATCGAATAGGTCCGGGGCGGGCGGCGCAGGTCGCTTGGCATGTCGGATCCTCCCTTGGTTTATGGTCTTGGGAAGAAGACTAGGTCCTCCTTTCCGTTAACGTCAAGGGATAGCCGTTGGGTCAAGCACGCCGATCCTTCACGCTGCGTTGATGCGCCAGGGCAGGTTTTCAGTTACCGACCAGTTCCCCCGCCAGCGCCCGCTCGATCAGAGCGATGGTACGATCTACACCAAATATCGCGGCGAAGGAGCCGAAGCGGGGGCCCTGGCTTTGGCCCAGCAGGACTTCGTAGAGGGCGGTGAACCAGAGGCGCAGGGGTTCAAAGCCGGCGTCCTTGCCGACGGCGAAGACCTCGTTCTGGATGGCCTCGGCGTCGGCACCTGCGGGCAGGGCTTTCAGCTGCACGACCAATGCCTGCATGGCTGTGCGTTCGACACCGGTAGGCACGCGGAAGCGCTTCGCGGGCTTAACGAAGTCTTCGTAGTAGTTGATCGCGTAGCCGGCCAGCTGGTCCAGCAGCGGCTCGGACGCCGGGGTTGCGCCGGGCAGATAGCGGGCGATGAAGGCCCACAGCAGGTCCTTGGTCGACGCGTCAGCCGCCGAGACCAGATTGAGCAACAGCGAGAAGCTGACCGGTGATCCTTGGCTGGGCGGCGCGCCGCGATGGACGTGCCAGGCCGGGTTGTCGAGCTGGGCCGCATTCTCGCCCTCGGCCTTCTTGCGGTTCAGCGCGTCCAGTTGCTGGAGATACTCGTCCGTCGCCTTGGGGATCACATCGAAATAGAGCCGCTTGGCCGACTTGGGCGACTGGAACATGTAATAGGTCAGGCTCTCCGGCGTGCCGTAGCGCAGCCACTCCTCCATGGTCAGGCCATTGCCTTTGGACTTGGAGATCTTCTGGTTCTGCTCGTCCATGAACAGTTCGAAGTGGAAGGCTTCCGGCGGTTCGCCGCCCAGCGCCTTCACGATGCGGTTGGAGATGCGAACGCTGTCGACCAGGTCCTTGCCGGACGCCTCGAAGTCGACCTCCAGCGCCGTCCAGCGGGCCGCCCAGTCGGGGCGCCACTGCAGCTTTACGTGACCCCCGGTGACGGGGACTTCGGTCAGGGTTCCGTCCTCGTCGGCAAAGACGATGGTGCCGGCCTCGACGTTGCGCTCAAGCGTCGGGGCTTGAAGGACGCGGCCCGTTTTGGGGCTGATCGGCAGGAACGGCGAGTAAGTGGCCCGGCGTTCTTCGCCAAGGGTCGGCAGCATGATGGCCTGGACGGCGTCGAACCGTTGCAGGATCCTCAGAAGTACTTCGTCCAGACGCCCGGACCTGTAGGTCTCGGTGGACGACATGAAGGTGTAGTCAAAGCCGAACCCGTCGAGGAAGGCGCGCAGGCGGGCGTTGTTGTGCGCCCCGAAGCTCTCGTACTCGCCGAACGGATCGCGGACCGAGGTGACCGGCTTGTCGCGATCCTCTTCCAGCATCTCGCGGTTGGGGACGTTGTCCGGGATCTTGCGCAGGCCGTCCATGTCGTCGGAGAAGACGATCAGCCGGGTCGGGATGGCATCCTCGGTCAGCGCCTTGAAGGCGTTGCGCACGATGGTGGGCCGGGTGGCCTCGCCGAAGGTGCCCAGATGCGGCAGGCCGGAGGCGCCGTAGCCGCACTGAAAGATCACCGGCTTCGCCAGCGCCGGCAAGGTCGCCACGGCCTCGTGGAACTTGCCCTGCATGAACAGGGTGGCGGCCAGATCGCGCTCCGCATCTGACAGCCGCAGGCGGGTGATGCGGTCCAGCAGCAGGCGCGCCTGTTCGAACGGCCAGCTTCGGGCGTCGCGCGCGCTGTGGGAAAGTCCTTGCAACATGCCGGGCGGCGTAGAGCCAGACGGTGCAAAGGGAAAGCCGTTTCGGCGAACACATCGTTCATTTCCCGCGAGCCGGGCCTTTGCGGCACGGTGGCTGCGCTATAGGGAACAGGTCCGTCCTGCCCCGGAGTCGATTATGAGCGAGGCCACGACCCCGCGCGGCCTGACCCCCAATCTGCAGGGTGCGCTCTGGATGCTGGGCTCGGCGGTGGGCTTTGCGGGCATGACCGTGCTGATCAAATATCTGGGCGACAGCTACCCGCCGGCGCTTCAGACCTTCTATCGTCAGGCCGCCGGGTTCGTCGTTCTGCTGCCGATCATCCTGCGCCATCGGGGTGCGGCCTATGCGACCACCCGGCCCGGTCTGCTGCTTTTCCGGTCAGGCGCCGGGACCATCGGGATGATGCTGTCCTTCTATGCGTTTCAGGAGATGCCGCTGGCCGACGCCAACGCGCTGTCGTTCACGCGCAATCTCTGGCTGGTGCCACTGGCCGCGTTCGTGGTTCGCGAACAGGTGGGGGCGTTGAGGATCGGCGCGGCGGTGGTGGGGTTCATCGGTGTGCTGGTGATGATCCGGCCAGGTGCGGGCGGCGAGTTCGCGCTGGGGCTGCCCGCCTTTGCCATGCTGGCCGCGTCATTCCTCTTCGCGCTGACCATTACCGGCATGAAGGTGATGACCCGCGATCACTCGCCGACCGTGCTTCTGGTCTGGGGCGCGACGCTGGGCCTGGTGCTGGCGATCCCTGGCGCGTTCCTGACCTGGCGTTGGCCCGAGCCGGTGGACCTGGGTCTGTTGTGCCTGATGGGCGTGATGGGGACGATCACCCAGGCCTGCTACATCAATGGCATGAAGGCTGGCGACGCCGCCGCCATGGCCCCTATCGACTACACCCGCCTGATCTTCAGCGCGGCAGCGGGCTATTTCCTGTTCAGCGAGATTCCGACGATCTGGACGTTGATCGGTGCCGCCATCGTGGTGGCGTCCACGCTGTTCATCACCATCCGCGAACAACAACTGGCGAAGTCGGCGAGGTTATCGGCGGTGGCGGAGGTGGATGGGTAGCAATACGGCGAAGCGACCGCGCGCGGCGGATTGTAGCTTTCGAGGCGTACATCAGGTCAGAAAGTCGAACGTGCGGGTTCGGGCAAGCCCCCTCCACCCCGCTTCGCGCGGTCCCCCTCCCCCGATGGGTGAGGAGATATCCACCTGGACGGTCGATAACGGAGGCAGATCTACGCCGTGACCGGGGTTGGCAAAGGGCTGGACCTGTACAGCGGCTTTTTTCCTCGCCCGTCGGGGGAGGGGGCTGGACAGCTGTTACTCCCCCCGCAGCCGTTCCAGGTCCAGCTTGGCGGCTGCCCGGTGTTTGGGCTTCAGATTCCGACCCAGGATGGCCATCAGGGCTGCGAACACGGCCGCGTCATCGGTGAATCCCAGCCCAGCAATGAAGTCGGGGACCACGTCCACAGGCATGACGAAATAGGCCAGCGCAGCCAGCATAATGCCTTTGGCGGCCAGTGGAGTCTGTTCGTCCCTGGCGCAGTGCCAGACCGCCAGCACGTCCTTGGCAAACGGGATTCGGGCCGCGACCTTGCGGATTTTCGGCCAGAAGCCTGTGGCGACGCGTTGTTCATTGACGGCGATCACCGAAGGCACCAGCGCCTTGTCTGGCGAGATCACCGTCTGCGGATCGAAGGTGACGTCGGGTGACGCTTTTTTGCGGTCGCTCATCGGAGTAAGCCTTCGCCAAATTTCAAGCCACCAGACGAGATCGGAATTTCCATGGAACTCAATTCATCCGTTGCAGCGGTTGTCACCGGCGGCGCCTCGGGCCTCGGCGAGGCCACCGTCCGCGCTCTGGCCGCCCAAGGTGTCCGGGTTGCCATCTTCGACATGAACGAGGCCAAGGGCGAAGCCGTTGCCAAAGATGTGGGCGGCGTCTTCTGTAAATGCAACGTCACCTCGGACGATGAAGTCGACGCGGCCTTCGCGAAAGCCCGCGCCGCGCACGGCCAGGAGCGGATCCTGGTCAACTGCGCCGGCACCGGCAATGCCTTCAAGACCGCCGGCCGCGACAAGCAGACCGGCGAGACCAAGCACTTCCCGCTGGATGCGTTCAACTTCATCATCCAGATCAACCTGGTCGGCACCTTCCGCTGCATCGCCAAGTCGGCGAAGGGCATGCTGGACCTGGAGCCGGTGAACGGCGAGCGCGGTGCCATCGTCAACACGGCCAGCGTCGCGGCGGAGGACGGCCAGATCGGCCAGGCGGCCTATTCGGCGTCCAAGGGCGGCGTGGTCGGCATGACGCTGCCGATCGCCCGCGATCTGGCCGGCGATGGCATCCGGGTGAACTGCATCCTGCCCGGCATCTTCGAGACCCCGCTGATGGCCGGCGCGCCGCCGCAGGTGAAGGACGCACTGTCGGCCTCGGTGCCGTTCCCCAAGCGTTTGGGCCAGGCCCCCGAATACGCCCAACTGGCGCTGACCATGATCACCAATGGCTACTTCAACGGCGAAGACGTGCGGCTCGACGGCGCGATCCGGATGGCGCCGCGGTAAGGACACCAGATCCTCCCCCGGCGCGAAGCGCGATCCGGGGGAGGACTTGTAGCTCACCTTAACGCCGCCGCCGCGTCGGCCGGCTGGCACCCAAGAGTCCACCCAATACGCCCCGGATCAACTCGCGGCCGACCTGGCTGCCGATGGTGCGGAGCATGGATTTGGCAAAGGTTTCGCCCATGCCCTGGCGGCTCGCCGAGCGTGCGGCGGGTGCGCGGGCGGCGGGCCTGTCGTCGGCTTCCGGTTCTTCGGCTTCGGCTTCCTGGGCGGTCGCAACTGTCCGGGCCTTCTTCAGCACCTCGAACGCCGACTCGCGGTCGAGCGCAGTATCGTACAGCCCCCGCACCGGGCTCTGACCCATCACCGCGACCCGTTCGGCCGGCAGCGCAGGCCCCATGCGCGAGTTGGGCGGCCGGATCGTTGTCTTCTGCACCACGGTGGGCGCGCCCTTCTCGTCCAGCACCGAGACCAGCGCCTCACCGACCCCCAGCGCCTGGATCGCCTCGGCGGTGTCGAAGGCAGGGTTGGGACGGAAGCTCTCGGAGGCGGCGCGCAGGCCGCGCTGGTCGGCGGGGGTGTAGGCGCGCAGCGCGTGCTGGATGCGATTGCCCAGCTGGCCCAGCACGGTGTCGGGAATGTCCGCCGGGTTCTGGGTGATGAAATAGACGCCGACGCCTTTCGAGCGGATCAGGCGCACCACCTGCTCGACCTTTTCCAACAAGGGCTTGGGCGCGTCGCGGAACAGCAGGTGGGCTTCGTCGAAGAAAAATACCAGACGCGGTTTATCAGGGTCGCCGATCTCTGGCAGCTCCTCGAACAGCTCGCTCATCAGCCACAGCAGGAAGGTGGCGTAGAGCCGGGGGTTGGCGATCAGCTTGTTGGCGGCCAGCAGGTTGATGTAGCCCCTGCCAGAGGGATCGGTGCGCATGATGTCGGACAGTTGCAGCGCTGGTTCGCCGAACAGGTTGGTGCCACCCTGATCCTCGAGCACCAGCAGGCCGCGCTGGATCGTCGCGATGGTGGCGGGCGAGATGTTGCCATAGCGCGCCGACAGGTCTTTGGCGTTCTCGGCGGCGTTGGCGAGGGCCGCCTGCAGGTCCTTCAGGTCCAGCAGCAGCAGGCCCTGCTCGTCGGCGGCACGGAATACCACCGAAAGCACACCCTCCTGGACATCGTTGAGCTCGAGCATCCGCGAGATCAGCAGCGGACCCATTTCCGAGACCGTGGCGCGGATGGGGTGGCCGCTCTCGCCGAAGAGGTCCCAGAATACAGTGGGGGCGGCGGCAGGCTTGATCTCAAGATTCATGGCGGCGGCGCGGGCCAGCATCTTTTCGTTGGGCGTGCCGATGACACTGATCCCGGAGAGGTCGCCTTTGACGTCAGCGGCGAACACAGGGACGCCGGCGTCGGAAAACCCCTGGGCCAGGATCTGCAGCGTGACCGTCTTGCCCGTGCCCGTGGCCCCGGCCACCAGCCCGTGGCGGTTCGAGCGGTTCAGCAGGAGCAGTTCCGGGTGGTCGGAAAAGCCGATCATGACGCCGGTTTCGGCCATGGGGGTGTCCTCGTGGTAGCAGGTCTGAGGCGCGAAGCTAGCCGGGCCCGGGCGACGCCGCCACCCCTTCACACACAGAGGCCGCCGCTTCCAGTGATCCGCGTGAAAAGGGCAAATCCACTCCCCTTTTCGCCGGAACAAAGGTAGACGACACCTGTTCTGATGGCAGTTGCGCCTGAAAACGCAAACCGCCCGCGCTTTCCGAAGGCCCCAATGCCCGCCACCCCAGCCGACAAGGTCTCCCGCAACGCCCTCGTGATCCTGGCAACGATTGCAGGCGGCTTCGTGCTCTACGCGCTGGGCGACATCCTGACGCCGCTGGCGCTGGCGATGTTTCTGGCGGTGATGATCGACGGTTTTGCGCGAGTGTTGCAGGACCGGCTGGCGGGGGTCTCGGCCAGGGCGGCGACGCCGCTGGCCATCGTGCTCTCCGTGCTGGTTTTCGTCGGCGCAGCGTTCTTTATTGCCGACAACGCCACCAGTTTTGCCACCCAGTTGATCACCTATACGCCCAAGCTGAATGGTCTGATCGCCCGGGTCGCCGACATTATGGGCGTTGCGGTGCCGCCAACGATTACCGAGCTGGTCCGCAGCCTCGATCCTGCCAGCCACCTGGGTCAAGTGGCGCGGGGGCTGCAGAGTTTCGCCTCAACCGCCGCCTTCGTGCTGGTCTACCTCGGGTTCATCCTGGCTTCCCGGAGGGGGTGGGGGCGCAAGGCCGTCGCCCTGTTCGGGGCTCGCGACGAGCGACAGGAGGCGGTGGCTGCGTTCGTACGCATTCGCAACGGCATCGAACAATACCTCTGGGTGCAGACCATCACCGGCCTGATGATCGCCGGGGCCTCCTGGATCGCCATGACAGCCGTCGGGCTCGACAACGCCCTGTTCTGGGCGATCCTGATATTCATCGCGTCCTATATTCCTGTGGTCGGCGGCATTGTGGCGGTGGCTTTCCCGCCGATCTTTGCCCTGGTCCAGTTCGACACACTCTGGCAGGCTATTGTCCTGTTTGCCGTGCTGCAATCGATCGGCATGTTCGTGGGCAATGTGATCCAGCCCAGGATGCAGGGTCGCAGCCTGAACATGGATCCCATTGTGCTGCTGTTGGCGCTGGCGTTCTGGAGCGTGGTCTGGGGCCTGCCTGGCGCGTTCCTGTCGACGCCGCTCACCACCGTGATGATGGTGGTCCTGGCCCAGTTCCACGGATCCAGATGGATTGCGGTTCTGCTGTCGGCGGATGGTGATCCCGGAACCATGCGCGCGCCAGTGACGGCGGAAACGCCCTCGCTTGCGCCGGCCAAACGGGTGGCAAAAAAGACCACCAGGAACTTGGGGCCGGGGGCTTAAACTGTGATCTGGCGCTCCCTATATCCTGAATGTCGGACAGCTCTGAAAACCGGCAACTGCGTCCGGAGCTCCCCCCAACCGGC